>ERZ778023.5016-NODE-5016-length-10410-cov-4.810913_pt1 | contig 10410 bp, 10 predicted proteins | sample MGYA00375753_ERZ778023 | MGnify/ENA primary metagenome ERZ778023 (study PRJEB29350, sample SAMN05389822) | bioreactor metagenome | isolation source: Ammonium sulfate bioreactor | place: South Africa: University of Cape Town | collected 2014-04-04 ...
CACCTTGACATGGTGGGGGTCGTTGGTTCGAGTCCAATCGAGCCTACCAACGAATCAAAAGCACAAGGCGTTGCGCGTTTTTCGCGTAACGCCTTTTGTTTTTTCCGCGACCGCGCGAAGACCATCGCCCGCGTTACAAAACGACACATCCCCGACAAACTGGTAGCACCTGCCGCGCGGGGTCATCGATACACTGGCTTCAACGGTTCGACGAAAGGCATCAGGATGGGAATGCTTCCCGGCTTGCACCGCCTTCGCGAATCGATCCGACTCACTGGCTTCATTGCCCACGCGCACGCAGTCGCACCATGTCATCAAATGATGCATCGACCTGCGAGCGCCTCCGGAGGACATTATGAAACGCATTCTTATCGTCGCTGCCCTCGGCGCTGTCGCCGCTGTCGCGTCGAGCGCCGCGTCGGCCCATGTGGATGTTGGTGTCTATCTGGGGTTGCCCGCCCCTGTGATTGAAGCGCCGCCGGTCTATGTGGCACCGCAGCCTGTCTATGTGCAGCCGCGCCCCATGTACGAAGCCCCGCGTCCGGTTGTCTACTACGGTCGCGACCGCTGGGACGACTGGCGTGATCGCCGCTGGGAAGACCGTCACGATCGCGGCCACCACCGCGGCTGGGGCTGGCGTCACGGCGACGACGACTGATCCTAGAACGAACGAAGCGGTCCGCCGATTGGCGTCGGTGGGCTTTTTACGCGGGAAGCGGCACTGTCGCTTTCCGCGTTCTTTTGTTCATCGCATCGACACGTCGCGCAACTCCCGCTTCATCCATTCCACGAACACGCGCGTGCGCGATGGCAACAGTCGCGCGTGGGGATACACGATATTGACCGGCCGTGCCGGTCCTTCGTAGTCCTTGAGCACGCGTACCAGACGGCCGTCGGCCATCGGCGCGGCGACCTGATACGAGAGGAAGCAGCCGTAGCCCATTCCGCCCAGGCACGCGTCAATGGCCGTGAGGCCATGGCTGACCTCGAGATTGCCGTCGACCGGTACGACGAATTCGCGTCCGCCCTCCCAGAACCGCCACTGTCCGAAGCCGCCACCATGCGAGCGGATGCAATTTTTGCCCGCCAGGTCGCGCGGGTGCTTCACTTCCCCCTGCTCGGCCAGACACGCCGGACTCGCCACCACCACGCGACGAATGGCCCCGAGGCTTTGCGCAACGAGTGTGGAGTCGTCCAGCGGCGAGATGCGAATCCCGACGTCGATGCCTTCCTCCCAGAGATTCACCACGCGATCGTTGAGCAACAGACGGCATTTGACGGCCGGATACGCGCGCAGGAAGCGATATAGCGCGGGCGCGACGTGCAACTGTCCAAACAGCACCGGCGCCGTGACCACGAGTGTGCCGCTCGGCGCCTCGTGCCGCGCCGCCAGTCGCGCTTCCGCCTCCTGGAGTTCGCTCAGGATCTGACGGCACGTGTCGAGATACGTCCGCCCCTCTTCAGTGAGCGCGATACGGCGCGTGGTGCGATTGAGCAGCCGGACATCGAGCGATGTCTCGAGCGCCGCCAGCGTGCGCACGACCGCCGGGAGGGAGGAGTCGAGCGCGCGCGCCGCCGCACTCAGGCTGCCCTGATCGACGATGGCGACGAACGTCTGCATGGCACGAAGTTTATCCATACCGCACATCATTACTCCGAATATTGGAGCAGTCAAATCAGCTCTGCGGCATTTATCCGGAAATCGGCTTGATGGAAAATCGGTGCATCGCGTGACACGCCTGAGCGCAGGACTCACGCGGCCTCGCTCACCACCGGAGACATCTCATGGCCCACCCCGCCGAAACGCATGCCCCCTCACCCGAGCCGTCCTTGCGCCCAACGCGTCCGATTCGCCTGTATCGGCATGCGCTGTCAGGCCATTGCCATCGTGTCGAACTGATGCTGCACCTGTTGGATCTGCCATACGAGACCATCGACATCGACCTGATGACGGGGGAGCAAAAGCAACCGGCGTTTCTTGCGCTCAACCCGTTCGGGCAAGTACCCGTGATCGACGATGACGGGCAGGTGATCGCCGATTCGAATGCGATTCTCGTCTACCTCGCAAGTCGCTACGATGCGCACGGGACCTGGTTGCCCCGTGCCCCCCTGACGGCCGCCGCGGTGCAGCGCTGGCTGTCGGTGGCCGCCGGCGATCTGGCCTTCGGACCGGCGGCCGCGCGCGTGGTTGTCGTGTTCAAGCGTCCCATCGACGCCACGGCGATGATCGAGCGCGCCACACTCCTCCTGTCGCGCATGCAAGCCCATCTGTCGGCACCGCAGGCGACGCCGTTTCTCGCCGGCGACACGCCAACGATTGCCGACGTGGCGTGCTATACGTATCTCGCGCATGCGCCCGAGGGCAACGTCCCGCTCGAACCGTATCCGGCCGTGCTTGCGTGGTTGGCCCGTGTCGCCGCGTTGCCGCGCTTCGTGCCGATGGTGTCGAGCGCTTGCGGCCTGAACGCCGCCTGAGCCTCGGGAGGACATCATGAATACGTCCGAATCCCCTTCGGTCCCCACGTCACCGTTCCATACAGGCGAACTCGCCGTGCAGACACTGGCCGGTTCGCGTGAAGCGATAGCGGATATCGGGGCGCGGGTGATCCGCAGCGCGATGCCCGATCAGCATCGTCAGTTCTTCGCCCAGTTGCCGTTTCTGGTCGTGGGTGCGCTCGACGCGCGGGGGCAACCCTGGGCAACGCTGTTAAGCGGCACGCCCGGCTTCGCCCAGGCGCCGGAGCCGACGTTGCTGCGGGTGAATGCCTTGCCGCCCGCCACCGATCCTTTGTACGGCGCCGTGACGCCAGGCGCGCCGGTGGGCGTGTTGGGGCTCGAGCCGTCGACACGCCGCCGGAATCGTGTGAACGGACAGGTCGTCGACGCAGATGCGCAGGGCTTTGCGATTCGCGTTGCGCAGAGCTTCGGCAACTGCCCGCGCTATATCCACAAACGCGACATCACGCCGCAAGCGCACGCGGGACGGGCACTGGCCGAGCCGCCGCGGACATCGCTCGACGACGATGCGCAATGGCAGATCGCGAGCGCCGACACGTTCTTCATCGCCACGCATTACGCGGGCGACGGCGCGACCGAGCGCAGCGCCGGTACGGACGTCTCGCATCGCGGCGGCAAGCCGGGCTTCGTGCGTGTCGACGATGCCAACACGCTGACGTGGCCCGACTTCCGTGGCAACGCCTACTACAACACGCTGGGCAATCTGCACGCCAATCCGAGGGCGGGACTGGTGTTCGTCGACTTTGCGTCGGGCGACTTTCTGCACGTGGCAGGCGACGCGGAAATTCTTTGGCAGGACGAAACGACGAGCGGCTTCGCCGGCGCACAGCGGCTTGTGCGCATGCGGGTGCGCGAGGTTCGGCGCGTGCATGGCGCGCTGCCGGCCGCGTGGCGCGATGGCGAGACGTCACCGAGCGTCGAACGCACGGGCGCATGGCCAACCGCTTGATACTGCGCGCTCACACCCCATTCGCCTCGGGCTCACCTCGGGCTCACTTCAGGCTCACCTCGGGTTCGCCTCGCGCTTGCCGCAAGGGTTCGCTGCGTGTAAAGTGTGCCCACGCCCGTCGAGTGACGGGCGCCTCTCTTCTCCTCATCGATCCATGACTGTTCACACGTCCCTTCGACTTGCCGTAGCACCGCCGCAACGCGCGGTGGGTGCACGTCTGCGCGGACGTTTTGCAGCAGTCGCGCCTCCCCCGCCGGCCGGCGTGGCACCGCCCGCTGGGGTGGTCGCTGCCGCAGTCGCCGATACCGGCATCGTGGCCTGACGCCACGGTTGGCGCGCCGGGCGTTCGTCGCCCGGCACAACACCTTTTCATTCGAATTTCAGTTTCGATCCGCCTGTCAGCGCATCGTGCGTCGAACGCCGTGACGTTGTGTCATGCCGTGTCGGCGACGGCGTCGCGTCACGGGGAGCGGCGTTCTTGAGCCGTTTTCATTGACGTCGCGCCCGGCAGGCTGGACATCCTGTTCAGGGGAAGATCGATGCAATCAGAAGGTCTCGCGTGGCGCCGGCACGGCGCGACGCTCTTGTTTGTCCTGCTTTGGAGCGGCGGCGCACTGGCTGCCAAATGGGGGCTGGCGCATGCGTCGGCGTTTGCGTTTCTCGTCATTCGACTGGGGGTGGCGCTGGCTGCGCTCACACTCATCGCACTGACGCGCCGTCAATGGTGGCCGGCCGCGAACACCCGGTGGCAGGTGGCGGGCACCGGTGTGCTGCTCATTGGCGGCTATCAGGCGGCGTACCTGCTGGCGCTCTCGCACGGCGTCACGCCCGGCGCACTCGCCACGGTGCTGGGCGTGCAGCCGATTCTCACGCTGGTGGCGCTGGAGCGGGCGCATAGCGCGCGACGTCTCACCGGACTTGCGCTCGCTCTCGCCGGTCTCGCACTGGTCGTCGCGCAAAGCCTGATGTCGGCGCGGTTGTCGGCGGCGGGCTCGCTGTGGGCGCTGGCCGCGCTGGCGTGCATGACGCTGGGTACCCTCGCGCAGAAAGGCTCGCGACAAACGCCGCTCGACGTACTGCCGCTGCAATACGCGGTCGGGTTCGCGCTGGCGTTGCTCGTCGTGCCCACGCAACCGTGGCACGTCGACGCGTCGCTCGGTTTCTGGCTGCCGCTGCTCTATATGGCGCTCGTGATTTCGGTCGGCGCGACGCTGCTGCTCTACCGCATGATCGCGACGGGCAATCTCGTCACCGTCACCAGCCTGTTCTATCTGGTGCCCGTAGTGACGGCGCTGCTCGACTGGGGCATCTTCGGCCATCGTCCCACGGCGCTCGCCGTCGCAGGCACGGCCGCGATCCTGCTGGGACTGCGATTGGCGCTTCGATAGGTCAGTCGCGCGTCATCTCGGCTAAGATTGTCGGCTACCGGGTGACAATGCTGGGGCGAATCCCCTCGTTGTCACCTGGATCTTCTTATGACTGGGAGCTTGCGGATGGATTTACTCGACGACATGCGGATCTTCGTCACTGCGGTCGATGCCATGAGCTTCACGGGCGCGGCGGCGAAGCTCAGCCTATCGAAACAGTTCGTGAGCCGCCGTATCTCGTCGCTGGAGCAGGCGCTTGGCGTGCGTTTGTTGTTGCGGACGACGCGGCGACTCGCGGTCACGGACCTCGGCCGCGTCTATTACGAGCGCGCGCGGCGCATTCTCGACGACGTGGAGGCGGCCAACCTCGCCGTGAGCAGTCAAGGGGAGCGCCCGCGTGGCAATCTGCGGGTCTCCGCCCCCATGTCATTCGGCACGATGTTTCTCGGGTCGGTCATTCCGTCGTTTCTCACGACCTATCCGGACGTCACCATCGAGCTGGAACTCAACGACCGCACCGTCGACATCATCGGCGAAGGCTACGACGTGGCGGTGCGCATCGGTGCACTGGCCGATTCGTCGCTGATCGGCCGGGCGGTCGCGCCCATGCGCATGGTGACCTGCGCCAGCCCGCGGTATCTGGAGGCGCACGATGCGCCGCAAACGCCGGAAGCGCTGCGCGAGCACGCCCTGCTGCCCTATGGGCATAGCCAGCGCGTGAGCTGGACGTACACGCGAGACGGTCATCCGGTCGAAATTCCGGTGACCGGTCGCCTGCGCGTGAACAATGGCGAACTGGCACGTGATGCCGCCGTGGCCGGGCTCGGCATCACGTGGCTGCCGGTGTTCATCGTGGCGCCCGCCTTGCTGAGTGGGCGGCTGGTCACGGTCCTCGACGCGTTCGCGCCCGCCCCGTCGGCGATCCACGTGGTCTATCCGCAGCATCGACAGGCATCGCTCGTGATTCGCGCGTTTTCCGATTTCCTGTCGTCCGCATGTAGCGTGGCCGGTACTCAATGGTGACCTTTTGCGCAATGTTTGGCGTCCCGACGCACGGGAATCGGCCGTCAGACTTGACCATCCATAGCCCGGACGGGGATACTTGACAGGTTAAAAACCCAGCTTTTCCACGCCGATGACCACGATTCTGCAACACATTCCCACGGGACAACGGGTCGGCATCGCCTTTTCGGGCGGTCTCGACACCAGCGCTGCGCTGCTTTGGATGCGCCAAAAGGGCGCGATTCCGTACGCTTACACGGCCAATCTGGGTCAGCCGGACGAACCCGACTATGACGAAATCCCGCGCCGCGCCATGGGTTACGGCGCCGAGAACGCCCGTCTGATCGACTGCCGTGCGCAACTCGTGGCCGAGGGCATCGCCGCTCTGCAATCGGGCGCGTTCCACATCTCGACCGCCGGCGTCACGTACTTCAACACCACGCCGATCGGCCGCGCCGTCACGGGCACGATGCTCGTCGCGGCAATGAAGGAAGATGACGTCAATATCTGGGGCGATGGCAGCACGTACAAGGGCAATGACATCGAGCGCTTCTACCGCTACGGTCTCTTGACCAACCCGGGCCTGCAAATCTACAAGCCGTGGCTCGACCAGACGTTCATCGACGAACTGGGCGGCCGCAAGGAAATGTCGGAATTCCTGATCGCCAACGGCTTCGATTACAAGATGTCGGTCGAGAAGGCCTATTCGACGGACTCGAACATGCTGGGGGCGACGCACGAAGCCAAGGACCTCGAGCACCTGAATTCGGGCATCAAGATCGTGCAGCCGATCATGGGCGTGCCGTTCTGGCGCGACGACTGCGCGATCAAGGCCGAAGAAGTCACCGTGCGCTTCGAAGAAGGCCAGCCGGTGGCGCTCAATGGCAAGACGTTCGCGAGCGCCGTCGAGTTGTTCGAGGAAGCCAATCGCATCGGCGGCCGTCACGGCCTCGGCATGAGCGACCAGATCGAGAACCGCATCATCGAGGCCAAGAGCCGCGGCATCTATGAAGCGCCGGCCATGGCGCTGCTGCACATCGCATATGAACGCCTCGTCACCGGCATTCATAACGAAGATACCATCGAGCAATACCGCATCAACGGCATGAAGCTCGGCCGTCTGCTCTATCAGGGGCGATGGTTCGATTCGCAGGCCCTGATGCTGCGCGAAACCGCGCAACGCTGGGTGGCCCGCGCCGTCACCGGCGAGGTGACGCTCGAATTGCGCCGCGGCAACGACTATTCGATCCTCAACACCGAGAGCCCCAACCTGACCTATGCGCCGGAGCGGTTGAGCATGGAGAAGGTCGAGGACGCGGCGTTCACGCCTGCGGATCGCATCGGTCAGCTGACCATGCGCAACCTCGACATCACCGACACCCGCGCCAAACTGCACCTCTACGCGAAGACGGGCCTGATCTCGGCGCCGGAGGGTTCGAACATTCCCAAGCTGGAGAACGACAAGAGCTGAGTTGCGTAAACGCGCCAGCCGTCACTGCGAGCGAAGCGAAGCAATCCAGAAAGCTACTAAGAAAGAACTGGATTGCTTCGTCGCTACGCTCGCAATGATTACGATGATGAATGCCTAAAAAAATGGCCGGGATCGCTCCCGGCCATTTTGATGTCGTCCTTGCGCTCGCTCAGCGCGGCGGTGCGGCGGAGGCTGTTCCACCGTTCAGCAGCGGCGTGATGCGGCGGACGGTGACGCGGCGGTTTTCCCGCGATGGGCCGTCGGTCTGCACCTTCAGGTTCTGCTCGCCATAGCCTTGCGTGACGAGATTTTCCGGCGGCACCTGGAATTGCTGCGTCAGCAATTCCGCGGCCGATTGCGCGCGGCGATCCGACAGCGACAGGTTGTCGACGTCGTTGCCGACCGCGTCGGTGTGGCCCTCGATCAGGAACACCTCACGCGGATTGCGCTGGACCGCACGGTTGATTCCGTCCGCAATCACTTGCAACTTCGCCGCCTGATCCGGCGGGATATCCCACGATCCGGTTTCGAAGTTGATGGTGTCGAGGTCGATGCTCGGCATGCGCGCGCGCACCATCGGGCTGTAGCGGACTTCGTCGAGCGTGTACGCACGCTCGATCCGCTCCACCGGCGGCGCCATCAGCGTGTCGTAGATCACCTCCGGCGGCGCGTCTTCCGCCTCGACGATATAACGGTTGCGCGGAATATCGATCCGCGGCGGCGGCAGCGATACGAAGTAACCGCCGATCGCACCTGCCACCACGCCCGCGGCGACGCCGGCCGCGATCGACCCGCCACGGCCGCCGCGATCGCGATCGTGGTAGCTGTTGTCGATGATGATGACTTCCTGGCCGCGCTGGTCGCGACGGATTCGCCGCAGCATCCGGCCGTCGCGATCGTTGATGGTGATGATCTGCGTGCCGTCCGGCCGCACCACAACGGTGCGGGTGTCGTTGCCGACGCGCTCCTGACGAATATCGCGTGCGCCGTAGCGGAAGCGGTCTTCCTCATTGTGCCGAATGAACGACTGCCCGCTCGGATCGCGCACGATGACGCGCCCCGGCTCGGTGATGACGGTGCGGCCGCCTTGCTGCGTTTCGCGCCGCTCCGAACGGAAGTCCTCGATCCGGCGCGGGCCTTGCTGCGTGCCCGGCGCGATCACCTTGTCGGCGACCGGAGGCGGCGGCGGCAATGGCGCGGACACCTGCGGCGGCTTCACCGGCTGGGGCGCGGCGGTCTGGTTGCCTGGAGCCGGCGCCACAGGCTGCGCTGCGCCCGGAGCCCCCTTCGGGGTGCCGTAAGCGGACGGATAGGTCGGGCTGCCGGCGGCCGGAGGCGGCGTCGGCGCGCTGCCCTGTCGGCCGTTCGGGGCCGGCTGCGGCGGCGTGGGCGCGGCAGGCTGCGCCGCGGTTGGAGGCGTCGGAGCCGCTTTCGGCGTGCCGTAGGCAGACGAGGGATGCGGAGCACCGCCGGCGGCGGGCGGCGGCGGAGCACCACCCTGCCGGCTGCTCGGCGCAGGCTGCTGTGCAGGGGCGGAAGGCTGTGCCGCAGGCGGCGGGGCCGCTTTCGGCGTACCATAGGCCGAGGACGGATGAGGAGCGCCGCCGGTGGCCGGCGGGGCCGCAGCCGGTGCCTTGGGTGCAGCCGGAGCAGGAGGCGGCGCGGCTTGTCGCGGCGGCGGGGCAGCGGGACGTTCGGGCTGCGCCGGACGCGCGGCAGCCGGCGGCGCATGCTGCGGAGCTGCTGCGGGTGGAGCAGGAGGCGCCGGATGAGCGGGCGCAGTATGCTGCGGCGCTGCGGGCGGCGCGGGACGAGCGGGCGGAGCCGCATGCGGCGCGGGTGCTGCCGGCGGCGCCGGGCGCTGTGGCGGCGCGCCGGCGGGCCCGCCATGGGGCGCCTCGCGACCCTGTTCGCGCGGGCCGGGGCGTTCGCGACCCTTCGCTCGGTCTTCCGGCTTGCCCTCTCCTGTCGCGGCCTGCGCCATCAGGATGGTGGCGGTCGCGCCGCGGACATCGTCGGCGTGCGCCGGATACGAGGCCCACTGTCCGAGGGTCAACGCGGTGGTCGTCAGCATGACGAGACGCAGCTTGATCATGATCGTATCATTCTCCCGAGGTCTGATGCGCGACGTGTTCCATCGCGCGACCTTGCGATCAGCCGATAGAGGTGCGGCTGCAATGTGGCAGCCGAGACACGCCGATTCGCGTTTTGAGATTTTTATTTTTCGTCGCACGGCGCATTGATGCCGCGACGTTCATGACGCATTCACGTCATCCGCGAATGCGAACGACACTCTAAACGGCCAAACCTCCACGAAGTTCCCACACAAATTGACAGCCTGCCGAGAACGCGCCTTCAATCCCGCCAGACGACGGGGAGACGGTTTCGATGCCATTGGCCTATTGGTGCGTTCTTGTCGCGGCGATCCTGCCGCTTGTCATCGTGGTGTTCGCCAAGGCCGGCGGTGACGGCGACAATCATCATCCACGCGACAGCGTCGAGCGGCTACCGCCCGCGAGCCGTCGCGCCTATGCGGCGCATCTCAATGCCTATGAGAATTTCCCGTTCTTTGCGGCTGCGGTGATCATCGCCAAGACGCAAGGCGCGCCGCTCGTCACGCTCAACGCGCTTGCCGCGATCTACATCGTGCTGCGCATTGCGCACGCCGCGCTTTACATCGGCGACTACGCGACACCGCGCTCGGTGGTGTTCGCCATCGCATGGCTCGTCAATATCGCGATCTTCGTGCTGCCTGTGTTTCGATAGCTCACGCCGGAGCGTGACAGACGGCCTCGATATTGTGCCCATCGGGATCGAGCACGAAAGCGCCGTAGTAATCGGGATGATAGTGGGCGCGAATGCCGGGGGCGCCGTTGTCGCGTCCGCCGGCTGCGATCGCCGCGCGGTGGAAGGCATCGACCGCGGCGCGGTTCTTGGCGAGAATCGCGACGTGAAGCGGCTTGTCGAGTCCGCCTTCGCCGCCGATCCAGAAATCGGGCTTGCCGTTCGCGCCGAATCCGGCCGCCGGCGCATCGTTATCGGACTGACGCACCTCCAGCACCAGCACGTAGTCCAGAGGTGCCAGGGCGGCGCGATAGAATGCT
>ERZ778023.5017-NODE-5017-length-10407-cov-63.863601_pt1 | contig 10407 bp, 12 predicted proteins | sample MGYA00375753_ERZ778023 | MGnify/ENA primary metagenome ERZ778023 (study PRJEB29350, sample SAMN05389822) | bioreactor metagenome | isolation source: Ammonium sulfate bioreactor | place: South Africa: University of Cape Town | collected 2014-04-04 ...
CAAGAACGATTGCTCGCTCAATGACCATGATTGTACTCGATTATTGCCGCTATCAGTGACGAGGATGCGATCATGATCGTGATCGATCGCAAGTCCCCATGGGCTCTTGAACTGGCCTGGTTGGCTGCCTTCCTCGCCGAACTTGGACACGAGCGAGCCATCGTCGCACGAGAATACTTGCACTCGATGGTTTTCGCTATCTGCGACGAACAAGACGCCTCGATGATGGTCGAACGCCAAGCCTCGAGGGAAGGACAGCTGGCCATCAGTACGACCATTTGCCTTACTGCCAATCGAGAGCTTGATTCGAGCATCACAATCAAGAGTATCGTCTGCCATCCCGTCCAATCTCACTAATGCACAGTAATAAAGATACTTGTCCTGGCTCGATGGAATCGAAGAGGAGGGTGGTCTGCGAGCGAGGCCGGGGTACCGTGTTCGTTGTAGTTCGCGTGTTGGCGATGCGTTGGGTTCAGAGCGGCACCCACGAGAGAGAGAGAGAGCACGCGCACGCCGTGATCGATGCTGCTGTTTGTTGTTTGGCTGCTTTGTGTGGCGCACGCGTAACGGGCACTCACACTCGCGCGTAACGCGGTGGCGCTCTTGTTACACACGCACGCACGTACACCTACGCACGTGTGTTAACGAGCAGCCCGTGTCGTGTCGGTGTTACGTGAGGCGAGTGAGAGCGAGAGAGGGGAGTTGGTAGGCTCTTGCTAGGTACTGTATCAAAGCTTGAGATATCTATCGTGTTTGTGCGTGTAACGCACGCGTGTGTAAGTGTGTAACTGTGTAAGTGTGAGTGTGGATAGAAGATCTCACCTTATACTGACCATATCAAGAGTTTAGGCAGACAATAGCCATCATCCATCCATTCAAGATGGATATCAATTCGATGGATATGAAGAGCAAGTTGGAGTTGATATCAGCCGTCGCTGATATGCCATCGATCCCCAAGTCCTACAAGTTGATGGCGAGCCACTTCTTATTGGCCGTACTCGCCAAGGAGGACGGTGGTGGCAAGTGGTTGCTCGGTATCTGGGGTGGCTCGATCGTCAGCACTCTCGGCTACGCGGCCTACAAGCGCATGTTCGGTGACCCACTCGACCGACCGACTCCGACCTCGACCATCACGGCACGTCGAAACAAAGGTCAAGCAGCCGAGCACGTACACGTGGTCGATCGTTACGAGGTCAAGGGCATGGTTCGTCAATTGCGAGTGATCCTTGCGTTGGCGTTCCCGTCGTTGGTATCGAGGCAGAGCTTCCATCTGTTGGCCTACACCGTGTTGCTGTGTCTGCGTATCATCTTGACCATTAAGATCGCAAAGGTTACGGGAGCTCTTGGCAAGGTACCTCACCGTCACCATCACCATCACCATCGACATCAATTCAACTGAATCAATCGCCGAATCTCATCGAACGAAACATGATATCGACACCGATATAGATGGTCGGCGCTCGTACATGGACCAGTATGTTCCAGAAGCAAGTAGTGTTCGGCCTGTGGTGCCTACCTGCTGCCGCCGTGAACTCGCTCTTGAGCTATGAGTCCCACAAGGTACCTACAAACTCCTCCAATCCCAATCCCCACTCATCTATCGCTATCTCTATCATTGCACCATCAGATAGAAGCTCCAATCAGTAGTGTGAGCGGGTTCTGTATTAATTAATCATTCGCTTATGCGACACAATTCCGCAATTTGATTGATCGATTGATTGATCGATTCGATTCGATTCGCGTCACGATTGAATACACTGTAGCTGGCGTTGGCACTTCGTGAGGAGCTCACTCGCAAGATCCATTTTCAGGTACGTCAATCTCCTACTCCTACTGCTTCTTCTACAAACTTATCCTGCTCGCTCTTGCGCTATTGATTGTGATAGTACATGCGCAACCTCGTGTTCTATCGTTCCAACAACATTGGAAGGCACCGCATCGATGATATCGATACGCGCGTGACGCAGGATGTCAAAAAGTTCTGCACTCAGGTATTGATTGATTGATCGATCGATCGCACGATATCGATCAACTATCCGTCGAAGCGTCGCGATGCTTTGTTGAGAGCGTGTTGACAATTCATTGACCACAACTTATTTGTCTTTGTGATTGCGATTGTGATGGGGTGGTGGTGGTGGTGGTATTGTATAGCTCGTCGAGTTGTACGGCAACTTGTTGAAGCCAAGCTTGGAGGTGGTCATGCTGTCTCGTACACTCAGTGCGATGATGGGAGGTCGCAACCTCATTGGCTTCTTTGCGTTCTTTGTGATTGCGGCTCAATGGTTGCGAGTGGTGATGCCGCCGTTTGCGCGCTACCACAAGGAGGCGCAGCAACTCGAAGGCTCGTTCCGATCGCATCACACGCGATTGATCACGCACGCCGAGGAGATTGCGTTCTACGGCGGTGCGCAGCGCGAGCGCGAGATCGTCGACGAGAGCTTCAGCATCATTCGAGTGCTCAACAACAAGCAGTACTTCTTCCAACTGCTGATGGGAATGCTCGACGGCTACGTCGTCAAGTATGGCGCCTCGATGGTGGCGTACTCGATGCTGATGCCTGCCGTGTACATGGGCTTGAATGGTACGCTTCGCTCCTCGGTTCGTCGTTCGAGTGCCACGCGCGCTCCAGAACTGAACAGTTGTGGTCGATGGGGGTTAGGTCTCGACGGCAAGGCGGCACCCGAGGTCATGGAGTACTATCTCACGAGTACTCAATTGTTCGTGTCGCTCGGCAATGCCTGCAAGCATCTCGTGTTGAGCTACAAGAGCATCCAGTCGCTGTCGGGCTTGAGCTCCCGAGTTTCGTCGCTCGTAAACATGCTCGCTCGACGCGGTGCTCAAGGTAACGACGAGGAAGAGGAGGAGATGAAGCTCACTGCGTTGCGTATGCCCGAGAGCACCAAGGTGACGCCTCAGGTGCTGGAGGGCAGCGAGATCTCGTTCGAGAACGTCGACCTCTTCTCGCCTGGAGGTGAGCTTCTTGTCAAGGGCCTCACGTTCTCGGTCACCAAGAACACGAACGTTCTTGTTAGTGGTCCTAATGGCAGTGGTACGTTCATATTGCGAGTCCACAGACGAGAAAGATGAGTGCCGGCCTACTCATTACTTGTGTCCACAGGCAAGTCGTCGCTCTTCCGAGTGCTGGGTGGATTGTGGCCGCTGTGTACGGGTAAGATGGTGTGCCCGCCCAAGAAGCGACTCTTCTACGTTCCTCAGAAGCCATACTTGGGTATGTAGTTGAATCAGCACCCTCTTCTCATATAGTGTCGAACGAATCGACCACTCACTCACTCACTCTCTCTCTCTCTCTCTCTCAGTACCTGGATCGTTGCGTGATCAAATCACGTATCCAGAGCACATTACCAACGAGAGCAAGGACAAGCAACTCGACGAGTTGATGGCATTGGTCGACCTGACGTACATTGTCGATCGAGAGGGCTGGGGCACCGTCAAGGACTGGGCTGATGAGCTCTCTGGCGGTGAGAAGCAACGCGTGGCTATGGCGCGTCTCTTCTACCATCGTCCCGAGTTTGGCATTCTTGTACGCTTTCCATGAGATATCAATCTCTTGCTCGGTGAAAGTGAACTCATGGTTGCGATTGTCATTGTTGAATCAGGATGAGTGCACGAGCGCCGTGAGCATGGACGTCGAGGGCAAGATCTACGAGAACTGCAAGCGACTCGGTATCACGATCTTTACCGTGAGCCATCGTCCGCAGTTGATGCACCACCATGACTACATGCTTCGCTTCGACGGCGAGGGCAACTGGGAGTGGTGTGCTCTTCAAGGCAACACCAACGAGACCTTGCTGCGAGCAACCCCGATCGCCTCCCCGGCTGTGTCTCCGACCTCGTCTGCGGCTCCGGCCTCGACTACCATGACGACCTCGCCGACCCCGACTGCCGAGAATCAAGAATAAGACCCAACGTCCCGCAAGACATGCCAACCACTCGTTGCTCGAATGCACACCTGCCATCTTATCGACTCTACCTTCCAAGCATTTCGCAGAGTAGAAATACCTTGATATTTTGACTGTGTTTTTGATCAAACCATACGCATCTAGTCACGTTACCCGTATCAATCCATATCTCGAATCACGTACTCTGCATCTCACGAACAAGCCAAATACAATAAAAGAGCTCCCTCTCCCTTGCAACCCACTCGACAATAACGGCACATCCTCAGGTGGTCGCTCAGCCCAGAAACACCTCTCTACAGCCCAAACAGGCGTTGCTCGTGCTCAAGAGGTGCGGCACGATTGGTTTCAGTGAGGCCCGAGGTTGTGGCCAAGCGGCCTAGCGATTGCTGTCTATCCCGAAGAAGAACAAAGGCAGAACATACACACACAAGGAGAGAGACGCAGACGCTCGCACAGCGCCTTGTCTCTTGTTCAATCCTCGCTTCGTGCCGCACGCATCTCTTGTTCTTGTGTATCGAGCAACCCTTCGACACACTTGTAGAGAGCGTGCGTATTGGTGTGTTGGTGTGAATTGGAAGAAATCCTATCGCAGTCGTTGTGTGTGTGCTTGGATTGATTGATAGATAGATAGGTCGGTTGGATCGCTTGGCGAGCGTTAGGCAGAGAGATTCACGCGTCGCTCGTTACTATCGGATTGAACCAACCCATTCGAGAGATACGATCAAAACATCATCCTGCCAACGAAGCGAGAGTCACTGCCACCTGTATTCATCAAGGATCATTGGGCGCGAACAAGCGAGTGAGCGTGTGTGTTACGCCCGGTTGCTACATCATGTGGCGACACAACAGCGCTGCCGATATCGATACTGCCGCGCTACTCTTTCAACAACAGCAACAGCAGCAGCAACAACAAGGTGCTACGAGCGATACTACGAGCGATGCGAGCGAGCCAAAGTCGCGCAGTCGTGTGATGACTGCCGTCTCCGTGCTTGCCAATCCTCTCAAGCGTAAGCGCGTACCATCATCGTTAGGTCGCGCAGACTCTGCCAACACCTTGATCGATACCTCGGCTGCCGTCTTCGCCAACACCTCTACCGCATCCACCAGCACCTCGCCTCACAAATGGACCTCGTGTACCGATGTATCCGAGCTCGCGAGCATCTCTCCACGCTCGCCACGTATCGCAACCGACTCGCCGTCGCCGTCGAGTGGAGCAGCAGGCGGCATCGATCCCATAATGTCCTCGAGCTCCAGCCCATCACCACCGCCCGCAGCGTACCCCGGTTCTCCTTCTGCCCAGTCGCCTCGCATCGGCAGTCGGCGAGACAGAACAGCGGGCGGCTCCACGGTCGCCACCTCTCCGAGGCATTCGCAAAGTGGCGGACACTCGGTGAGCTTCAGTCCACCGCCGTTGGCGTTGTCTGGATCTGGTGGAGGAGGAGGAGCAGGCTCGGCAACAACCTCTCCACGAGATGCTCGATTGATGGCGCAACGACGCGCTGACCGAATCTCGATTCAAGTCGATTCTACACTGGTTTGTATCAGGGCTCTATCTCTCTCTCTCTCTCTCTCTCTCTCTCTCTCTCAACCTCTCTTGGTATTCATGGTGCTGTACTGACTTGAGTTTCGACATCGACAGTGGAAGAAGAACCTTGTAGAGATGGAGAAGGAGATGGAGGCGATTCCGCAGCTTACTGAAGAGCCGACCTTCAAGGATGCCAGGCTGCTTCGTGAGCAAGAGCGTAAAACGCGCAACTCGCAAATGTTTGCCCATCTGCGGTACGGTGGCGAGATACGAGAACCACAATCAACCACACCTACAACCACAACGCCGTTTGATGCTGACAATCGCGGTGATCGGCCAACAGAGATTGCCCTGATGCTCGCTTGCCGATTATCGAGGAGATTGTTTCTACCGAACGCGACTACGTCGATGATCTCTCTGCCCTCATATCTGGTTTCTTGCACCCTCTACGAGTACGCTTTCGAGCATCTCTTTGAGCAGAGTACGCTTTCGCTTCGTACTCACCATTCACCGATATATACACGTCTGCATAGAGTGCCAATCTGAATGTGGACCTCGCCAGCATCTTTAGTAACATTGAGTTGATTTACACGATCAACTCGGACATTCTCAAGCGGTTGGACGAGCGAATTTCGCATGCTACCAACAGCTCGGTTGCTTGCACGGTTGGTGATATCTTCCTTGAAATGGTACCGTTTGCTCTCTCTCTCTCTCTCTCTCTCTCTCTCTCTCTCTCGCACCCCTTCATGTCTGATATAGTTGCTTACTAACATTCTACCACATATCAAAGAGCAACAACCTTCTTTGCTACGATCAATATTGCAGCAACCACAAGAAAGCAGTAGAGACCTTTACTCGCTACTTGCAACAGCGACCGGCATTTGCGACTGCCGTGCAAGTAGGTTAACGTTGTTGTATCGAGATCCGTTGTTGTCTGGAACAAGCTACTCACCATGTGCTTGTGCTAGTCTTGTCGTGTGAATTTGTGTGAAAAGGGAGTCATGCATCAACTGACCGACTTTCTTATCAAGCCTATTCAACGTCTGTGCAAGTACGTATCATATCCACAAGCATCACCGTGGTTCTCGAGGTGTGCCTGATCTAATACGACATTGACAATCGCTCTATAGGTATCCGCTTTTGTTTCGCGTAAGTGACATTCCCTCGCCCATTCAATCCTTCGATACCAAGATCGGTTGTCTGATTGTGATATGCTTCATGTAGGAACTGCTGAATCGTACAAATGCGAGCCACGAGGATTTCGAACCCTTGCGCATGGCTCTCGAACGTTTGGAAGATGTCGTGCATCGCGTGAACCAGCGAAAGGCAGTCAAGGAGAATACCGAGCTGCTGATCGAGCTTCAGAAGCGTATCGATGGCTTTCCAGTATGCCCACGAGAGAGTCACCAAGCTTGCTCGACTACGTGGCCACTCTTTGACCTTGAGTTGCGCTGCTACTGTAGGGTAAGCTGAATGAACCAGGGCGATACTATTTGCACCAAGGCTTCATGGAGAAGATCAACCCCAAAGGCAAAGTACAAAGCCGTTACTTCTTCTTGTTCTCCGACATGTTGGTCTGGTGCAAGGTCAAGAACCTGAAGAAGCAACTCTACGTCTTTAAAGGTTCGAACCACTCCAACTCACACAAATGGATGATGCAACATTCTAACGCTCGGTATGGCGCGAATTGCAGGATCGATCTTTTTGGCCCGCTGTGTCATTCGACAGCCGCAAGATAACTTTGGTACGACGGCCATTGCCCGAAAACTCATGCTCCGGTGCCATTCTGACGATATGCATCCGATGTACGGGCATCAGGCTATCGAACACTCTTCCAAATCATCAAGCTCGAGACCAAGAAGATCTACAATCTCATTCCTCCCAACGCCAAGGAGAAGGCTGTTTGGGTCTCGTTCCTCGAGGGTACGACGTGGCAAGTTCTCGTTACAAGTAGCGGCGATTGCTAACTTGCTGCAATCGCACTCTACTTGCAGGCTTGATTGACAGTTACCTTGAGCTCGCACGACTTGCGCCGAACGACACGCCAAAGATCGAGTCATCCAACACTGAACGACAAATGTCGATGAGGAGCATCACTTCTAGGTGCGTATCGACGAATGACATACATTTCACCATCGATACCATCACTCCACCAACATGCACACTTGTGTGATCCCTCAGCGAGGTGAAGGCCTTGCAAAACTCGTCATCGTCGAGCTCGGCAGCAGTGGCGGCAGTGTTGGGCCTCGCGAAGGAGGAGCTTCATTCTGATATTTCGCCAGCAAAGCCCGCAACTACGAAAGCAACCGATACTTCATCACCACGGTACGCAATCATGCAGCTGGAGAGACGGAGGAGAACCAACCAACTAATATGGGTATGGGTATTTGCTGGTGATGTAGAACGAACGAAGAACCAAAGAGCCCGTCGACGTCGACAACGACTGCCGACGCAACAGTGGTATCGGCAATGAAGCAAGAGATCCACGAACTGGCGAACAAGGTGGCAGCAAGCGAGGCAGCTCGATCTCATCTCGAGAGCCGTGTACAAGCACTCGAGCAACTCGTCGAGCAAATGCGTCAGCTGCTCAACCTCCCACAACCACAATTGGTCGACGTCGCCCCGCGTGCTGCCCCCGAGTGTATTGTTGATGGCACGCCAGAGCAGTCGACGTCTCCGATTGCTGCCGACTCTCCGCGAACCACCGATGACGCTCCAGCAGCTCATCAGCCATCGCCACCAGCGGAGGTTGCTCTCATGGACGAGCCGACTGCTCCACAGAGTAGCTTGAAAGCATCACACGATAGCGACAACGACAACGATGATGACTACGATGAGGAATACGCGTCGGATTCGAGTAGCGGCGACGAGTGGGATGTGCCACACCGCGAGGCCTCGTCGTGAGCGCCGTCATCACCTCGCAACTCGAGTCGCATTTCATCAACTCGATCGCAGAACGTCATTATCATTATCATCAACAAGCGGTGTGCGTTTGTGTACTTTAATAAACAGATAGGGCGAATTCGGTTCGGCCGTATGATTGGCGGAGCAAGGGAGTTGCGACAGACGCGCTGCTTTGGAAAGCCGGATATTCGGATTCCGGAGGAGTACCAACTGGCCGACTAACTGGCTAAGCAGCACAACAGCAGCAGAACTGCACGTTGAAGCGATTCATACGACGCCTTTGACGGATTGATGATGGATTGTATGTTTGTATGTATAGATTGATGTGCCATTGCTTGGTAGGTATCAGTGGGCATTCGAGCGTGTGATCAGCCATGCTCCATGGGTCAAGAAGGCAGCGATCAAGCCACCGAACACCCACGCACGGGCGCGAGGATGATTGCGCAGTGCAAGTCGAGCTACACACAGACACACACGATACAATAAGTTGAAGAGTGAGTAAGTTTGGATTGGTGCATGGCATGTCATGGTAAGGGAGCTTGCCACGTACACAATGGGAGGATGGGAGCAGCAAGCATCGGTGTGACGTAGAGCCAGTTGACGCCTCGAGGTTTGCGTTCGACAGGTACGACAGCTCCTTGCTCCATAGCCATGATGATGTGATGAGAAGTATCGATGTGTTGGTCTGGAAATGAGGTGGAGTGGAGGTGAGATGGATGTCGAGTTGCTTGTTGTGGGTTGTGGTGATGCTACACGAGAGATGTGTGGTGCGTGAGGGAGCGAAAGGAATGAGCTTGTTGGTTTGCGGGTGCAGTTGGCTGATGATCGAGTCGGTGCTACTTGCTCCATACTCTATGCCGTGCGTGAACTACGTGGAAAACTTATCGAAAATCCAATCCCCGTCTCCCAACTCATCTAATATCCAGCAATCCCGATCACGTTGGATCGGTCAATACCATCCAATCCACTCTAATCCATCGATCGATATTTTATTTTCTATTTTCTTCAGCCACGAGTATTTCGAGTATCTTAAGCGAGTTATCCATATATCGATCATGAGCTTGGAAGTAGAGGAATTCCCTATAGTTTAAGCTCGTATACGCGTTAATCACTCGAGTTGCTGAGGGCGCTCATCTTCATCTTGTTGTTGTTCTGCTGTCGCTCGCATCTCCCTCGCGCGCTCTCCCCTCTCGCGCCTTCAGCTCTGGGTTTCGAGCGTCGAGATGGCAGATACGCTACTGCCTCCAAGTATTGATACTGCATCATCATCATCATCATCCAGTGCTGCGCCATCGAGTAAACGAGTACTGGTGCTCGACACCAGCGCGCTCATTCAACTCACGAGCTTCCAGAACTACAACGCTGAGGTATCTATCGTGGTCTATCGTGGTCTGCCGTGATCAATGATGAATATTGATCGTCCAGGGTGTGTCAAGTACTGGACGGTAGATGAGGTCCTCTCGCAAGAGATCCGTGATCGTGTGACTCGCGAGAAGCTCGCGCTCGTGCGCGACTTGATACGCGTTCGAGAGCCGACGCCGGAGGCTGCTCGACGTGTGGTCGCGTTCTCTCGTAAGACGGGAGACTTTCCGTTCTTGAGCAAGGTCGACTTGAAGCTCCTTGCGTTGGCTGTTACGTTCGAGTTGGAGTTGAACGGCACCAAGTTCATTCGCGATGAACCACAGGTTCGTTGACGAGAGCGAGGTCGTTCGTGCGGCATATTCACTGATCGCTATGATGGTGATGATCGAGGTTAGCCATTGAAGCCGTGGATACCGCGTGAAGTGGTCGGCAGTGAATCGAGTGAAGAGCAGGAAGTGCCTGTCGCGGCGCCAGTGCCGGTGGCTGCTCCTGCTCCAAGGAACAAGAACAAGAACAAGCGCAAGAAGCGAAACGTTCACGAGTGCACCAATGACGAGGAGTGGCTCGAAGGCACGGCTGAGACGACTTCCAATGATACAACGACTGAAGAACCATCGACGCCGAGCGAATCGTCGACTGCTGATGCCGAAGCAGTCAGCACAGCCGAAGTTCCCCAAGCACCCGAACCATCTCTGC
>ERZ778023.5023-NODE-5023-length-10394-cov-48.996711_pt1 | contig 10394 bp, 9 predicted proteins | sample MGYA00375753_ERZ778023 | MGnify/ENA primary metagenome ERZ778023 (study PRJEB29350, sample SAMN05389822) | bioreactor metagenome | isolation source: Ammonium sulfate bioreactor | place: South Africa: University of Cape Town | collected 2014-04-04 ...
CAATGTCTTCCAGATAATGTTCATGAAATCATAGAATACTCCCGTTTTGAAATTTCTATCTGTAGTCTTTTGATAAATTGTGTGGCTATAATTTTGAGAAATAAAAGGGTCACACTCGGCTTATGTACTTCTCTGGTATGAACCTTTTTTTGTGGCAAGTTCTCTATTGCGTATAAATGACAGTGAATACGTGTTTGTTTTGTATAGCGATGGTATAGTATAGTCAAATATTGTGCTGTAGGGTAGAAGGAGAAGTAATAATTCAAGTTCAAGAATGATTTGTCCCATTGGCAGTCAGTGTTTCGGAGAAATGATGGGTGGCGTTGTCCCATGAATGGTGCTAAGTTAATTTCTATTTTCTTGGTTAACGAGAGGAAAGCAGGTAGCGTTTTAGTGATAAGATTGTATGTTGAAAACGAGAAAATGACATCAATGTGTGATTGAGTTGTATCTCGAGACTGAAAATCGAAACAAATTTTGCACGATAGACATCATTGTCAGATTTTAATTTATCCGATTGCGTTTGTGTAAAGCTCAATGAATATTATAATTGGCTAATAAAATAACCTGTGATTGTCATTGTTTGATATGTATGCATGCATACATATTGAGAGAAAAGAAAAGAAAGAAAAGAAAGGTTTTTTTTTATTCTGTTTATTTATGCACTTAAGTTTTTATCGTGTTCGCATATTAACTTACATTTCTAACACGTAGACACACCTCTCTACATAAAGAATGCCCTTTCGAGATCAATGGCGTGATGTAAAGTGTTTGCATGATGATGGTATTCCTATCGATACAACCAGCAATGAAACAGCTCAATTATTCGATGCTGCTCTTACACAATATACGGCTTGGTAAGTCGATTTTCATCTCGAAGACTACGAGTGAAACCATTTTTCTTTTGAGGTATAATGATGCACAATTAGGTGGTATTGAATCAACATTAACTCGTCTTCTTTCATCTGATCCATCATGCATAACAAGTCGTATTCTAGCAACGGGTCTTGACCTAATGGGAACAGCATCTACTTCCTCATCTCTTCATTCGAAAACTTTAAAGTCACTTGGCGATACAAAATCATCGAACGAATATGTTAATTTACATGTTCACGCACTACTCGATTTTTCGAAAGGATACTTTCGTGAAGCAGCCGAAACATGGGAACGTATTCTTATTCTCTATCCATTCGATATGATGTCGATTAAATTTGCTGCTGACGCATATTTCTATACTGGTGATCGAGAAATGCTTCGTGATTCAATTGCACGAGTTTTACCTATTTGGGACTCATCAACAGATCGACCATTGAAATCTTATTTACATGGAATGTATGCATTTGGTTTAGGTGAAACAAATATGATCGAACGAGCTGAAAAAGAAGCTCGTTTTGGTCTGGAATTAAATCCTCATGATGGTTGGGCAACACATGCTCTTGCACATTCGTTTGAATATGCTGGTAATATATCCGAAGGTATCCAAATCTTAAAAACAACAAAACATGAATGGCAAAAATGTGATATAATTAAACCACATCTTGATTGGCATTGGACTTTGTATGAAATCGAACAAGGCAACCAAAATGCAGCAGAGGAAATTCTTCAAAATGAAATCTTAAATCGAAACAGTGATATTATTATGTTAGATTTCGTTGATATTGCATCGTTGATCTATCGTCTTCGACTTGCCGGACAAAATTCTTCGAAAATCTATTCTTCAACTCGATTGAAATCGTTTCTAAATGATCATTTACATGATCATGTTTTGCTATTCAATGATCTTCATATGTATTTTATCTTAGATGATTTTGCAGATTTAGAAAGTCGAAATCAATTTGCACAAACATTAAAAGATGCATACGAACAAGTCGATTCCGACAATGGGAAAGTCTATCGTGAAATCGGCAAATATCTTTTCGAAGCCATCGATCAATTCAAAGAAAAAAACTATTCGAAAGTTGTCGATCTTCTCTATCCAATTCGAAATCAAATCTATCGAATCGGTGGATCGAATGCTCAACGTGATCTTTTCTTTTTATTATTAATTCATTCGGCAGTTTATTCGACAAATAACGAACATCAAATTTTAGCGAAACGATTGATCAACGAACGATGTGCATTTCGAAATCAAACAAAATCGAATATGATGACAAATTATGCGAATCAAATTCGAGATTTGTAGTCGAACAGTTCGCTTGCTGACATTTGATTCGATTGCCAAGCGATTCGAAGTATAAAATCCAGCGAATAACCTGTGTGCCAAACTGTTTTCTCTCGTAATAATTTATCATAAGTTCCATTTTTAAATAAAAATTTAGAAAATAAATTTCCAGTCTACAAACAAATATCAAAGAATTTACGTACGATGAGAAATTTTATACGAACATGCCAAGCATGAATATGTATGACTTTGATTTCATTCATTGAAACATTCGTTGTACAACTATGATCGAGCAAATTTGGAATTTGAATCAATTTGATTTGACCACGACCTGCATAATGACTGATTGCTAAATGACTTGCATACATTGAAATAACCTGAACAACAATAAAAAAAACTGAAGTTCTACGCATATATTCGAAGCTCAATGTCTTACACCAATGTACCATTGTGGCCAAGAGAGAACAGCGAATCGTTCGTTTTTCTCGACAACTGTGAATTCATTTTGACCTAACCAAACGCTTAGCCAAAGTGCTAAACGTCCTACTAATACAATTTGCTGCGGCGGTCCATACCTTCAAATAGAACGAAGAATTTCAAATCAAAATTCAATTCATCTCTTCTCGAACCATGTCGAGCCAATATCTCTGAAATGAATATCAGCTAACTTCAATGTTTGAGCAATCCGAGATAATCGATGAGTATTATAATCAAAACTATAACCGCCTAAACCAATTTGAAATGTGCAATCAAATGGAATATAATTCGCAAAATTCGGTGTTAAAAACACGTCAATATCCGTTCGAAGAATGTAATCATACTCATTCAAAATCTCCTCATTTTCAATGAGAATTCCCAATGAATTCAAATGCCGACACCAATCGGGAATATGTATTTGAATCAATCGAATTAATTCACTGTCTTGAGTTCGATTCCAAAGTGATCGATACGGAATTCGAAAGCAATTGTTTTTCGTTGACGACGGATCTTTTCGATATTGAAAACAACCTAATTCATCCAAAAATGACGACGATAAAGAATAGACAAGTAAATCCGTTTGCCAATGATTCGGTTGGTTTTGAATGGTTTCTATCCATGACAAATACAACCATTTCAATTCAGGCATGTATTTCGATGAATATTCAATTGGAAAATAGACGAGAATTGCTCGACGAATATTTTCGTTTTTCGTCTTAGTAAAACAAGTCGATGGTTGCAAATAGAAATCATCGTAAAAATGAATCTGTTCGATGATTGTCAAAGGAACAAATCGAGAGTTTGAAATGAAATATTGAAGAAATACATATAAACATGTGAACACAATGACAAAACCGAGTACAGTAGTTCGTCTTCGTCGACGAAACATTTTTTATTTTAAAAATGAAATTCATATCACACACGAATAACTGCAGGAAGTCTTTCAATAAGTGTGAGCGTGGCCTTGAAATCATTGACAGATGGCGTGCACAAACAACAAATCAATTGTTGCGTTAAATGAGATTTTTTCTCTTGTTCAAACAACCGATTATTCAAATCAGTTTGGTTCGATTAAGTGTTGACCTTGAATTAAATTCCAACAATTTAATTCTGTTGTTTATGTCCATTGCTATGCGACAAACGATTTACGTGAAATATTTCTTTTTCCAGTCAACGACACACGAGAGAAATTAAAATCCTCTTAACATTTGTCTTTCTGTCGTTGTCGTGGCCGTCGCATAAACAATGCCAGCAACCACTCCTATTTTCAATTTCATCACGCACATAACACAAAATACATTAGATTGTTTTTTTCCATAGATATATAGAAACTTTTCTTTCCTTCTTCGTGCTCTATTTTTTTATTTTTTCAGATGTGTATATTCTTCTGTTAGAATAAAATCAAGAGAACGATTGTGTTTGTCTGCTGTTTTTTTATTGCCGTCATCGTTACTTTGTAGTTTTTATTTTCTTCACTCTCAGCATCTGTAAAAATCGTTATTAATTCATAACAAAATGACTAAAGTATGCATCTGCCAAATCTGTACCTGCGGGTAAGTTCAACTTATTAACCTGATCAGCTCAGAGTCGACGAGTTTTTCTTTTTTTCTCTCGCTCTATTTTAATTTGCGAATAAATAATCACAAGCTGTTGCACATTCTCTCTAGTAAACATCGTTGTCCACATCGTCCATATGGCATCATTGGTAAAGGCGATCAACCGTGTGCCGTAACTGAATATCGTTCGGAATTTATTCCTCGCGAAGGCGGCGTTCGAGAGTCGTACAAACCCGATTATCGTGTACAAGCGAGTTCAGCACCTTTAGATGACATAACAACACACAAGTAAAACGAAAACTTCAATGTCAAGAAATGGCAAATCGAACTGATTTGTTTTAGACATGATTTCATTCAACATTCTCTTGATAAACAACGTTCGTTTAAACCGGAAGAAGTCTACGTACGTCAAGGTGATTTCGATGCATTGACAAGTTACAACAAAGAATATACGCGTATGAGAAAAATAAATATTTAATCGATTGTTTAAACGCGTTTTGGTTGTTTTTTCTTATGTAAATACAGCCAAAGATGGCGAACGAGCAAAACCAATTCGACACGATGCACAACGATTGACTCAAGCGCCGTTCGAAGGCGATCCGACCTATCGAAGTAACTCGATTATTTTCTTTTACGAAAAAACAACAACAACATTCTCTTCTAGCTGACTATCGTAAATGGGAAGCCGGTCGAACCGAACCGATTCGCCACGATGCTGGCTACGTAAGAATCTCTTTTTCTTCTTCCTAATTTCTCTCGAATTAAAAAACCTTAGTTACCTCCATCGGATCCATTTCGAGGCGAAAGTACTTACACAACCGATTATCTCCGTCATCAAGCCGCGATGCGTCAAGCCATCCGACCGGATCAAACGATCTTACATTCTCAAGATCCGTTCGACGATCGAACCGGTTATCGTACGGATTACATTTCTCATCCTCAACAAGAACGTTATCAACGTCAACGCGAAGAATACGTTCCCAATCAAACAGCATTGGACTCATTGACGACACATCGACGTGATTTCACGCCGAAAGATGGTAAAACCTTCGAAGAAAATTGATTTGATTCGAAAAATCTATTTCAGCCGATCGAACACTATCGATGAAACCTGACCAACAGGGTTACCGATCGAACGCGAGATTCGACGATGCAACAACAAATAAAACCGATTATAAACGCTGGGAAGTTCAGCCACTTCAAACTCATCGACCCGATGAATATCGAGCGAATACAGGCGAAATGGATTTGAATACGATGTATAATTCAGAATTCACACCCAAACCTTTGTCGAAAGTCACGGCTATGCGTCCGATGGAACGACATGGTGTCGATGCCAAATTCGACGGAAGTACAACGTATTTAGGTGATTACCGACAATGGCCTGGAGGACGACCACCAGCAGCACATTTACAAGCAGGTTACGAACCACCGAATATGCCATTCGAAGGTTTATCAACATACAAAGGTCATTATATTCCACATGAAGGTGGTCCTCAACGATCCTTCAAACCTGATGGTGTTGCATATCGATCAACAGCACCATTTGATGACGCAACAATGTACAGAACGGAATATACACCCAAAGAAGTCGAACCATGTCCAGCTGCTCTTCTCGAGTAACATTTATTCGCGTTCTTTTTGTAATTCGAAATATCTGTTTGATTTTTAGTACGCCAAGAAGTGGTTTCGTTCTCGATCATACTGAACCTGATGGTCATAAATTCTATCACCTTCAACATCAACAACGATCCATTGCTGTTTAACCGAAGAATTTCTATTCTTGATTTTGATAATAGTTTCTAATGACATCGTTTTTTTTTTCTCTCTCTCTCCTTCTTCGTCTATTCTAATCATTCATTCATTATCTTTGGATAAGTACATACACTTAGCACACTATTCCATTGACGTTTATTCTTCCTAATAATACGTAATAAATTCATTATTATTTTTATTTGTTTTTTGGTAAAAATAGGTTTCAGTTGTTAGAAATCGAAAGGTTTCTTTTAATTGTCAAAGAAGCAAAATTTATTTGGTGCATGTTACATTTACCGATGCACCTGTCAGTTCAGGGCGTGATGGTAAAACTAAGGATACAGTCGTTTGACTTGCATTCAAAGACGACATCGATGATGATGTCACACATCCTTGACCTTGTCCTTTTCTGTCAACAACAACAACATTCACAACGGCATTTGTACGTGTTGGATGCGATGTTGTTAAAGTAAATTCCGTGTCCGTTTCACTGTATAAGTACGCGCCTGCATCGTGAAATTGAATATTTAGTTCGAATGTTGGACTTTTACATGAAAATGTTGTTGTTACATTCTCCCATAAGACAAAAGATGCGCGTTTTAATGATGGCCATAGAACACCATGAAGATTACTGTTGGCGGTTGAAGTACATGCAAAAACTTGTTCTTCATCGTATTGTTTGATAACTTGAGGTATGGATTCGAGAGAAACATTGGGTAAAATCATATAATTATAATCGAGTGTATACGGTCCAATGCCGTGATTGATTGCAAGAGTTATCATTCGTGCTGTGACTTCAAAATTAAAAGGACCAATCGTATTAAAATCACCAGTTTTAGTTCCGAATTCTATTTCTATCGAAGCATATTGTCGTTGTGATTGTAAAAGATAACCAATATTCGATCCACCGATATGTATCCATTGTACATTGGATGTTTGACCGGTCGTATAAGGTATCGAATAATTTCCATCACGAAATGTAACAACAGTCGAATTAAAAAATCCAATAGTTACATCTCCCACAGACAAAAGTCGACTTGCAAGTGTAGTCCACGCTGTTGTCGGCGTTGTTAATGTTAAATTCGTCGCTAATGCAATGATCGCATCATCAAAGAAATGCCACGAGCGTTTAGCTGTAAGATTATGCGTTGCCGTGTCCATAAAAGTCATTCCATATTGTTCATCACTTGCACCACCAACAAACGTCATTCGTTTTATAGAAAAACTTCCACGAACACATTCGCCAAGTGGAATTCCGTGTTCGACTGTGATGCCATTGATGGCTTGCCAATCGATAATAGGAAATATATTGAAATAATCATTCGTTCCAGGTTTATAAACATTGAGAACACCTTGTCCACCGTGTTCGTCTTTTATATTTTGACCTAGGATACATTCGACTGGTTGAGTACGCATCGATTGCATTTTAATCGTAGCTATCCATGAACGACGACGATGAACAATATAATCAGATACAAAATAATATCGATTTCCGATCAATGCTGGTACATTTGGCTTATTCTCAAGTCGATCAATGAAATTCGTCAATTGTTCTTTCAAATCTTGCGATTGAATTAATTCTGCTAGAGTTCTCATTGAACTGGTTGTTAGATCTTGATGTCCAAGCGTATTTGGCACTGAAATACCTCGTCCTAGAGTATGCCAATCGAACGTATTGTTCGGCATCATCCAAGCATCGCCTTTTGTTAAAAAATTCGCAAAAAACTCCAATTGTTCTTCCTTTGGTTGATATTGAGTGTCTCGACTACATTCGAGAAATAGAAGTATACTATTAACCCAAACGACTCCGTATGCGCCCGACATTAATTGATGTAAATGAAAATGATACGACCAATCTTGTTGAACATCGTATTCTTCAGTTGAGGAAAATTGAATGTCTTGCCACACTCGTGTAAAACCTTGTTCGATACCAGTGAGATTTCTCGTTGCTAACGAACGATAGATTTCGACTTGGACTTCCCATAAAACATTCGCTCCGACATGAGCAGGATTCGGTATCCACCAAGCTGATCGATAGGTGATTTCAGTGATCTTTTCAAGTTCAAAACTCGTCGCATGTTCGCCCAGCATGAGTAACTCGCTGGTTAATTCAAGAGGAATACCGATTTCATTGAACCACCAATTCGGATTTGTCCAATTGTGTACAAGCCAAACATTTAAAACGCAATGAGCATTTGCTAACATGCCCGGATCATTTTGAACTCGTGATCCATTGACAGTCAATGCTTGTAACATTGTTGTTAGTCGAAAAAGATGTACCTCAGTTTTCCAAACAACGATACTTTGATCGAAATAGTCAACATCTTTCCAATAACATGAACTATTTAAAGTTCGATTAAATCCAATTGCGGCTTCAACAACCTTCGGAACGTTTTCCGCAGGTGGCCAAATTGACAGTTCTAAGACACGTTGACGAATAGTTGTTATATCATCGTTTTTGACTATTCGAGCTGAAAAACATTCTTTCAGTGATAATAATAGAACAACAAATACATAAACAATGAAAACACTCTTCATAGTCACATAATATTATGTGAAATGAATTCATTTATCTATATATACTCTCTCTTTATCATGCGTACTTATTCTTGACACCAAACACAGAAACAGATAAAAGATAAAATATCAGAAGTTTATTTTTGTTTACTGAAAAAGAAATGTTCATAATTACTAACTCATCGAAGCAGTTAAAATAAGAAAAAGCAACGATTGAGAGAATTCAATCGAATTGCAATGATTCATAATTATACACCTCAATCATCACCGGACCCGTCGTTTGATTCGCCATTTTTATTTCGATTTCGTCGAGATCGTTCAACATCTGTTCCTTGTGTTTATTAATTTTTTTTTAAATATTATTTTCAAATTTTATTTCTATAAAATAAAAACTCAGCGATTGATTAATTAATAACATATTAAGAGAGAACATCAACTGGCAAACATCTCTATTCACATGATAAGATACAAAACTATACAAAAAAGAAGAAGAAGAAGAAAAAGAAAGAATACGTGTTAAGATAGTGAATAGAGATATTATTTTAAATTTCCGACAACTCGATTAATTATTTCGTTGATATCCTATTCAAATAAAAGATACGGTCAGATTTTCAATGAAAGAATATTTTCTTTGTTTACTGTCGGTCGACATGAATCTTCAATCCAACGAAGCACCGATGTTGTAAACTGAGAAAATGTCAGAGGTTGTCCTTGCTGCATCGCTTGATCGAATGTTGTAAACAACGATTCACTTATATTTTCAAACTAAAAATCCAAGAATGTCATTTGAAATTGTGATTTTCTCAACAAACCACTCGAAACTTGTGTTCGTCATCGATCGATGCGTTGATATTTTTCGCTGAATGCATATTCATTTCGAGAATATCTTCGTACGCTCTGAAAATCGAATTGACTAATCAACAAGCAAAACGAATAAACAAACGAACTTTTGAACGGCTCGTAAACAATATGTTTCCTTTTGTTTGGCTTCTAATTGACTTGTCAACTGTTGTTTTTCTTTATTTAATTCGCATAAATAATCCGTAGCTAAACAAATAAAAATTTCAATTTCCAAAAGAAAATCTCGTCGGTCGTACATCGTTTGAGTATTGCTGCTTTACTGACTTTTTGCGAACTAATTGGATCGAGTAAATGACTATTTGGAACAAGACTTTGCAATGCATCGTAACCTTTCTAAAAACCAAACGATTTTAGACATTAGTTCTTCGATTTCAATTCGATTTACTCGAATAGCATTGCGACGTTTTTGTTCAGCAGCTGTGTGAGCTGCTCGTCTTCGACTCTCATCTTTTTTATTTCCATTCGTATGTTTCGGTGAAATAGTTCCCGTGTTTGAATCTCCTTCATCGTCATCGTCATCATCGTCTTCATCTAAATTTCGAATTTTCTACCAACAAAATCGATTTCAAAACACAAACCTGTGTGAGTTGGAGGAGTTATTGTTTGACTGAAATTACGTTTTTTAAATGGAGAACCTCGTTGATCGGTTCCAGATAAACTACGTTTAAATTGATTATTTTCACCGTAGAATGGAACATCTGCAAATCAACAACAGTTTACAATGAAAAAAACAAAACAAAAGAAAACAGACTTCCACCGAAATGAGATGACGATTGTTGATCGGCATTTATCTTGAAAATCAAATCAATTCTTTTTTGTGAAATTTAACTCGACGATTTTTACTTTAATTTGGTTTTTATTCGATGGATTCACATCTTGTTGACGTTGCCAATAATTTGTTTTATTTCTTGATGATGAGATATCCATTCGATCTGCAAGTAAACAATATCTCAAGGACTTTGTCTGTCTGTCTTTCGAATTGAAGCTTAGGCTTAAACGAATTTGCCTTGGACGGAAATTACCAAATGCTCATCGGTTCGATAGAATATTTTCTTCAATAAATAATA
>ERZ778023.5038-NODE-5038-length-10363-cov-6.829841_pt1 | contig 10363 bp, 10 predicted proteins | sample MGYA00375753_ERZ778023 | MGnify/ENA primary metagenome ERZ778023 (study PRJEB29350, sample SAMN05389822) | bioreactor metagenome | isolation source: Ammonium sulfate bioreactor | place: South Africa: University of Cape Town | collected 2014-04-04 ...
TCATATTTTTGGCCCGACGGCATCTCTTGTTCTGAAACCTATCCACAAAAAGATAAATCAGTAAATTTTTGTTTTCGTTATTATTTTTAGTGGTCATCATTTACCATTTAGTAATCACTTTGGTATCAACCGCCAATAAAGCAGCAATCGCCGCACGTAATGCACCGTCTGGATACGGGTCGCTTTGGAAGTATGCTTCCAGGATTTGTTTTTCCCACGCTGTGAATTTTGTTCTGCTTGATTGTGCATGGGTAGCGTTCTCTTGCCTTGTAACATCGGGGCATGGATAATGCGTCAACGTGGAATTTGTTCCATCGGTGGGCATAAAGGTCTTTGCCATCTCAATGAAGAACGGAGAGAGAGACAGAGTCGTCATCTCTGGGGTTGTTTCTGCGGTGCGTGAGAACAGAACGACACCGTCAACAGGAACGCTTGCGTCAGGAAAACGCGCAGCATTCGCATCCTCCGGTTCTGGGTTAAGAAGATAAGCGAGGGCGTGTTTGTTGAGCTGCATCCGTGTGTGCGCTTATTTTGTGGCTATAGCTTGTTTGCCGTCAGCTTTTGGTTCGGCCATAGCGAGGACGTCTTCCTTTCTTGTGCCCTTGCCTTGCAACGAATGTCCGGTTTTCTTGGAAGTTGTCGAATGATGACAGCGCAGACTTTTTGCAAGACCTCGCTCAGGACGCGCTTTCGAAGACTTGCGGTAGGCGGATTCTTGAGCGGGCGAGGAGGGTGGAAGTGGCGAGATGGGCAATAAATAGGCTTTATGTATAATTTACATTTGGAATCTCAAACGGCAAAGTTCAACATGCGTGCCACGATGTATTTCTTCGTGGTGTCCGAATTTGGACCCATGAGCGAGAATGCCTTCTTTCCAAGGTTTGTGGCTGAATCACACCGATCCACCATCATAGATCACCCTGTTTTCTTCTCTTTCATCGCATCATCTAGCACCTGAATCAGCGGGGCGGCATGTCGTTGGATCGCCTTGTGCTTTGCCACAGAGCAGTCAGGCGGCTTACACACTGTTGATTCGCCGTGGCGCGCAAGCGTGACTGGAGTGGAATGTTCCGCGTCCAATGATAAGTCCGTCGTGCCTTCGAATTGAGAGCGCCAAAAATGACGTGCTTCCTGCTCTTCAAAGCACAGAGGTTGTGCCCCATCCTATGCCCTCTCCTTCTACCACAACGCGTTCTCTCTTTGTCATCGGTCTTCGCTATCATCACAGCAAGCACAAGCGACCGCTCTTGCATCAATCGCGAATTCGTTGGCTGGCGGTGCTGTTGTCGTTTCTGGGCCATCTTTCGCAAGCGCTGGTCCAATAGTTGAGAAGAATTCAAGATTTTCTCGAGCAGGCCATCACAGCTTCAACACAAGCCGCTTTAGCTTGAGGCGCTGCCCCGTTGCAGAGCCTCTCCATAGTCGCAAAGGGAAATTGTTGGCCAGCGTAGGTTTTCACATACCCAGTTGACTTGGCGATGAAAATGCCGTAGGTTTCTGTCGTCCGGGATCCATGCAGACCAAGCCATTGGCAGCCAACCCCCTTGCAAAGCCCATAATTGTGGTGAATCTAACCCACAGGTATTAAGGGTACCGTTAATGCGGAACACAGATCTTGTGAATTATGAATTGATCAAAAAAAGGTAGTACCAGTACTAACTAACTCTGTTGTTGTTGGAGGGAAGAGATTCAGTTTACGGACGTTGGTGGTTGGGAAGTTACTTGCTGAGCCGTTGTGCTCAACATCAAACAAACGCTCTTGACTTGTCCTTGTTTGGTTCACTCTCATCCACACTACTTGGCACTTTCAAAGGTGTAGTTCTGTCGTATAATTGAAGTCGAGTCCGTTCTAGCATTTGACTATTTTCCCCCCACTGACATGCCACCATAGTGTCAACGCATCTGCTTCTGTTGTAGCAGTCCGCACCACTCCCTACTATGATTATTATTAATATTAATAATTTTATTTAAAGATAAAGACTATGCACACATTTCTTGTTGCAAGTGGTCCCCACAAGTCGTTCACGTCAATTGTCTGGGCGGTACGGCGCTTAACAAAATGTCAAGGGTCGAGCAAGGCCGGGTCCCATATAGCATAGCTTCTCGCATCCGCACCGATCCAACTCAAGAGCAGGGAGAGCAACTTCTCACATCCCCAGGGGAATTGATTAGCGACCTTCGCAAAGGAATGCCCGAAACACTAGTGATGACAAAATACCAACTCTCAAGTTCCCCTCAGGTAGTTATTTTTCTCTTTTTGGCTATTTGCTGATTGTTGTGTGCCAGCAAAGTTTTGACAAAGTTGTTCAGCAAGCTCTGGGAGAACACATCCCTGAATCGCAAGTAACAGAATTGTTGCGGCGACGAAGCACCAAAACCTGGCATCGGACTAACCCTTCTCGGCTTGCCATGTGCTACGCCAGGGAGGAACGAAAACAGCTTTGCAAGGACTTTCGAGACGACGCGGTGCGAGATCTCTGTGTGCAGGTCTGTCTGGGAGACTTTACAAAAGACGCTCAACAAGGTTGGTGCAGCGTGTGGGTCAAACCTTGCTAGCACATTTCGCCTGCAGTGGCAGCATTTGGATTTAATGGATATCGGCTCCTAAAACAGAAACAAGAAGACTTCTTGAGCTGCCGTATCTCCGTTAAATCCAAATGCTTCTGTACAGTGCTTGGAAAGTTGGACTGACTGCGTTTTCCTAAACCCTCAGAAAATTTGAAAGGCTACCTGACTACTCTGACTCCTCCTGTCCGAGAAGCGTTTCTCGACATTTTGCGAAGGACAATCGCCTGTTTTGAAACTCACAAAGACGTCGCCTTGCCTTCTGATGTCTCGACCGAGGTTTTGCAATGGGTAAAATACCTGTTTGCCGAATTATTCATTGCCGTTCCCGCGTCAGCGTCAACACAGAAAGCAGACCTCCCTCCGACTGGAGACGCAAACAAATCACCAAAGAGGAAGTGTGCGAGCGAGGTCAGAGGATTCCAGTTGCCGCGGTTGGAAAAGGAGCATTTTTTCAGCGCGGGGGAGAGCTCTGTTTCATCTCTACAATCCGACAGAGAAGAGGAACCGACGCCAAAGAGGTGTAGGAACACATTGACTTCAGAAACGGGCACCTCCGAGGCAGCTGTACGGACCGAAGTGCTTCTCGCGACAAAAGATGAGCAAAGCCATGGCCCTTCGAACGCTTTCGGAAGTGCTAGCTCCGAAGATTCCTTGAGTGCCGCGGAAGATTCCTTGGCATGCTTTTTGGCGACAAGCGATCCTTTGGAGCCTTCACCAAACCCAGGCGAGTGGTTGTATAGGGAGGAAGAGAAAGATGGCAGCCCAACACCAAAAGAGAAGGAAATGGGGTTGGAGTCAGTCCCCCACTCGATGGGTTTAATTTCCGCGCCAGAAGAAGAGGAACAATCTGCTTTGAGGACCTGCTTTGAAAGCTCTCACGAGACCCTCATTTCATTTGGGGATGCAGGGGGCGACTGTGGCCAGTTTCCGAGCTGGGTTATGGATGGAGGTCTTGCAGAAATCGCAGAGGGGCTCACTACCGGCTCAGAAGCAGTCGTTGGGGACAATGATCGCTCTGAGGATACTTCTCCTTTGGGTCACGACTATTCGCTTGATTATGACAATTACCAACAGTCTTCGGAAGTCCCCGTGACAACCGAGCCAGCTGACAGCCTGACTCGCAGAAATGAGTCAGAACCTGCTCAAGACAGCGTTACGTTCCCTCGCCAATCTTCGAAGCAATCGCCAGGCAATCCCGATCCTTCTGGACTGCAACCAACGCGAAGCAAGGTGGCAAGCCCGCCAAGGAAAAGAGCCATGCAGGGAAGTACCCAAGGATCGCACCCACGCTGGAGTAAGGCGTCCCAGAAAGGACAGAATTCAGGAGGCCAGCCATACGCCAAAAAGGTCTCTTTTCCCTTTGCAGGCCGCTCATACACCCGCTCATTCTTTTCCCTGGAAGAGAGGGAAGGGAATGCTGTTGACGTTGGAGGCACTACAGGTATTCCCGTATAGTAGGCTGAGAAGTCTAGCCGAGCAACGAGGGGTTGATACCGGAGGGGACAAATACCAATTAATCACTCGTCTCGTGAATTCTGTGCAGCAAAGTTTAACATAATACTCAGACCTGCGTCTGTAGAACGGGCGTGTCAGAAGCTGCAAGGTATGCGTGATGTTCCATTTCCGATTTGTTTTCAAGTTTCCCAGTTACAAAATGAGATCCCCAATTTCGTCGCATCGGCGCTTTTTCCTTTCAATCATTCTTTCTGTTTTCAGAACTATGCGGAACTATTGCGATTTTTAGTGCCTCCACCAAAATATCAGTTCAAGAGGGAGCTATGGGTCCTGGAAGTTGCTGGTGTGCTAGCCCTTTCCGCTAGCCTCTCCATGCGCCCAACGAGATTTTTGTGCACGTTGCAGAAATTTCCCCATGCTCCCATTTGGAAAAGCAAATTATCCCCTTTCTTGCGAGTATCATGCACGCAATGCAAGTTAATTGCAAAACAATTCCCTCTCGAACGTAAGCACGGCCTTCCCGGAACTCGCTGGGCTTGGTGTTGACTTGTCCTTCTTGCCTTGTGTAGATGGAAGAGCGCGTGAAAACGGTCAAGACTGTTGTGTACTCTTGGTACGCTTATTAGTAGCAAAAGATCGTGAATTAACCAAATTACTAATTTGATCCTGATGAAACAATACCAAACAGGGGGAACAATGAATGTGGCCAGTTGGGTACAGGACAACCCACGCCAGAGCGCATGCCAGTCGAAATAGCGGCGCTCAATAATCTCAAGGTTTCCTCGGCAGCTTGCGGACCTGAATTTTCTGCCGTGGTGACCGGTAGCCAAATCCCGCGTTGTGATTTAATTTCGTTACGCTGCTTACTCCGATGCGATAGAGGATGGGGAAGTTTACATGTTTGGGGGTTGTGCAAGGCAAGTATCAGGGCAGTTTGGAAATGAGGTTTTTCTTTTGCCAGTGCGTTTGGTAGGTAGATATAGCATTTACTATTTACTTAAAATTTCAGAAATCCTAAAACAATATCTTTGAAGACCCAACTAAAAGATGAGGTAGTTACTTCTGTTGCTTGTGGAGGCAACTTCACGTTTGCTCTTTCAGGTATTGATGTCTATTCCCGACATATAAATAATCCTCATTCTAGAAAAATATCATTTGTATGGCGTTGGAGTTGGAAAGGATGGGCAGTTGGGAGTAGTCAAGCCGCCAGATAATTCATCTACGCCGTTGTTCCCTCAAGACCTGCCGAAATGCAAACAAGTATCCTGCGGAGCTATGCACTCGCTTGGGCTGACTGGTAAGTTAGTCGCGTCACCACCAATGCGGAGCTGCCCTCTTAATGTTTTCAGTGAAAGGAGAGGTCTGGGTATGGGGTTCAGGTGGAGCAAGATTGGGCCTGGGAGATAGCCTGCAAACATTGCCAAAGCGACTGCCCACCCTTAAAAACGTAGCGAAGGTGGCATGCGGCAAGGACTTTTCAACAGCGATCACGAGTTTTGTATAATTTTGATCATTTCTTCGATTGTAACAAAATTACGCAGATGAAGGGGAGGTTTACACTTGGGGTGAGTATGGCGAATTTGGGCAGCTTGGCTTGGGTCACCCAAGCAAAGGCACGCAGATGACGGAAGGACCTACTCAAGTGATTACTCTGACGGGCAAGGCTGTTGATATCACGTGCGGAGACAATCACTGCCTCTGTGTCGCTACCACTGATAGTGAACAGAAGTGTCTGTTTTCTTGGGGCAGGAATAGTGAGGGACAGCTGGGCCTTGGTGATACCACTCATAGATGGGCAAGTTTATTTCATTTTGAGTTTTTCAAGATTTTTTTTTTTTTTGTTTTAATAATACTGTAGATTCCCGAGGTTGTGCCTTTCTTTCAGAACAAAGGAGTGGCCAAAATAGTATGTGGCGCTAAGTTTAGCCTCGTAGTATCTGGTTATCTATTTATCTTCTCTCTCTTTCGTTCGTTTTCGGTTTCTGCTTACGTATACTTCCTGTTATAGGTGAGCACAAATTGTATGCTTTTGGTGAAGGAGAGAACAAACAATTGGGACAAAAGGAACAGACCAATGAATGGATGCCGAAGGTAGTGGCGGCTTTCGGATCAGGGCGTGAGATCCTCGATATAGCAGCCGGTCGGCACCATGTGGTGGCTGTTTGCTCTGTGACAGGTATACTTTCTGCCTGCTGTATGCTCTCGCTATTAAACAAATCGGCTTTAATACCTTTCCTCCGCGGTAGATGTTGCGGTGGATGATGATGAGAGAGAAGATAGTGAATGTATGATGGAAGAGATACTGGATCAACGGGAAAATGAGGTTGTAATTTGATGGAGTATGCTATTTGTTGCTAACTCTCCTAAATACAGAATGTTATCGAGTATCTTATCAAATGGAAGGGACGTGGACAAGAAAGGAATAGTAGGGAAGCAGCTAGTAGTATTGATAGCCTTGACCTTATTGCGTAACAACATCCCCTTGTGCATATTGAGTATTTATTGTCCAACAAAACGATTTTTTCAATCAGAGAATTTCAGCAAAAGAGGAAGGGAACGGAACAGCCAGAGGAGGATAGCCAGGCAAAGGATCGCGAACGAACTGTTGAACAGATTATCAAAAAGTGGGAGCAAGAGGAGGTTCGTGAGAAATATCAAAATTCTGCAATAATAGTAACTTTTCCGAACGAAGCAATATCTTGTCAAGTGGTCTGGTGCCAAGGAGAACGCATGGGAATTCGCACCGTCTAGGGAAAGAAATAAGGTTGTCTCCTTTCAGCGGGAAGATACCTACAAGCGTAAGGACGATGCGCACGGGAATGAGGATGCGGCCGTGGTACAGAACAGGCAGAGGGCCAAATTGCTCAAACATTCCAAAGGAAAATCAACACCCCAGTGGATAGGCGAGCGCATAGCCAACAAGCGAAGAAGAAACTATTATAAGGTGTGTTATTTTTTTTTTTTTTTTTTGTAACTGGCATCAGTGTATTCAAATCGGGGGACGCCAATTTGCGGTTGGAGATGCTGTTGCGGTGTCCAATGGGAACCAGCCGAATCTGTTCGCGGAGGTGGAGAGTTTGTTTGAGGACCGGAAGGGCAGAGCGCACGTGAATCTTCAGTGGCTATATAAACCAGAAGAAGTGATGGACGGCAGACTGCCGCACCACGGGGAATTTGAGCTATTTCGCAGCAAACATATCGACCCCAATCCGGTGGAGATAATGCTGGGCCATGTGAACGTGCTCTGCGAAGGAGAATACCAGAAATACATCGAAGATCGGAAAAAGCAACAGGAGGCCAAGAATGATGGAGACCAACAAAAGGAAGAGCAAGGAGAAGACGGAAGGAAAAAGAGGCGGGAACCGCCGGTGTACTTTGTGAAGCGATTCTACAACCATTGCCAAGGGACATTCGCGGTATGCGAGTGGGGGAGTGTCGCGGCGGAGAATATCATTGATGACTTGCCATCCGATGATGGCGAGGATGGCGATGAAGAGCAAAAGAGCTATGGAGGCCAGGGTGACCGCAAAGACGTAGGAGACTACCAGTCAGCCACTTCCGAAGAAGCCGATGAGGAAGAGAAGGAGGCTATCGCCCTCGGTGATGAGAAACGAGCCAAGAGGAAAAGGGAACCCACCAAGGCAAGTGCAAAGGAGACCAGGAAGGAAGCCGTCAAGAAGCTTAAGTCAAAGCAGAGTTCCCCTACGACTTCATCAAGGGAACCCAAGAAGAGAGGCCGGCCGAGAAAGAAAAGGCCTGCCGAAGAACCCGAGCAAGAGGGAGCCGAACCAGAAAGGCCGGTCGGAAAGAGAGCAGCGAAGAACAACCCGCCAACGCGACAACGAAAAAGGAAGAAGGTGTCTCCAACTAGTAGTGCTGCCAGCAGGCCTGATGGGGCGGAACTCAAAACAGAGCTAAGCATAAATGAGAGGCTTACGACACTCGCGGGAGAACCCAACCAATCGGCGTTGGTCAAACAGTTGTTGGCGGCCGGAGCGAATCCCCGATTCATCGCCAATCCGTCAACAAGTCTGCAACAATGCTCCATCCACTACGCGGCTGCGTTCGGCCGGGCTGACACGCTCCGCGTCCTATTGGACCACGACAACACCCTGACCGGCGTTGTCACCCTGAGGGGGTGGTCGCCATTGCACTACGCTGCCCACAAGAAGCATCTCGACGCAGTGAGGGTGTTGTTGCAGTACCTGGCCGATCCCCTCCTCAAGACAACCGATGGCAGGTCGGCGTTGGATATCGCCAAGTCGAAAGATAGCAATGATGTCGTTGAGGCCCTCATGCATGCTATCGAAACAGATGAACTGGTGAACGAAGTGACTGGCTAACAGGCTTTGTTTTTTTTTTTTTTTTTTTTTTCGTGAATGTTCTCGACCCCCCCTTTAAGCTTTGTGGATTGGAGCTAGAGAGGACGTAGGCATCAAAACAACAAAGCCCCAAGCAGGAAACCCTCCCTTTATGTTCTGAGTTCTCACCTTTCGCTGTACTGTTTGGCCGTGTCCCTGGCCATCCTGCCTGATCTCTACACACTCTAGATGGTGATCATTTCAGTCATTTCTGGTTTGGGCAAAAAGGTCGTCTGCCTGGCCCAGCGCTTGATTCGCCTGACCTTCCGAAATGTTTTGCGCAACATAGTTGGGAAGCGCAATTCAATGCAAGGCTTTGTTGCAACGAGTTTTGTTTCCAGAGTGGCCATGTGTATTCTCTTGGTCTCACATTTCAATCCGTTTCTTCCTTCTCTTCTGCACCATCTTCAGATTCACTATCCGAAAAGAGAATTGCTGCATAGTGTCTTCGCAGCTGTTGAATCGAGTACTGTTCTCCCTGATTGCCACTCAACAGGGAAAAGGAGAAATAATCCAACAGCAAAAGGTCGACCATGTTGTCTGCATCTTTCTCTTGGTCTTGTTGTTGCAGTTTCTGAGATCTCGGATGATTTTGAGGTTTGACAGAATCATCCCCTCTGCGAGTTTTCTTCTTCCATAGCCGATCCATTTCCCGTCCTGCGGCAGAGCGGGTCCTTTTACGATGTCCTCTTCTGAGAGCTGTGACAGGATTCGCACCGTGAGATTGTTGGTTTCTCCTGTGGTTGTTTTTGGAACCAAATTTGTTGTTGGTGCTGGTACCGAGGTTGTCGGTGGTGGGGATATTGTTATTGTCGTCGGTGGCGGGAACTATGCTGTCATCGGTACTGGTGCTGATACTGAGGTTGTTGTCGGTGGCGGGGATGTTGTTATTGTCGGTATTGATACTGACGTCGTTGGTGGCGGGAATTATGCTGTCGCCTGTGCTGGTGTTGAGGTTGTTGTCGGTGGCAACGATGTTGTTGGCGGCGGGAATTATGCTGTCGTTTGTGCTGGTACCGAGGTTTTTGTCGGTGGCGAGGATGTTGTTGGTGGCGGGAAATATGCTGTTATCGGCACTGATGCTGATACTGAGGTTGTTGTCGGTGGCTGGGGTAGTGTCGGTATTGGTACCTAAATTGTTGTTGGTGGCAAGGTTATTGTTATTGTCGTCGGTGCGGGCGCTGAGGTTGTTGTCGGTGGCGGGAAATATGCTAGCGTCGGTGCTGGTGCTGAAGCTGTTGTGGGTGGTGTTGTTATTGGCGGTATTGGCACTGAGGTTGTTGTCGGTGCTGGTACAGGGATTGTTGTCGGGGACGGAGATGATGTAGGTGCTACTGATACTGAGGTTGTCGGTGGCTGGAGTATCATTGTATATGTTGTTGGTGGCGGTAATTATGGTGTTGTCGGGAGCAAGCATGTTGTTACCGTTGTGCTCGTGAGCGCTGATTTCATCTGAAGCCAGTTCGAAAATCACAGGTGGCTGCTCAGCATTGTCAACTTGAGGAAAACTAGTAGTGCACTATTTTAGATCAAATATTGGCGCTGTCGCAGTCTCACCAACAATTAGCCCCCGTCGTAAGATCGTCAACACGATCTTCAGTAGAAAGTGGAACTAGCGCTTCTTGCGCCTGTGTCTCTTGTTCATCCTCCAACGGTAAGGAGAAAGCGGATAACGGTGGCACGCGCTCAAACATATCTTCGAGCAACTGCTTCAGCCATGTGACTACCTGGATAGAAGCGTCGCTAGGGAAGGTGCCCTTGCATTCCTCCAACGTTTCAAAGCACGTTATGATTTTGCGTAACAAGCTTAACACGGCGTTCCTGCGTTCTTCTGGGAAATCATCCAGGAGCCTGTGCATATCTGCGTTGAGGCCTGTCAAGCTTTACACGCGACATGCAACGCAACACAGCACAACACAACACAACACCACACACACACACACACACACACACACACACACACACACACACACACACAC
>ERZ778023.5042-NODE-5042-length-10350-cov-6.918213_pt1 | contig 10350 bp, 14 predicted proteins | sample MGYA00375753_ERZ778023 | MGnify/ENA primary metagenome ERZ778023 (study PRJEB29350, sample SAMN05389822) | bioreactor metagenome | isolation source: Ammonium sulfate bioreactor | place: South Africa: University of Cape Town | collected 2014-04-04 ...
AAAAAAAAAAAAAAAAAAAAAAAAAAAAAAAAAAAAAAAAAAAAAAAAAAAAATTGGGTTTAAGCTTCTGCGGGGACGTGTTCACGTAGGCATTGTATCAGCAAGATATCTCCTCCTCCTGGGATTCATCAAGTCAACTCACAATGCACGAGCTCGCTCCATTTATCCGGGCAACTCAACAAGTTGGATGACAGGGGCGTGTGACCACGCAAGGCTGAACAGCCACACTGCGCACATGCTATCCATGTCCTTTTCTTGCACTCCGCATTGTTCTCGGAATCGCCAAGATGGTGCGCTCTTGGTGTTGTGCTCTTTGCTCCCTTACAAGGATTTAGCATGGTATTTTTCATGTTTCCAAAAACTAGAAGTGATGATTTCAACAAAAGAATTGGCTATGGAAGGAACCTGTGTTGGTGGCTTCTCAACTCGTTTTCAGTGGATGAAGGTCAATGACTTGTTCCGTTTTCCCTACCTCTCGGGTTTTTTGTTTCTAGAGGTCCTGTGTCTCTCTCTTCCTGCGTAGAAAGGTTCTGACGTGGCGTGTTTTTGTAAGTATACCCCAACAGAAAGAAGTAACACAAATCTCATTTATTCTGAGAACAGTAACGCCATGTGTCATGCAAGTGCCCCAATCATGAGTGAAGAGTGTGAGAGTGTGGGAGGACAGATGAACAGTTGTTGTGTGTATGTTGATTTATTGTTCTGAGTATGAAATTGAATAGAGACAAGTCTGGATTTATAGTCTCGGTGAAGAGGCAAGGAATTTTCCTAATTAGGAAAATTCCTTGTGCATGCGTGGTTATGAATTTGCGGTGACGTTTCTGTAAAAGTTGTAGAATCGATTGTGAAGACAGCAGGCAATCTTGCGCGTGATAAAGAGAACCTCTGGCTGGCATTCAACGAAGGTATTGGGGCCGAGAGGTTACCTTCTTTAACCGCTTCAGAATCTCAAGAGCGCTCTCGGTTCGTTGGGAGTCCATAAGCAATACGGAGAAGAGGTTGATGGGCCACAGCAGGAGATCACATATCTGAGATCCATTAAAGATGATGGCATAGATTGCAACCTGCCGCTTTCGAGACAACAGGATTGACATTATGAAAGTCTCCTGTTGACAAACCGCTGAGCTTGTGCTACCCGAAGATTTCCCTTCTGAAGCGTAATGAAACTTATCAACAAGAGTATACTCATTTACTCTGTAACCCCCATTACTACATTTCAATGGTTACTGCATGGTTTCTTAAAAAAAAAAAAAAAAAACGCAGCTTCCACTAGGAGTGCCTTTGAACAGATTTGAGGTATGGGTTGAAAAATTCTACTCACGTTAGCAAGTTTTGCTTTGGTGAACATAAGATTGGAATCTTTTCCCTTCATCGCGAGCAGCTAGAGCCCCTGAACCTTCTAGTATCTCTCATTTGGGCCTCATGAGTTGTGTAGAATCCCAACGGCATTTTCCTATCAAAGGAGCGGACACCGACGACAAGATTTTGCCGAAACGATTTTTCCCCAATTGCAAAACACTTTGGGGATACACAATACAGCTCCTTATCTTTATCCGAATCCAAAAAAAGGCGGAGCAGGATGTGATGAGTTCTGGAGACCTGTGTTTCTGATCTCTATTGTAATTTCACTATTTGGAACTTCACCCAGCGATTTTCATGCTCAAAGGCACACAAGGCACTACCTTTTCGAGCTTTCCCGCTGTTGTCACACAGACCCAAGCAACGAGGCCCAACACAAACGTATCCATTATTGGTGATCGCCCATCCTGGATGAGACCCGCTGCCCAGTACGACGCAAGAACTTCTTGAGACTATCACCGTTGATCTCCTGCTTCCTAGTTGGCTGTACAAATTGCCATCCGCCAGGCGAAAGCGTTGGTTAGTACCACCATGTGAAGGCCACAGGATCAGCGGAACCCCTCGGCCCTCCTGGGCATCTTTTACATCAACCACTAGCCCGTTGTACTGCAGGATAAAATCGCTAGACGTTGTGGATTCATCGGCGGGAAATGCAGTGCCTTCGGTGGCTTTTAGCATGGCATCGAGCAGCTTCTTTTTTGTCTCTTGCGGCAAGGGAGAGTTTTCCAATACTGCATAGAACTCTTCGAGTCGGGTTACTTTCTCCGTGGCTTGACGGATGGCTTCAGTTTCACTGTCTAGTTTGTGGCCACGCGCACAGCGAAATTCGACAGAACATCCTGCAAGGCTTTCGTCGTTTTGGAATGTGTGGCCATGTGAATCTGTAAAAGAAGATTTTGCGAAAGAACAAGGGGTTTGGGGGGGGGGGGAAAACCTTGGGCTTTGTTTTTGCTGCTCTTCTTATCATCGATCGTCGCACCAAACCATGTCGCTTTTACTGAAGGCTTGAATTCGCTTTGCCTTTCGCCTTCGGACTGGTGAGATTTCTGCTCTGTGTGTCCGGTCGCAGCTTTGGACGATTCACACTGTATAACAGCAACAATAGCATGGTTTACACCGTTGGGCTTGTTGCAGTCTGAGTGCTCGAGAGGTACAAGCTGTTCAATGAAGCGAGAAGGTAAAGGGAATGCGCCAGCAGTTGATGGAGTAGCTGAGGTCAATTTGGCGAAAGAGAGACAGACCACTACAAGGAAACCAGTTAACCAGTGAAGAAGTTTGGCTGTTTCCATCCGCTGCGTGAAATTATTGCACGGCCTAATTTGTCGGGAGGGGGAAAAAAAAACCACGCATAAACAAGAAGGCCACCGGTGCGTGTTTAGTTGAGGGAAAAAAAAAAAAAAAAATGAAAAAGCGAATGATTATTTGTTTGTTTGTTGTTTGTGCCTGTTGCTCGCTTGTTGATGGGGTCGAGCGAAAACGCACGCAGTTAGAAAACGCTTGCCGTGCATGTTTGGACCTGGCCGTACCTGGCCTGAATGCTGCGCTGGAGTGTGCAGAGTTCTACTTGGAGGCATGCGAAGGCCTTGCAAAGCAACAGCTTGAGGAGGCTCATCGCCTTGGCCTACCTACAATCGACCCTGATGGAGGCTTCGACGCTTGGGATATGGTACTTGAATCAACCAGCCTTTCATGAAGGGAGCATTATTCTGTTGCTAGTTTTGTTGTTGAGGTTATAAAAGTGTGGAGATGGTGCCGAAATATATGCCTCCCTCATGTTTTTTTGTTCTTTTTTTGTATTCCACTTAACTGTTCTGTGTAGCCCTGCTTCGTGTTACATGTCAGGCTGAAAGTCTGATGCCTTCACAAGGAGGGTCTTACATCCAACAAGCCCTTCTTCCCCTCCCCTCTCTTAAGGGGCAATATAGCAGCACAGGAACAGAGGGGTGGGATCAAACAAGCATTGCATTAAAAGAGGATTCCTTTTCGTTCCGAATTGAACGGGGTTGGGGAAAAAAGCCGATGCCCCTTCTCTTTTCCCCTCATAAGTGGCCTTCACCCAAAGCTTGCACCCAAGACGACGCAAGCGCCATTAAGGGTCCCAGGTCATCCAAGACTCATCGATTTGTCAACCACAAAGGATCTTTATAGGGGTAATGTTTGCTTGCCAAATGCTCTAACGCTTTAATGGTTTCAGCATAAGTGAGGCAACAGGGTTGACACCTCCTTCTGGCTTCGACACATAGTTCCAGTTGGTGTGCTCCATGGTTATTAAAAACAAACAGAAGACATGCGCTTTGTACCCGGCCCCCAAGCCAATGAGTACCCATAAGGATGTAGAGAGAAAAACGCATACTGCCTGAGCAAAAGGGCAGCCATCCGTACTTAGGAAGCCTCGGTCAGATGCAAATTCAAAACAGGCTGCTTTATTGCGCACGCAGTTGCAAAGGGGAAAGCACTTTGTTCATTTGAGTTGGCTGGTGGATCATAACACATCAGCAGGATTTGGCGGAGCAGTCGCAGCAACGGTAGCTGCATATGCAACAGGAGCTGTAAATGGAGCGATCGGCGCAATAAGAGTTGTCGGCCACAACGTAATCGCGATGGTAAGTGCAGCCAGTCTTACGAGTCCAGGCATTTTATCTCTCAAGAAGAAGCGTTGTTGGGCGGGGAGTGAATGATGTTGAAGAATCCTCACAGACTCGAAGCTATTTTAAAGCAGAGGTACAAAGTGAATAAGGCTGATTGGACGAAGGCGACTGCAGGCTCATACAGGCCGCTTTTGCAAAGGGCACCAACCATCGAAACCTAAAGCACCTAAGCGTCGTGGGTATCGCATACAATCAAAGGTGATGGTGGTATTGCAAGTTGAAGGCCAAGAAGCGATAGTGTACGATTACGAAGATGATCCAGGCATAGGAGCCTTAGCCGAACAGCGTTGTATCTCTCTTGAGAGTGGTGTGCAAGATCAGTCGACTTGCAAGATGGGACCTACAACGATCTTACACCCTCAGCCTGGAGTTCAAGCAACTGCATTGCGAGAGAGACTACCACTTTGAAGGAGAACAAATTCGAATCATGGAAATGCATGAAGGGCAAACGCATTATCTCTATGTTCAATTCTGGCGTGTTGGTGGCTATCCAGCATTCAAAGTTCTTGGCCACTCGATCGAAGATATTACCTTCCCCCCCTTCTAGACTCTCTTGTCTTACCGCTGCTGTTGATAATTGGACTAGAAACTGGTATGGAGTACCTCAAATACGAGTCAGTTGGATAGACTTCTTGGTGTGAAGAAAACCGTTTGGTTTGTTGGTGTGAAGGTGGAGTACACCGAAACCGGGACTGCAAACGATAAAAACTCAGAAGGTTGTGTGGCAAAAATATGCGTGCGGTTTGACCGCTGGCTGAAGGAGGCAGTTTCAATCGCCCTCTTGGCCTACGTAGTATATATCCTGCCCTTTCTGTTGAGGTACTTGTGATGGAATAAGCATGCTTAAAACATAATAAACAAAGATAACTTAACCTCAAATAAACAAACTACACTTGTGGCTGGCCATTTTAGCTCTTTTTTTTTTTTTTTTTTAATACTTGTTTTATTTGAATTGTTTGCCGATTTCACCCTTGTAAGCTTTGGTGCACATATGTGAGTTTTACTCAGCGGGTTACTAGGTTTTTTTTCTTGACTCCTTTATATATTCTCTTCCCTGGTGACGCATGTATGGCAAAGGGGAGAATCATTCATCATTTGAATTTGAAAGGGGCTCAGACCAGAGCCCTTTGTCATCACCCAGTGGAATAAATGCGCAGCATCTTTTTTCCCCCCCACCCACCACTAACAATGAAAGGGAGGGGAGGATTGAAGCGGCCGGTCCCAGTCGCAAAGAAGGAAAAGGCTTCAGGAGGAATCGAGAACTCTGTGAAGAGGACAGAATCTGCTGAGCCTTCTTCCTTTCCTGCTACTGGTCTCCGCTTGGACGCTCTTTCCTCAGAACAATCTGTAAATAGGATTCTCGCGTCGACGAAAGAAGAGACAATTTTCTTTTTTAATTTTACTTTCTCGACAAAGAACATACATGTGGTGTGTAGCTGGAAGTGGCTTTTTTCTCACACTGGTAGTAGGTATCCTATCTTCCAGCCAAATTGTGTGGTGGACTCCCTCTATTATCTCCTTTTGCCATCCTCTCAGAGTCTGGTTGGTTCTTCACCCCCCACATCAAAACAAATTTTGCACCCCTCACGCTAAAGGCCATGGCTCGCCCTCATAGGGTGTTCTGTTTCGTGTCTCCACGAAGCACAACGTGGTTGCTCTCACAATCGATGATTCTCCACAGAGCTCCACATTCGAGATCCTTGATGTGCTTCGAAAATATGCCTGCCAAGCCACATTTTTTTGCATTGGGGAACATGTTGAATATGATCATGTAAGCGAAGCTCTGCTGCGGATGTGGAACGAGGGTCATGAAGTTGGCAACCATCAGATGAAAGACGAAGTCGGGTAAGATGGCCCTGTGAGATATTCTCTTTTTGACTGACGTGTGTTAAAGTTTTTTTTTGACAATAGAAGAGCTAGAAAGACAGCTAAAGAAAGTAGGCGCAATGATTCAGCCCCCACAGGAGTGGAGAGACTGCATCAAATGGTTTCAGCTCGGACAAAGTGTGCCTCCTTGTAGTCTTGCAAAAAGGGTAACACTTTTAGTAGCACTGTGTAGCTCCAAGATGATCGAGGTGGTGGAATCTAAAGGATATCGTATAGTGCTGGGCAACTGCTTTTCATTTGATTTCCTGTTCGCCAGAGAGCTGTTTCTCAAGTGGTACTTGATGTTTGCAGTAGCCCCGGGTTCCATCATCATCTTGCATGACAGGAAAGTGACATCCAAGGTACTGAGTGAGGTGTTGCCTTGGCTAAAAAGCAAGGGTTACAAGATTATTACTCTCTCAGAGCTAGTGCGCCACACTGAGTGACTTGGTTCGAGTTTCACGAGGGGAAAAAAGCACACTTTTCCTTATGTATGTGAAAAGGTCTTTGAGACACCCTCTTGCTGTTTGGAACTTGTTATGTGAGAGTTTTCTCCTAACCTAAACTGGTGCTCTCGTATATTGTAAAGGGTGTCATTTATATACCTGTTTTAAGCAGAAGATGATACATCGCCGCCCTTTGTATATTGTGGCTTGCAAATCTAGAAATTCTGATCGCTATCAGAGACTGTTTATTATTTCCTTTCCAAGGGAACAACAAAAGCAGTATTTATCAATACAAACTTGAGCTGGCCAGATTAGACCTGGAGTGTTCACCTCTTACTCACACACATCAATTGCAGCTTTGGCCAATTATGATAGTCATGAATGCAATGGAAGAACTTTTCCCAGATTGGGCCAAATCACTGAGTACTAAGATGGACAAACTAGCAATACCCAAGGCTATGTTCACTTTTTATGGGTGAAGTGACAAATTAACATGCTTTTTGATTAATACACCATTCGATACCTTTGCTAGAGTGAAGAGAACACAAGGGTGTTGCTTACAAAGTTGTAACCATAGCTTACTTAAGATTATAATGCCACAATTGAACGAAGAACAAAAAACAAAAGGGTTTTGGCAAAGTGGTAATATCACTTCTTGGTGGCTAAGGTAGAGGCATTTAATTTTTTGGGTTGTCTCAGGTGTAGGGGTCAACTGGTACGCGATTTTCGGTCCCGTACTCGTTCGTATGTGCGTTGAAATTGTTTGACCCCAGCTTAAAGATTCGTGGTCCTGAGGTGGTCAAACGAGCAGAATTTATTCGTGACCGAAAAGTGCCCACCAACTCTTCATTCTATAAAGTTACTATAGCCCTGTGTGATAACTTGCTTTGTGGTTAGAGAGTCAAAAAGGAAAACAGATAATAGAAAATACTTATTCTCACAAGTGTAGTGAGTTGCTATTCTCTTCTGTCCACAACATAAACTTCACTATTTCACAACAGTACATCAGTAATGCTTGATTGGCCAGAAATTCGAGAAAGATGTAATGTAATGTTACCATGCATATAACTTAACTCAATCAAGACCTTTTTACTATACAAAGTGAAACTAGAGTAATAGCAGCTAGTAATTTATTAGCTTTTTAAGAATAGGAGAAATGCATCACCTAGTTACACAAAAAAAACTACCACATTTTGTGGTAAGTGTACAGTGATATCCAACATACTGAATTTCATCAAGGTGATTCAAGTTGTTTTTCAAGTAAGTAAAAGAAAGCTTTCCATGTGAACTTGCTTGCGAAGTTTCAATGCTTTGGAGTTAATCTCCTACTACCAGAGATAGCTTTGTTACTATACATAAAGTTTTCAAGGAAAACACTTTATTGTTTTAAAGTTTTCTAGCCAAAAATTTGCTTAAGGGTGTTAGTTATGATCACAATTCTATATTAATCCCCCTTTGATTTCTTCAAGTTTCTCTTTGTGGTCTTTTTGGATTGTTTTCTGTTCTGAAGATACAAGCTACTCCTCCATTTTCTTTTCTACTACTGTAATCGATTTTCTGCCTTCTTTTGCAAACTCAAAAGGCATGCCATGGCTGCTTCAGACCACTGAAACCCCTGTTCCATGATCCATCTCATCACTTCTCCATTTCCTAACTTCAATTGCTTGTAGTAGTGTTTCCAATCCTGACATCCCATAACATACCGTTTTTTAATACCCATTGCACAATCTCCAAGTGACTCTATTGGGCCCTTGGTGTGGTGGTTAGGCCCTTGTCCACACACCTAAATCCCCGAGTTCGATTTCCAGCCTTCCTTGGATTGTGCCAGTTTACCAAATTCTGGGTCAAAATTTTGAGAAATCTTTACACGTGAGAGGTCAACTCAAAGAGGAACTCCTCCACGGGAGGAGATTACCAAGAGGATAAAATTTGAAAGTGGTGACCAGGGGTCTCGATCCTGTGGACTGAGAAAACAAGAGTGAGGAAGTGATCAAGTGCAACTCCTGAATGAATTTGATGAAGAAGGTTCCCACTGCCTGGAGAAGTACTATGTTGTGGTATGCTCAAGTCTATAAAAGCAATGTCTCCATAAAAAAAAAAAAAAAACAAAATGGAATGGTGTCATCTTCACCACCAGGAACAACAACACGGATCCCAGGAACAAGCGCGAGTACTTTTGTGCAGTGTTTCTCCTGGGTTCATCAGAACACATTGCCGGTGAGAGGAGGGTGACGGTGCGCACAGCTTGACACCTGCTTTACTCTTGTCGCCTCCTTGTCTTTTTTTTTTTTTTTTTTGCGCTTGGTGTCGTTCTCAGAGCCAAAAAGATGGCGCTCATCAATGCCGTTCAAAGTTCAGTGAGGGTGGTGTGGTGGTGTTGAATTTTCTTTGCATCACGTGGTGCGGACATTATCAGTAAAGAGGCGGGTACCTAAGAAAGAAATGGCTGCAACGCTGGGTTTATTGTTGGGCTGGCACTTCCCTTTCCGGGAACTACAATTTTTAGCTCTTCTTTGCCACGTATCACAATGGAACGTAAGTTTCTGGCAGAGGGCAACCAAACTTTGAGTGGGGTTGAAGACTTCAATGCGCTTCGTGCAAAGACAGGAGATAGTCACCGCGATGGTGAAATTAAAATCGACTGGCAATCCGACATTACCATTGCTTCTGTTACCTGCACTGTGCACTTTGAAAACATAAAGAAGGTCTTAATTGGGTACATCAACAAGTATCCATGCGTAATTGGATGTATGGCCTGGCTCACTGACTTTGACGTCTTGGATGCCTTAGCTGGGAAGGTGAGACTTATACATTGACCTTCGAATGCATGTTAAATTTCTTGTATCTAAAGGAGTCAGTGAACATTTTGGTGAACAAGGAAGACTTTCTGCGCCCAGATTCCGAAGATAACGTGCTGAACAAAGGAACATTCAAAAGTATCCTACAAACAAAATATCACCGCTTAACGAGCAACTTTCACGATGGTTCATTCGGTGGTGCACTCGGGTACAGAAGAATGAGTTACCAGCATTTAAAGAACTTAGACCCTGTGTTGTGTGTCGGAATTCGGCCGAATGGGAAGCCAGCAGAAGGACATGACGCAGGACATCCAAACACAATCCCACGCATGCATCACAAATTCTTTGTGTTTGGGCAAGACGATGGCGAAGACCGTTTTGTGCCCCAAGCTGTTTGGACTGGATCCTTTAATGCGAGCCGAAACGCGACGAGATCTTTCGAGAACGCGGTATTTATCAATGATGCCGCCGTTGCGTGCGCCTACACTGAGGAATTCGCAAATGTCGCCCTCTTTGGGGAGTCTCTTGATTGGGAAAGCGAATATGTGTATTTTGGTGCAAGATTAGGTGATACGTAAAGAGGAACTTTACGGTCCTTAGCGTTTTTTTTTTTTTTTTTGTGTTTTTAAGTACTTGTAACTCATGCTCGGTGGCTATTGCCTGTACGTGAACAAACTCAATTTCCCACTAAACCCTATATTCTCTTGGGGTTACACAGCCAAACCTTCCTTTGAGCAAAGTCGTAAGAACGGAGTTTCGCAACTTAACGAGGCTGGTTGTGGGAACACCCTTTTTTTATTTGGGTTGGGTGCGCAGGTTACGCCACTCCAGTACAAGGACGGTAAGTGAAGAGGTTCTTCCGCAGAAGCGATAGTAGTTGTAGCGCTAAACCCGGTAGTTGTGTGAGTGCCGCTACGGGATAAATTAATCCCATAATCCAGAGGACGACAAGCATGATGATCACGAACACAAATATAAATGTCCAAGACGCGCTGACCCTTTGTCTTCTCTTTTCAAGAAGAGCAGTTCCCAGCTGAAACAGCATTGCTGAAAAGGGGTCATCAGCCATCATGTCAAGAAAATGGCAGTCGGCTTACTGGTAAAGACAACATTCGAGTTTGATAGCACGGCCAATAGCCACCCTTGGTCAGGAAATCGCCACGCACCCAACTCTAATGCTACCAGGATCACACAACCGACCTATGTGGTTTCCCCCCCCCCCCCCAAAAAAAA
>ERZ778023.5075-NODE-5075-length-10283-cov-4.733575_pt1 | contig 10283 bp, 9 predicted proteins | sample MGYA00375753_ERZ778023 | MGnify/ENA primary metagenome ERZ778023 (study PRJEB29350, sample SAMN05389822) | bioreactor metagenome | isolation source: Ammonium sulfate bioreactor | place: South Africa: University of Cape Town | collected 2014-04-04 ...
GACTAATCCTCCCCCTTTTGGAGATGGACATGAAAACCTACTCGGCCAAGCCGTCCGAGATCGAGAAGAAATGGGTGCTGATCGACGCCGAAGGGCTGGTGGTCGGCCGTCTCGCCTCGATCATCGCGATGCGGCTGCGCGGCAAGCACAAGCCCAGCTACACCCCGCACATGGATTGCGGCGACAATGTTATCGTGATCAACGCGGACAAGGTGCTGCTGACCGGAAACAAGCTGCTGAAGAAGGTGTATTACCATCACACCGGCTATATCGGCGGCATCAAGGAACGCACCGCGGGCGCGATCATGGTCGGCAAATTTCCCGGCCGCGTGGTGGAGAAGGCGGTGGAGCGCATGCTTCCGCGCGGGCCGCTCGGCCGCAAGCAGCTTGGCAATCTGCGCGTCTATGCCGGGGCCGAGCATCCCCACGCCGCGCAGCAGCCTGAAACCATCGACATCGCTGCGATGAACCCGAAGAACCACAATTTCCGCAAGGTGAGCTAGCCTATGGCCGAGGAAACCAAATCCTTCAGTGATCTGAAATCCACGCTGATCAAGGCGAAGACGCCGGACACGGCAGCCGATGCAGCCGAGCAGGGCAAGCCGAACCGCGATTCCAAGGGCCGCGCCTATGCCACCGGCAAGCGCAAAAACGCGGTCGCCCGCGTCTGGATCAAGCCGGGCCTTGGCCGCATTCAGGTCAACGGCAAGGACGAGAAAGATTATTTCGCACGCCCCGTGCTGCGCATGATCGTGCGCCAGCCGCTGATCGCAGCCAATCGCGACGGCCAGTTCGACATCATGGTGACGGTGGCGGGCGGTGGCCTGTCGGGACAGGCCGGCGCGGTGCGCCACGGCATTTCACGGGCGCTGATCGCCTATGAGCCGGGCCTGCGCGCGGTGCTGAAGCCGGGTGGCTTCCTGACCCGCGACCCCCGCGCCGTGGAGCGCAAGAAGTACGGCCGCCCCAAGGCCCGCCGCAGCTTCCAGTTCTCCAAGCGCTAAAGCCGGAGACTCTGCCGAAAACAAAGCCCCGCGCGGCTCTGCCGTGCGGGGTTTTTGTTTGCGCGCCGGACAGGCCGGGTTGTAAGCGCCGGAAACACAGAAATTCGGCCAGATGTGCGGGCGGGCAGTGTGCCGATGTATTCCATGTTAACAGTGGAAAGGGTCTCAAAACGTTAACACTTTGATAATGCTAAATATTCCTATTTGGCATTCGTTTTGCTTTGAATTGTCTGCAGAAAAATTTCTGCGTTGGTGTGGAGAGGCCTATGAGACACCTATTTTCAGCAGGATTTGCAGCTATTTTTTGTGTGTTTTCCGGCGCGGCACTGGCCAATGGCGTGATCGTTTCACCGAATGGCACCACGCAGATCGGTGTCAACGACGATGGCGCTCTGGACGCGAACACGACGCGCGGCTTTGTCGGTATCGGTTACAACTTTACCGGTCAGGGCGGGCGCACCGGCTTTCAGGATGCGCTGACGCCGGGGTGCCCGTGTGAAGCCTGGGGTGTCGCAGGCAATGGTCTGGAAGGCCAGGTGGGCCGCTCAACCGGCAACCTCAATATCGGGGTGAATGCGTCCTCCGCCGGAACGTCGGACAATTCGCCCGACAGTGGTGCGACGGCAACATTCACGTCCAATACCTATCTGACCACATTGCCCGGCCTGACTGTGACACAGGAGTTCTCGCTGGGCGCGCAGACAGGAACCGGCGCCCTGTTCATGGACAAGGTCACGATCACCAATACGACCGGCGCGGCCGTGACCGATGTGCGCTTTGCACGTGCCATGGACTGGGACGTGCCGCCAACAGAGTTCAGCGAGTTCGTGACCATCAAGGGCACGGGCACGGCGTCTGAACTGCTGCATTCGACCGACAACGGCTTTGCCTATGCGTTGCCGATCAGCAGCATGAGCGATGGCGGAATCATCGGGCCGAACGATGCGGATGGAACCACCGGCGTTGCCGATCACGGCGCGCTGTTTATCTTTGGGTTTGGCGATCTGGCCGACGGTGCAAGCAAGACCTTCAACATCTTCTATGGCGCGGGCGCCAATCTGACCGACGCGCTGAACCTTTTGGGTCTGATCTCACCGGAACTGTACTCGCTTGGCCAAAGCTCCGGCTGTACGTCATCGGCGTCCGGGATTTGCAATGACCTGCCGACCTTTGTGTTTGCGTTCAACGGCGTGGGTGGTGGTGTGATCGTGCCCCCGCCGGGTGGTGGTGTTCCTGAGCCTGCAACCCTTGCGTTGATGGGGGCTGGCCTTGCCGGACTGGTGTTGCGCCGCCGGAAGATGGCGCGCTGAGATAATTTTCAAGGGATGAACAGGTGAAGGCGGCGCGCGTGCCGCCTTCACTTTTTGCGTGATAGACTGGCCGGGTTCGGTCCATCCATCAGGGCGGGTGCCATGCGCGTGACGGGATCGGGGTTGCGATTGGGGGCCGCCGCCGCGGCGGCACTGTTTCTCGGCTGCGTCACGCTTCAGGCGGCGCCGCTTCCCGCCGACGGGCAGGCAGGCCCGTTTTCCATTGCGCCGCCGGGCACCTTGCAATTGTTTCCCGAACTCAAACTCCCCGGCCAGAACGGTGTCGCGGAAGAACAGCGCGTTTCACTCAAAACCGCGATTGCGGCGCTGGCGCGCGGCGATTTCGACAACGCCACAAAGATGTTTCAGGCCTTGCACAATGCGTTTCCGAATGCGGTGGCACCCTATATCGGGCTGGCGGAAGTGAAGGCGCGCAAAGGCCAGTTCGATGCGGCTGACGCGCTCATCGGCAGCGGCATCGCGGCGCTGCCCAACTCGGCGGAGCTTTATCGGGCCCGCGCGCGGCTCTATGCCGGCAAGGGGTTGGAGGAGGGCGCGATCAAGGCCTATGAAAAGGCCATCACGCTGCAGCCCGACAATGAGCCAGGGCGGCTGGAATTTGCCGATTACCTGGCCCAGCGCAGCAGCGATCCCGGCAAAGCATTGCCCATCTATCAAAGCGCGATTGCGCGCGCGCCGGAAAACGGTGCGGCCTATTACGGGCTGGGCTTCGCGCTGTCGCGGCTGAAGCGGAACACGGATGCGATTGCGGCACTGGACAAGGCGCAGAAACTGGCGCCGCACAATCCGCTGCCCGCGCTGGCGGAGGCCAAACTTTATCTGCAACAGAACGACAGTACGAAAGCGATGGCCGCGTTCGACCGCGCACTTCGCATCCGGCCCGATTTCGTTGAAGCGCGGATCGGGCGGGCGGGGCTGATGCTGAGCCTCGGCCGCTATCGGAATGCGCTGAAGGATTACGATGCGGCACTGACGGCGGCACCGAAATCGCTGGACGCGCTGTTGGGGAAGGGCATGGCGCATCAGGCGCTGGGTCAGGATGGGGACGCCATCGCGACCTATCGCAAGGTGATCGCCATCGCGCCCAATTCCCCCTTGGCGCTGAACAATCTGGCCTGGCTTTCGGCCGGCAGAAAGGCGGATCTGGACGAGGCCCTGACTTGGGCGACGCGCGCAACGACACTGGCACCGAAACAGGCCGATTTCCGCGATACGCTGGGTTGGGTGCGCTATCAGCGCGGGGAATTGAAAGAGGCCGAAGCCGCCTTCAAGCAGGCGATCGCGCTGAGGCCAAGCGCGGGCAGCTATACCCATCTCGGCATGGTCTATGGCGATATCGGGCAAAAGACGGACGCGGCCGCAAGTTTTCAAAAGGCCCTGAAGCTTAACCCGAAATACAAACCTGCGCAGCAGAAATTGCAGGCGCTGAATTAGGCTCAGCAGACGCTTTTTTCTGTTCGGCATCGCCGAAGAGGGCACCCCATGTCTATTTCACTCTACGACCTCAGCGTGCCGACCTTCTTGCAGACCGTGAATGCTCTTGCAGGGGTCCTTGATCGCGCGGGCGAGCATTGCGCAAAAACGGGCCGCGACCCTGACGACTTTGTGGACGTTCGCCTGATCGATGACATGGCTCCATTTCATTTCCAGATCGAGGCAGCATGGCATCATGCCGTGTGGGGGCTTGAGGCCGCGCGGACGGGGGCATTCACGCCGCCCGCGCTTGTGGGACCGGTTCCATTCCGCGATTTGCAAGGGATGATGGAGAAAGCGAAACGGGCGCTGGAGGCGTTTGAGCCTGACGCGGTCAATGGCTGGGCGGGCAGGCCTTTGGACCTTCAGATCGGTCCTCGCAAACTCGCTTTTACGTCTGAGACGCTCATTCTGTCGTTCTCGATTCCAAACTTCTATTTCCACGTTGTCACTGCCTACGACATCCTGCGGATGCAGGGCGTTCCGATTGGTAAGCGTGATTATGAAGGCCGGCTGCGTACACGTTCATGTTAGCTGCGCTTCGCCTGGCGCGGCCATGACGAAGATTGAACCAGATCAGCAGATGTGAACCGCGCTGGGATTGGCAAAGCCGTCGAGCGGCTGCGACCATGACAACCCATCGTCATACGATGTATAGAGGTGTCCGGCGCCATCGGCCATTGCAATCACGGAATCGCGGCTTGCAATACAATCCGTATCGACGTGGCGGTCGGTCCATTGCGGCATGCCGCCGCCCAAAAGTTCTAGCGGGCCGTCGTGATCGATCGGGCGGCGGTAGACCGCACCGTGCGCCGCAAAGGGATCGGTGGAGGCCGAGACGAAAACATCGTTCCGGCCGAAGGCGGCGGCGGAGCAATGCGGGGCATGAAGCCCGCGCTGTTCGATGCGCCATGTCGCGCCGGCATCGCGGCTGATGCAGAAGCCGGTTGCTGCAGCCGCGATCACAAGATTTGGCCGGGTCGGATGCGCGGCGACCTGATGAATATCGCTATGGACGTCAATCGTCGGCTGCCAGGTCCGGCCGCCATCGGTCGAACGCGGAATGCCGCCGACATGCACATTGGCAAGAAGAACGGCGCCGTCGCATGTCACGGTCATCGAGCGGATGCCGAGCGGCGGTCCCATCACCTTGCCGTCAACGATGGCGGTGCCGGCGTACCAGGTCTCACGCCCCGCCACGGTGTCGAAACCTGTCAGCCATTGCTGTGTGCCATCGGATGCAACGCGCAGGATGCGGGCATCATCCGTCCCGGCGAAAATGGCATCGCCAACCGCGACGCAGCAGGAAAGGGCTGCTCCGCTTTCGATGATCGTGGTCCATTCGCCAGCGGCAGAGCGGCGGCAAAGCGCGTGTCCATCCACGATGGTGAGCACGCCGCCGCGGCCATCAGATGTGAGGCCGCGCAGCGATTGGCCGGCGCGTTCGTGACGAACCGTTTCCCCCGCGACACTGAACAACCCGTTGTCCCAGGTCGTTATCAGGAGGGCGGGGGCAGGCATTGCCTTTTCGCCGCGTGGCCCGGTTCAGCTCTGCTGAACCGGTGGTGCTGCGGACGGCGACCAGTGCGGCGGCTCCGGCCCGTACTGGTTCGGGCCCGTGACACCGGGCCGGGCGCAGAAGTAGATCAGCACAATGGCGGCGGCGAGGGCAGCCAGCCAGACCAGCGGCAGCAGCACAAGCAGGAACGCCATCATCCCGGCCACCCCGCCGAGAAGCGAGAAGAAGCCGAGCACGATCATCAGCCCGAGCGGGATGGCCGCAATCCAGACCCAGGTGCCGGGTTTGCCGGTATCGTGCAGGCGGCGCACGGTCATGCCGAGATTGGGCAGCAAAAGGCCAAGCGAGACCAGCGTGGAAATGAGCCCGGTGGTGAAGGAGGCGATGACACTGGCGGCCACCGAGACCAGGAAACTGACCAGGATGTAATACCAGAATTGCGGCCGGCCGACGCGGCCGTTGAAGTCCATGTAATGGTTGGTCAGGGTATCGGTAAAATTCTGCCAAAGGCGGTTGACGTCGATCTGGTCCATCGCTCCCTCCCGGCGGGGAGGCCCGCCGTTATACGTTCGCGCGGGTAGATCACGTCTCGGCGAGAAAATCCTGGCCCGCGGCGCTGCCCTGCGAACCCCGGAAAACAGGATTCGCCAATCCTGATGAGCTAAGGATGCCATGCGGAATGTGTCAAGAAGTGCGTAATCTTGCGAAAATCCTGCCGCAATGTGTGCCCGCGGCCCTGCCATGCTGCGGCGGCGCTTGCCCACAGGCTGCGAGAGAGCGTAAGGCGGGCTGGTTTTCAGGCATTTGGGCAGGATTTGGCAAATGACGGCCAGGGTTTTCATTGACGGCGCAGCAGGCACCACGGGACTGGAAATCCGTGAGCGGCTGGGGCGCCGCACCGATCTGGAGGTTTTCGCGCTGGATGATGCGGCGCGGAAAGACCCGAAGGCGCGTGCCGCCGCGCTGAACGAAGCCGATGCGGTGATCCTGTGCCTGCCGGACGACGCGGCGCGCGAAGCGGTTTCGATGATTGAGAATCCGGATGTGCGGGTGATCGACGCCTCCACTGCGCATCGGGTGCACCCCGATTGGACGTACGGCTTCGCGGAAATGGATGCGGGCCAGCGGGCGCGGATTGCGGGCGCGAAGCGGGTGGCCAATCCCGGCTGTTATCCGACCGGGTTCATCGCGCTGGTGCGGCCGCTGGTCGAGGCCGGGATAGTGCCGCCGGATTATCCGGTCACGGTCAATGCCGTCTCCGGCTATTCGGGCGGCGGCAGGCAGATGATCGAGGAATTCGAGAAGAAGGAAGCGCCCGGTTATGTCGAGACCGTGGTGCGCAGCTATGCGCTGACCTTGTCGCACAAGCATGTGCCGGAAATGCAGGTGCATGGGAAATTGACGCATCCGCCGGTGTTTTCGCCATCGGTGGGGCGGTTCTATCGTGGCATGATGGTGGAAGTGCCGTTGCAATTGTGGGCGCTGCCGGGGGAGCCGAAGCCGGACGATCTGCAGCAGACCCTGCAGGATGCCTACAAGGACGAGCCGCTGGTGCAGGTGGCGGACAGTGCGGAGGAGGCGGGGCTGAAATCGCTCGACGCCGAGCTTTTGCGCGCGCGCAACGACATGCGGCTGTTCGTGTTCGGCAATGAAAAGGCCGGGCAGGCCCGGCTGGTCGCGGTGCTGGACAATCTGGGCAAGGGCGCGGGCGGGGCTGCGGTGCAGAACCTGAACATCATGCTCGGCCTGCCCGAAACCGAAGGGCTGCGGTGATGGCGGGGGCCGCGCGGTTCCTAAGAATGGGTGTTTAGCGGGCGGACGTGCACCTTATGCGGCAGCCAGAACGGCTTTTTTGACGGGTTGCGGCAGATCAATCGGCCGAAAGAAGTGTTTTGGGTAGAGATAATCGTCGCCAGATTCATCGACGACCCGCAGCATATTGTGCTTTTCAGCATCGGGATCGTGAAGCGCGATATAAATCTTCCGCGTTTCGAGGGCCACGGCATAGCCTTCGTTGCTAACGCAGACCACGAGATGTTTCGATCCAGACTTGGGCATGGTGGAGATCACAGTAACCGTTTGATCTTGAATTCCTTGCGGCCAATTCCACTGGCTTCATACCAGTGTAACTCTGCCACGCAAAAACTGCCACCGCTCAATCGGATTTGAGCCGTTCCTTTTCGTTTGCGCCAGCGGCCGCGGCCATAAGTTTTCCGCAATCGTACGATCTCGCGAATTCCGGATGCTGTGGCGATCGTTTCGATCTGCGAAATTTCACCCAGAATTTCGAGATTCATCGGTAACTTCTACTGCGCCTTGATCTTGACGTAGGAGCCGGGTGCGTTGCCGAGCGGTTTCAGCTTGCCATCGCCGGGTTTGCGCGCCGGGATTTTTTTGCCCGACAGCTTTGACAGCCAGGCATCCCAGTCCGGCCACCAGGAGCCGGGATATTCTTTCGCGCCGGCCTGCCATTCGGCGACGGTGGGCGGCAGGGCATCGTTGGTCCAGTACTGGTATTTCTTCGCCGCCGGCGGATTGACCACGCCCGCGATATGGCCGGAGCCCGCCATGATGAAACGGACCGGGCCGCCGAACAGCGCGGTCGATTTGTAGATCGAGCGGCAGGGCGCGATGTGATCTTCCTTCGCGCTTTGCAGATAGACTGGAATCTTGACCTTCTTCAGATCGATGGCCTTGCCGCCGAGCCTGAGCTTGCCTTTGGAAAGCGCGTTGTTCTTGTAGAACTCCCGCAAATAGAACAGATGCGTTTTCTCCGGCATCCGCGTGGTGTCGGAGTTCCAGTAGAGCAGGTCGAACGGCATCGGCTCCTTGCCGAGGAGATAATTGTTCACCACGAAAGACCAGATCAGGTCGTTGGAGCGCAGCATGTTGAAGGTGGTGGCCATCTTGCTGCCCTCAAGCACGCCGCCCGCGGCCTCCATCTGCTGTTGCAGGGCGTCGAGCTGGGCGTCATCGACGAAAATCTGCAGATCGCCTGCATCGGAGAAATCCGCCTGCGCGGCCCAGAAGGTGGCGGAGTGGATGCGCTTGTCATCGGTCGCGGCCATGTAGCCGAGCGTGGCGGTGAGCAGCGTGCCGCCGATGCAATAGCCGACCACATTGGGATCGTGCACGCCGGTCGCCTGTTCCACCGCGTCGAGGGCGGCGAAAATGCCGTCGCGCATGTAATCCTCGAAGGATTTCTGCGCCAGACGCCGGTCGGGATTGACCCAGGAGGCGACGAACACGGTATAGCCCTGACCCGTCAGCCATTTGATGAAGGAATTTTCCGGCCTGAGGTCGAGGATGTAGAACTTGTTGATCCAGGGCGGGAAGATCAGCAGCGGGCGTTCGTATACTTCGTCCGTAGACGGATCGTATTGCAGAAGCTCCAGCAACTCGTTGCGGAAGATCACCTTGCCGGGTGAGGTCGCGATATTCTCGCCGACGCGGAAAGCATCAGCCGACTGGCGGATGGCGATGCGGCCATGGCCGCGCTCCATATCCTCAAGCAGGTTTTCGAGGCCCTTCACCAGGTTCTCGCCGTTCGACTGCATCGTGGCGCGCAGCACTTCGGGATTGGTGAGGACGAAATTGGTCGGCGCCATCGCATCGGCAAACTGCTTCGTATAGAAGCTCGCGCGCTTGCGGGCGGCAGGGTCGAGCCCTTCGACATCGGCCACGGTAGATTGCAGCCAGTTCGCGGTCAGAAGATAGGACTGCTTGATGAAATCGAAGACCTGGTTTTCCTGCCAGTCCTTGTCGCGGAAGCGTTTGTCGCCGGGGTTCGGCGTCACCACGGGATCGGTTTTTTCGCCAAGCATGCGGCGGGCGGCGTTTTCCCAAAGCCCCATGTAATCGCGCCAGAGCTGGAACGATGCCTCCACCATCGCGGTGGGGTTGCGGGTCATGGCCTGGGCAAGGTCCATGAAGGTGCCGGTCAGGTTCAGGGGGTCCAGTGGCTCCGTACCCGCGCGGGCCGATTGGTGTTCGGCAAAGCGGGCGAGCAATTGCTGGGTCTGCTGGCCGACACGAACCATGTTGCGGGCAAATTCGCCGGGGTCGGCCATGGTGTATTCCGCCGTGTTCCCCAATGATTCGGGTTCAGGCTGTTTTTTCTCCCGATGTCCTTCCCCGGCGCGTTTGCCGGTGGTGCTTTTTTCCATGGCCGGTGCCCGTCTTTTCTTTCACGGTAGCCGTTTGCTGCATCCGGCTGCAAGTTAGGGGCGGTACTCGCGCGGCGCCTTGGACGCGGGAAGGCGCCCGCGTTATAAGGCCTTCACAAAACGCGCCATTTGGGCGTCGCCATTTGGCCTTAAAGTGCGCATGCGGAGATACATATGACAGATAACCGGGGTGGTCTTTCCAGGCTGGCACTGCGATTGACGCTGACGGCGGCCATGGCGGCCGCGCTGGCAGGTTGCGGGTCCGTGGCCGATCCGACCTCCTGGTTCGATGACAGCACACCGCCTGCCACCACTGGGCAGCAGCCCGATCTGGCCGCGGTGCCGGGCCGGCCGACGCCGCCGAGCAGTGCGGAGCAGAATGTCCAGGTCGCCGATTCGCTGGCGGCCGACCGGACCCAGGCCCAGTACAGTTCGGAAGCCCTGCGCGGCGGAACGGAAGCCGCGGCGGCCCCGCCCCCGGCAAGCCCCCCGCCGGAACAGCCATTGCCGGAGGAGACTGCACCGCAACCAGCCCGCGAAGGCGCACCTGACGGTTCCACCGAGGCCGCAGCGGCCCCCACCCCGGCGGAACCGGCACCGGCCGCGCCGGAGCCCGCGCCGCAAACGGCCACGATGCAGCCTTCGTCGCAACCCGGAACCCTGCCGCCGCCCGCGCAGATGGCCGGGCAGCAGGCGGCCAGTGCTGCGGCACCGGCTTACACAGCCGCGCCTTCGGTGCAGACACAGGCCGTCCCGGCGCCCGCATCGTCTCCTTCCACGCCTTCCGCCA
>ERZ778023.5080-NODE-5080-length-10269-cov-90.247993_pt1 | contig 10269 bp, 5 predicted proteins | sample MGYA00375753_ERZ778023 | MGnify/ENA primary metagenome ERZ778023 (study PRJEB29350, sample SAMN05389822) | bioreactor metagenome | isolation source: Ammonium sulfate bioreactor | place: South Africa: University of Cape Town | collected 2014-04-04 ...
AAGATAAAAATAAAATTTTCGAAAAAAACGCAAAAAATTTGTTGCCAACCTAATATAAAGCTATCTTGAGGGTGAGGGTGTATATCTGTTGCATGTGAATGGTTATATTTTTGGTAGAATGATCTATGGTCGTATTGGATGATTGATTTGATTGAAAAATTCAAAGAATTTCTTTTTTCAGGAAATTATCGGGGATTTGTTGAAGAATGTGAAGTTGCTCGGTTTTGTGCGTTGTGTCTGTTTATACTGATTAGTTAGTCATTTTTAATGACTTTACTGTGAACTGACAATAAATGCTTTTGGAGAAACACTAATTATCCGTTAGCGAAACGTCGAATGAGTTGAATATGTGGAGACTATGATTCTGCTCTTTGTGATTCTCCAAAAAAAGTGCATTTTATTTATATATATTTCATTTGTGAACTCGTCGAACAAAAAAGAAAATGTTATTTTTCAATCAACGAAACCTGCATCGTTAGTTTGATTAAACATAACATATTGTGATTGTTTAATTTTTGTTCCATCGTTACTCATATGAGAAATGAAATTGTATGTATGATTCGAAAGTTCATTTCGTAAAAAATAATGTTAGAAGCAGATTATACTGAAAGTGTCCTATTAACAGCATGGAAAAATTCCAGGAAATCTAATGAATCAACTCAAACAGATCAAATTCAGTATGAATATGAATATAGTCATTTTCTACTTGAAATCAATCACACTATTGTATTTTATAGAAAATATTGGTGCTCTTGTCCGTCACCAATTCTTATTGGTTTATTATTAGGTGGATTACTCGGTAGTATAGGATTGGCAGTTTTTACGTCTCTGTATCTACAAAAAAAATCTGCAGATCCGTACATAGTGTCTTCTATGACATCAGTATCAACAACTACTATTACTAATACAACAATGTCTTCTAGTAAAGATAAAGTTTATTGATTTGTATACTATTTACAGAAGAATATTTAGTTCTTAATGTTAATCTACTGATAAATGGTGATGGTGAAACTGGAGGATGTCCAATAGGTAATAATAGAACGAGTCCATATGGTTGGAGTTTCAGTGGACCTATCTCACAAGTATCATACAGTAATGATGTTAATACAAGTATTTTTCGTGATCAATCATACTCAACAGATGGACCAAGGTAGAAAAAGAAAGATAATATTCAAACTTAAATTTGTGCTTATTCTATTTAAGTGATCGTGGTGATTGTTATTTTTTTGGTTACCAATCAGAAACAACATCGATGTGGCAAACAGTCAATTTTGGCAGTCGATTAGATACTTCACTGATCGATAGTGCTCAAATAAAATACAATTTATCTGCATGGCTAGGTGGACTCAATAATCAAAATGATAGTGTCATAATTTATTTAACATTTTCTGATGATAATAATCAAATTCAGGGTAATGTAACTAATCTTGGTCCTGTTCTTGCACCAGATCGACAAAATATTTCCTCATTAATGTTCAAACAAACAACTGATATTGTTCCTGTCAACTCTCGTATTTTGACTGTGCTTGTTACTATAACTCGATATGAAGGACTACAAAATAATGGCGATATAGATAACATAGCTCTGATTTTATATCAATAATATTTTTGTTTTCAACTCGAACTAAATACATAGAAATCTTACGAGATGAAATTATGTTCTCGTTGTCCTTAAGAAAAGATATTCATATCATGTTTTTTGCTTTGTTAAAGTAGGTTGATGCATTCGTATTCGAAGAGTTTGAATAACAAACTTTATCTTATGATAACACCCTACACACATTCCTTTTCTATTTACATCACAAATATAGAAATATATATTCGTTTTACTGTAGAAAATTTATTCAAATAAATAATGTAAGTAAATATAGATAATTTTTTAACAGATTTTTTAACTAAAAAAATTGCTACTTTAGGATTGCTGCTTTAATTTTATTAGTAACTTTTGTTGGTATATCAGCTAATCCGATTATTTTCTTACGTAACGGAACAAATGCTGAACCAAAAGGAATTGATGTATCCAACTACGATGTAATTTCGCATGTTTTTTTTGTTCTACTTTTTGAAATAATTATGTATTAGGGTAATATCGATTGGGCACATGCAAAAGCAAATGGAGTTGCATTTACCTATATAAAAGCAACTGAAGGAACTGGTTATATGAATCCATATTTCACTCAACAATATGACGGATCATTCAATGTCGGAATTATTCGTGGTTCTTATCATTTTGCTCGACCAGATCTTACTGGTGGCGAAGCACAAGCTGAATATTTTCTTGCACATGGTGGTGGTTGGTCAGCTGATGGAATGACATTACCTGGCGCACTCGATATCGAATACAATCCACATGGTCAAACTTGTTACAGTCATTCTCAAGCATCAATGGTGGCTTGGATTAAAGCATTTAGTGATACTTATTATGCAAAAGCAAAACGTTATCCAACAATTTATAGCACAACAGATTGGTGGGTGACATGTACGGGTAATTCACCTGCTTTTGGAGAAACAAATCCTCTTTGGATTGCACGGTAGATTTATCAAATATATAAAATTTGTTTATTTTTAGTAAAAATTTTTATAGATATAGTTCAACACCTGGTGCACTTCCTGCTGGCTGGAAAACTCATACAATTTGGCAATATTCCGATAAAGCTACACCTAATCCTGGTGATGGAAATCTTTTCAATGGTGATGAACAACAATTGAAAAAATTCGCTAGCGGATAATGTTCTTTTCTTCTATTTTCTGAATAAATTTGAGAAAGTAAAATCTTTCTAATCGGAACAACCTTAATTCATGGAAAAACATCTAAATAGAATAAATACAATTAACAGATGAAGAAGTATTTCGAGTTCGGATGGTTTTGGCGATAATAATGCTCTTGGCTTGCTCGGTATATAGATTTCAATTGAATTTATAATATTTTCATATTGATTATTTTAGATATGATTCGACACCTGGACCAATGCCTGCTGGTTGAGATTATGAAACATTCTGGCAATATACGGATCAAGGATATGCAGGCGATGGAGATATTTTCAATGGTGATTATGATCATTTGCAAATTTTTGCTAAAGGTGAATAATTATTTATACTAATTTTTTTCTATTCAATTCAAAATAAAATTTATCTACTACAATCAAACTTCTCTTTCTGAATATGAACACTTTTTTACAGACAATATTTGATAATATAAACTATCTCGATATTATGAACATTTTATTGTGACAAAAGTTTTGTTTACTCAATCACAAAAGTTAATTTACGATAGTATCGAAGAAAATATAGATAATAAAATATTTATTGATTTGAAAGATGTGTACTGTCAAGACTGTTTTCTTCTGTTGCAGATTTCATCAAAAATGATACACTATCGATAAAAAAATTCCTTCGAAGAAATAATGATGGTAATTTATCAGGATAGAGAAATGGTTCTACCGAATCGATATCAGTATATGTCAGTATGTATGGTTCTATTATTTTCGATTCAAATAAATTATCTTGTCGAATGCAACTTAAATTCATTAAATCTTGAAGAATTTGTTGTTCAAAGATCAAAGATGTTTCGTCATTTTTATTCAAGATTTGTCTGAGAATAGCCGACACACGTTGGTGAACTTCTAATAATGATATAACATCGGCTTGAGCAAGTTGAATAATTAATCTTAGCATATCTGGATGAAAACTTGCTTCTAAACTATTAAATAAATGTTCCACAGCATTTCGATCTGATATTTGTTTGATATTTTTAAGACAATTCCATATAACTTCGTTCCAAGAATCTTCCAGATACGCTAACATATCAATCAAATCCTTTGTAATTACACTAAAATTGCCATATAATATTATTAATGTTTTGGTGCACGTTCGTTGATATGCATTATAAATAGATTTTTTAAAATTTATTTCGCCAAACGTACTTCTTTGTAAAGCACGAATAAATAAATCAAAATTTTCATAAGCAAATTGAATACCAATGTTGAGATAGTTAGGTGCATGTTCTGAAACATAATTAATACAATTCATTTTATTTAAATAATTGTATAATTCAAGGACAAATTTATCAATTATGTCTTGAGAATTGATTTTTAAATATTCAGAAATTATTTTTGCTTCTTGATGACGATCATGATCAATAAATTGATACAATGTTTCTTGTAATAATCTATTGTAGGTATTTACTGATGTTATGTCTACGTTTTTAAAGTATGAGAATATTGTACTTCGCGTTGCATTCAATGATTGTGAGAATACATAACATAAACTAGCACGTACAGAAATTAATGTCGACGATGATCTTTGAGAGAGTGTTTCGAATAGACGACTTGTTTCCATTGAAACGATATAATCTATTTCGACTTTCTGTAATCTAAGCAAACCATTACCATAAGCTAACAAACAAATAGCTAGAAGATCATCATCATCGCGAGTATATTCTATTGTTGTACGTGAATGAATGACTTGTTCCAAATGAATCATGACATCACTTGTCATAAAAACATGTTCTTTTGGTAAATTTCCCACAAAAAATAGTCTATTAAAACCAATGACAATTGCTTTTTGAACTTGAGGAAATGTTGTATGATGAAGAAATCTGTAGATACATTCGAACATTTCGGAAGGATATGGTTTGTTTCTATCGATATAAACAAAACTCGAAACCGTCCAATGTAAAATACTAGCAAGATAATATGATTGTGCAGGATTTGTACATAGAGATGGGTCATCAATATATTTACAAAGATATTCGACAAGGTGCAATTGCACACTTGTTGAACAACTATCAATGATCGACAAATAGGATCCTATTGAATCTTTGGTTTGTTTATGTATATTTGATTGAATACGTTGAAATTCTAATTCGAGGATAAAATCTAATATTGCTTCGCAATTAATCGTAGCTGATGTTATCAAAGACAAACGATAAGCACCTTGAATAATAATCAAAAAGATCTCACGACTTTGAATCATATCAATAACTTCTAATTCGAGTAAATCTTTTGTTAAATGTTCAAATGTGAATTGTTTCTTACAATGGAATATTTCCTGAATGATCTCAATCAAACAAGGCGAATTTTGACCATATTTTACTAAATGTAATGCAGCATAATGTGCAAAAAATTTTCGACATCCATCATCTCGATATTGTAACCATTCGTTCAAAACAGGTAGAGCTTTTCTTTCAACGACGTAGTAAGGCGATATCCATTCGATAATAAGAGTAATTTCATTTTTGTTTGCCTGTAACAAATTCTTCTCAATCCAAGTTGCTGCTTCGAAACTCATAATCTTTTTGGATATAGAGAAATCGTGTAGTAATTGGTGAAGTTCAGTCAAAGGTGATATTTTCCTCTTTCGATTTTTGTATGTCAATGTTTTCAAAATGTTCACATCAAAACTCAATTCAACGAGATACATTGATGATAAAAGATTGATATTTGATATTCCAAATGAAATTGTTTCGGTAAAATAACGAAAGAATATCGTTGAATTAAAATTACACAGATCCGATAAATTCTTTGTTCGTCTTTCGAACATGAAAAGAGATTCAAACAAATCAACGTTGTTGAGTGTTCGCAATGCAATATAAGCTGCTTCTTGACTTTGTTGATTAATGGATTCGGAATTCAATTGTTGAATAATCGAATTCAGAATTCGAGGATAATGTTTAGGGAAGAATTGTCGTACAGGATGACATCGAACAAATAATAATGTAGCAGTTAATAATGGAATGCATTCGGGTAAATCTTTTAATAGAGAAAATGTGTTCGATCTTAAATCATTTCGTTGTTCTTCAGTAAAAACAAAAGGTTCCTTTGGAACTAAGATAGTACTTAAAGCGAGCATCTGTAGAACTGGGTCATTGATTTTTTCAATCGTTGAACAGATTATTCTACTCTCACGGGTAGATAGATTTATGTTGGTGTTGTTTCTGAAGATTTCTTTTATTTGAGAACTATAACATGATTGAAAGAATTGAGTGAGTGAAATAACTGTAGCAAATAATCTCAAATCTTGATCAATACAGCACGAGTCCAGCAAATCCATTACATCTTCTTGTTTTAATTCATACAAATCATATAGAATGGACAAGTCATCTCCATGATGTTGAAATAGATAAATATATTTCCAGAAGAGTATCGAAGCATAGACTTCTAAGTTATGTTGTTTATACAAAGATTGTAAAATGGATAAGACACTATAGACAAGTGGAACACATCTTTCAACACTTTCGATAAACATAAGTGTTTCTGATAAGAAAACAACAAATGGTATTGATTCGACTTGATCAATTGGTTGGATAGTTAATAATTTGTATAAATTCTGTAGATGTTGTGGGACGAATGATAATAAAAATAATGGTGTATCTTCAAACATTTTTAAACGATGATTATTGATCGAGATTTGATTAGGCATTTTCTCATATTCGCGTTTTCGGTAAAAATACACTTCAGGTTGTAAATCCAAATATTGATCGAGATTTCTTCTACGATATATTGCATAGTTAAACAAGTCTGGATGGTACCTTGTAAGAAGTTTTCGTAATGCAGATGCGCATGATAATGAGAACTGTATTAATTGTTCATTGTGTTGAGTTGCCGCATGTGAAGAGAATATTTCAATAATTGTTTCTATTTGCGAAGTTCCATAATCGAAAGTAGTATGATACAGTCTTGTCAAGTAGAGGAAAATTTGTTCAAATCTATGAATCGCTAATAAAAATGCTGGATAGGTACTGAATTCTTCGTATATAGATAGGTTCATAAGACCTTCTAGACAAATTAAAGCAACAAATGTATCAACGATGTCAGTTGAAGTATCTGTTGGCATGGATTCTCGAAGAATATTTTTATATCGATCGATAAGTATCTGTATCTTCACACAATGATCGTCTTTCATATTCCGAAAATATTCATTAATAGGTTCTAAAATTGATGATTTATTGTAAATATATTTCAATGAAAATTCTAATTTTCGCATGTTACATTCATCATATATCATACGAAATCCACCACATACTGCAATAATAACAGATAAAATTAAAGGATGAATATCAGATTTACAGTTATCGAGCGATGGGTATTGTAAAAATAATTCGTTTGCAAAAATAGAATCAATTGAGATATTAAATTGCATTATTCTTTGTAAGGTAAAATCGATATTATGTTGAGTCAAATTACTTATATGGCGAAGCGTCCATAAATGATGAGTAATTGTAGGTGATATTAATTTTGAAACGATCGATGCAGTGCTTGTACGTTTTCTTTCGATTTCACATAAAATACAATGACAAAAATGTACAATACGTTTTTCATTGATCAAATGGAATTGCATCCATTGGATTTGGTCGTTGACGTCCAATTTCGAAAAATTCTTAATAAAGTATCCTATTGAAACGCTCTTAGAAGGATGATCGAGTAAACTATTGAGTGCTGTAAAGAGTATACGATTTGACGGTAAAATTTGAATATCTTCAAAAGCATCGAACAATAGAAGTGGTCCAAAAGGATAAACAAAATTTCCATTTCGATTGACAAGAATGTCACAAAATTTTTCGTAATCATTCAACGAATATTTCCAACTAACCCATCCAAGTGCGAGGAGAAGTGGTTCACGAAAACGAAGATTAATAGTAAAAGACAGACAATTTTCTGCAATTTTATCGATTGACGAAATTTTCACTAATGATCGTGCTACAAAATATTCTTGGATTGATAGATGTAGAAAACCGAATACTTGTAAACCACGTTCGCTAATAATGCTTATCTGATGATCAAGTAGCCGTGTTAGTTCTGTTGCATATTCACGCAATTTTGTATTGTTATGTGAGAGGTTCTGCTGTTTCAAAGAACAGTAACACAAATCTTTGAGATCAAATTCATCAATCAATCCAGATGGCGATTGTAAATGAAGATAAGTGGCTAGATCAATTAGAACATTAATTAGAGTGTTTATTGAAATATTCGATTTTTGACTTTCCCAAGTGCGTAAAGCTGATTGAACTGCATAATCATATACTTGAATTCGACATTTATGAAGAAATTCAATAGGTGAATTAAACATAGACATACAAATCACAGATAGTATTAAAGGGTTTGATATTAAAGATTTCGTACTGTTACAAATAAGTGTAGTTAAAGTATCATATTGTTTCCTTATTGAAGGTAGTAAGTCCGTATTCAACCGGATGTTTTCTTTCATTAAAATTTCATTTATATTCGACTCGATTTGTTCGATCCATTCCGTTACGAATCGTTTTGATTCTTCTTTGCTCATAGATAATAGTAGATAATGTTCTAGAAATTTACCATTGAGAGGAAATACATGATATCCAACAACTCGACTCGTAATAATCACTTGATTACCACCGAAACGTTCTGGTGATTGTATTCCTAATGATATATTATCTTCAAATTGAGTCGTATCGAATGCCGAAATAAAATTAGGTGCACGTACATATTCATGAATAAATGTTCGAACAAGATCGACAATTGTCCGTCTTTGTCTAACTTCTGTAATTTCATCGAAACCATCGAATAGAATTAGTGTATGACCATGAATGATCAATTCTTTTAATATTCCTACATATTTTTCTTCGATATACAATTCTTGAAACCAAGTATGTTTGCCAATATAGTCGATCATTGATGATGTGGAATTTTCATTGTACCACTTTGCAAATTCACCGATTCGTATCAAAATAGGAATACGTGCTGGACCTAGATCACGTCCTTTGAATAATACTCGTTCTTTACCATGAAGAATTGCTTCTGAAAATACATAAGTGATCCAACGAAGTGTAGTTGTTTTTGCACTTCCTGGATCACCCAAAATAACGAACCATCGTTGTGATAGTAATGCACTCGTGATACTCTGTATCTGTACCTTAGTATCTTTTACAAACTGTAATGGATTGATTGATGGTAAAAATTTGCTGGAAATATAATCAGATGTGTTGTTCGATTGATTACAATTGGACGATGGAGAAACAAGACAACGCAATAATTTATCCGAACAGTCGAAATTAATCGGAATACATTTCAATTTTGTACGAAGATATTCTCGAGTTTGTGGAGTGAGCGAAGTCACTTTCTGATCGATATTATCGATTAATTCTCGTACCTCCACTTTTGAATGAAGAGAAATACATTTTTGAACATATGCCATTAAAACATCGTTATGTTTCAAATATAGTTCATGCAATTCCTTTAATGTTCCTATAGAATTTTTCACTTGTAATTCTCGTTGTTCTAACTCAGCTTCGAACGTCATTCTTGCTAGAAAACATGTCCAATTCCAATTATTATGTCGATAACTTGGTTTATTGAGTACGTAACTAATATCATCATACAATTCAACGCAGAGATCTCTTGAAACTATCAAACGATTAGTCAGAATTCGATCTAACCGTCTACAAAACAATTGATACCAATTATTATCGTTATTTGGTTTTGATTGTTGTAATTCAAGAAGAATATTATAAGTAGCTTTGAATTGGTTAATTGCTTCATCATCATCCAACGTTCTTTCATTAAGAAAAAGTGGATGTGGACATGAGTTATATTCTATTCTGTTACGAATTATTTTCGCTGCACGCGTAATAATATCGACCATAACGATCAGAAACTACACAATAAAAATAAAGAAATGAATCATCCTATATAAATCCATTACATATATAAGTGAGCCATTTGTAATACTCCTATAAGACATTCAAATATTTCCGACAGATGTCGACAAAATTTTCTTTACAGAGCACATGTCCAATAAAAATATGCATCTATTGCATAGTTAATAGGTTTCACGTCTAGACAATTTGTGCGTGCTTTTTATTTCTCTTGAAATACAACAAGGGTATGAGTAAAAAACGACGTAAATGATCAGCTAGAACTATTCATGTTACCATTCGAACTAGCAGAACATGTTTGCAAAGCAAACAATCATCAATGATAACCAGTTCAATCAAAGATCAGACAGTGGCTACATCAAGAAACAGTTTTGACATGTATTCTCAAGAAATACGATCGTCGCAATTGAATGCTCATCTCACACATGTTAATAGTTTCTTCTCCTTTGAAAAATCGTTCTATTTGTATTTTATCTGTTTAGCAAAACACTTGGACTGACAGCAAAACTGTAGTATTGAATCACCATCGAAAAGTAAAAAGGCTGTTTCGATGGTCTATTCGACATATTTTGCTGTCGATATTTATTGGCTTTTTATTAATTTGTGCCATCGTTATTACTATTATTATTCCCATTCTA
>ERZ778023.5081-NODE-5081-length-10266-cov-57.674958_pt1 | contig 10266 bp, 15 predicted proteins | sample MGYA00375753_ERZ778023 | MGnify/ENA primary metagenome ERZ778023 (study PRJEB29350, sample SAMN05389822) | bioreactor metagenome | isolation source: Ammonium sulfate bioreactor | place: South Africa: University of Cape Town | collected 2014-04-04 ...
GCAACACCAGCGAGGCAGCCGTGTGGTATGACCGAGGTTCGTACAAACAACAGCAGCACCGACATGCTCTCTCTCTCTCTCTCTCATTCACTCATTCATACGTGGTTTGCGTGGGAGTAGCGGCGTCACAGGGTCATGCCGTTGCACAAACCTCTCTCGCACGTCTGCTGAAATACGGTGACGGAGTGACGCAAGACAAGCAGAAGGCCTTCGAGCTGTACTGCACGGCGGCCAAGCAGGGGCTCGCCAAGGCGCAGTACCACATCGGTTGGATGTACCACAAGGGCAGCGACGGCGTGCCGCGCGATGCCGAGAAGGCCGCGCGCTGGTTCCTGCTCGCTGTCTCACAGGGCCACGAGGGCTCGCTCTACCATCTGACCGAGATGCTGACCAACGGTGCGTCACGCGCGCCCTCGGTCTGCTCGCACGCTGCCCTGCTCGAAGCTCACGGCGCGAGAGCACTCCCCGTGTACCTGTAGGCTCGGTGGCATGGTCGCCCAAGTACCATCGCTTCTATCCGTACCACACCAAGTCGGCGGTCGCCGTCATCTTGGCGCTGTCGCTCGTCGACTGCGACTCGCTCGAGCCGTGCTTCCCGACGACGCCGCTGCACCGTCTACCGCTCGAGATCATGTTCCATATCTTTGTGATGCTCGCCGCCGACAACAAGACGCCGCCGCGTTCGATGGCGTCCACACTCTCGCGCTCCTCGGCCGCCACCGACGAGGCCGATCGCAAGCGACGCCCAAGCTGTCTCCTATCGTAACGTAGCTCGCTTCTCGACTATCTATTCGATCTGTCTGTCCATCTATCCATTCCGTTGTTCGTGTGTGTGAGTGCGCGTGTGTGTGCCTCTCGCTCTCGACGACCTCACTTGTGTTTTGTGTGAATAGCCTTATAGCCTTGTGCGTGTGTGTCTGTACAATCAAGCCGTTGTTGCATATCGATGTCTGATCATCAATCAACCAATCAACTATCCATCATCATCGAGCATTGCGCGTCACGAGCTGCCGCCGTCATCGTGTGCGTGAAGCAGCAACTGCTGCTGTTGCTGTTGCAGCTGCTGTTCGTGCGATGGCAGCGCCGGCAGCATCGAGTAGTGCAGCCGCTGCCAGTTGGCCGCGAACTCGTGCAGCTCACGGCCACGTTCATGCAGTATCTCGAGCTGCGTGTTGAGCTGCTCCATCGAGTTGGCAGCCTCACAGATGCCCTGAGATCATAGAGACAGACGGAGTGAGAGTGAGCCAACGAGCGCCTGCTGCTCGCGTGCCATCGACCACGTACGATCGCAACCTCATCGATCAGGAGCGCCCGCTGCTCGGTGAAGCTCGCCGCCATCACTGTAAGGTTGCGTCTCGAGTCGTCCAAACAGCAGTGGCAGCAGCAACACGAGCACGAGCAGCAACCAAACAACGAGGCCGAGATCGAGATCGATGGCGCCATTCGTCGTTCATTCGTTCGTGTCGCTGCGTCGCTCGCTGCTCGCTGCTCGTACATCCCTCACTCTGATCGGATCACATATATATGGCTGATGATGAGTCGTCAATGATGCTCGATGGCGATGACTCGCTCCTCGATCAATCGAGCGCGAGTGCCGCCGCCGACCAATCGCTCGATGCTGCTGCTGTCGATGCAGGCCTGCTCGACGACGACGACGCCGCTGCTGGTGCTGAGGCGAGCGATGTGGCATCGGGGCTGCAGCACTTTCGAGTCGTGCTGAACAAGCGCGTCGGCATGGAGCTCCTCTCGATCCATTGGAGCCCGACGATGGACGTCTTGGCGGCCGTGTCGTCCGACACCGCGCACCTGGTTCGCGCCGGCGGCAGCAAGGGCTGGACCAAGCTGCGCTCCTTCTCGCTGCCGAGCTCCTCCTCTGCTGCTGGCGCCAGCAGCGGCGCCGCTAGCGCCACCACCGTCAAGCGGTCTGTGAGTGCCGTGAGTGCCAGCAGTAGTCGCGGGAGCTCCAACAAGGACGACGAGCAAGTACGAGCCGTGAGCGTCGCTTGGCGTCAGCCTGATGGTGCGTGTCGACCCTGCTTGCCTCGCGACCCCATCAATAAGCCAGCCAGCCAACCAACCAACCAATCAATCAATGCACTCGGCTGGTAGGACGCACGCTGGCATGCAGCTTCTCGAACGGCGCACACGGCATCTTCACGGTCGAGGGTCAACTCGTGTACCGCTCGCCGGCTTCGATCGAGCTCGCGGGCGCCGCTTCCTTGTCGACCACCTCGCTGGTGTCAGTCGCCGCGGCATCGCTCGAACACAAGAGCTTGCTGTCATGGACGCCACAGATGCGATGCTTCGATACCGGAGGCGCCGTGGCGTACATCGATCGAGCGCCACTGCTGCTGCCTACGGTGCAGCTCGCCAAACGACCGTATGTCGCTCCTGCCGAGATCGATCTCGATCTCGATCTCCAATGATTGTTGCTGACGATCGACGATCATATCAGGTTTGGCGGTGGCGCAGGAGGCTTCATCGCTGGACAAGACGCAGCCGGCCGCTCGAATGATGTACAGGACCTCGATGCGGCACTCTACTCCTCGTCATCATCATCGTCATTGGATGCATTCAATCTCTTGACGACGTTGAACCACACCACGATATCGCTGAGGTGCGTCGAGGTGGATTGTCACCTGGCTCACCGTGCTAGGTTCACTGACACTGCTGTTCTCCAGCGTCTACGGCACCTTCTGCGTCGGCGTCATTGACGTGAACGCCACCGACACTCGCGCAGCCATCCAGCAAGCGCTGCAGCGGAATGCCCGAGAGTCGCAGCGGATGCGATTGCTCGCCGTGCGAGCCATGGCTGCGAGTCTGTCGCTCGACTTTCATTCGCTCTCGGTCGTACTGCACGCCATCACGACCGACGACAACGACCCATCGGCTGCCGACTCGCATTCCTACCTCGTGGCATCGTTCTCGACCGAGCTGCTGTGGCTTCGCCGCCACGAGCTGTCACAGATTGCGCTGCAGTCAGCCAAGATCAATCAGCACCTGTATCAAATTGGTACCACGAGCCTCTTTCATTCATTCATTCATTCATTCATGCATTCGTTGCTGATTGATTCGAATCATGAATCTCTTGCAGAGCAAAGCATCTCGAGCATCCAAGCCAAGTGGGCCGAGGCCAACCGCGAGTTCCAACAGTTCGTGACGCAGTACAGGGACACGTTCACCGAGCTCGGTACCCAAGGCTCGATGACGACCGATCTGTTGATCATGCTCACGTGTGGCGTTGCACGCGACTCGCTCAATCGCTTCCTCACACATCAAGTCAAGCCCGACGTACGAGAGCAGAGTTCGCGCCATCATTCACTCGCTCAGTCATCTCACTTGACACGTGCTGTAGACACTCGCCAAATGGGCCAAGACGCTCGATTCCATCTGCTTGAGCCTCGCAAAGGACCTACTGGTCGCGAGCTTGAAACCTAGCATCGAGGTACGACGACGATGACAACGACGACGATGACGGCAAGGCACACCAATCATTACTGACACGTCGCTGCTTCGCAGTATGTCATCTTCCGCTTGGGTGAGCTGCACGGCTTCGCACAGTGGTACGAACGGTTCGGTGTGCTTGGCCTGAGCGAGTCGCTCGTCAAGGAGGCGCTCGGACACGCCAGCTCGCTGTTGCTCAAGGTCGAGCAACTGACCGAGGCCATTCTCGAGGAGCAAGCCAACTTTACGTGCCTGCTCGTGTGGCTGCACAAGGGTACGGCGTGGTGCTGGTTGGGTGCCGGTTCGTGCCATGAGATTGACGAATGACAAATGACGAATGGCCTTCCAGTGCAAAGCACTCTTCGCGACGATGCACAATGGAAGGCCCCGGTGCCGGTGGTTCTCGATGACCAGCGTATCGGTGCATTCATTCGCACGGGCCTCAAATCCAAACGCGTCCAGACTTGTCTCGACCCATCATCAACCACAACCACAACCACAACCACATCGACAAGCAATGGCACATCCGTCTCCACGGCAGCAACAACGCCAGCCCCACCACCCCGTGCCTCGAATCTGTATCGCCTCGCGCAGGTGGACTCGCAATCGCTCGAAGCATTGGTCGGCAGTTTGTCGAGCGTGTGCGCGAGAATCTTCGCCGCACCGGCAGAGCTGTGCTCGTCGCGAGACCTGACGATACGGTCGATCGCCGTATTGGCGCAAGGACTCGAGAGCGACTGCATCGTTCCGTCGCTCCTACTGCCTGGCGAGAAGGTGCGATGCGACAGCACAACCAGCGATTCACGTGCAAGGCTGACTCGATGCTTGGCGTGCAGGAGCTGACCGAGCACCTGAAACACACGCAATATCTGCTATTGCGAAGTGACTCCAGGATCGGCACCGATTCACGGCATTGTACGAGGCTCGCTCATCGCATTGGCGTTGGCGTTGGCGTTGGTGTTGGCGAGCTGACATGCCATTTTTGCAGTGTATCTCGTGGCGTATCCGACCAACGAGGCCTTCAAGACCGTTCAGGCACTGGACATTGAGCGACAATCGCGAATTCTGGATGCAGCGTTCTATGCTGGTCCCACGATATGTGCTCTGCGAGCCAACGGCGTTGCACAACGTACGTCGAAGCGGCGGCGGAACTCGCAGCAGACTCGCAGTGTAACAACGTTCGAACGTGCTGCCTCCAGACGGCCGGTACAAGTCGGGCGTGCTGGAGCTGATCGATTGGAGCGACACCACGATGCAGACCTTGCCGCTCTCGGCACCCATCGTGTCGCAGCTCGCGGATCTGGCGGTCGACAGTGGTGGCCTCGAGGCAGCGAAGCAGCGCGTCATAGCGCCGTTGCTCGAGCACTCGCGCATTGCTGTTGGGTATGCCGAATGTCGCTCAAAATTTACGCTGGCTGTCTCTCTCGCTGACTGATTGATGGATTGCGCGCTGGCACAGTGCTGGTCGAGGACTCGGTTGTGTTTACAGTGGCAAGAACGTGATGATTCTGGATCTCGAAGACGACGAGGCCGACGACGAGGAGGAGGCCGACGAAGCCGACGAGGCTTGAGCGACATGCACAAACACACGAGCAACACGCGCTCATTCTCTCGCTCGCCTGCTCGCTGCTGCAGCAGCACATTACATTCCATCATCATCATCATCATCATCATCACCATCACACTTGCTTGAACAATATGCTGCAACGATTGGTGCTTGTTGCGCCACACGCTGCCGTGAGGAGGAGCACCATCTCGGACGAGTACCGCAAGAAGCTCGAGGGCCTCTCGGCTGACGAGCGCCAGCTCGTGATCGACGTATGCCTCGCGACCACCACGACGATAGCACGTGCACGCGCGTGTCGTCTGCTGGCTGCTGGCTGATCAGGCATGGGCGTGGGCATGGGAGCGCAGGACATTAAGCGGCGGCTGCTCGAGCAGCGCGACGAGGCGTACTTTGATATCGACCTCGACACGGGCAAGCAGCAGCACCAACAACAGAACGGTGGTGGTGGCGGTGGTGCCAATGACACGCGACTGAACTCGATACTCACCAAGTTCTGGCTGATGGTGCGCCACGTCGTATGAATGATGATGATGGCGATGGCAGCAGCTGACGATGGCTGGCGCCGCGTGACAGGCTCCTCTGGCGTTCGTGCTGGCGACCTTGGGCTCGTCGGCGGCCAAGGCCTTCAAGGAGCACCAGTGGCCGACCGCACCAGCGACGATCGTCGACCGCAGCGAGTCGCACTTCTATCGAGACGACGCGAACTTGAGCGCCGACGCCATCGTCTATCAGTACACGCTGTGGGGCAAGAGCTTCGAGCACGCGCAGGACCCGAGCGCCATCGATCGCTGGTGCGGCGCCGGCACGGCACGAAGCCAGCCGCAGTACGCGACAGCCGGCACACACGTGACCGTGCACTTCAATCCGCGCTCGCCGTCGTGGTCGGTGCTCGATCCGCCGATGCTGCGCCTCTGGCCCATGTGGGGCATCGACAAGAGCAAGATCGGCCGCGAGATTCCCGCCCACGACGAGCAGCAGCACGAGCACCACGCCTCAACAACGACACCGCCATCGCCGACGTCATCGTCAACTACGACGACACATTGAGATATACATACACACGCTAGGAACTCGAACGAACGAATGGCTGCAGGGATTGGATTGGATAGCATTACACTGCTTGGTGGCACACCAGCAGGTTGATTATTGGGATTGAGGAGGCTCACTCATCTTCATGTACAATCGATCGAACAGGCGAGGACCGCGAGACTACTTGGGAGAGTGGAGAGGCAGGAGCAGGAGGAGAGGATGTACATAGCACCAACGGCGCGCTGCAGCCGGTACCGTTACCTGCTGCTGCTGCTGCTGCTGCGTCGGCTTCGGCGTCGGTGTCGGTGCCAACCACGGCAATGACGTCGACCGCCGTGCCGCCGGCTGCGAGTGCGAGCTCGGCAGCGGAGGTGTCAGTGGTGGCCACGATGACTTTGACGCCTTGTTGTTGGTGTTGGCAACCGGTACCGTGCAGGTAGTCGCCGGCTGGTGGTTGCTGGCAACACGAAGACGACGAATGCGAGTGTGACTGCAAGGTGGGCGTTGGTCGAGGCGGAGACGGCGTTCGCAGCTGCGGCATCGAGTACGAGTGTACGGCTCGCGAGCCACTACCGTTGAGCTTGTCAGCAACAGCAGAACGAGGAGGTGGTAGATCCAGAGGCGGTGGCGGTGTCAGTACACGGGACAACTCGCTCGCCGAGTGCTGGTGTTGTTGTTGCTGGTGTTGTTGTGTTGTAAAGGCTTGAATGGCATCAATGACAGCAGCAGCGAGACTCAGACGCTGTTGTTGTTGTTGACGTTCGTGATCGATCAAGAGCACGTCGTGGTCGGCAGGATCGTCTTGCTCACCACCGGGCGGCGCGAGCACGGGAGCGAGCGTGGTGCCGGGCACGGTGCGCGAGTACCACGCGGCCTGCAGACACAGGTCGGAGAACTGTGCGGCGTGCGAGCGATGGATCAGGTCGCGCACGGCGTCGAGGCGGTAGTCAGCGCGCACGAGGATGCGCTCGAACCACTGGAGCGCGACGTGGTAGCCGCCGCGCGTGGCGGGCTTGCGCGCCTCGGCCGGCGTGGCGACGCGGTGGCCGCGCAGACGCAGCGTCTCGGAGGCGCCTTGGTACGAGAGGCGGCGGCGCCACATGATGAAGGCGAGCACGATGGCGACCGAGCGGTTGCGCGCAAACTCGCAGTGCACAAAGACGTGGTGGCCGCGCGCCAGGGTGTCGTTCATGCGCTCGAGCAGGTCGGGCAGCATGAGCAGGAAGCGTACGCGCGACAGCGACACGTCGGGCTCGAGGTTGACCTCCTTCATGTCGAGCAGCTCGTGCTGCCACGCGTACTGCGACGCGGTGCACGTGATAAAGTACGTGCGCTCGCGCTCGTGCGCCAGGTGCCAGTTGGGACAGAAGGAGGTCATGGCGCGCCGGTTGCCGAGCAGCACGCGGCTCTCGGGCAGGTAGTCGCTGTCGCGCCGGCCGTCGAGCACCACCGTCGGGTCCTCCTGGTGCAGGTAGATCTGGTAGTCGCGGAACACGCCGTCCAGCGCCTCGTACAGCTCGCCGAGCGTCATGGCCACGAAGGTCGGCCGCTCGTGCAGCTCGGCGCGCGACAGCAGCCGCGACACGACGCTGCTGCCCGACACGTCGCCGTGGCTCGCGTCCACCACGAGCGCAATGAACGCCGAGCCCTTGCGCAGCGGCTTGCCAAAGACGCTCGAGCGTATGGCGGCCATCAGCCGCGCCATGCCGTGCGCGGCCTCGTCGCTCGCGAGGTCGCTCGCAAACACTGGCAGCACGTACGCGTGCACGCGCTTGTCGCCCACGACGCCACCGAGCGTGCTGGTCGACTCGGCCACGTACAGCTCGAACTGCGACGCGAGCCGAGCGCTCTCGCTCGCACTCAGTTGGGTCAGTAGCGGCGACCGTCGATGAATCCACGCAACCACCGGCCGACGGATCTTGATGCCGCTACTGACCGCCATCGCTGCTGCTGTTGCTGCCGCCGCTGCTGCCGCTGTCGTCGTCGTCGTTGTTGTTGTCGTTAGATTGGAGCTCGAGCTCGAGCTCTGATCTGCTGTTGCAGAGGCGGTTGCGTGTTGTTGCTGTAGTTGCTGCAGCACATGTTGGCGCAACAGTTGTTGTTGTTGCTGCTGCTGGAGAGTGATCATCGCACACGCTCTCGGCGTGTCACTCACTGCGTCGGTGAGAGGTAACACGCGCCTTGGCGAGCAAGAGCGGTAACGACTACCGAGAGGGAGAGAGGTTTGAATAGTGCGTGCTGCTGGTGGTGTTGTTGGTTGTGGAGGTGTGAGCGAAGAAGAGCGAAGAGGAAAGGACCGACCACCACCGCTCATCCGCTGCGGACAAATCAGTCGGACGCCGAACATCCCGGCCATTTCGGCTATCTACCTATCGTAGAACACGCTCGCTCGCTGCCTCGCTCCCTGACCGACCTCACCATCCTTCCCGTTGGTGCCCTCACGTTGCCTTCACCCATACGGCCAATGGCCAATCTATTCGCATACACGTGTGTGTGTGAGGGTCGTTGATTGCTCGCCGGATATCCTGTGAGTGCCAGCCGTTAGTTGAGTTGAGCCTCGTTTCCGGTTTGAGCCTAACGGTGATGATAGCAGGACGAGCACGACAGCAACTTCGCCAGCTCCCCGCACCAACCCCCGAATGATGACTGGCACGATATGGCGTGTGCGATCACGGTGCGGGAGTGTAGTGGTGGATGCCGCTGCATCTCGAGAGATGCGCCAACCAACGCAGGCTGTCATTTGCTTGCTGTTCTTGTGGCTGCTGCATCTCGCTCGCTCGCTCTCTCGCTCGTGAATGGCTCTGGTTGCGAGTGTTCTCAGACTCTCACGGTTGGCTCCACACGCCAATGGCTTCACCGTTCATCGAGCTGCTGCCGGCATTCGGCATTCATCGACGTTCGTGGTAGGCTGGCTGCATCATAATCGAGCTGTCGTCATCGTCGTTGTTGGCATCTCACGGCAGCTGTGCCGCAGAAACGCGCTCAGATCTTCCTGCCCACGACCAAGGAGACACCCGTGGCGCATCTACGCTCACACCAGCTCATGCTGCGTGCTGGGTTGATTCATCAGGTTGCGCGGGAGACTCGCTCGCTTGCTCGATTCGAGTCGATTCGCCACCTGACCTTGCTTGGCGTTGTGGAATGATCGACGACAGAGTGGCGCTGGGTTGTACTCGTTCCTGCCGCTGGGCTTGCGAGTGTTGAACAAGCTCGCAGCTATCGTCGATGACGAACTTGCCAATGCTCGTACGCGCACGAGAGAGCCAGCAAGCGAGCAAGCGACTCGATGATCAGCAGGTTCTGATGGATTGGCGCAGAGTGCCAGAAGCTCTCGATGCCGACGTTGCTTGCTGCCGATCTATGGAAGAAGTCCGGTCGCTGGAGCATCGCAGGCAACGAGCTGCTGCGCCTCAAGAACCGCAACGGTGCCGATATGTGTCTGCTACCGACACACGAGGAGGTCGTGACCGATCTCGTGGCGCACTATGCGCTGTCGTACAAGCACTACCCGCTGCGCCTCTATCAGATCGGTATGCTGCTGGTCTCGCTCTCGCTCTCGTTCTCGTTCTCGCTTGCTGATTCATACTGCAAGGTCACAAGTATCGCGATGAGATTCGACCACGATTCGGACTCATGCGAGCTGTCGAGTTCATCATGAAGGACCTGTACACGTTCGATACTTCGCCTCAAGCAGCCTCCGACGCCTACGACGTGATCGCCAACGCCTACCTGCGCATCTTTGAGCGACTGCATCTGCCAGTGGCTCTCGCCGAGGCTGACACGGGAATGATTGGTATACTCAATTGCTCGCTCACTCACTCACTCGCTCGCTGACACGGTTTGGTGAATGCAGGAGGCAACCGCTCGCATGAAGTGCACGTTCTCTCGAGCGTCGGCGAAGACGTGCTGCTTCGCTGCGAGCAATGCTCCTACACTGCCAACGTCGAGAAGGCCGTCTCGAATCTACCGTCGACCTCGATTCCGCAGCCGACCACCGCCTTCTGGGAGCGTCTGCTGCACGATCCCGAGCGAGCGCTCAAGGCCGAGCACCCGGACGAGCCCGTGCAGCTCGTATCACACACGTCCGCCGATGCTGATACCGATGCTGATGCTGTCGCCGATGCCGCCAAGCTAGCTGCTCGCATCGTCGTGGTGCCGGCGCATCGCAAGGCCAACTCGATCAAGATCTCCAAGTTCCTCGCCGACGGCCTCGTCGATCCGACCGC
>ERZ778023.5085-NODE-5085-length-10260-cov-60.617344_pt1 | contig 10260 bp, 9 predicted proteins | sample MGYA00375753_ERZ778023 | MGnify/ENA primary metagenome ERZ778023 (study PRJEB29350, sample SAMN05389822) | bioreactor metagenome | isolation source: Ammonium sulfate bioreactor | place: South Africa: University of Cape Town | collected 2014-04-04 ...
CGTTTCCCGCGCTTTCGCTGTTCCACTGCTCAACGGATCGCTGCGCTCTCGGTGCAAGGACGCGCGCTGCCGCGCTCTCGTCGCGCCATTCTCTTCGTTGCTCGCTGTTGTGTCTGTGCTCCGTTGCGGTGAAGGTGGTCGTTGGCGGCGGTCGACATGGAAGACGATAGCATTGTGTCGGATGGCTTCGACGACGACGAGGCGATCGAATGCAGCGTGGACGAGGTGGATGCGGGCGACAACGAGGAGGACGACACCCGAGGCGAGGATATCGAGTTCTCCGAAGAGGACGACGAAGACGAGGAGCTCGAGGACGACGAGGAGGACGAGTACGAGGTCGACAGCTTCATCGACGATACCGAGCAGCCGTCCGTGGAGTACTACGACGACGACGATGACGACGATGAGTATGACGAGGCGGACGTCGAGGTCGTGTTGCCCCCGACGCCCGCGAGCAGCAAGCGTCGCCGTGGACGGCCCTCCATCGTCCACACGAAGCTCCTCGATTCTCTCGACAGCGCCCGCGCCTCAATCTATGTGACCGACGACGACGATGATGATGATGACGATGAGCAGGAGCAGAAAGAGGACCGCTCGGTAACGACGACGACGACGACGAGGCCCACCGGGATGGTAACGCCCAAGCCATCGTCCAACGCTCGCACCGCGACCTCGTCGTCCTCCTCGCGCTTGGCCGTGCCTCGGCGGTTCGAGGTACCTGACGAGCGCGACGTCTCTCCGCACAACCTGCTGCGCACCATTCGCCGCTTGTCAGTTCGATTGGCGCAGGAGCTTGTGAGCGGCCGTTCGCCTGCCAACGCGCCTGTCTTAGAGCAAGAGCGCGATGATAGCGACGACGACAACGAGCAACAGCACCATACTGCTACGAGCACCACTACGTCGTCGGCCGGCGATCAACCACCAGCGCAACAAACCACTGGCTCTCTGTTCCACAGCAGCATGGCGGTACCCAATCGATACGATCTGCCCGAAGTGCAGTTCGGGCCCGATGAGCCGTCGGGACTCGATGACGCCGAGAAGGACCAATGGAACTACCTCGTGACGCGCGCTCGCGAGGCCGAGAAGGGCGCCAATCCCGAGGCAGCGTATCAATGGTTCGCCGCGGCGGCGCGCATTCATGCACCGCCCAAGCTGCAGGATCGCTTGAGCAAGCTCCAAGTACGCGCATATGGTGCCTGGTCCCTCGTGCGCCGTTGTACTATCGATACTGACGTCAATGCGGTCGCTGGGTGTAGTCGGTCGTGAACGAGCAAATCATCAGCCAGTACACACTGCAACCAGACGGCTACTGTCGTCTCCAATCGAGCGGCACCGATCAGATGCCGCAGTACCGACTTCCTGGAGGTCTGGTGGTTGCCAAGCGATACTACGACCAGCTGTTCGGCTACCAGCGCCAAGGCGTGCGATGGTATTGGTCGTTGCACTTGCGCGGCGAGGGTGGCATCCTCGGCGACGACATGGGTCTCGGCAAGACGATGCAGACGCTCACGTTCTTGCGCTGCCTGTTCGACTCGAACCTCATCTCGCGCGTCTTGATCGTGCTACCGGTGGCAGTCATGGTGCACTGGAAGAAGGAGATCGAGCGCTGGTGCCCTGGCACGCGCGTGGCTCTCTTTCATGGCACGTACAAGAAGGGTCGCGAGGCCGAGCTCTCCAAGATCCTCCGCAAAGGTGGCATCTGCCTCACGTCGTACGGCCTCATCGTCACGAACGTGCCCGAGCTCTCGGACCACGGCAACTCGGTGTGGGACTACGTGATTCTTGACGAGGGCCACAAGATCAAGGTACGCAATCAATCCCTTATCACTGATCACTTATCAAGCACATTTACTCTTGGCGTTGCGACTCACTCGATCGGTCATTGCAGAATCCCTCAGCCAAGGTCTCAAAGGCGATTCGAGAGATTGGCACTCGCTATCGAGTCGTATTGAGTGGCACGCCGATCCAGAACAACCTCTCGGAGCTGTGGGCCTTGTTTGACTTTGTGTGCCAAGGTCGTTTGCTCGGCACATATCCCATCTTTAAGCAAGAGTTCGAGTCGCACATTGTACGGTATGTAAAGTACTCATCCGTACTCTCCGTTTGCCATCGAGCTAGCTAGTTCTAATGACGGAAGCTGTACAGTGCGCTCTATCAATCGGATAAGGAGGTCGAACCTGGTTCGGAGGCCGAAGCCTCGCGACTTCAGATCTTGGCTCTCGGTAACCAGTTGGCTGAGCAACTGGCGCTGTTGATCGAGCCGTTCTTCCTTCGACGTGAGAAGCAGAAGCCTCCCGGCACGAACAAGAGCGAGGCCGGTGACGGTAGCAAGTCGGGCTCGTTCTTCTCGCGCTTGACGCAACCGTTGCCAAACTCGACGCCAACCTCAACGTCAGTACCGGCCGTGACTCCGCTTTCGTTGTTGATCTCCCCAATGACTCCCAGCTCAGGATCACGACAGCGAACGCCATCAAGTAAGATCAAGAGTCGCTCGCCATCCTCACGTGGCTCGATGAACCTCACGCCGCCATCGATGACCGTGCGCAAGAACGACTTTATCGTGTGGTTGCCGTTGACCGAGCCGCAGTTGGCGTTGTATCGAGTGTTTGGGCAGTCGGAGGCCGTCAAGCAGGCACTCAACAACACGGGCTCGGTGTTGGCGGCCATCACGGTGCTCAAGAAGATTTGCGATCATCCGGCGTTGCTACACGAGAAGATGAAGTCGCTGCGCGACGTCGAGCTCGCCGGCACGTCGATTCGGCTCCAGAGCAAAGAGCGCTTCGATCCGAGCAAGGGCGAGCTCGTAGCCATGACGGCCGACGAGGTCGAGGAGTGTGTGTCGCAGAGCTCCAAGATGCACTTTGTCGTGGAGCTTCTGCAACGCCTGCGCGCCGAGGGCCATCGCGTGTTGATCTTCTCACAGTCGACGCGCATGCTCAACATTGTGCAAGGCGTGCTGGCGTCCGAGCGGCTGCGAATGCGATTCGTGCGTATCGACGGCTCGATCTCGAACATTGACGATCGACAGCAGCTGATCGACCGCTTCAACTCGGACGAGAGCATCACGTGCTTCCTGCTGACGACGCAATGCGGCGGCGTCGGCATCTCGCTCACGGGCGCCGACCGCGTCATCATCTTTGATCCGGCGTGGAACGACCTCGACAACCAGGCGGTCGATCGTGCCTACCGCCTGGGCCAGAAGCGCAACGTCGTCGTGTATCGCCTCATGACGTGCGGTGCCATCGAAGAGAAGATCTACCGCAAGCAGGTGTTCAAGGTCGGCCTGACGCGCAAGGTGCTCGCCGCCAAGAGCAACAGTCAGTATCGCTACTTCTCCAAGCAGGAGCTGCGCGAGCTGTTGGTGCTCTCGGACGACCCGTATCGCTCCGAGACTCAGATTCAGCTCGCGCGCCTGCACTCGGCCGACCGCCAGCTGCCGCCGGGTCTCGCCGAGCACATTGAGCTGCTGCACACGCTCGGCATCTTTGGCCTGAGCGATCACGACCTGCTCTTCAGCAAGCCCGATGCCGAGCTCGCAGAGCTCGCCACTACGCTCGAGGCCTCACCCGAGGTCAAGCAGATCATCGAAGAGACGGCCGCCGAGGCCTCGGCTCGTCTCGATCGCACTCGCTCGGCGCTACGTCCAACGGCCGCCCTCGGTCCGATCGCGGTCGATAGCACGCCGTACCGACCACAACCGGCGCACCGCCGTGTCGACACTGCCAACGAAGAGGGTTCCTCGGACTCTGACACGGCCGTGCTCGGTGCACATGACGTGGCCGAGTACGACAGGACTTCGCCTCTTGGAGTGCGTCCACGAGAGGCAACGCCACTCGAGGATGATTCTCCCAACAAGCGTCGCCGTGTCGATATCACTGAGGTGGACGACGAGGACCACGAGGACCACCAGCAGCAGCAGGACCAAATGGACGACTACGGCGGCGAAAATAGTGCCACCGACGAGGACGAGGAGGTCAATGACCAGGAGATTGAGGACATGATTGCGCAACAAGACGACGAGCCAACACGCAGACCGTCCGTGTCGCTGGACCTCGTGGACGAGAACGACGAGAACGACGAGAACGACGCCAGCACGCACATGCCGTCAGCGCACTCGGCGTCGCCAGTCAGCAGCTGTCATCAGAGCAAGCAGCTCCGATGCCTGCAGAACACGCTCGCCAACTCGTGTGTGCCGCTCGACACTCTGCAGTCGGTGGTGCCCGACGAACCGGGCAGGCGACAGGAATACGAGCGGCTTGTGCAGCAAGCTCAGCAAGCCGAGGAGGACGGAGATTTGGCAACGGCCCTCAACCAACTGCTATCGGCTCTCGAGCAATATGACCGCGAGAAGTGGTTGCACATCAAGATCATGCGGCTCGCCAACGAGTTGCAACTACTGTAGGAGCTATTCTCTGTGGCATCGTTGTACATTTGACTCTACATAATGAATCAATAGAGATAGATCAGCAGACCCGATATCTTCGATAGATTCATTAGCTGCTGAACGCCAAACTCACTTCCAGGCAGATTTTCGGTGATCACCGAAGATTATCGCCAGCGATCGAGTGAATTTTGCGCATTTGCGCGTATTTGTCGTTGTTGCTTGTTCGCCTCCTCTTCCCGCCACTCGCCTCCCTCGTTCTCTTACACGCGCGTCCACCACACATATCGCCCCGTCTCGATATCTCGCCAGCCACCCTCTGCCATTACACGGCTCCTTTCTCTGCCACTCTCGAGAACAATCACCACCTGCTCGTGTATTTGCAGTTGTTCGAGAGGACTCGAGTGGTCGTCGCGTGGTTCGTGGTAAGCCGTACGCCAATCCCGCGTTCGCCTCGTTCATTACGCGCAGCACGAATCCTGTGCGTACACAAGCCGCCACCTCGCCACGATCTTCGAGCCTGTGCCCTCGAGTAGCACACGCCCATCATGGCATCAAAAACAATCTTGTCTGGTGCCTTCCTCAAGAGCACCAAGGCTTCGCAGCTGATCGATGGCCTCGAGGTACGTGCGTGGTGTCGTTGGCGTTACGCGGCCGCTACGCGTAACGCCGCCACCCCAAACCTCTGCGCCCTAACTAATGCCAACCTCCTCTCGATGACACTGCATGAGTGTAGAAACTCTTGGACCTCCTGCAAGAGTGCGAGCAAGACATCAAGGCTGCTCAAAAGTTCCACAAGTGCGCCGTGGGCTTGGCGACCGACGCTCTCCTTACGCACAAGAACGCGCAAGTTCGCCTGTTGACCGCGTGCTGCCTCGCCGATGTGATTCGCGTCTTTGCGCCCAAGCCTCCGTTCGATCACGAAGACCCGGTACGTATCGATATCTCTCGTTGGAAAAGTTGGCAGCCGCAGTGGCAGTTGCGGTTGTAGCTGTAGTGCGCGATCGCGTGGCGTGGCGTGGCGCGGTGCTCGCGTAAGCGACTCAACTCTAACTGGCGCGACATAGAACCTGTGGCGATTCTTCTTCTCCGAGCTCAAGACGCTTGGCAGCGACGATCGTTGCTTCTACTTGCTGCAACGACTCACCGAAGTCCGCGCGTTCTTGGTGTTGATCGATGGCGACAACACTGATTTACTCGCCGAGCTGTTCGAAACGCTACTCGGTGCCGCCGAGTACGTCTTTTCGCGTTCAGTCTCTCTCGCGCGCGCACGTTTGCTTGGTATCACTGCTTGGTACTTGATTGAGGAGACTAATCGTGGCCGTGGTCTCTAGTCAACTGACGGGCACCGAGCACAAAAAGTATGCTCTCACCGCCATGAACGTGTGCCTCGATGCGTACGACCGCGTACCGCGCGAGCTCACTCGCTGTATCCTCAAGTATCTACTCTCGGAGACGCAGTCCGGCAAGCGCGGTGGCAAGCCTACGGCCTCGACTGCCGTCTTGTTGGCGAACGAGCTCGTGGCACGCTGTACCGGCAACCTCGCCGACTCGATCTACGAGCTCGTGCTCAAGAGCATCAAGAGCGACGACAAGCTCCGCAAGCGCCTCGCTACCGAAGAGGACGACCTCTCCACGGACTACGACGAAGACGACGAGGAAGATCAAGAAGATGCCAAGTTGCTGGCGTTGATCGTATCGTCACGGCATGTTCTCTACAAGAAGCTCGGCTTGCTTGCGCCTGAAATGCTTCTCAAGTTGATTCCGCTGATCGAACTCGAGCTCGCGGTACGTTGCAGCATTCCGACACCGCTGCCGCCAGCTCTCTGCAAGTGGCACTCGACTTACCTTCCCGCTTTGTTACGCTGCCGTGCGTGGTGTGCATGAACGACAGGCATCGAGTAGCGACATTCGTACCAAGGCCGTCGACTGCGTGCTGGCCATCCTCAAGGCACAGCCCAACGCTGCGACGGCGTATCGACTGTTCGAGAGTCTGCTGCATCGATTCAATGACTCGGACGACAAGATTCGAGAGCGCATGCTCGCAAGCGCGTGCGACTTGTTTCTACTGAGCGAGAATCCTGATACCATCTGCGGTACCTTGCTTGGCGATCGGAGCCTGTACATTTCGGCTTCGATCTAACGGTGATCGTTTGGTGCATTTCTACGACAGACGTATTGATCAAGCGGTTGCTCGACAGCCAGACCGACTTGCGTGCGAGTGCCATCAAAGCCGTAGTCAACGTCATTAATGCCTACCCAAGCCAAGTCAACCGCGAGTTGATTGTTGCTGCCTCCGAGCGAATGCACGATACCGATGTATGTACTACACTCCCTGCGTCCATTCTCGGTAGCGTTCGTTGTCGCTTACTCACCAAGGCGAGAGCGACGCTTTCATCCCTTCCTTCATCTGGTGGATTGATGATGTGACGGTACAATAGCCGAGCGTCATGAGTTTAGCAGTGCTCAAGCTCGCCGAGCTGTACCGCCATCTGAGCCAACAATCTGATGCCAATGTGCTAGCAAAGCTGTCGGGTGTTCCAAGCTCGATTATGCGTGTCTATCGTCAGCCCGACTGGTACTCTCGGTACGGAGCTTCTACTATTGCATTGCACGCACCCACACGCGGATATCTACTCTTGCTCGGCTCTGACACTATCGAGTACGATGGTGGTGAACAGATACGTCGCCGAGTATGGGTTGACCAAGATTATGGCCCACAGCAATGCCAGCGAACATTGCAACTCGCTTTTGAGTGTGATCGAACTGCTCAGTGACGAGAATCGTACCACATTCTACAAGCTCCTTCAGGACAAGGTCCGCTTCCGAGCAGCGTTCGCGAGCTTCCTCAAGAGCCACAAGGAGACGCTTGTACTCGTGACCGACAAGCCCGAGCAAGTGTACAACACTCTCGAGGGCATTCTCTCGAACCCATTCTTCTTCTGCCTTTCGGAGCCAGCCCAGTATGCGACCATCATCATCGAGGCTCCCAACGCCGTGTTTGATGCGCTCGCCACGCTTCTCAAGGACACCCCTTCGTTCGAAGATTATGAAGCTGCCGCGGTACGCTCCACGTCGTCTACCCTGCCTCCGTCAATCAGCATACGTGGGACTCACTCTCTCTCTCTCGCGCGCGCGCGCGATGGTTCTCTCCCGCTTTTTCTGTCGCAGACCCAAGCAATCCAAGAATTTGAGAACTATGTCAAGAGCAAGTCGAGCAAGAGCTCAGCCGACTCGATCAAGGAACAAGTGACCTTCTTTAGTGCTCTAGTGCAGAAGCTCTCCTTGTCGGTCGCGCCACGCTCACTCGGCAGCGAGCTCATCGACTTCCTCACCATGCCCGGCAACGAGGCTGCCACCGATCCACGAACGTTGCAAGTGATCGAAGAGCTGTCGACACACCTGCCGCACTTGTTCCTCGACCACGTACCACGCTTGCTGAAAAGCATCCAACCGCCGCTCGAGTACACCATTCTCAAGATCATCGCCAATGCGAGATGCAACGTGCACGTCGGTTCAGCCACCCTCACCAATTCCTTCAAGCACAAGTTGAACGACCTCTGTTTGGATTCGGAGCCTCGTATTGCCAAGGTCGCAGCCAGTGCACTCATCTCGCTCTTGGCTCCTAAGCACAAGGACTTGAGTCGATTGGCAGAGGTATGACTTGTCAGATTTCCAAGACACGACAAAGGGAGAGAGAGAGAGAGAGAGAGAGAGAGAGCGACTACTTTGCTAAGCGAGCGCTTCTCGATTTGGTGACTTTCTAGACGGCATTCAGCAATCTCTCCACGAACGTGAACCGCAATGCTGCGCTGCAATGCTTGCGCACGCTAGTGGCACAGTCTCCTGACTCTCTGGCAGTCTTGAACGATGAGTTGGTCACATTCCTCATCTCGTTCATTGCTGACCACATTGCCCAAGACACCGAAGCCGACGGCATTGTCGTCAATGGTGGCGATGGTGATGACGACGATGGCAACGAAGGCAACGACGACATCAACGGCCAAAAGGCCGACCTTGACGACGAGGAGGATGGCGGAGTTACCGCAGCCAAGAAGCCAGCCAAAGGTTCTCCCAAGCCCAAGAGCAGTCCAAAGCCTGTGAGGCACGGCGCTCGATGTGGAGACCATACCAAGGCGCTCGCGCGGGCCATCAAGCTCTTGGCACGATATGTCTCGCGTCCAACCGTAGATCTCGAAGCGCAGACGGCGTCCTTCAAGTTGCTGAGCGAGCAGTTCTCGTCCCTCTCCAAGCTAACGACGTACGTGTGTTGTGTCTCTCTCTCTTTGTGTGGAGATTAACCAACTCGGGCTCTATCGTGTGATGATGTCGTATGACAGATATCGCGCTGGTTACTTGACCAAGGTCGTGGCATCGGCCTTGCTCCATGTGTACCTCGTGCGCAAGCGCGAGGCTGCGTGGTATCACTTTTTCATGCGCCACTTTGCCGCCTACCTGCAAGGGCAATCTGCACAAGCGAGTGCCGTTCGTGCGTACCTGCTCGAGCGACTGCCAGCCGTGCTGCCCAAGCTGCCGCAGTACTTTGTCGGCATGTTGTTGTTGTACGATACCGAGAGGCTCGAGGTCAAGATGCGCGCTCGTAAGGCGCTCGCCGCACACATGAAGCTGCTCCAGGAGGTGATCAGGAAGATCAATCGCCTCGAGGAGGAGAAGCAGGTCGAGAAGGAGAAGGGAACCACGCAACCGGTCGAGTACTTTCTCTTTTACATTATCCATCTGTTGGCTCACCTGCCGTACATTGAGAACGACGCTCCCAAGTACATTCAGTCGACGCAGTACGTTGTCGTCATGTTGGTCGCCGTGTAATGCCCCGTTACTGATAAGCTCGCTCTCACTCGCTCGCTCTCTTCTTGCCTTTCGATCCCGACCATGGCAGCTTCTTGCGCTTCTTCCTCGACTCCATTCCCGAGCCGAACTATCATTACTTGCTGCAAGTGACTGCCATTATTATGGACTCAACCGATCGATTCCAGGTATGAATGAATGAATGAATGAATGAATGAGCATGCAAACCATCAAGAAGCGACTCATGTTGCCGTTGATTGACTATGGGTGTGTGTCTACAGCCAATCACTGCAACGCAGCACCACAAGTGCCTGGCACAGCTGTTTAGCTTGATCATTCAGCAGCAACAGCTCTCCAAGCACAAGGAAGACCGCAAGGGCTCGTCGAACGCCATCCGTCCGCCTCCGTACCTCTATGCAACAGAGAATCCTGAGGAGGGCCAAGGAGAAGGCTCCAGGCAACTAGGCTTCAAGCGACAACGCTCGTATCTCCCTGAAGGTTTCAAGCTGCCGAGCATGCAAGGCTTCCACATTGTTGTCGCCGCCGCTGCTGCTGCCGCTGCCGCTGCCAACACGGCTCCCAATGACCGCGGTGACGCTGAAGAACCGCTCGCAGCGTCGCGAAAGAAAGCCACCAAGCGTGGCCGTCCCGCGGGCAAGTCTGCCACCGAGGCCGGAAGCGCTCCAAAGCGCCAGAAGCGTGTCTCCACCAAGAGCAGTGCAGCGGTACGTCATTCTGGCACATGTCGTTTGGCTGGCGCTACTTCTCACTCGCACGGATTTGCTCGTCATGTACAGAGCTCCGCGATGGAGATCGACTCGGACGAGCAGGACGATGGAGATAGCGACAGCGAGCACGAACTCTCCTCTTCACCGAGGCGTCGGGCCATAGCCCTCGATGAAGTCCAGCGTCGCAATCCTGGTCGCAGTGCTCGTGGCAAGCCTATCATGGAGGTAGACGAAGATGAAGGCGAGGACGAGGACGAGGACGAAGAGGCTGATCACCAGCAAGACGACGAGAGCTCGTCGTCACCTGAGCCATCGCCAAAGCCATCACCCAAGCCTTCACCGCGT
>ERZ778023.5095-NODE-5095-length-10236-cov-63.948728_pt1 | contig 10236 bp, 9 predicted proteins | sample MGYA00375753_ERZ778023 | MGnify/ENA primary metagenome ERZ778023 (study PRJEB29350, sample SAMN05389822) | bioreactor metagenome | isolation source: Ammonium sulfate bioreactor | place: South Africa: University of Cape Town | collected 2014-04-04 ...
GATGTAGGCGTGCATTCGAAAACGACGCTACAAGGAAGTCAGCAAACTGCTCGAGGCTCTCCACGATACGCAGACCGGCGTGTCTGGTCACTCGCGCACTCGCTCGCACGTCGGCCAAGGAGGCACGTTGGTCGGCGGCCAAGGAGGCGCCAGTGGCCTCGGCGGCAGCTTCGGTAGTGGAGGCAGCGGCGGTGCGGCCTCGTCGAACGCCAAGCGGCCGCCGCAGCATTGGGAACTGTATGCACTCAACTACTACCACGCCAAGCGCTACCGTGAAGCTACGTTCGCCGTCGACAACGCGATCGCCGTGTGCCCGGCTGCCAACCTCAGCAGCCTCGGCAAGTTCTACTACCTGCGCGGCAAGATCTTTCAGGCCCTAGCGCGCGCCAACGGCCACACCTTCCCCACCATGCTCCGCCCTGAGGGCCAGGAGGCGGCGCACGGCTACTACTTTCGCTGCAAGGGCGACATGATGCAAGAGACCATCTCGACCTACCGACGTGCCTACCACTACTTTGGCGTCGTCGGCGACCAGCTGTGGCTCAGCAAGACCGTGTGCCGCATCGCCGAGACCTACCTCGAGCCGCTCTTTGCGCCCGTGGCGCTGCTGCAGAAGCCGCTCGACTCGGTCAACCGCTTTCCGGCCTACGTGCCGACGCCGGTCGCTCGTCGAGCCGGCGACGCCGTAGACGACCCGGACGCCGATCTCGCACACACGGACGACTTCATCCTGACCATGGCACACATTGAGGGACCTGCCACCTTGGCACTGAATATTGCAAGTGAGATCTCGATCCCGCTGTTGCTACTCAAATGGTACACGCCCAATCTCTCTCTCTCTCTCTCTCTCTTTCGCGCTTGCTTACCTCATGCCCTCGTGTAGTTACCTTAATATGGCCGAGTTGCGCTTCTTACAAGGCGCCAAGGTGCAAGCAATGGCATATTGGAATGAGTGCCGTACTGCGTATGTCTTATTTCTCGCTCTCTCTCGCGTGCACGACACATTCAATTGTTTACTCACTTACTCGTTCTTTCGTTCTCTCTCTTGCGCGTGTGTAGATTGGTGAATTTGTTCGTAGTTCCGATTCTGGGCAAGTCAGCGCCAGCTACACTGTTGCGCAAGTTGCTCCAAATCGTTGGTCGCGCAGTGCGCTTCTTGTTCTGTCAAGAAGGCGAGGTTATCAACAAGGTACATGGCGCTCTCGTTCGCTCGTTCTCTCTCGCTTGCTGGTGTTCGTAAGCCGTGCTTCTTTCTTACTCACCCGCCGACGATGGTGACGACGACGGCTAGAATTTGTTCCTGATCGATGCGTACAATGAACTCGAAGCGCGTGCGAGGAACGCCGAACGCAAGGCCGAGCCGACCGTTCCCGAAGGAAGCGATCTGCGCGTCCTGACGACTCTGCACAACATGAAATCCAAGATCCGTCTGCCGTGTGCGCCGGTGGTCAAGCAGCCGAGCCTCGACAAGCCGCCACCGACCTCACGCAAGGACAAGCGAATGACACGCCGTATCGTACGACAGTCGACGATCAAGAACGTGCGCATGCTCTTTGGTACCGAAGGCCTCGATCCCAACGGCGCAATGGGTGATATCTCAGACGTGCTTGGCATGGTGCCGTCAGAGGTATGACACGACACGACACGACACGATACGAACGACACGAAACTCATCGTGCTTGCTTGCTTGCTGTTGCATCGAGTAGGGAGGCTCGTACACCGATAACTTGACGGAAGACATTGCCGAATACGTGTGGAACTGCCTCCACTGCATCAAGGCGCAGCTGAGCAAGTACAGCGACGGCAAGCTGACCAAGGAGGAGGTGTTCTACAACAACCAAAAGTACCTGCGCAAGCTCTCGAAGCTGATTGCCGAGCGCTACGTGCACATCTCGTCGCTGCTGTCGCCGCCGCCGATCACGAGCGACTGGGGCAAGAGCGAGGAGACCATCAGCCAGAAGGACCTCTGCAGCGAGGGCGTGGCGTTCGAGGTGCTGTCGAACCAGTACCGCCGCCTGAAGCGCGTCATGTACGTGCTCAAGCTCGAGTCGCTCGTGTACGTGTACGTGCCGTCGACCAGCGAGCGCAAGATCCGCCAGATGGGTGTGGCGCAAGAGGGCAAGCACGCTCCCGTGATGCCGCGCGACGTGTCGCTCACGGTCTCGGCGCCGGCCGCCATTCCCACCTTGGGCTCGTCACTGTCGCCGTCGGCCTCGCCGTCGTTCGAGCACGGTAGCGGCAGCAGCAGCGGCGGCAGCGGCAGCAGCAGCGCTGACCTGCACGGCATCGAGAAGCGCATGTTCTACGTCAAGCTGCACCTCATGTGCAGCGTCAACGAGTGGTCACTGTTCGTCGTCAAGCGCGGCGTGACGTTGCAGGCCTTGCTGGACTACGTGTGCGATCTCCCGAGCGCCGGACTCGGCAGCGACACCGAGGCCGCCAAGAAGTCGGCCAAACGCGGCCTCTTCAACAGCTTCTCGCGCACCACCACCAAGGCCCTCAAGATGCCGATGCGCTACGTCGAGGGCTCCAAGAACTTTATCGCCGAGCTCGCCAACGTCATGGCCATCTGCGACACGCTCGCTCCCGGCCGCCTGAGCCGCTCGACCGACCAGTCGCTCCTGACCTCCAGCGCCCCGGCCAGCGGCGTCACCATCTCGTTCGCCGTCAAGACGCGCCAGGGCCAGGACTCGTACCTCTCGCCCATGACCGGCTGTCTCGACCAGACCTTTGAGCAGTGCTTCGCCATGGAGGACACCAACGCCACCCACCCGCTGTCGCTGCACATATTCGTCACCTCGTCCATGCCGCCTGTGTCGGAGCTCGTCGGCAACGCCAAGCAGCTCTCGAGCGATACGTTCGAGTTCTCCAAGGACACGATGGACTACGTGGCTGCCTTGATCACTGGCGCCGACTTGCCGTTCGAAGACGATCCTGCATCGCTGAAAGCCATGGTCGAGGGCTTGTTCTCTAATGTACGCCGCACACAAACGCGGACGGATCAGAGCTTGGAGCTTTCGAGTGGTGATACTGATCCTGACTCTCTCTCTCTCTTGCGCTCGCTCGGCTTTGTAGAGCTTCTCGTGGTTCGTTAATATGGTGCCTGAGGGTGGCGTCAAGCGTCGAAAGCCCACGAGTGACTTTCCGTTCCAAGAGGCGCTCAAGAACACCACCAATGCCTTCAAACCGATCTCGCGCTCGCCATTGGTACGTTGTGGCAGCTCCAGCCTCCATCGATGCGACGTCGCGTGACGCAATTTGACACCCTCGCATTTGCGGCGTAGTCGTTGATTTGCAGTCGAGCTCTGCAAGCCATTCCGTGGGAGTTGATTCTCAACGAGACCGTGGTGCGGTACATCAACCTGAACCATGCCGTTAATCGCGAATATTATGTATGTCGTCGTCATGGTTGTCGTGTGGGAGGTGAGATAGAGCCCTAACACGTGTGTGCGCGCGCTCGCGTTCGGTCAACCACAGCTTCAAGAGGAGAAGTTTGCTGCCAATCACCTGGTATTGCCGCGCTACAATACGTGCTTCTACGCCACCTACGACAAGTCGCTCCAAACCATGGAGGACAACCGCAAGCGCTCGCTCGCCGGCTCGATCTGCGCCGAGCTGCGCCTGGCCGAGACCGTGCACTCGACTCCCAGTCGCAGTGTCTGTACACTACCGTTTCACAGCCCGTTGATCAAGCAGGGCGCCACCAAGAAGGTCAAGTTCGGCAAGCTGCTCCAACCGGTCGAGCTCAGCCGCTTCCTGTCCAACCCGGCCGAGATCCTCACCACCACCGACAAGCTTCAGCCGCACGAGTATCCCATGTTCATCTTGACCTATTCGGATTTGGTCGAGCTGAACGATGCCACGCTGGAACTCATCAGGTATGCAAGAGCAGCCAGCCAAGCCAGCCGCGACTTGTTTGCCACTATCTCACCCGATGCGTGCGTGTGTGTCGTCGAGCTAGTTGGTCGGTTCGATCTGTAATTCTATTTGTACCCTCAAGCAGACTCAAGTCGGTGTGGAACCGTATCGGGCATATCCACGACAAGTACTTGCGCGAGAAAGCCCGCCTCGGTTACGACTTTGTGCCCAATCAGTACCAATACGTCATCAACGTCATCTCGGCCTTGCAGCAAGAGCAACCCATCCCAATCACGGTGGTGAATATGCCATAAATACTGCGTGGCAGGGTGTGTCTGGTTGTGGTCGTTGTGTTGCGTTGCGTTGTGTTGCGTTGCGTTGCGTTGTGTTGTGTTGTTTTTGTATTGTGTCGTATAAACAAACGAATACCATTCCTGAACTTGCCTTGATTGATTGATGGATGGATTGATGGATGCATTCATTCATTCAGTACCAAACGTCGAATGTTCGCGTGGAGCACGAGAGCGCGCGCATAGAAAGTACAACGAGATGACGAGACGACGACCGAACAAGGTCGCGCGAGAGGAGCGAGTTGAGAGAGTTGAGGGAGAACGAGAGAATGTACAAGTAAACAACAGGCAGAAGGCAGCAATAGAGACACACACAGAGAGACACACAAACAAACACACTGACTCATAGAGGGACTTGGCGCGTCGCGGGAGCTTGCCGAGTAACATCGACATCGAGAACAACAAGAATGGCTGAATATCATCACCAGCAGTAGCCGCAGCATTGGGGTTAGGAAGGAATGGCACCAATCTCGCCTGAGGTTCGGATGGCGGGTGACGAGCGGGTGCGCCAAGACGAGCTCTTGCTGCGGCCGTTCGAGTCGGTGCTCGCGACAGGCGATGGATTCAGCAGCGAGCCGGTGGCTGTAACGGCGTTGGGCGGCGTGGTGCCGTTGTTCATCTGACTGCGCTCGGTGAGCGCGTCCTCGATCGTCTGATAGATGAACGAGTACTGCTCCTTGGTCTGCACCATGCCCATACGATGTGCGCGCATGTCCTCCACGATCTCCTTGACCGTGAGCTTGGCCTCGCCCGAGTGCCGCGACAGGAATGAGTGCACGGCAAGTAGCGTCCCCGTTCGTCCGATGCCTGCGCTGCAGTGAGCGACGATCGGGCGAACGGGATAGAGTTGCTGATACTGGTCCATAAGTGCGATCACTCGTCGAATGACTCGCGTGCTGACCGGCACTCCAAAGTCCGGCCACTCGGTGTAGTGAATGTGCGCAACTTCCTTGGCTTCTGACGAGTAGCGATGCGTCATGATGAAGGTGCGCAGCGTGATCTGCTGCTCCTCCATGGCCGATTGAGCCGCGAGCAGCAGCGTCACGTCGCCAAACGTCTCGCTGGAACCGAGCTCTTGCGGCCAGTAACAATGCGCCTTGATCTGACGCTTCTCCATGAACTTGGTGAGCATGATGATCAACGGGATGTCGTTCTCCTGTGGCCGTCATATCGCCATCGCCATCGTCAACGTCGAGCTCACAATCCCACCATCGCAAGAGTGACGATGCTTCAAGAAGGACGTACCCAGATCATGCGCCAGAAGTCACCGAACGTATGTGGCAGCGGAGCTTGACACGAGATGTACGAGCGCGAGTGTACGCCTGGAATGTAGCTGGCGTTGATGTAGTCCGAGTCGCCCGTCTGCAGGCGCACGCGATGGTCCTCGTACGGCAGCACGTCGGGATATCTTGTGGCATTGATTCAAAGCAAGCAAAAGCAAGCCAAGCCAAGCCAGCAACCAACGCGATCGAGTCGAGAGACGCGTGAGTATGGGCATGCTCATGCTCGCACGCAAGGGCTGGCGCTGGCGGTGTACCTGTTCTTGACCGTGTTCTCGGGGTTGATGGCCGACGCGAACACGTGGAACGCCTCCTTGCGCGACGCTGGTGGCTTCGGGAGCATGCGGAACTCTTGCGACAATCGCTGCGTCATGAACGACCGCCCACCGGTGCTCTGCGAGAGCGCCGCTCGCTGCGGCGAGGTCGACGAGCCGGTTCTCTGCAGCGGCTCGGGCCGCAGCGGCGTCGATGGCGCGGTAAACGACTGCGACAGCGACATCGTTGGTGTATGCTCGAATGCTGGAAGTGGCGGTGGTGACGGTGTTGATGGCGGTGTGATATTTGATGTCGTTGTGGTCGCGGTCGTTGCGGTGGTCATGGTCGCAGTCATCGATGATGGTGATGTTGTTGTTGTTGCTGTTGTTGTTGGGCGAGGTACGCTGGAGGAGCGCAGACCCGCGCGCGCGCTCGACAACGGCGAGAAGCTGCGTATGTAACCGCTCTCTCGCAGCGATAGCCCACCCGCACCAAACGAGAGCACCTCTTCATCGTCCTCGTCGTCATCATCGTCGTCGTCGTCGTCGATCAACATCGAGTCGGCCAGCGGCACGGTGGTGGCAGCGCACGATCGACCGACGACACTCGACAACGGCGTGTCGGTGTTCGCACGCCCCAGGAACATCTCGATTCTTCGCTGTTCGAGCTGGAGGAGGTGACGAGGCTGGTGGTTGTGGTGGTTGTGATGGTGTGCTAGACGACCGATACGATGCCAAGGTACTCGAGCGTACGCCAGCCACGTAAGATTCGCGCGCGTATGAGCGAGAGCGAGATCGAGAGAGAGAGCACGCGCGCTTGAGAGAGCGAAAGAGAAAAGAGGCCTCCAGAGGGGAGCGGCACTGGAGATCGGAAAAGTGAAAAAGCACACGAGCCTCATCGAGTGATGGAAATTTGCTTTCTGCCTCCGGTACGCGATTTCCTCTGCGCCGCCCAAGAAACGCCCGCTCGCATTCCTCTCCTCTCCCTCTCCTTCACGCACCACTCCATATCCCCATCAAACTCAAGCACGCTCGCGCCCCCAACCTCATGGCTGACTCCAACGACAAACTCGAGGTGTTCGAAGTGTTCCGTGTCGCGGCCCTGAGTCGCCACGAGCTCCAGAACCTGCCGGAGGCCGAGCTGCGTCGGCGCTTCTCGTTGCTGCAGCCGGTCACGTCGGCCGAGCAGCTGGCGTCGTGCGAGATGATTGCCACGCTCCCAAAGGACGGCCACATGGTGGTATCGCGCACCAAGCTTCACGAAATGATGAGCGAGCGTCTATCGCTTGCGCTCCGTGATCATATGCAGAAGATACGTGCTCGTGCCGACGAGGCTCTCTTCCGCGCGCATGAGGTTCGTTGCCGCTCCAATCCAATCCAACCATCAATCCAAGCCATTCGCGTGTGCGTGTGAATCGAACCAACACGGTACATGCATGCAGGTATTTGAATCCGATCGCATCGAGATCAGTACGCTGCTGCAGTCGGTGGTCGAGACGCAACACTCGAAGCTCGACGCCGTGGTCAAGGACGCCAACGACAAGAAGCAACGCGGCGAGACGCTCGACGCCGAGGCGCTGCTCGCGTCCGTCACCGAGCTGCTCGAGCAGCAGCGCAAGCAACTCGACATTCTCTTCACGAACCCGTACTTCCGGGCCGAGCAGCTGGCACCTGCTCCGACGCTCGCGATCGACGATGATGCCGATGCTCGTGCTGCTGCTCAAGACACCGTCGCTGCGACAACCTCCTCTTCGACGACACCAACACCAACCGCTGCTACAACTACTTCTACTGCTGCTGACGAATAAGAAGATGGCGATGATATGCTGTTGTATTTATCTACAAGCCGACACAGGAAGCACAATGGTTTGTTACAAGTCTGGTGGCTGGCGGGGCTTGCGGTGGTTGACAGTAGCCATCCATCATTGAATTCACGAATGCACGCATGAATGAATGCGCTACGATAGTGATAGAGAAAGGAGAAGCAGACATACGAATGAATACGTAGAGAGGAAGCAAGGAACTAGAATACTACGACGAGCACGGAAGTGATACCGAAGCTGCATGACAAACGCAGCATACGAACGAAGATGGTACAATACACGAGAATGGAATACGAGACGAGAGAGAGAGAGAGAGAGAGAGAGAGAGATGTTGCGCAATATGTTACTGCGAGATATCGATCGTATCGCTCGAGGTCGATGGCGACTTGGGCGACACGGAGCCTGGGCGGCGAGGTGAGATACCCGAGCTCCTATGCGAACGCTTGGGCGAATTCTTGGGCGACATCTCGCTCGCTGCGTTGATGGCTCCCGAATGAACGTCGGCCAAGCGAGCGAACGAGCTGCAGCCCTTGAGCCGTGGCGACGGGCCGGTGGAGCTCTCGCGCTTGAGCGACTCGGCATCGGGCTCCACGTCGGCAAAGTGTGTCTTGATGCTGCCCGAGGGTGTGCGCACCAGCGTACTGCTGTCGCTCGTGTGCTCGGACGCGGCGCTGTCCGAGTCGGTGTCGAGGCCGAGCATCATCATGCGCCGGCGCGTACCGGCGATCTGCGTGCCGGACGTCGTGAGCGAGGTCTCGGAGGTGCTCTTGGAGCCGAGCGACTTGGCCAGCGGCTTCTCGGGGAAGATGGTCGAAAAGTGCGTGATCATGTTCTCGACCACGAGCGACTGCAGCTTGATGTTGAAGGCGTGCATGCGAGCGTCGATGTTGGTGTCGCTCGGCGGATCGAGCAGCGACGCGCCAAACACCAGCGAGATGTTCTTGGCACCCATGCGGTTCTTCTCCTCGTGGCTCGCCAGCTCCACGAGAAACTCCATAAAGTCGTACAGCAGGTCGTAGTTGGGCCCCGGAAGACGTTGCACCGTGAGGCGTAGGCCTTCGACGATCGCCTCGGATGATGTCAGAGCTGTAACCCCGAGCCACTCAATCCACATATGAGCCAATGATCCATGATCGAATCGACGAATGCGCGCGCACTGGACGCACCAGCAGCTTGCAAGAACGGCATATACAGCTCGTGTGTCAGTAACGGCTCAGGCAGCTCGCGGAAGAACTGAGAGATGGCTCCCGAGAGCGTATGCGGCGAGACGTCATCCGGCAAGCCCTCGCCTGCATTTCGATTGAGATTGTGGTGAATCAGTGAATCAGTGAATCAACGAATCAATGAATCAACGAACGAACGAACGAACCGACTACAGAACGCATACCTTGCTCGAATCGAACCTTGAGCTCAAAGATATTGGTTTGACGGCCTGGGATACGGAACAAACCTTCGACTTCCATTGCAGCTGCTCGAAACGAACGAAATGAACGAATCAATGAACGAACGAATGAATCAACGAGCATATAGCGACACAGACGACGAAGGCTGCTGCTTCTGCTCGACGTACTCTTGCGCAATAGGTCCATGCAACATCGAATGATTGGTGGAATGCGCTGCGTCGGATACAAGGCACGCAGCTCCAGTGGCGAGAGGCCGAACTGTGGGTTCTTTCGCAGCGTGTGGATGACGGGTTCTGAGAATGTACGCGAGAGGCAGTCAGTATCAAGGTGATTGATGATAGTTGGTATAACGGCGGCCATGCATGGCACACCTCACCAGAACGACAGCCGCCCAGCTCTTGGCTCTTGCCAAAGAGTGAGCAGGCGTGCTGGTGGTGGTGGTAAGCGAGAGCTGCAACGTACGCTCGGAGGGCTTGCCGACGAGTGTGCCTGGCTGCGGCCGGTTGGTGTGCGTGAGCGAGCGCGATCGTTGGCGCTTCGAGTTGTCGAGCACCAGCGGCTTCGAGCCCGCCGCCACGGCGATCTGAGTGCCGCGCGGCGAGAGCGACGTTGGGTCGATCGAGTCGCTCACGCGCAACGAGTTGCCCGAGCCCGACGGGCCCGAGCCGAGCAGCGGCGCCGACGACAGCAACGACACGGCCGACGCCGATGCGATCGAGATGGCGCCGCGCAGAGGGTTGCGCTTGACCGGCAGCGAGCCGGCCGACGCCGATGCGCTGCCGGTCAGCAGCAGCGGCGACACCTCGGCGCTGTCGCGGTTGCCGCCGCCGGACGACTTCTTGCCGAGCCGCTTGAGCGGGTTGGACGCGAGCGCCGCCAACGTCGAGCGCTCGCCAGTGGCCGCCGCGCCGCTCTGTGCAGAGCCGGCAGCGATCGACGTCGCAGACGCAGCGTCGGGCGACGCGCTCTTGGTCGGGCTGGCGTCCTTGTCGGCGGCGGCGGCGGCGGCGGCCTCGGCCTCGGCGGCCTTGGCGGCGGCGCGCGCCTCCTTGCGCCGGCGCTTCTCCTCCTTCTTCCAGTCGGGCCCCATCCACTCCGAGAGCGCCCCCTCGATCTGCGAGTGCTTGTCGCGTGGCTCCTTGCGCCGCTTGCCGGCCTTGGCGGGCTCCTTGGCGAGCTCCTTGGACGCGTCCCTCGCCGGCGCATCCTTGGCCGCTGGCTCCTTGGATGCTTCGCGCGATATGTCCTTGTCCTTGTCCTTGTCCTTG
>ERZ778023.5097-NODE-5097-length-10235-cov-67.173477_pt1 | contig 10235 bp, 6 predicted proteins | sample MGYA00375753_ERZ778023 | MGnify/ENA primary metagenome ERZ778023 (study PRJEB29350, sample SAMN05389822) | bioreactor metagenome | isolation source: Ammonium sulfate bioreactor | place: South Africa: University of Cape Town | collected 2014-04-04 ...
CACCACGCTCACGCGGGACGACCTCGGCGAGCTTCTGGCCCTTGGTGACCTTGTCACCCTCCTTGACGAACCATGCTCGCACGACACCATAGCCATCGCCGGGCAGAAATACGGGCACATGAGTGCCGCGTACTTGTTGTTCGTGTGTCATATCCGATGTGGTGGATAGTCTCTCTCTCTCTCTCTCTCTCTCTCTCTCTCAATGCGTGACGTCACGAAAACGATGACAACACCACCAATAACAATAATAAGGAATGGACTGGAACGAAGCTCCAGGTACCACTACGAATCAGACGGCGAAAGAGCCAGCCAGACAGCAGACAGATACGCGAGAGTGAGATAGCGAGGGCGAGATAACAATGACGCGCGCACGAGAGGGCTTCCGGATACAGATGGAGTTACCACTCACAACACGAGAGAGAGTGTGTGAAAGGAGAGATGGAGATACCCACAAAGACCAAGGCGGGCGGTGTGCGTACGAGTACACGCATACAACGAACGAACGAACGAACGAACGAACGAACGAACGCGCACTCGACAAGCGACGAGCGAGGTGTGGTGTGTAGTGCGTCACTGGGGCGTTCGGATACGAGCGCGAGCCGAGACACACAACCACCAGCGCTCGCGCACCAAGTCACACGTGCCCTCGATACGACAAGAGTACCGAGAGCCACACACGCTCACGCGAAAGTAGTCGTACAATACAAACCAGCCAGCGACCAAGGCAATTAAGAGCCCACACGCCCGCGCAAACAAACGAACAACCGTGGTTGAACACCAACCTAGTGGCGGTAAGGGAAGGAGAGAGATGGTGTGGCGGTGGCGGTGGAGGTTATGAGTGCGTAGTAAACGGGGGCACGGAGCGAGGGCGGGCGCGAGAGATATGGAGGCGGTGGTTGGTGCTTTGAGGGAGAGGAGAAGAAGGAGGACAGAGACACACAGAGGGAGAGGAAGACCACACGCAGCAGAGGCCAGAAGAGACAGGCCGGCGCCGCCAATTTTACCATAAACCACTCGGAGCTTCTTTATCCGGGGTACAATCTCGTAAGCTCGCATGGAATATTGCTGCGTGCGGCCTCACTCCCCTGCCTCTCATGCTACTGCTGCTCGCCTGGCGTTACGGCCTCTCCCGTGGTTGGTGCGGCGGAGGAGGACGAAGAAGAGGTGGCAGATTCGGCTCCTGCGAGGGCTGTTATGGCCTTGGCGACGGCATCCATCCAGTCGCTCCGCTCCATTTCAGTGGCAGCTTTGAGCACCCATGTTCGCGTCGGAGTCACAACATGGAAGGTGTACTCGCCCGAGCCGAGCGTCACCTTGGTGGTTGCCGTGAGCGGAATCGATCCTCGTTGCGAGTCGAGCTGAGGTGAGCGAGCGAGCGGCCATCAGGTGAGTGTCACGGCAGTTGGCTGCTACGGTTACGCAAGCGCAAGAAGGCAAGAAGGCAAGAAGGCAAGCATGATCGAGGTGCCTCTCTCGTAGAGTGGCGCAACGTACGTAGTAGTAGTTGATGCAATTCGGTTGGAGCACGAGGAAGCGTGGCTGGTAGCTCTTGCTCAGCTTGCCTCCACCACGCTTTTGGAGTTGGCCTTCGTGCTGTTGCAACGCGGCAGCACAGTGCACAGAACAGCGTCAATGAGGGCCTCTCAGCCGTGGGCTCGTGTTTCTCAAACTCGAACGTACCAATCCTTGCGGCACTCGTGGGCGTAGATACTTGCGGCCGCTCGGAGAGGTGACCATTTGGGGTGCATTCGGCCTATCGCTGGTGGGCGTCGGTGCCGCTGGCGCGGCCGGCGCCTTGGGTGCCGGCGGCAAGGGTGGCATGCACTCGGGCTCGACGGCCGACGAGTCATCAAAGTAGAGGGGGTGAATAAAGTCGCGCAATCGGCGATAGCCGCCCGTATTATCGCCCGAGGCCGAGATGGCCGAGACGTTCATGCCGGATTCCTTGTTCACCTTGTCGAGCAACGACGTGTAGGCAGGGTTGTCCGGGTCGAATATGAGAGCCTCGATCAGGCAATTCGAAGCGGCGGCGTAGTCCTTGCGGCGCAGCAAGATGCTGGCTCGCAAGAACAGTGCCGCATCGACACCAAAGAAGTTGCTGCGACACGAGAGCATCTGAGAGTACCAGGGGAGAGAGATGCGAGACACACACACATTGGTGAGTTGCAAGCACCGAGGCCACCGACACCGCCAGCTTCGTCGACGTACCAAATCCGCCATGGCCTCGTCGAGCTTGTCGGTGGCATAATACAGCAAGCCACGCAGATAGTACAAGTAGCCCTCGCTGCAAAGTGACAGCTCTTCCTTCTCCTCGTCTTCGGGCTTGAAAACCTGACACGACCAACAGGCAGCAAACAAACAAACAAACAAGTAAGCAAGTAAGCAAGTAAGCAAGTAAGCAATCAAGCAAGCAATCAAAACACCGACGTCAAGTCAGCAGTCAGGGGGTGACATTTGTTGTTTGAATAAACAGAGACACGTGCACGAGAACTCACACATATTTACACATGTGTTGGTTGGTTGGCAGCACGAAAGGTGCTGATGCGCAATGGTGCAATACGATCGACAGGCAACGGCGAAATTGCGATGACGACGACGACGACGACGACGACGACAACGCACCTGAATGGCCTCGGTCAGATCGGCAATCGCCAACGGGATGTTGCGCAGCTTGGCGTTGCAGTGGCCGCGCAGGAGCAGCATCGAAAAGTCCGACGGGTCGTTCAAGGGCTTGCTGCGGTACGCGAGCGTGTAGTCGCCGATCGCGGCATCGTAGCGACCCATGCCACGGTAGATTCGGGCGCGAAGCACGAGCGCGAGCTTCTTGTCGACCGAGTTGTACTTGACGACGGTCGAGAAGTCGCCGACGGCGCTCTCGTATCGCGCGGTCGAGATGGCCGCCACGCCACGCATAAAGTACAGGCGCGGGTAGTTGGGATTGTCGACGATCGCGAGGCTGAGATGCGTAAACACATCGTCCCAGCGGCCGTCGCGAATGTGCTGGTCGGCCGTGTCGAGGTGTCGCTTGAAGCTCGAGCGTGTGGCGTTCAGCTGCGGACCCGAGACCTCGACCACTGCTTGCTCAGGAACCTCCCATGACTGAAGCACACGAGTCAGAGTGGGTGCCGAGATCGATAGATCGAGAGATCTCGAGATCTCGACTGTCACGTACGGTGCTCTTGGTAGTGTGGTTGAGGTAGTACAGCCGTCCTTCCTTGGTGTGGCGGATCTCGTACTGCGGCGCGAGCATCGGAAGCGCATCCGAGTACACCATGGTCTCGGGCTTGAACGACGACGTGCGTAGCAAGTACTCGCGTTCCTACGATTCAGTGAGATCGATGTCGAGCGCGGCACACGTCAGCCACCAACCAACCCAAATCACTCAAGCGCGCGCGCTCGCTCGCTCGCCACTACGAACAGCTTCGGCCTTTTGGCGCTTCTTTTCGCAGTAGAGGTGCGTCAAGTAGAAGGCACCGACGACCGCTTGACCTGTGGAGCGGCGCGCGCCACAAGGAGGAGGAGCTTCGTGAGCGAGTGGCGGTGGGGGCGCAGTCGCGGCTGACGGCCGCGATATGTATGACACGCACCAAGGTCGCGAGCGATGGCTTCGTTGTTCGAGATCGAACGAACGTTGGAGTAGCCGAACATGTTGGGAACGCCAGCCATGGCGAGGAGCGAACAGCGAGACAGCCAGGTACAACGCGAGCAGCAGACGTCAAGTAGTAGGCGGCCGTGGCGGCGAGAGGGGGCTTTCGCTGTTGGGCGAGATAGATTTAAGCACGCGAGGCCTTCGGCGTGGCGCCTTTCGGTGTGGTGGAGCAAGGCGCCATCACTTAAATAGGCGCGAGAGCAGTTTCGCCTAAGATACTGCTCAGCGTATCTATCACTATCTCTCCCCTCTGTGTTTCTGGTGTGGGATATGAAGTCCAACTCGCGACCACGTTGGATTGGAGCTCAACTACCAATGTTTGCGCCCTCCGACTGCATTTTCTCATTGGTGTGGCTGGCGGGCAGATACAACACGCCACGCCACAAGGCCCGAAGCAAGCTAGGTTCGCGCGCTAGTTAAGGGTGTCGCAAGAGCTCCATTGCTATCACGCCTGGGCGTCCTCGCTGTAGCCTCATCACACACGCGAGTTCCGCTTTCTCTCCGCTCTGCGTGTGCGGCGCGCGTTCTCCTCTCGTCTCCCTCCCCCCCTCCTCCCTCTCGTCAACGGCGCACGCGCCCACTCATTGCGCTCGTCTTATCGCTTCGTTGGCGCGCTCCTCCTCCTTCTCGTGCCGCTCGGTTGTTGTCCTTCAGGGTACGTTTGCGTTGCGTACGATTGTGTGGTGGCACGATACGACACGACGCTTATCGTTGCATGTACGATCGCCAGAGGTGACGCACTCGCCACTGGTGCCGATCTGCAAGCCTTTGGCAGTTGCGACCGCTCGCGTCGCACCTCTCGTAGCCTCCGAGTAGCGTTCAACGCACTGTACGACTCTGCACACTTGCACGCACACGCACGCACACGCACACGCATACGCACGCACATGTGTACACAGCGTCGCGCGTCGCGCCGCGTCCTGATCTTCTTCTCGTATGTCGTACATACAGGCATCTCGAGCGTGTCGCGGAACGATTGGCGGCGAGCGCCAGTGTTCTTCTCATCGTACCTCGTCACCATGCGCGCGTCGGCGTCGGTCGGCGTCGGCGTCGTCATCCTTCTTGCACTGCATCTGTGCACCCACACAGCGTTTGCGTCGTACTCGGCGCTGCTTTACTTTCAGATCAATGGCGATCTTGTGTCAGCCACGACTATCGACCCCGCTGGCAACCTGGTTTACATCAACTACTTCAACTGCGTGGAGCGCCTAAATAGCGACTTCTCGGTGACGTTGCTTGCCGGCAATTGTGCGACCGGCAGCTCGTTCAGCGGCGTACCTGGCGTAGCGACGTCCGCCGTTTTGGGATCACTCCAAGGCCTCGCGTATGATAGCGCTGGCAACCTGTATGTACCACCGCCTTCACAGCTTTGCGCCTTGGAGGTGTCCGTCCAATCAACCAACCGCTCCGTAAACTAATACGCCTTCCTTGCTATCAGGTACATTTCTGACGACTACAACCAAGTCATCTACAAGGTTGCTGGCGGTATGATCAGCATCTTTGCAGGCATTCAGGGCTCTCACGGCCTGAGTGGCGATGGTGGTATGGCAACTTCGGCGTTGTTGTGGAACCCGCGAGGATTGGCTGTGGACAAAACTGGCAACAGGTTGTTCGTTTGTACGTACCGCTCGCTGTCTCGCTGTCTCGCTTATTACTCGCTCGCTCGCCTAACTTTCATACTGGGACAATTGCAGGCGATCTATTGAACGCTCGTGTTCGTGTCATCAGTCTTATGTCGAATGTCATTTCGAACTTTGCTGGAACGGTACGTATCATGCTACTTCCTGGGTCTGAGGGAACTGGAATCTGATGCTCGGTGCTTCTACGGCAACATGGCACAGAGCTCTGGAAACTCTGGCGATAATGGACCTGCCACGTCGGCCCAGCTGGCGCGCCCATGGAACTTGGCTTGGATGCCGCTCTCGTCCAATCTCCTCATCGTCGACGTTCTCAACGGAAATGTCCGCCAGGTGGACTCCGGGGGAATCATTACCACCATTGGTATCAGCACGTCAGTGCGAGCAATCGCTGTGGACAGCGTCGGGACGGTGTACACTGGTCATTACGCCTCTCCCGGCTTCGTCAGTGTGCTCTCCGGCGGGGGATTTACAAACTATGCCGGCGGTGGCGCAGGAACCACCGGAGTGGACCCGCACCTCGTGTCGCTCAACTACGTGTACGCGGTCTCGGTCGATCTGAACAACAACGTTTGGATCGGGGAGGCCACTGGTGGCCTCGGGGTGGCCGGCTGGCTTGGAATCTCCGACCCGACTCCGGCGCTGTCGATCGTGCCTCCAGGAGCGTTGGCCACCTTCACGCTCTCGAATACTGGCACACTGACTCCTGCGATTCAGTGGAGCTCGAGCACCGATGGCGGCAGCACGTGGAACCCGATTGCCGGCGCCACGATGCTCTCCTACTCCACACCGCCCGCCAACCTTCCTGATGACCACACTCTGCTTCGTGTGGCATTGAGCTACGACAGCTTGCTCATCCACACTTCAACCAGCACCACGCTGCGCGTCCAGCTGATCAGCACCTTTGCCTCGGTGCCAGCGACCGCAATCGCTGTCGACTCGGCCAACAATCTGTTTGTGAGCGACCCCAGCGCCTACTGCGTTCGACGAGTCGATTACCAGACCGGCGTCGTGAGTGTCGCTGTCGGTCAATGCGGCACTCAAGGCATGAGCGGCGACGGTGGTCTTGCGACGAGCGCCACGGTCGGCGGAGTATTCGGCCTTGCGTTCGATTCCTCCGACAATCTCTTCATCGCCGATGCAACCTACCACACGGTGCGCAAGGTCACCAAGGCCACTGGCATCATCACGCGCATCGCCGGTATCCCTGGCTCCTCCGGTACTGCCGGCAACAGCGGTCTTGCAACCTTGGCGCAGCTCAATCAGCCACACGGCCTCGTTGTCGACAATGTAAACAACGTTCTTTACATTGTCGACACCGCCAACTGCGCTGTCCGATTGCTCTACCTGAGCAATGACTACATTGACACCGCTATCGGCCAATTGGCCATGTGCGGCTACAACGGCGACGGAGCCCCCGGTTACAATACATACGTGAACCTACCGCTCGGCATCGCGATCGACCCGACCAACGGCGATCGCATCTTCACCGAAGGCAATGGCGTACGCCGAGTGTCGCAAAGCACGGGATTAGTCTCAACGATCGACGATACGATCAACATACCGTCGGACGTGACGCTCGATTCCTCGGGCATCATCTATGTCTCATCGACGTATGACAATAAGGTCTATGCCATCCTGCCGGGAATGAGCCCTGTTACGTTTGCTGGCACCGGAGTAAACACTGCCGGGCCTGACGGCGTGTCACCCACGGCTTCCGGTCTGCAGCAGCCGATTGGAATCAAGTTCGACTCGCTCAAGAATCTCTACATCGCCGAGAGCGGAGCCGGGCGTGTGCGAGTGGCTGGTGTCTTGTCGGCCGTCACGGCCATCAACTTGTCGCCGCCGATCGTCACCACCACACCAGGCTCACCGGCGACCTTCATGATCGGTGCCTCGGCCGCAAACCCACCGGCTCGCATTCGTTGGCAACAGAGTACCGATCATGGCGTAACGTGGACCCCGATTCCTGGCGCCTACTCGACCTCGTACACTCGTTCTTCTCCCACCATCGCCGACGACCAGTCTCTCATCCGAGCACAAGTGAGTTCGCTCGTAAACACGCAAACTACGAGCTACACATTGCTGCGCGTTTGGCAGGTACTCGTCAACCTCGAAGACCCTGAAAATCCGTGGGGTGCGGCCATCGACGCCTCCAACAACATCTTCGTCGTCGACGCAAAGGCGTGCGTCAAGCGCATCGACCACACAACCCGATTGCCCACCGTCATCGCCGGCCAATGCAACATGATCGGAGTCTCGTCGGGAGACGGCGGACTGGCGGTCAGCGCCACAATGACCGGTGGCCCGTCGGCAATCGCACTCGATGCCGCAGGCAACGTGTACTTTGTCGACAACCACTCGGTGCGCAAGGTCACCACCTCCACTGGCAAGATCTCGACCGTCGCTGGCTCAGCCTCGTCTCCCGGCTTCTCGGGCGACGGAATGCTGGCAACCGCGGCCCAGCTGAACCAGCCGCTGGGCTTGGCGATCGAACAGTCGAGTGGCGACATCTACATTGGTGATCACTTGAACTGTCGTGTTCGCAAGGTCTCCGCTTCCAATGGCGTCATCTCGACCGTCGCTGGCTCCTCGTCATGTGCTCTCAGTGGAGACGGTGGAGCTGCGGCGGCGGCCACGCTCTCGGGCCCCAAGGGGCTGGCGTTCGATCCGCTCAACGGTGACCTGTTGATCGCCGACAACGGCAACAATCGCGTTCGCCGTGTCAACAAGGGCACGCAGATCATCACCTCGCAGCTGTCGATCACAACGCCGCAAAGTATCGCCTTCACACCCGATGGTACCATGTATATCTCGTGCGACGGTGCTCAGCTGAGCGTGTCCGCGGTTCTGCCGGGAAGCTCTCTTTCAACCGTCGTCGCTGGCAATGGAATAGCGGGCGCCTACACCGACGGCTCGCTACCGACCAGCACTAGCATTGCGTCGCCGAACGGAATCGCGACCGACTCGTTCGGCAACCTCTACATTCCAAGCCCGAGCGCCGGATGGAATGCCATGCTGTTTGCCGGAGCCTTCTCGAATCCCGTCATCACTACCAACCTGCCGGCCGTCGCAACTATCGCCAGCGGTCAGATGCTCTCGTTGACTGCCACCGTAAGTACCAACCAGGTCCCACCGTGGGTTCAATGGAGTCAGAGTATCGACGGTGGAACGACGTGGTCCCCCATCGTGGGAGCCAACTCACCAACCTACACCGTAACGGCAACCGCCGCAATGGACCAATACCAATATCGAGCAACCTTCTCGATGAGTACCAGAGGCATCGTGGCTACTCAATCAACGATCACCAAGCTGCGAGTCACCACAATGCAAACCTACCTGAGTGGCTTTACGCCCAACGATATCGCGATCGATGCCAGCAACAATGTACTGGTCGTCGATGGAAACCATTATTGCATCAGGATGGTGTCCTACGCCACACAGCAAGTATCAACCTTTGCTGGACAATGTGGTGCGTTTCGCTTACCAATACGCACACTCCTCCCCTTCGTTCTCGCGCGTGCTCTCTCTCTCTCGCTCTCTCGCTTGCGCTCCTCAATCATGCGGCTCACATCCAAGACAATCGTCCATTGCTTGCGTAGGCTCTCCGGGAATCGCTGGTGACGGCGGACCGGCTACGAGCGCGCTTCTAGGCTTGCCCTTTGCGGTGGCGATCGACTCGCAAGGCAATGTGTACATTGCTGATGATAACAGTGTGCGCAAGGTGGCGGCTGGTATCATATCTTTGTTCGCTGGCCAGACCATCACCGCTGGCTACAGTGGCGATGGCGGACCTGCAACATCGGCTCGGTTTTCAAGCATACATGGCCTCGCGTTCGATGCTGCCGACAACCTGTACATTGCCGACACCAACAACTGCGTCGTGCGCAAGATCGTCGCATCCACCACAAACGTCATGACTGTTGCCGGCACTGGCCCATCGTCGTGTGGCTATTCGGGTGATGGTGGCCTTGCAACTGCTGCAAAGCTCAACCACCCGACTGGCGTAGCCATCGACCCCACGACTGGAGACTTGCTGATTGCCGACACAACCAATAACCGCGTTCGACGCATGTCCAGTACAACCAACATCATAACCACGGTCGATAGCACGGCACAACAGCCATCTGGAGTCTGGGTCGCAAACGATGGCACCGTATTCATCGCTGCAGCCGGTTCAAACCGAGCGTTTGCACTTGGTAAAGGACCAGCAGTACCTATCGTACCGGTTGCTGGAACGCTATCGTCTGGCGCTGGTCCTAACGGAGTATCACCTGTGGCTTCGGCTCTCAACACTCCACAGCGAGTTGTACTCGACTCGTATGGCAATATGTTCATCGCCGACAAGGCCAACATGCGTATTCAAGTCGCCGGCGTGTTCAACCTACCGGCTGTCAGCACGCAACCGATGGCTCAGACAGTTGCGGTGCCATCGACAGCAACGTTCACAGCATCAGCAACGGGTAGTAGCCTGCCACCTTCGGTGCAGTGGCAACTGAGCATCGATGGAGGATCGACATGGAACAACATCATGGGAGCCACATCGACGTCGTACACCACTCCATCGACCACATCATCGATGGACCAATATCAATATCGAGCAGTGTTCACCAACGGAGTCGGATCGACCAACACCAATGCCGCGATATTGACGGTGCAATACGCTCCAATCATCTCGAGCCAGCCGATGGCTCACACAGCTGCTGTGCCATCGACAGCAACGTTCACAGCATCAGCAACAGCTAATCCATCAGCCACAGTACAATGGCAACTGAGCATCGATGGAGGATCGACATGGAACAACATCATGGGAGCCACATCGACGTCGTACACCACTCCATCGACCACATCATCAATGGATCAATATCAATATCGAGCAGTGTTCACCAACGGAGTCGGATCGACCAACACCAATGCTGCGATATTGACAGTGCAATACGCTCCAATCA
>ERZ778023.5105-NODE-5105-length-10216-cov-61.715284_pt1 | contig 10216 bp, 7 predicted proteins | sample MGYA00375753_ERZ778023 | MGnify/ENA primary metagenome ERZ778023 (study PRJEB29350, sample SAMN05389822) | bioreactor metagenome | isolation source: Ammonium sulfate bioreactor | place: South Africa: University of Cape Town | collected 2014-04-04 ...
CTCTCCCGCCCTCATGGCTGCCGATCAAGCGTACTCGACGCTCGTAGCCGAGGGCCTGGAGCAATGGTCACGACAGCCTGGCCTGCAAGAGGTCGTCTTGTTCGGTCGTCGTGTCGCCTACACCAAGAGTACGTTCGCGAGATCGTTGATGGTGCTTGGTACTGGCAGTGGTACACCCACCATATGGTAACGGTACCGTATGACGTGCGCGCGTTGGTGTGCGTAGAACTGAGCATCAGCTCATGGACGATCACGTTGATGGATGTCTTGACACGAGCGTCGACCACGTGCAAGGCCTGGAGCAAGCAGGAAGCCCGCGCCAAGGTCCGTATCTAGCGAGCATCGAGCAGCCTCGACCTCATGTAACGTACACCGATCTCACACGAGATGCTCACCTCGCCTCGCTCGCCTTGATTACTAGGCCATGAGATCCTTCGTTGGACTGGCCGAGACCCATCGGCTGTTGCTCACTGTACCCGAGAACCTACCACGTGATCTCCTACAAAGCATTCCATTGCTGTCGTGGCGCTACGAGACCCATGTGCCAGGCGCAGGCGGCGCTCGCTCGTTGCCGTCGCTCCGACTCGACTCCCTGCAACCGGCGAACAATGGCGGCAGCAGTGGTAACAGCAGCATCGTTCATCGATCGGCCACTGGTTCGAGCAGGTCAAGTGCACGAGGCGCGCATGCGACTTCAGCCGCGGCGCTCACGATCGACCAACCGGCAGCACACGCGCCGCCACACGTTCGGCCTCGTTCGAACTCGCACGATGATCGCAGCCCCTCGAGCCTCTCAGGGAGCAGCGGTGGCGATGACGGTGCGGTAAGCTCGACGGCTGCAGTACCGCGTGTATCGATAGACGAGCTAGTGCCACGTCGTCGCTCGAATTCGCTGTCGGCAGCCGATAGCACCAATGCTGCTGTCACGACGGTAGCCACCGCGGCAGCGAGCGGTGCAGGCAATGTGACCATCGAGATACCGCACACCCGGGCCATCAAGTTCATTCACAACAACGAAAACGCCATCGCCTGGGCGCTCGTGACAGTCGTAGCGGCTATCATGCTGTTCGTGCTGTTGCAGCAGCCGCACCATCTTCTGCTCAAGGCGCCGGCTATCGTTGGTACGTTTCCCTCGGCGTTTCTGCTCTCGTGCCCACTCTCATCGATCGATGGTACTTTGAACGACCATCTGCAGATTTGACTCTCGACCGCACCAGCAACAACACCCCATCGTTAGTAACCGAGCCGCTCGTACACGAGGAGCCGTCAGTCCAACCGCAGAATGCTACGCTCTCTCATGCTCCACCTCCACCGACATCGACAGGCCAACAGCAAGAGTTAGAGCCTGCGTCAACGGCGGGTGGTCACGACCAACGGCCGATCGATACCGAGAGCCTGCAGGCAACGAACACTGACCGACCGGGCTCTTCGAGCGAGCAACCACTTCACGGTGCGACACTCGCGCAGATTCGCAAGCACCTCGGGTCCGAGTACCTCGTAATCCGTAAGGACCACGTGGCATACCTGGCTGCCAATAGCCTTCTGTCGGCTTCGCAAGTCGAGCCTCTCTGGAGCGCCCTCGAACTGGCCGTGCAAAACGATGATATCGGAGCCGACGATGCAGCTGGCGCGGTACCGGCCGACGGCGACGATGCAGAGGGCATTCTGCCCGACATCTCGCTCGCACACGTGCTGTACTTCTTTGGCGCCTTGCTGGTCATCAGTGCCTTCTCGTTCTTCATGGGCTTCGGATGGCTGCGCATGTTTGCCGGTGACATTGGGGCCATGGTCGTGTCGTCGACGCTCGGATTCGCGTTCTTCTGGGCCGCCGGATCGCTCTACGAGAACCACCGCTTCACGGCCGCCGGCTTGCTGTACACCATGTCGGCCAGCACGATACCGGTGCTGTGCTTTGCGCTGCAGCATCGCTTTCAGGCCAGCTTCCGTTCGGCATTCAACCAACAACTCAAGGGCACATCGGCCGAGCGGCAAGGAGCCGAGGCGCCCAAGCAGCTCTTCTTCGCCGGAGCACGATGGGGCAACAGCAGCCCTCACTGGGTCGTGATGGAGCTTGCGACGCTCCTTGCCGGCTTGGTGCTGTACGCGTTCGTGATGCCGTTCGGCTTCCTGAGCAACCTCGTGTGGGTGTCGTTGGTGTATCTCTGCCGCGACCTCCCTCCGCTATTGAAGCGAACTGCCACGCCGACCGAGCTCGCCGTCATGTCAGTGCTCGGTGGCAACGCCGTTGCAGCCGTGGCACTGGTATTGTACACGACCGCCGCTGCACTCGCAATCTCGGACGGCTCGGGCGCCAGCACAGCACACGAGGCAACGACCGACGTCGCCGGCGCCGGCCCGTTGTGGTTGGACCACGGAGTATTGCACTCGACCGCATGGTGGGGCGCCACGGTGGCGCTCGTCGGGTTGTTCCAGCTGTACGGCCAATTGGACCGAGTGTACCGCGGCCCACAGCTCGTGAGCGCCATGCTGGCCGAGCTCTTCCTGCTGATGGCGTTGCCGCTCGGTTATTGCGTGCTACCGAGCTTCGGCTTCGCTGTCATTCCCACGATCTACATGCACGTTGCCACGGCCGCATTGTTTGCAAGTGTCACGGGACTGCTGGCGCACTCTCTGCGCTATGTAGCGGCCATCAGGCATCAACGCAGTACCACCGCTGCTACTGCTACTGCTGCTGCTGCTGCTACGACTACGACTACGAGCACCACCACTGCCAGCACGTCAAGTACCGCGAACTTTGATTGCTCCTGGAGCTCGGTGCAAGTCATTGCGCTGATGATGAAGGTCAGTCTACCGATGGCACTCGTGTTCTTCGTGGCCCCTTACGTTCCGCGCGCACTCGGTGAGTCGTCGGTGCTGGCGAGCATGCTCACCACGGCGTACGGTAGCACGACGCTGTTTGCCGCGACATGCCACCTGATTGCTACCTGCTCCGTGGTGCTGGTTCTCATCAACGCCACCGATTCAGCCAAGGAGCCGCTGGTGCAGGTGTTGGGAATCGAGGCCTCAGCACTGGTTGTGCTCGCAGTCGGCGGCATCGTGTGGCGCATCCAGGTGCTGGTGTGGCTGGCACCGATCGCCTTGACGTGCACCGCGATTCATTCGACCGAGTGGCTCAGCGGCCAGCGCAACAGCCGTTCGACTCTCCTCGTGGCACTCGGCATGCTGTTCTCGATCGACCTCGTGGCGCACTTTGTGGTTCCACGTGGTGCCGAGTCGCTCTCGATCGCGCTGCAGGGCGGCAACAGCCTGTCGGTGCTCGGCATTCTGCTGATCAACACGCGTGCGTACATTCACTCGCTCGCCATCTCCAAGGCCCAGCCGCCCAAGAAAGTGGCCGAAATCGCCGCGCATCTCGCAACCTACGCGGCCATGGCCTTCACGGCCATCGCGTACTGCATGTCGGCCGTGCAACTCGTGTCGCCGATCGTAGGCTCACTGGCACTTCTGCTCGTGCTGGTGGTCGACGCCAACGCGCCGAACGAGCTCAAGGCACTGACGCTGCCACCCGAGAACCCACGACGCTCGAGCGGCGTCTCCACGAGCAAGCCCTCCGTGCGGCGGCGCGCCGAGATTCGCTGGCGCAGGGTACTCGAGCGATACTCGGCGCTCGTTGGCTTCCGCCTGCAACGTATCGGACTCGAGTCGATGGCGATCGGCGGTTCGCTCGGCGTGCTGGCGTTCTTGGGGCAGCTCGTGTACACGGCGGGCCTGCTGCCCGACTTGGCGGTACTCGATGAGGTGCGGCTGGCACTCTCGTGGGCTGCCGTCCTGACCTTCTGGGCCGGAATGCTGTTGTCGTACGTGCATTGGTTCGTTCTTTCGGTCTTGCTGCCCATGTTGGTCGACATCTCGCGAGCTAGCACCGCCGTTCAAGCTAGGACATCGACGTCGACGGCGGTGCCAGCGCCGTCGACCGACGCGAGTGCTGCGAGTTCCGAGGCCACTGCTGCCAAGGTCACACGCCGTATACTTGCCTTTTGGCTGGCACACGAGGTGTTATTTGCGTTGGCACTCGTGCTGCGCTCGTCGAGCCTGCTGTTCCTCACGGGCACGCTCGGACATCTGGCGTGCGCCGTCATGGTGGTACTGGCGTGCTCGTGGCACGGGCGCACGATCGAGTTGGTGCTGCTGCAGTTGCCACAGTTTGCACACCTGCTCGTATCGGCTGGCCTCCGTAGCAGCGGCCTCGCGACCATCAACGGCATGTTGATCGAGCTCGTGTCGCTCGCGACGCTGGCGCTGCTCGGCATTGGAATCGACAGCACTCTTCGCCGCTACTGGGACGTACCGGCGGTCAACAACTGGATCGTGGGCCTCGTGCTGCTGCTGCTCTCGGTCTCGGAGCTGTTCTCGATCTCACGCGGTTCGATGATGCTCTTCTTCGGACTGGGCTTCGTCTTGCTCGCCTACATGCGTACGCTCGGCTGGCAGACGGCCATCCACCGCCTGGCGAACGGCTTTTCGACCGTGCTCTTTGGACGTTCGATCCGTGCATCACCGCCTCCAACCTCAGCCACAACCACAACTACATCGGTGACGACGGCAACGGGTACCACAGGTGCAGTGCTGATCGATACGACGCTCGAGATGCCATGGCTCGTGCTGGCGACCTTGATATGTGTCTCGCTGCTGGTACTCTCCAAGATGCTCGAGTCGCAATGGCTGTTCGTGCTACCACTCGCCATGCTGGCCTTCAAGGACTACTGTGCATTCAAGAAGAAGCTCCGCGGCGCGTCGTTCGACGGCATGGTGGCCAGTGTTGCCATCCTGCTCACGAGCGCCATCATCCAATCGCGACTATTGCTCCTGATCGCGGCCGTGAGCTTGTTCTATCGCTTGGCGCGCCTCGCAGCCGTCATGTTCGCGTCGGCCGCACTCCCGATCGGTCTCATCGTCGCCGGAGTGGCATCGATCGTGCTCGGCCTCAAGTACGAGGCGATCGCCGAGGGCTCTGCCGTGCTGCTCGAGAACTTTCCGCAGCTGGCCGTGTCGTTCGCAGACCGATGGGTGGCTGTCATCGAGTCGTTCGCTGTGTACATTGTCGGCTTCCATCTGTGACCATCGATCACTACATGTTTTGTAACTCTACTACCACTGTAACAAACAACCGATTGAGACTCTCACATGCACGCGCTCGCACACGCTCGTGCACACATGTATGATACATCATTCTGTTGTACAATCGCGAGTTCCTCATCATAGCCAGAGCGCGAGAGAGTGCGCTCGCTGCCAATGAGCGACGCTACGACGACTGGAACTCGTTTGGTAGCGCGAGCACCTGCGCTCGAGTTCGCTCCAACATGATCAAGTGACCATCGTCCGTGAAGGCTACCGCCTGTGCACAATCGCTCGAGTCATAGACGGCGAGATGGCGACCGTCGGATGCATCCAGCACCTGGATGCGCTCGTTGCCATTGTCGGCGACGGCCATGCGACCGCGACGATCGATGGCGACCGAGCGCGGATACATGAACTCTCCAGCGTCAGAGCCCTCGGTCCCGATCGAGCGCACGAACGTGCCGTCGCTCGTAAACACCTGCAATCGGTGGTTCATCGTATCGGCGACCACGATATCGCCATTGCGCGGATCGATCGCGACTCCGACCGGGTTGTTGAGTTCGCCGACGCCATCGCCATGAGCACCGAACGCGCGCACGAACGAGCCGTCGCTCGTGAACACCTGCACACGATGCAAGGCCGTGTCGCTGACGACAATGTGGCCATGCTGCGGATCGACCGCCACACCGAACGGTCGATTGAACTCGCCATCGTCGTGGCCCTCGATGCCGAACGCGCGCACGAACGAACCGTCACTCGTGAACACCTGCACGCGATGGTTGTCGCAGTCGGCCACGACGATGTGCCCGCTCTGCCGATCGACCGCCACGCCAGTCGGTCGATTGAACTGCGCGTCGCGTGAACCGAGAGATCCGAAGCTCGCGATCACTCGGCCGTCGCGAGCATCCAACACCGTGACGCGTTGGTTGTTGAACTCGGCGAGCACCATGTGGCCGTCGCTCGTGGTCGCGACCGCGAGCGCGTTCGGTGCGATGAGGTCGAATCGCTGCACGACGGCTCGATGCGCCTGCTCGCCCGTCGTGTCATGCCAAGCCCCACGAAGCACCGATTCACGTTCCTCGATCTCGTGTGTCGTGGTCGTGGTTGTCGCCATCAGCGAGACGTGTCCACGAGCAGCGGCGACCATCAAACAACGACGCTCGACGTCGACATCGAGCTCGAGGTTGTTGCTTGCTGCCTGCTGCCCGCGCACGCTCGCTCTCTACCTCACTGCCTGCACACATCATCCCTCGAACAATCGCAGTGATGACATGAACTCAGTACCACGTCCGTCGACATCATCATCATCGTTCGTATCGCCTTCGAGCGTTCGGACCTTGGCGTTGAGTGGCCTGTTGATGGTGTTCGCGCTGCAGCACTACAATGCCTTCGCGACCTCGCTGACGTCTCGCGCCGTGTACGCACTGGGCGCCATCGTGTGCACGCTCGGAGCCATGGCGTTGCTCGTCTGGCGACCCACACTCGGTCGGGCTATGATGTGGCTCGTGTACATTGCTCTCGTGCTCGTGTCGTTGCATGCGACCACCCGGTATTCGACGGGCGCGAGCACCTCGACCGAGTTGCTTCAAGCCGCCATGTGTGTCGCCATCATGATCGTGGCTCTCGTCGGCATCCTGCTGCGATATCTCGTGATGCACGGCTGGATCTCGCTTCGACGCATGGTGTTGATCCTGCTGGTGGCGTCGCTCGTAATGACGCTGGCGCTACTACACACTCGCGAGGTCTGGAGTCGCGGTCTCACGACCGATGTGCGACTCGAGACCTCGTGGCCTCGATGTGAGCTGCCGGCTCGCGTGTCGATGCGCCACCTGCTGCCACTCGGCGCCCTGAGCTTCGTACTCTCGGGAACGAACTCGCAGTGTCCGAGCAACACGCGCCACAGCTTCGAGGCCTTCATCGAGACTCGTCGAGCGGCGCCCGTACCACGACGTGTGCTCCACATCGTCAACTGCACCGGTGTCGCCGAGTACCAGTTCACGCCGGCGTTCTTCTCGCCCGAGCCATCGTCATCGACATGCTCGCAACAGCAACAGCAACAGCAACAGCTCGATGACGAGCACGACGATGTGGTGCTCGATTCACAGCCGTCACTCGAGAGCGAGGTCGCGAACCTGCCACCCGAGTACGCCGAGATGCTGGCCGAGTTCCGGCCGTTCGCGAGCACCATGCCTCGACGAGCGACCACGCCATGTCGCTCGAGGTACACGGCACCCATCGAGTTACCCGAGGAGGTCGAGTGGGTGCGCACCTTCTGCAACAATGAAGAGCGCTTCTTGGTCGCGATCGGGCCGCGTGCAGCTGAGCGCAAGCGGCCGATCCGCAAGCGACCACCGCTCGAGCGACCGCCGAACCTGCTGGTGCTCATGCTGGACTCGGTGTCGCGCCTCGAGTTCCTGCGCTCGCTGCCACGTACCAGCGCGTGGCTCGCTCAACACAAGCAGCCGCCAAATGCCACCGACCTCGAGCGTGCCACCAACGCCACATCGTTCGAGTTCTTTCGATACATGGCACTCGGCGGCTCGACCAAGCCCACGCTCACGCCGATGCTCACGGGTCAGGCGTATCGTACCTACCAGACACACATGACGTTCACGCAGCTGTCGCTGCTCAGCAAGCAACCTGTGCTCGATGGCGACGACGAGCGGAACGTCGATCCACTCGGCATGTTCTGGCAGTGGTTCCGTCGCGGTCCGCATCGATACATTACGACCTTCATCACGGCGCAGTGCCAAGACTACTTTGCTGCCTTCTGGGGCTTCGCTTCGCACGATAGCGACAATCGAGCCACGGTGCTTGGCCTCGACCATGAGTTGGTGTTACCCTTCTGCCACCCGCATTACACCGCCAAAGGTACGCTCTCGCTCATACCCGCTCGCTCACTGCTGGAGACCATCTCATAGTGATCCTGGATTGCTTGTTGATTGTGACAGCGCTCGATTCTCCAAACTGGCATGGGCCCTACTCGATTCGGCCTCGGTGTATCGCCGGACGATACGTGCACGAGTACGCGTTCGATTACGTCAAGGATGCATTGAACAACTATCGTGGCCGCTCCAAGGTGGTCTTCGCTCAGCTGCTTGAGGGTACACAGCGCCACAATAGCAGCAACAGCAGCAGTGACAACAGTGAGCCACGCTGACATTTCGCTCTCTCGCGCTCCAGGACACGAAGGATTGCAGGAGGTGCTGCAAACGATCGACTCAGACCTTGCCCACATGCTACAGCACATCTACTCGGAACCAGCCTTGCAGAACACCATCACGCTGCTCGTCTCGGATCATGGGAACCACATGAGCCCCTGGTTCTACTTTACTGGGTCGGGCTTCGCCGAGCGCTCGCTTCCGGCGCTGCATCTCGTCATGCCGCACGCGTTTCTGGCGCGAGTGCCACGCTCGATCGGGAGCTCGTTGTACGCCAATCAGCAGGCGCTCCTCGGGTCGTACGATCTCTACGCCACATTCCATCATCTGCACCAACTGGTCTCGGCGCACTACACTGCCACGGTTGCCACGCCGAGCGACCCGCAAGCGCTCGACGACACCGACATCCTGCTCACCAATCGGCCACAAGAGCGAGCGCTGCTGACGCCCGAACCGCCGCCCAAGTTCGCCTTCTCGCTCTTCGATACGATACCTCGTCGACGTGGTTGTGACGATGCCTTCATACCCGAACATACGTGTGTTTGTGAGCGTGATAAAGACGTCGAGGACATTGTAGTTCTGCAGTAGATTGAGTGATTGTTGATGAGTCGATCGGTAGGAACAGTGGCGCGACATTCGCTCACTTCATTCGCTGCTCGCTCACGCACGCACGCACGTCTCGCCGTGCTCGTCTGCGGCCATGACAGCCTCGATAGCAAGCTGGAATCGAACGACTCTGGATCTGATCGGTGGCGCGGTCGGTGGCATGGCGCAAGCCATCGCTGGTATAGCAAGCCAAGCTGGCCAAGCTGCTTGTGGTCGATCGCCAAGACTCATTCGTCGTTTGGTGCTGCAGGCCACCCGCTCGAGACCATCAAGGCCAAGATCCAGAACCAAACACGAGGAGGCGTTGCATTCAATGGGCCATGGGACTGCTTCCGCCAGACGCTACGTAACGAGGGCGTACGTGACTGCACCAAGGCGGCGGCTCTCGACACGCACCGTACTGAGCGAGGCAGTGGCTGCCGCGCGTGCTCAGATACCTGGCCTGTATCGTGGCTTGACGCCGCCGTTCTTCATGGCCGGTATGCTGAACGCCGTGATCTTTGGCACCAACGGATTCATGAAGCGTCTGGTGCGCTCGACCTCGGGCACTCCCGACAACGTGGCGCTCTCTCTGCCTCAAGTACGACGACACTACGATCTTGGTCGATTGCAATAGACTGATGGCTCGATGCGATGCGATGCGATGCAACAGGTGCTGTTAGCGTCCGAGATGACGGCGCCTGTGTACTGCCTGTTCCTGACGCCAGTCGAGGTCATCAAGGTTCGACTGCAGGTGCAGACCAAGGCCACGCAGGTCTTCCGAGGCCCGCTCGATTGCACATGGCAGCTGCTCAAGACCGAGGGCGTGCTGGGTCTGTACCGCGGCTTCCTGCCGACGCTCGGCACTCGCCTCGTGGGCCTGCCGTTCTACTTTGGCACGTACGAGACGGCCAAGAAGTTCTTCACGGGCTCGAGCGCGCAGACTCCGCCGTGGGCGCTGCTGGTGGCCGGCGGCATCGGCGGCACCGGCTTCTGGGCCGCCAACTACCCGATCGATCTCAGTACGTGGCAACGAGTGGCTCCGACTCGCGCGCGAGAGAGAGATGGAGGCACTCACGCCGCGTGGTGCTCGCACGCAGTCAAGACCGTGATCCAATCGTCCAAGAGCGGACGCCCAGCACTCTCGGACACGGTCAAGGGCATCTACGAGGCTCACGGCCTTCGCGGCTTCTATCGCGGCTTCACGCCGTGCATCATTCGGGCCTTCCCTGCGAACGCCGTGGCGTTCTGTGGCTTCGAGCTCACCGTGCGCGCGTTGCAACAGCAGCAACAGCAGCTGCAACAGCAATGATCGATCAAGGATCGATCGAAAGCCATCATGAAATGCAGGCGAGCGATGGTGCAGTTATTGTTCAGTGGTTCGGACCATG
>ERZ778023.5120-NODE-5120-length-10175-cov-61.131818_pt1 | contig 10175 bp, 14 predicted proteins | sample MGYA00375753_ERZ778023 | MGnify/ENA primary metagenome ERZ778023 (study PRJEB29350, sample SAMN05389822) | bioreactor metagenome | isolation source: Ammonium sulfate bioreactor | place: South Africa: University of Cape Town | collected 2014-04-04 ...
TCGCTCGTTGGCTCGCTCGCTCGTTCCTTGTTGACATATGAGCCGGTGCGGCGGCATCATCGTGCGCAGTTCCTTGGTACCTTGGCGCTGGTGTCGGATCTTTCGTACGCATGGCGTTTGATCCAAATCTACGTGCCCAGCATGCAGTCGCAGATCAAGAGGTACTCCTGCTCGCACACACGCCCCTCCTTCTTCACGCTACCTCCTCGACTCACGAATGCCGCACAGTGATCCGAGCTCGGTCATCATGTTGCGCTCGACCTTCCTCAAGCTGTCGTCGATCTTGGATCTGCCGTTGGTGCGCATCAACCAAGCCAAGAGTCCCGATCTCTTCTCGGTGTCGCAATACTTTTCCAGTACGCACGCGATACCGCAACCGCTATTGTGCCTTCGTTGATATGGCGGCACTCACTCACTCACTCATCACACACGTGTCTGCACGCACCTGCAGGCGAGTTGATGAGCTTCGTGCGCAACGTGTTGAGCATCATTCCGCGCAGCATGTTCATGATCCTCAACAAGATCATCGAGATCCAAACCAACCAACTCAACGAGCTCCCGACGCGCGTCGAGAAGGAGCGCTTGAAGGAGTACGCGCAACTCGAGGAGCGCTACGAGTTGGCGCGTGCCACGCACGCCATCTCGGTCTTCACCGAGGGCATCCTCGCCATGGAGAGCACACTCGTCGGTGTGATCCAAGTCGACCCCAAGAAGCTGCTCGAGGACGGCATCCGCAAGGAGCTTGTGTTGCAGATCGCCACCACGATGGACCGCACGTTGCGCTTCAATACCGACCGTCCTGCCGAGTTGACGCAGAACCTCAACATGCTTGCTGCACAGCTTGACGGTTTCCGTCGTTCCTTCCAGTGTACGCATAGTCCCGTCGCGGGCATTGCAGCCCTTCACTCGCTCACTCACTCACCTGTGCTTGCTGCCCACCACCCACAGACATTCAGGACTACGTCAACATTTACGGCCTCAAGATCTGGCAGGAGGAGTTCTCGCGCATCGTGCACTTTAACGTCGAGCAAGAGTGCAACTCGTTCCTCAAGAAGAAGGTGTACGCGTGGCAGTCGACCTACCAATCGACCGCCATTCCGATCCCGGTCTTCCCGCAGATCGACTCGTCGGTCAACTTTATCGGCCGCCTCGCTCGTGCGCTCCTCAACTACACCGACTTCCAAAAGACCATCTACCTCGACCAAATGTCGGCGTGGTATGATGAGCGTGGCGTGTACGTATCCTCCACCATCTCTCCCGTCATTGACAGCAGGCCGTGCTCATTCGCGCCATCCACTCACTCACGGATCGTGCGCGGTTCGATGACTCGGTCGGCATTACAGTGAGCTGATTGGCATCCGAACGTTCTCGCTGTTGCTGAACTCGGTCGGAGTCTTTGGCGTCAACGGCCTCGACCAGCTGTTCTGCTTCATGAACGTCAGGGCCTTGCAGGACTTTGTCGCCGCTTGCCGTGACCAGCTCAAGAGCCAGGCCAAGTACCTCGAGAAGCTCACGATCGAGCTCGAGCCAACGGCCACCATTCCGACGAGCACCGATCAGCTCTACTCGGGCGCCATCGGCAAGACCAACAAGATGTTCAACTCGTTCCTGGGCTTCATCTGCAAGATTGGCCAGATGCAGTTGCTTCGTCGACAGATCTCGTCGGTATTGAATGTACGTATTTCAAGCAAGCAAGCAAGCAAGCAAACAACAAGTACAAGCCGAGCTCACCATCACCGTTGATTGTTGGTTGTTTGTGTGTACGAATCTAGTTTGCGTGCAAGATCGACTCCAAGACCTTGTACCACACGCTCAGCGTCGTGAACGATGCACTGCTGAACGACATTCGTGCGCACTACTTGAATCCCGACTCGATGCCGTATCCCGACGAGGAGGACAACCCTCTGATCGTCGAGCTGACTCGCTTCGCCGAGACGTGTGGCATCAATGATCCGCTGACCAAGATCTACATCACCACCACGCCGCTCGACCACTTCCCATTGCTGATGTTCCTGTTCGTCATCTCGCAAATGCCCAAATTCTCGTACAACAAGCAGCTCGGTACGCCACTCGCTCATCTCGCCACATAGCATCACATCGCAGCTCGTCCTCGCTAACAAGCAACTCGCATCGATAGCTGTCTTGCAACCAACGGTGGCGCGACGCAAGGGAGGAGTCGACGCCATTCCGTTCATCGTCGGTCTCATTACGCTGTTGAAGCAATTCAACTCGTTGCACACGCAAAAGTTCTTTGCATTCTTGGGCCAATACGTGCGCGCCTATGTCAACTTTACCTCTGCGTACGTTCTCGACTCGTGCGTGAGACACGCAGTTTCGAATGCCATTCTTACAGTGACGCCCGCTGCAGAAACACCAAGATCGAGGAGCTGCCACAGGAGGCGGTGCAAGTGTTGCTCTTCTTGGAGACCTTCTGCAAGTTCAGCATGCACACTGATCGCAAGGCCTTGGAGGGCTACTTGCCGCCGTACATTCTCGACCACTTTACGCACTAAGCAGCGAGCCGAGCGCATACTCGCCGTGCCGCGCACTCACGCACAAGCTCCCCTTCGAGCCAGCAGCCGTTCAAATCGAACGAACTTGCGATCGTTCCCAGCTACGCTCAATTCCCCCATACCTCTCGCCAAGTTAGCCAGCTATCTATCACAACCCATCTACCTCGCACATTCCATTCTATCCTATCCCATCCCATCCCATCCACTCCACCTGTCTGCCTGTCTGTCTCTTGATCATTGCAATCAACACGTCGATCGTTGTTAGTCTAAATCTAGTACATTCTCGAGAGCTGCTCGTGCCGTGGCTCAAACATGCAACGGCCTCTCGAGAGCAGCAGCAGCAGCAGCGTGGCGGAGAACCTTGGCGGGCGAGATGGACGGCGGCTGGATGGCGCCAGCCGTGTCGGCGGGGCGATGGAGATTCGCCAGCGTGATGGCATTGAGCAGGCGCGCAATGTCGGTGAGGTCGGTGTCGAGGTTGTCAAAGTTCCAGATGTTGCCAAAGTACACGGCGGACGAGAGTGGCGACACGGCGGCGTAGGCGTCGAGCACCCACTGGAACGAGAACTCGGCGTTGAGCTGGTTGATGAGGCCGAGCAGCGTCGCCGTGCAGTTGAAGCCGAACGCGCGCTGGCACTCGCCATTGTCGTTGGCGAGCACGCCCAGCACGCCGAGCACGATGCACTCGATGCCGGCCGTCGCCTGCCACGCGAACTTGCGCATGGCGTCGGGCTGCTCGACGGCGAACTTGCCGATGGCGGCCTTGTCGTAGTTGTGGATGAACGAGTTGTTGCAGCTGTTGGGCCAGTCGTTCGAGATGCCCTGCGTCACGTTGCCGGCGCCCTGGTTGCCGTTCGCGAGCACGATGATGGCGCGCTGTTGCGCCGCGATCATTTGCGAGATGGTCGGATTGCCGGGGATCGTGACGCCGTCGGTCCAGTGGTAGCCGTAAGGCTGCAGGCCGGCGAGCAGCTGTTGCACGAGATCGGTCTCGTTGCCGCCCGAGAAGACCTTGTACTCGAACACGATGAGCTCGCCCGGATGCTGGTCGAGCCAGCTCACAATCTCGGCCGTCGCGTTGGCGACGCTCGTGTGGATGCCGCCAGCCAACGAATGCTCGATCACCCACGTTCCGCCGTCGATCTGCTTGTCGTAGTAGGCACGATAGTCGAAGCTACGAACGCCGTCCTCGCTCAGCTGCCGCTCCCAGTTGTTGGTCTGCGTCACGGCCCACGGGAACGAGATCAGTTCGGCCACCATCTCGAGGTCGGTACAGTTGATCTTGACGCCGAACAATCGCAGCAAGCGACACGCCTCAGCCACAACGCCCACGAATGCATCGGGTGGTTGTGCGCTCTTGAGCGTGAGATTGAAGGTGCCGCTATCGTGGCTGCCAGGCAGAACCACCTATCCAATCCAATCCATCAAGCAGCAATCCATCAAGCAGCAATCCACACATGCAATCGCGCTGTTAGTTACGAGACTCCAATCTCGCTCACAGATATACGATGGCATCGCGACTGACCTGAACCAACGGCAGCGATCCAAGAGCGCCAGTGTCGTTCGACTGCGAGCCCATGAGCTCCATCCAACGTGAGTAATCCGCCGCTTGATGCTGTCCTCCCAGCTTGGTGCCAACGATGGCGATCTCGCTCGAGCTGTCGTGCGTTCCAATGCGTTGTATGACTGCCGCATCACGAGGTCGAACGAGCACCATGTCCCCGGCCTCTGATTGCTCGTGCGACGGCTGCAGCTGCAGCGTTGTCGTGCATGGCGGTACGCGAATGACCGCCAGCTCGACGTCAGTGTGATCAAGCGGCGATGCCAGCTTGAGCGAGATGTCCGTGGGTTGCGGCTCGTCAGCGTCGAGGCACTGCCACACGCGATAGTGCGTCACGCCGAAGAAGCTTGGTGCCACGGCATCGACCTTACGAACGAGTGTCGCGGGTTCGTGCGCATTGTTCGTGGCGATCGAGATCACTTCGTATCCGTACACGACGAGGTCGATTTGACCTGCCAGACCACACGAGAGCGTCGTGTACTCGATGTCAGAGCGACATTCCAGCGACGTAGATGACGATGAATCATTGGTGGCTGCGGCACTCACCACGATGGCGAGTAGGAGCAGCGCCAGCGGCACCAACGAACGTCTGGCAGTCGACATTCGCGTTGTGTGGAGCGAGGTGCGCGTGCGCAGCGGCTGAGAGGGAAATGCGTCCTCGCTGCTGCTGCTGCTCGTCACTCATTCGTTTGCACGTGGGAACAGAAGAAATACATTGAATCCGCGAGTCGAATCGATCGATAATAGAACACACACACACAACATCAACATAGCGTCACATTGGCGATACTCACTCAAATACACGCAAAGCAAAATAGAATAATACTGTCGCAGCAGTAGGTGGTCGGCAGTCAGGCAGTCTACTCGGTGGCTATCTATCTACACATTCATGGGCGTTGTGACTCCGAGCCGGCTGGTATCGAGCGTGTAGATAAAGTCGGCGGCAATCTGGAGCTGCGCCAAGAGATAACCATAGACGTTGAAGCGCATCGATTCGTCGAGGAAGGTCTCAATGTAGTTGCTCTCGGTTTGCAACTTGGGCGGACTGGCGTGCATCACCATCAGGCAGAACATGGGCAACAGCTCGTCGGCGCCAAAGGTCTTGAGCATCTGCTTCAGCAGGTTCTCGATGCAAGTGCAGCAGCTGTACCAGTGGACCACGAAGAACGAATCAGCTTCCCACAGTGACCGCACGCGCACACACTCACACTCACACGATGATGCATTGTGGCGAGAGTGATTCGTTACGTACTCTTTGATGCAGTCGAGCTTCTGTTTCGGTGATTTGCAGTGCGTGATCTGTCGCAGAGCGGAGACCGCTGCCTGGAACGGCCGATCCTCGGTCGACGGTGTGAGGTCGAAGGCCGTGGCTTGGAGCTCGCGATCCGAGAGCTCGTGCATCTTGGGCCAGTGTTTCTGGTCGATGCCGCACAGCGACATGCGCTCGTCGAGCGTGAGCTCCGACAGCGTCTTGAGCTTTTGCGCAATCTTATGGTCCTTCTCCTCGAACTTGAGCGAGTGCAGTGAAAAGAGCGGTGCGTAGATGCGCGGCATCAGCGCCTCCTTGAGCGCCGTCGAGCAGTCCTCCTCGAAGATCGAATCGACCTTGAGCAGGCGTATGAGGAACGGCCCAGCGAGTGCGTTGCAAAACGACAGCACGTCGTCGATCGCCGACTCGTGCAGTTGCTCCGAGTGGCTCTCGTGCTTGTAGTCGTAGCACGCCGCAAAGATGCTGGCAAACTCGTGCACGGCCTTGCCCAATACATGGTGCTACAACCCGAAACGGTTGAGAAGGCGCTCGTCACATGGAGACGCAGGCTGTGGCGTACCTTGGATTGGAGGATCTCGAGCACCTCGACAAAGACCTCCTCGGCGCCATCGGCGATGCGCTTCTGCAGTGCCTTGTCCATTTGTTGCGTCTTGTCCTCGAGCGGATCAGGCTCGGGGATGCCAGCGGCTCGCGGCCGGCTGGCGGTGCCGTTCGCGTAGCCCTTGTTGAGCGTCGCGCGAAAGTACTCCCACTTGTCGCCTCGCAAGGTCGACAGCCGCATGACAGCGCCGCTGGCTTGAGCGGGGTCGCAGCGTGCCGGCAGCCGTTCCCACTTGAAGGCTCCTTCGGTCTGCAGGCACATGCCCGACTTCCAGTCGCCCGACACCTTGCCGTAAAAGATCCAGTTCGGATCGCCAGCGAAGCGGAGCGAGCCTGTCGATCGTGAAGGTAGTGAGCATTCGAGAGCTGACGCGTGCATGCGAGAGTGCGAGTGCATCCATACCCTTGCCGGACATGAGATTGCCCTCCCACTTGCCAAAGTACTCGGTGCCGCACGTCGTGACGAAGAAGCCGTGGCCAGCTCGGAGATCGTTCTCCCACATGCCGTAGTAGCGGTCGCCCGTGAGGTAGATCGAGATTCCAAAGCCCTCACGCACGTAGGCTCCCGAGGTTTGGTGGACGCGGAACTGTCCAACGTAGCGCTCGCCTCGCTCGTACACCATCGACATGGGGAAGGTCGGCTTGCCATTCTCCCAGCGCGCACTCATACGGTCGCCGGTCGAAAAGTACACCTTGCCCGGCCCGTTCATTTGGTCGTTCTCAAAGTGGCCCGTGAACTTGGTGACGAGCGTCTTGCCAGCGTACACCACCGAACCTGCTCACACGCACGACACCGACAGCTGTCATCTTTCGGCACGTTCACTTGCACCTCGCATACGACGTACCCTTGCCATGTCGCTTGCCGTCCTTCCACTTGCCCTCATAGATCTCTCCCGTGTGCAGCCGCAGCGTGCCGGTGCCGTTCTTGATACCATTCACAAAGTCTCCTTCGTACTTGTCGCCGTTCTCGCTCATAAACGTGCCATGCCCCCAAAACTTGGCGTCCTTCCAGCGGCCATCGTACACTGATCCGTCATCAAACTTGTACAGCAACAGGCGCTCGTTGGCAGACTGCTCGTTGGGATCCGAACGACGCTACTCGATCGACAAGCGCATGAGCGTTAGTCAGTTCGGCTGGCGTCTGGCGCAAGCAATGGGTGGACACTATTCCATACCAAGATGCGCAACACGTAGGTGCTCCAGAGCGACACAAAGTATTCGGTGTCTGCTTGCGAGGAGGTGTGCAACTCGAATTGTTGCGTCGGCGTGAGAATCCTGAGTGCGTTGGATTTGATGGTGCGCGTCTCGGGTGCGCGCGGCTCCTCGACCTTGCTGCTAAAGAAGCTGCGCTTGACCGGGCGCTCGTTCTTGGGCTTCTCGACCACGAGCACGTCGACCACAGTCGAGTACAGCCACGTGTGCTCGAGGATCAGCGGCTCGACGAGGCGCTTATCCTTGGTCCAGCACAATACATCGTCGAACAAGAGTACCATGCCCGTGTTTCCAGTCGAGTGATCGACAATCTGATGATGACGATGGTAATGATGCCATATGTGTGAGTGCGGTCCTGACACGAGCGTGCAGATGCAAGTGGTAATGGTGGTGGAGAGGTGGTCTACCTCGGTCGTCGTGACAAGCTTGTGAGGTAGCTGTAGCTGTTGTTCGAGACCGACCGTCTCTTTGGCAGCATCGAGCACGGCCTTGGGGATCTTGTCGGCAAAGACGTCGTTGACTCCTTCATAGTTGTCGCGAATATCAAGCTGCCGAAAGTTCTTGACCACGCTCGAGTCAGAAACCGATGCTACACCGAATGGACGCCAAATCGTGGTTAGCAAAGGCACATTGTGCGCGAGAGAGCAAGAGCGAGAAGGTGTGCAGCGTACGCTTCAGAGGATCAGGCAGAGGTGCTGAAGGCTTAGCGCCAGAGTCATCGTCTCCAAAGAGGCTCTGCCGAGAGACACCAAGGCTAGCACGAAGATCAACCTACACTCACACGTGAGCTTGTTAACTTGATGGAAATCAACGTGCTGCAAGGGGAGAGCACGCCCCATACCAATGAACTGGTGGCGCCTGCACTTGGCAGTGTCGACGAGATGGGAGTCGTGTCGCGTCCTCTTCGAGAGTTGCGTTGCACACCGCGTGCTAGCGTCAGCGTACGACTCATCGAGCTGCCGAAAATGTCCTCGCCGATCGTGTCGTCGACCTGCGCTGGCACGACGGCTGAGAGTGACAGTGCTCGCGAGAGCTCGGGTCGCAGTGGCGAAGTATCAGCAGAGAACTCGAGTGGGTGCGTCGACACTGGCTGAGGAATGGTGAGCGGCGCCGAGGCGGCCTCGGCCAGTGGGTGCAATGACGATTGCGCTGGCGAGGCGGCCGGCGTGCTCGAGGCGCTGCCAGTGGTAGTAGGAATGTCGGTGGCGATGGCGGGCGACTTTGAGTCGTCCTCGCGCGACTTGAGCCAACTCATGTCGTCGTCGTCATCGTCTCCGAACAACGGCGGACGTGCAGGCGAAGGATGCGTGACGCTCTTGCGCTTGATGTTGAGCGTCACGGTCACACCAGCATTGTCGTCCAAGAAGCTCGTGACGCGTTTGCGCATCTTGGTGTTCGAGGAGCCGAGCGAACTCGATAGCGATGACGCTGCTGCAGGTATGCCGCCAGCTCCTTCGGGTGCATCGATCGCTCGCGGTGACGTCGGGAACAGGCTCTCGACCTCCTGGCCGTCGGTGTTGCCAGCGACAACTACGACCGACGCGTGTGCCTTCTTGCGCCAACTCGTGCCGCTGTTGTTACCACCTTGCAGCAACTCGGGAGCCGAGCTGGCGCCCGTTTCAGAGGCGCTCGTAGCTGCAATACGGCGCGGCGATGCGACCGGCGAGCGGGCGTTTGGCTTCTCGAGCTCGGTGGCAGTGGCCTCGACCGCGATGGTAGGCACCGCCGCAGACGCACCATCAGCACTGCTACTTCCAGCTGGCGTGCTGGCAGGTCGTGCGACTGGCAGATCATCATTCAAGAGTGCCGAGTCTGGCGTGACACTCGAGTCGGTGCCCTCTTGCGATACGACATCGACCTGGAACACTCCCTCGTCGCTCTCGGTGAGCTGCTGAATGTAGTACGTGAGCGTTTGCGTGTGTTGGATGCGCGTATGCGACTCGTCGTGCGAGCTCGAGATCGACGGAGCGTTCGAGCTCGGAAGCGAGCCACTGCGCTGTCGCGTGTGTCGTGTGTGTCTCGAGCCATCTTCACTGCTCGAAGAGGTGGCAGACGATGAGCTCGCGAGCAGTTGATGCTGCTGTTGCTGCTGCTGCTCTCGGAGCGCCACATCGAGTCGGGCTCGAACGCGCTCCTCGACCTGGGCCTCGAGAGACGCCTCCTTGCTCTTGTGCAGCTGCTCGCGCTGCTCGATCTCGACTTGTTTGGCTTGGAGCTCACGGTTCTTGGTCTGGAGCTCGTGCTGCTGTCGCTGCAGTTGCTCGCGCAGTTGTGCAAGCTCTCGGGCTTGTTGTTGTAGTTGTTGATCGTGCTGCAGTCGCTCTTGTGCCACTTGATGTTCGAGCTCGTTGATTCGCGATTGGGAGGTCGAAGCTGTTGCTGGTTGGTCGGTATTGTTGCCATCATCATGGTGCTTGTGATCGGGAGTTGAATTCGACTGATCGAACGATGGAGGAGTCTGTGATGATCCATCGACGGTCGCAGGAAGCGTGGACTGCACGGCGACGCTTTGTACTTGGATCGGAGGTGCTGGTGTTGGTGGTGTCGGTGGCAGTGCGGGAGTCGTCGACGACGACGACGACGAGGGCATCGGCAATGGCGCCGAGGACTTGGGCGTAGATGGTGCGGACGACGTCGAAGCACCGGCCTTGTGTGCTGGCGGCAATGGCGCCATGTGGCTCGGAGTCTTCACTGCGATGGATGGCAGCTGATCAGTGCTTGATGCTCGCGCAGGCGACGAGAACGGGCTGATGCCTGCATCGTCGATATCATCGAGTACGCTCGAGGCGACGCGTCGCTTGCGCGATGCAGCACCGTCGTCGAAGAGGTTGACGCCATCGTCGTCGTCATCGTCAAAGATGCTGCTCGGGCGAGCGAGCAACGTCGAGGTCGGAGACTTGACTTGCTCCAAGAGAGTGTCGACAGAGCGCCAGCCCATCAACGATGATGATACGGGAGCGAGCAGAGGGTCTCGAGGTGTGGAGCTCGAGCCCGACGACGACGACGTCGTTGCTGTCTC
>ERZ778023.5122-NODE-5122-length-10172-cov-7.395078_pt1 | contig 10172 bp, 10 predicted proteins | sample MGYA00375753_ERZ778023 | MGnify/ENA primary metagenome ERZ778023 (study PRJEB29350, sample SAMN05389822) | bioreactor metagenome | isolation source: Ammonium sulfate bioreactor | place: South Africa: University of Cape Town | collected 2014-04-04 ...
GCTAGCGCCATCCATACCAAGGCATCAAGCTGCTCGTTAGACTCGCGCCAGGGAGTGGTGAGGATTTTGAATTTCACATTCAAGTGGCCAACGATTGTCTCCACTCGTGCTCGCACTTGATGGATGGTGTGATTGTACGATTCCTCAGCCTTCGTCAATATGGGCATCTTTAAAATTCTTTCTCGGCTTTGGTGGCTTTTTTGATCGGGGTGTAAAATTTCAGGTCTTGCAAGTGCTTCCTTCCCCAATTGAAGTGCTGATCTGCCACAACAACTCCACCGGATAACTTCCTGCTGAGCCGGTCCTTATTCATCTTCAAGAAGTGGCCGTCAAAGAGCTTCGGTGAGTATCCTCCCCAATACTTCTTTTTGCCAGCTACAAGTTTTCTTCGTCACAACATCAAAGTTATCCGCCTTGCTGCTGTCAGTTGGGCACGAAAGCAGATCAAATTGGGTGTGAGAGCTGATTGGAATGCAGCCGCACGTGGGGCAAAGCTGTTGCAGTTAGCTTTGAAGAATGGAGTAGATGAAGCGCCAGCAGAGTAGGGCTTGGAGGGTGGTTGGTTGCGCAGCGTAGCTCGATGTGGCTCCTACAGTAGGTTGTTTGTGGGAATGCTGCTCCGAATTCTGCAGATCTCGGAATCAAACTCAAGGCGGAGCGTCTTGATGGGGGAGTTTATCGCGCCCGTGTGAGGAGTGTCTTGTGACTCCGATGTCGACCCTCATTATTATTCCGGTTTGGTGTGTTTGTGGACCCTGTGCACAAGGTGGTCACCATCCACCCTTGTAGTGCCTGGTGCAGGGATGAGAGGACTTGTGAAATTTTTGCGCTCGGTGGGAGTGTTCCGAAAATTCTTCCATCCACGGGAATCGAACCGCAGTGGGCCTATATAACCTGTAAGAAGTCTAGAAACCACGCGCCCAACCAAGCACGCAAAAGGGCAGAGTGGAGCAGAATTAAAATCAGAATTGAGAAAGATTATTGCTATGAAGAATACCTTGCATTACTCGAGTGAACAAAGCATATTCCATTAAAAATTCATTGGGGCAGTCTTTTGAATCGTCCTAAAGGTATGAGTGTTGAAAAGGAGGTGAAAATCATCTCTCATATGAGGGCTGAGGTATTAGAGAACCTGATGAAGGTTACTAAAAAATTGAAATCCCATTAAATCCATAATCGTGCGTAAAAACCTACAAGGTGGAAGAGAAGGTATGGGTTAGACAATAAATGAAATCAAAAAGGAAAGGGAAGATTTGGCAACATACAGCAACGATTCATGCTTCCACCAATCATCTCTACCATCTACTTTGGGGTGAAGAAGGGGGCTACGATTCGGCCGAGAAACCTTTTTCAGTTTCAACACTGTTGGAATGGCGGTGATCTCAAGCCATACTTGGAGTGCTCTGTGGAGCCAACCAACTCAAAGAGCGACCCCAACTATGAAAAAGGAGCTCAAAAAAGTGAAGGATGGTGAATGTCAACAGCATTGTGATGAGAAATCTAATAATGACAAGAAGGAAAAGGAGGAAGAATTACCTCCTTTGGTGGTGAAAAGAAATAGCCAAAAGGAAAGGAAAAAAGAGCAAGGACCTAACTCCAACAACTACTGCCCTGCTGCCAAAGAAACCTTTGCTCTGTGTGTACTTTGCTGCGAACAGAATTGGTTAGCTCCATAGAGCACTCCAAGTATGGCTTGAGATCACTACCATAGTACACTACAAATTTGGACCATTTGCTGAAAAAAAGGCCAAATTCAATGACTTCCTGTTTTTCCTCCATTTATTTATTCATGTTCAACTTTTAACTCCAACACCCTCACAATTTGTTACCACCAAGCTGCAATGCAAATGAGGCACCATTTATGCCCATCAAGCTTCCATAGCAACCAATTTGAAATACACACCAAACACCAATTCCAGTTGTAAAAGTTATTTACAACCTATGTACTCATACTAAAGATGCCTGAGAAAGGGAGAAAAATGAATTTAATAATCTCCAAAAATTTTTCATTTGGAGTCAACACTTCATCCATTTTCTTTTTTTATTCTTTTTCTTTTTTTATTGTTAATATCTAGTAGTCAATAGCTTTTTCTTACAATATTTCTCTTTTTCTTGCTTATTTTACCTAATTTAGTTTTTTGAGTCATTTTTTCATTTTTTTAAATTCTTGAAATTTTCTTGATTAGCAACAATAGTTAGATTTCCAAAGTTAAGTGAGTTTTTTTTAAATTTAATAACTGAAAAAAACTATTTAGTAAAGAGGTTTTTTAAATCAATATCACTTTTTCTTATTACAATGTATGTATATTAAGTATTTTGTTACTAACAAAAGTAATTCCCAAAGTAATTGAGAGTAATTATTGATTACTTTTTATCAAGTCAAAAAAAATAAATAAGTTTGTTATTTAAAAAAAACACTTTCATATTACTTAACAATAATAATTTTTATTATTTATTATATAATTCCTTACAAAATTCTGAAAGGTATTTAAAAAGAAAAGTAAATAAAACACTTATTATTTTATATCAAACTTACTACCTAACATGCACTTCTTTATGAAAGAACTTGAGAAAAAGAAATCTTGCACATGCTGCGCCGATATTCCCATTTCCCTAATTCCTGGAATGCAGATGCTTAATTCAGTTTAATTTGTGCGTAATGTGGCGCAGGTCCGCCCTCACTGCGCGAACTACTTGGGCCAGGATGGCGTCATCATTCTCCTCGGCCTCGACTTCTACCTCCAAAGCAGAGCGGCTGCACCTGGAGTACTGGGTTGAATTCGCGGCCGCCGATAGTGCCGCGGTGCAGCAGACCATCACATCAGATATCTTTGGCGGCAAGAGCACGGGGACGCACTTTCAAAGGGCACCTGGATGGTGGTGGCACGCCTATGACGTCAAGGGAAAGGCTCTCGCTCTCGATAAAAACATCGTCCATGGACAGCCCATCCCATTCGATCCCACATATGATGAGTTAGATGCGATGGCCGATGAAGAGGTGAGAGAGGCCAACTGGGTTACCTTGTGGGCTGACGACCGATGGCTTCTGAAACGAATCGTGGAGCAGTCCGCCGTTCGGCCTCAGAGAGCCCATCGAGAGGTGGAGCGCAACCAGCGAGGCATCTTTGGGCAACCCTACAAGGAGGATCAAGAGCAAGCTTGAATGACTCCATCACTGGACAGTCTAAAACCCACACAAAAATAAAACAAAATCCCTTTGTCACTTGCGGCCTCGGGATGGTGAACCGGTAAAGAGGAGAGGGAGCATTTTGTGAACAAACAGCGCTCAAGACTTGAGAATAACAATAAGCAAAATGAGAGGGCAGCGATGAGGGTGTCAGAACAACCGCTGGTGGAGGTGGAGACGATGATCGCCATCAGCTATGCCGATATGTAAGAGCATCCAATGCCTACCAACATTGAAGAAAAGTTGTACCCTGTCCTGCTATCTATAGGGCATGAGAAGAAAGGTGGGGCGGGTGAGAAACAGCACTTTCCCCTTTGTGCTCACACAAGGAGGATGTTGAGCCTCGTCTAGGTTTCTGATGACGTGCACGTTTCATTGCACAGACACCAAAACCAGTTTGGGCCTGTGCACGTGGCGCTGTTCTTCCAGCGACCGAACGTTGTGGTGTAGTTGTGGTGTCTGTGGAGTGCTGATCAGGGCTGGAATGAGGAACTTGAATATAACCGGTGTTTATTGTTTCAATCTCCAGACCACACCATTACCATCAGCGGCGGTCGATTTTTCAAAACCAAAACCGGCCCAACATTTATCTCCCGGGAACAGATCATCTGCTGGTTGATGTTGGGGAGTATCATGAGCTCGGAGTAGTTGTCCGCGCAGGTCGAGCACATGAGGCATCTGTAGCATTCGTCGTGTTCGTAATCCGCCGAGGTCGAAAAGCTCTTTGACAAAAGCAAACTCTCTTGCCCTGCTGGTGGTTCTTCGGTGCTTCACACACTGGAAAGGTCTCGCGTTTTTCTTTGAGAAGGTTCCTTCGCAGTCACAAATTTACACAAGCAGATATAAGTTCCTAGGAAATGTCGGTGTTATCCATTTACCCAAATAGGTTTGCGTACCTTTATTGATACAGGATTCGTTGGTGACAGTTTGTATCGAAGAAAGCAAGAAGACGGAAGAGGGAACAAGATCGCAGACGAAGGAAGCAAGCAAAGCGCCGCCTCGTCCAACTTCAAGAGAAAATCACCGAGCTAACAGCACGCGTTATCAGACTTGAGAACCAGCTATGAGGGAGCGACTTCAAACTCTACAAGCGCGGCGTGGATTTCCACCACACTTGGCAGAATTGATGATAAGCCACCATTGGAAATTAGGACCGCACCTATCGAGGAGAAACGCATAACCACTAATGTGACCAACTTAATACAGATATTAAGAAATATTTGACACCTTTAACAATATTTACTTTATTTAGTCTTTCGCATAACAGCACGTTGCGAAGGCCATTATTAAACAGTTTCTCGATTGGACTTTCAACACAGGAAGCTTGTAACAGATTTGGTGTATCTCCAATAATGGTCAGCTGCACCATGGGCACACCGACCAGTATTTTGAATCAGTGTGAGTGGATCACATCCTCACCATAACCAACAGGTACCCTCAATATATTTTTGTTGAGGAAGTATTTTTGTAGTCCCATTAAGGCTGCACCATCACGACCAACTTTAGGTATCCTACCAGAATTTGAGGGAGAAAAAAAATTTAGCAGGCAAAAGTATCCCAAATTTCCTTTACACACCTCTTTCAGTTTTTTAGGATACCTAAAGTTGGGGTTGTGATGGTGCAGCCTTAAGTGGAACTTGACCAAATCATAAACAATGTTTGAGTAATTATGAGTGGCAGAGATTATCAAATCAGGTACTGCTCAGTTTTGTATTTATATGACTACTTTATAATTTTGTACTTTTAATCCTTTTACTTTTAATTATTTTTGTTGGTTCCTTAAAATACTTAAAATACATTAAACATACACATTTGAGATGTGTTTACATTGTGAAAATCATTAGGTTCTCATAGTGCAAACACAATAAACTATTGAAAAAGAAGCATAAAAATACTTATCACAAACTACACTATACTAGCTTTTCATATCATGTATTACAACTTACACAAAATAAATAAGTAATAGTTATTTTTGTAATGAATTTTTTTAAATTTGATTTTGTGATACATTTATTTTAAAATATATAATATAATAAATAATATATAATTTTGGGATTTACACATTCAATTAATTAAATAAAATGTATTAAATCTTTAAAAATGTGAATTATCATTTTTTTTTACATTCCTTTAATTCAAAATCACTATTAAGAAAAATTCATAAATAGTTAGTAAAAATTATAAATTACTCTATCAATAATAAAAGCTTTTGTTATTCCTAAAAAGTTACTTTAAAGAGTATTACAATTTTTTCTTCTTCTTCTCTATCCCTCAAATGCCACTCTCTCGTTACACCTTTTCCATAGGAACCCGCAAGTGGTCCCTTATACTGGACCAAAGCGCAAGCCCTAATAGGCTTGGTCAATCAGGTGGCGCCACTGGTCTCATCATGGAGTTGACAATTGGCCTCGTCTGTGCTGCGGTGTTGATAATCGTTCTCGCTATTGTCCTTATCAGCGTGGTAATCTCTTGCGGAATCGAGTGAAGCATGGAGGTTATCAACTTCGTCTCCCCGGAAGGTACCCAATCGGACCGCGTGTGAAGTTTGTTAACTTAGGGTCCAAATGTATTGAACAACGTGTAAAAAGTATCCCATCATACACATATTGCCTTTCAATTCTTTTTGGTTTTTGGGAGTTGAAGAAATAAAATGCTTTTGGTAGTCTTTGCAGAGGTAGGTTAAACTGGCCTATCTATTTTCCAACCGGAACATAAAATTGTGTTCCTATTGCTGAGGATGGAACTCGCAATCGTAAGACACATATCAGTCAAAAAAGACCACCTTGTTTGGTTTGTGAACAGACGATGCTTGGCGGGTGTTTGTGGAGCTTGCCCAGAACGCATTTAAGTGACAATGTGAGGCATAGCCGCGCCACCAACATGTCTTGGGAAAGCATCAAAGGTGGTATTCCCACCTTACAAAAGCTAACTCGTCGACTTACCTCCTCATGTTGCTTGTATCCAGGCACCAGCCCGCGTGCGTCAGTTACCGGTAGGATTTATCAGGGAAAAAAAAAAGTAGGAATCCCCCCTTTCTTTTCTAATCAACGCATAGCTCCTTTTTTTCGGCCTCTTCGCTTTGTTCGGTCCGGTAATCCGGTCGACGCCGATTGAATAGCACTGCAGCCTCTCCTTCGGCGACATCCCACCTTTTCTCGCTGGCCAGTAGTGCAGCAAGGCGGCCTTGCGTTCTTCTTTCGAGCCGCACGGTGCGTCTCCTCCGTTCATGATATCTGTGGATGTATTCTTGCGTTGTGTTGCTGTTTCCTCGTGTGCGTTGGAAAGAAAAGAGTTTACAGTTCCCCTCGTGAGTGGACAGTGAGGCCCCGAATTCGACTGCAAGCCTTCGAGGTTGTCCCCTCTCTCTTCTCGGTATTTCACGCGCAGGGCAAATGCTCGCAACAGTCAAAGGTTTTCCTCCCGACAGCTTCGTCCCCTCCCCCAAAATGGTTCTCTTCTTCATTTTTTTTTCCATTGCTTTCCAAGAACAACTAAGGGAAGGAGGGAGGTGATGTTTTTTTTGAAGAGGAGATGTTTTGAAGAAACTGGAGGGAGGTATAAATAGAAGAATTTATCACAAAAGTGCAAATGCCTAACCCAAAACACCAAAAGGGCAGCCCAATGGCCTAAGAGCTTAACAAAGAAATAGTTTTAATGTTTTAGTATTAGTCATTAAATTGATTACTCAGGTGATAAAATAAACCACTAATAGCAAATCATACAACTTTCAACATGTAAGAACAAATACTAAATGACTATTTACTAATTATGATTGAGCAATTCAAACCCACTTAATTACGTAGTTACCCTTTTAGTGTTTTAAGTTAGGTGTTTGCACTTCTGCAATACCCTTCAATATGTAGAAACAACCAACACCCTCAAACATCTCTAATATTACAAAAGAGTAAGTAAAGAAACAGCATCATCACTATTAATACATTTCTTCAACATACCACTTGTGTCTTTTTATGCAACCACACTAAGTACAGTGTGTCTATGAGATCACAAAGCAAATGGGTATCTTCTTGTGGGTAAGATTTCAATCTCTTAAAATGAATACCTCCCAAGTGAGGTTCCTGTTTTGGAAAGTTCTAACCTTTTGATTACTTAAACTCATGCTACTAAATTGCCAGTTCTTTTAACTTATGGAAGGGATACCCTAATTTCTTTACACTTGTGTGAGGGTGCATTGCGAGACGATGCCTTCATGCACAACCAATCGCTGTTGATATCGCAGAAGTGCACACGCTGGTGTAACTTGTGCATTGTCATTTGTTCAATATACAAAGTCACATCCTCTAACAAACCCGATCTTCAGGGTTGTTGCTGGTATTCACCATCCTTATTGTGGTTAATCTATTGCCCATCTTCCTCAATCCATGCATTCCTTTCGAAACCCTCCCTCCTTGTGGCATTGATCTTTGTGAAGGGTCCTGCTTCACCATTTTCTCTCTCTCGAAGAAGGAGAATCTCTTCACCCTCTCGCTGATTCTGTTTGTTTTAACTTTAGAATGGGTAGGATTAACTTCGAATACAACCAAAAGAAGCATGTTTGCTTTCCTGTCGGGCCAGGGTAATGTCTCGCCGCAACCAACTCGGTGTTGGATATCGGATGAGGGTGGTAACGAATCGGCTACAACAAAGGGCCTCCCTCGCCGCCTTCCATCTTTGGGGCTTTTTCTGACGTGTAGCTTATTCGCTACTTACAAAAACCGCGAATCACGCCACAGACAAGAACCATCAAGAAAGAATAAAACAGTAATTGTGTTAAACCCTCTTTTTTTTGTTTTTTGATAAGGCCTTTATTGGGGAAAGCATGGTTTCATGAGCCCCACTTCTGCGATAGAACATTGGCGCTGGTGGTGTGGCTGGTTTTTGACTGTGTTCAAATAGTGAAGTCACTCTGCTCATTGTGGTATCTCTTATCTCTTTCATTGCTAAACCAAGGCTGGCCGAAAACGAAACAATTACAATGGAAGTTGAAATCACAAACCCGCTGCAATCCGGCTTCGATGATTCGAAAAAACAACCGGTATGGCAATCAATTGACATTACAAAACAACCTGGACTTCTACACTGCGACAGGCCTTTTTTTAGAACAATTTGAATCGATCTTCAAAGCCAGCGGCAAGAGAGATACCAACTTCTCAACCTTCAGTTCGTTCTTCACCAGGCGGCAGAAAGCTTCACAGCACTTCCTGTCCGATGGATCGTAGGGCAAATCCCGCAACAAATTTGGCCAAGACAAAGGCGGAGGCGAATAAATACGGTGCTGGAGGTGCAGGGATTTTTTTTGCGCACAAAAGAAAAACAAGATGCAACAGGTGCAGCAGTACAAAGGGAGGGAGATCGCATGCGAGGAGGTGAGAGAATGGACCCTAGCATTGGATGACGCGGATGGGACTTTCGTTCTGGGTTGCGATACCAGGGGATGTCACGGCGGGACGACAGCTACCCACAGAGGAATCTTTTCGAGGGAGGGCAAGAAGATCTTATGTAAAGCAAGCGAGATGGATATCAAACAAAATAATAGTGATGGAAGTGAAGCAGGGAAGGTCGAGCAGCAGCCTCAAACCTCTGTGGTCGACGAAACCTTCGATTTCCAGGTTGTGTGGGGTGGACTCAGATGTGGACACATGAAGCTCAAGAAACTCTGAAACAGCTGTACACACCTACAGAAGAAGCAATAAACAAGTTAGGGAAAGTGAGTTTTACAGGAAAGAAAAAGGAGAAGGGAGGGACCTATTACTCGAGATATGGAGGGATAACCTGTGCAGTGCGACTCATTGTAGTAAGCCCAGTGTATTTGGTTCCACTTTCTCCTCCTCTCTTGCCTGTACGTCCCCTTTGTTTCTTTGAAGACGAGAGACACATGCCTGCCAGAGAAGAGAGGCCTTCAGCCCCCCATGAGCGAGAGTGGAGTACACTGTCACGGGCTCGCCTATTGAATCATCCAAATCCTACCGATTCTGAGGTACCCCGCCACAGAACATTCATCATTTGAATTTGAAAGGGGCTCAGACCAGAGCCCTTTGTCATCACCTAGTGGAATAAAAGCGCGTCTTTTTGAACAATGAATAGGACTACGGATGTTCTGGCGGCAGGACAAGTACCTTTCCCAACTTTTGGTTTTGCTTTGGGAGGTTATGGACGGGGAGGGATGCCATCCGGATTAGAGGAGAGGAGAGATGGTGCTCCTTCTGTAAAGGAACAACGGGGAGCCATGAGGAAGCAGATTGCCCGTTGCGTTTGTGGATAAGAGAAAGGAAGTGCTTGGACTGCAAGCCGAACCTTGACGCGTGTGAATGCAAGCGGTATACAGCCGTTTTGGCCGCAAACTTAGCCCTCCGTACGAGTGGGCTACCAGTGGACATGGTCAAGGAATATGGGTTGCCGGAGAAGTTCGAAGAACCTCCGGTGGTCTATGCCACGGAGGAAGGCACACTGGGTATGCGGTGGCCGAGTTGGAAAGAGGGTCTATTCTTCATCATAGCCAGCTCAAGAGGAGCAGGGGTCTTTGATCAGCAGGCCTCCGCGCAGCATTGGCGGGAGGTCTTTAACGCTACCTTCTCAAAGTTGGTAGCTTCCTGGGAACGTGGGGTGTATCGCAAAAGTGCAAACGCCGAACCCAAAATACCAAAAGGATAGCCACCTCGATTGGGTGGGTTTGGACTGCCCGGTCATAACCTTAGACAGTCATTCAGTGGTTGAAGTGTTCTCTGATAAAAAACCCTCTTTAAGCAACCAGATCCTCTCCTCCTCCGGTTTCCTCTCCACCGCACTTACCTGCTCTCTCTCAACACCATCGCCGCTAATGCCCTCACCATTGAGACGAACTGAAAAAGTATTTCCACCCACAAACCTGCAAGACTCTCACACGCGTTTGTACCTCGCCACCATTGTCCCTACATAGCCTGGACGAAATTATCAGAGAACACAAATACCACTGAATGACTGTCTAAGGTTATGACCGGGCAGTCCAAAC
>ERZ778023.5128-NODE-5128-length-10157-cov-4.345080_pt1 | contig 10157 bp, 10 predicted proteins | sample MGYA00375753_ERZ778023 | MGnify/ENA primary metagenome ERZ778023 (study PRJEB29350, sample SAMN05389822) | bioreactor metagenome | isolation source: Ammonium sulfate bioreactor | place: South Africa: University of Cape Town | collected 2014-04-04 ...
CGCGGGCTCCCGCGGGGCGGCTTTTGCCGCCTGTTCCAGAAGCGCCGTCGCACCCGCTACATCCTTTCGCAACAAGGCGATCTGCCCGCGATAGAGTAAGGCTTGCGCATGTTCCGGCGCGCGCGCCAGAATCTGGTCCCAGGTGTGTGCCGCCTCGTCCATGCGGCCAGCGCGCATCGCGGCCAGTGCAGCCTGCGCCAGATTCGCAATAAGAGATTGATCCTCCACCGTCGTCCGCCAATCGCGTCGCCGGCTGCGCTTCAAACGCGGCCCCCGTCCCCAGAGGCACTATAACACAGATGTGACCGGTGGAAACCCTCTCAGGGCGCCCGCACCTGCGGTGCCCGCAATTCCACCTGACCGCGCGGCACGCTGCTCATCGCTTCCAACGCCGTCTGGATGGGTGGCAATTCGATAATCCGCGCAAGGCCCTGTGCCGCGCGAACACCGGCCGCCGTTCCACCGAACAGATTTTCCAGCGATTCGAAGAAACCCTTCGGGCTTGGATAGCGTTGCAGCACAACCGCCTCGTTCGCGGGCACTTTGGCGAGCGTTCTGGCTTCGTCAACCGCCGTCCACAGGCCGCCGATCCTGTCCACCAGACCAATGGTCTTCGCGTCCGTACCACTCCAGATTCGGCCCTTGGCGATCTCCTCCACTTTGTGCAGCGGCAGATTGCGGCCGGTTGCGACCTTCTGCAGGAAGTCGGCATAGATGCGATCGACCTGCGAATTGATCAGGGCCAACTGATCTTCCGAGAATGGCTCAAGCGGTGAATCGATCAGGGCGTTTTTGCCGACGCCGATCTGTTCGGCACCGACACCGATCAGACCCAGCGATTTGGCGAACGAGACCTTGCCGGTCAACACACCGATAGAGCCGGTGATAGTGGAAGGCTCCGCCACGATTTTTTTCGCGCCGGAGGAGATGTAATAGCCGCCGGAGGCCGCAACCCCGCCCATGCTGACAACCACCGGTTTGCCCTTCGCCTGCACGCTTTTGATCGCGTGCAGAATCTGGTCGGACGCGGTGACCGATCCACCAGGCGAATCCACCCGCAGCACAATGGCTTTGATCCGGCTGTCATTCCCGGCATCGCGAATGGCATCGGAAAGATTATCGCTGGCGATGACCGGATTGCCGCCGAAAAAACCGGGCTCTGCCGTGCCATCGACAATATCGCCGGCCGCCTCGATCAACGCGATCCTGGTGCCGCTGCCGAATTCGCCCGATGACTCCTTGGCGCGAAGGAACTTCATCAGCGAAATTTCCTTGGCATCTTTTCCGGCGCGCTTCAAAACCGCCGCGCGGGCTTCATCGTCGTAGCCGAGGTTGTCGATCAATCCGGCCTTCTTCGCATCGCCCGCGAATTGTGGCCCGTTGTCGAGTGTCGAGACCAGTTTTTCCAGCGGCACCTTGCGCTCCCCCGCCGCGGCGCGCGTGGCCGAATGATAAACCGAATTGAGCAGCGTGGTCAGTTGCAGGCGGTCCGGCTCCGTCATGGATTTTTCCATGAACGTGTCGGCCGCGCTTTTGAATTCGGCCCGTTTGATGATTTGTGGTTCGGCCTGAACTTTGTCGAGCAGGCCGCGGAAGAACACCTCGCCCGCGCCGACGCCGGAAGGGCTGAACGGCGACATCGGCTGCATCCAGATCTTGTCCGCCCCCGTCGCCGTCAGATAATCGCCCAGCCCGCTGGAGGTAAATCCGTGCGAATAGGCGACCACGAATTTCCCGGCCGCACGGAAGCGGCGCAGTGCGGCGGTAATCTCCTCCGCCTCGGCGACCGAGAGGCCACCACCCAGATCCATCATGACGCCCTTCACCCGGGCGTCACGCTGGGCCTGATCGAGCCCGCGCACGATGCTCATCACGGTCGGCTTGCGGTCGCCAAGATCAAACGGGGTACGGGGTGCGGAATCGGCAATCGACTGCCTGAGGTCCAGCGTCAGCACCATATTGCCCGGCAGTCCATCGCCCTGCAGCAGGCCGACAACGACAAAGGCCAGCAAGATCAGAACGATCGCGAATGCGATCTTGACCAGCCCATTGAACGTGCCGGCCACGATGGACCGCAGCCAGCGCAAAAAGGCGACCATGCGAAACCCCGATTCTGCTTCCTGCCCGGCAGAGCATAAAGAAAGCCCGCGTCCGCGCAAATTATCGTTCGTGTCACAAAAGGCGGAGCGGCCGGGCAGGTAACCGCGCACGCGCCACGATTCCGTCCCCGCAATCGTTCTTGCAAGGAGGCGGTGTCGCGGTTAACCGTTTGCAGATGGCGGAAATGACATCCGGCGGCGTGACGCTCGCCTATGACGATATCGGGCCAAATGAGCGGGGCAGACCCATTGTCCTGATCCACGGCTTCAGTTCCAATCGCAGCGAAAACTGGCGGCGGCTGGGCTGGTACGGGGCCTTTGAACGGAAAAATATACGCTTCATTGCCTATGACGCCCGCGGCCATGGCGAAAGCGGCAAGCCGCACGATCCCGAAGCCTATGCGCGGGATGCCATGGCGCGGGACGTGATCGCGTTGATGGATCACCTGGAAATCGCCAAGGCCGACGTGATGGGCTTTTCGATGGGTGCACGCACCGCCATCGCCACGGCGCAGATGGCGCCGGACCGCGTCGATCTGTTGATCCTTGGCGGAGTTGGCGGGCGCCTGTTCGAACCGCCGCCGCCCGGCAACCCGATGGCTGATGCGATGGAAGCAGCCGATCCCGCCAGCATCGGCGAACCGATCCTGCGCAGCTTCCGCCAGTTTGCCGATGAACAGGGCGAGGACCGGCTGGCGCTGGCGGCATGTGCCCGGGCGCAGAATGCACCGCTGACCCGCGACGCCGTATCGGCAATCGGCCACGAAGCACTGGTGGTGGCTGGCAGCCAGGACGAACTGGCCGGCGATCCAAAGGCACTGGCCGCCGCCATGGGCAATGCCCGCGCGGTCACCCTGCCCGGCTGCAATCATTTTTCGGCTATTGCGCACGCGCTTTACAAAGCCGCGGTGTTCGACTTCCTGGATGGCACGCTGGAATAGATCAGCGTTTGGGCATGCGCATCAGCGGTGCGCCCCATTTGTGCGGCAGGGGAATATCATCCCCGATGCCGCCGGGGCGCACGGGTCGTGCCGGATAACCGCCCAGCGCCAGCATGCGGTCATAAAGCACGATGGCGCCCGCCATGCCGACATTGATGGAAAACTTCATCGGAATCTTCACCACATGCTCGCAGCGTTCGAGCACCGGCTGTGACAGCGACAGCCGTTCGGAGCCAAACACATAAGCGGCGCGCGTGGGATGGCGGAAGCGCGGCAGTTCAACCGCGTCTTCGGTGATTTCGACACCGACAAGGCTGCACCCCTGCGGCAGGCGCAGATCCGACGCCGCATCATATTTGAACAAGGGCACATGGCCGCTCGCCCGCGAGGTATCGGACTGGGCGTCGGCCATGCGCACACGCGCGTTGATGGTGAACAGGAAACTTGCGCCGAAGGCATGGGCAATGCGCAGAAGGTTGCCGAGATTCATCGCCTTGGAGACGCCATCGACGCCGACCGCGAAATAGCCGCGCATATTGTCCGATCCTCTTGTCATTGCGGGGAAACGCGCTAGCGTTGCGCTAGCGAAATTCTTTGTCTGGTGCAACTCTTTGCGGGCAACCGCCCCGGCGCGAAGCGCCCGGATTGTTTGAATAGGCGGCGTTGCCGCCGGGCACTTGCCCGCCCGTTGCGCTAGCGAAATTCTTTGTCTGGCGCAACTTTTTGCGGGCAACCGGTTCCCACTTGCCCGCCCGTTGCGCTAGCGTCTGGCACCGATTGCAGGACAGCTTTTATGCCGAACCCGGTTCTGGTGGAAGTTACCCGCGGCGGGTACGTGGAAAGCCTTCATCGCGGCGCCATCGCGATTATCGACCATAACGGCGAGATCGTGTTTGCGCTCGCCGATGTCGAACGGCCGGTCTATCCACGCTCCGCACTCAAACCGGTTCAGGCACTGCCGCTGCTGGAATCCGGTGCGGCGGATGCTTTCGGCCTCAATGACGAAGAGATTGCGCTCGCTTGTGCGTCGCACTCCGGCGAGGCGATGCACACCGAACGGGTGGGCGCATGGCTTCGGCGCATCGGCTGCAGCGAGGCCGATCTTGCCTGCGGTGCCCACCCGCCACGCTATGCCCCCTTGCGCAACGCCATGATCCAGCGCGGCGAACAACCCAACCGGTTACACAACAACTGCTCCGGCAAACACGCGGGCTTCCTGACCGTGGCGCGCCATTGGGGCATCGCCACCGACGGGTATGCGCATGTCGACCATCCCGTGCAGCAGGCGGTAAAACGCGCCTTGCAGGACCTGTCGGGTGTCAACGACCTGCCCTTCGGCATAGACGGCTGTACGGCCCCGAACTTCATGCTGCCGCTCAGCGGGTTCGCTCGCGCGCTGGCGAAATTTACCGGGACGGCTGCGGATGCGCGGGGAGAAGCCATGCGCCGCATCACGCGTGCCATGATCGCCCACCCCGAACTCGTATCCGGCACGGGGCGTGCCTGCGTCCGCCTGATGCAGGGCTGTGACGGGCATGCCGCGGCCAAGACCGGGGCAGAGGGCGTTTATGCCGCCATCCTGCCGGAGCGCGGCCTCGGCATCGCATTGAAAATCGACGATGGCGCAACCCGGGCGGCGGAAACGGCCATCGCCACCATGCTCGACAGACTGGGCGTATTGGGGCGCGACGCACCGGCGCGGACCTTGATCCATACGCCGGTGCGCAACACACGCGATACGATCGTCGGCGAATGCCGGCCAGCAGCCGCGCTTACCGGACTGCGGCTGGCGGACCTCTAATTTCCCTTCTTCGCCGCGGCCGCTTCCTTGTCGGCCTTTTCCATCTCCGGCGTGTAGGCAGAAACGCTCTGGATGGCGCAATTCATGCTCATGCCGACATCATGGAAGAAAACCGAATCCCCCGGCGTGAGGCAGGAGAGAACCGAGCCGCCACCAATGGCACGGAAACCCAGCGTCTGTTTGAACGGCAGGCTCGGGCAATAACCCATCAGGCCGAGCTTGAATTTGTGGTGGGTATCGTCTTCCACAATCAGGGTCCGATTATCCGGCGCATGCCAATTCCAGATCCGGCCGACCTGGAGGCAGACGCGGTCAGGAGATTTGGCGGTTGTATTTTCAGCAGCCTGTGCCGATGTGAACAACAATGCGGGGACCGCCATGAAAAGCGCCGCGGCCAGAGATAAAGTCTTCAACATTGTGATGCTCACCTTCTTCTCATGCCAGAAGCCGCATCCACGGGCGGGTCATCCGGTTTTCGGCAAATTCCGGTTTCGGATTGGCCATGATTTTCGCGCGCGAACGGCCGCTGGCTGACACCCCTCTGACCCGAACATAACGCAATCCGGCACCGGTTTTCACTGAAATCGATGCAAGTTTGATGGCGGGGCCCGCTTGGCGATAGGGGCCCGCTTGCCTATGGTTCGGCCAAACGTCATTTGGAACAGGCCATTAAGGAGAGCCCGATGAAAGCCATGCTTTGCACCCATTACGGTCCGCCGGAAGAGCTGGAATACAGCGACATCCCCAGCCCCACCCCCGGCAAGGGGCAGGCCGTGATCAGCGTGAAGGCGTGCGGTGTCAACTTTCCCGACGTGTTGCTGATTCAGGACAAATATCAATTCCGCCCGCCCCTGCCCTTTGCCCCCGGCGGTGAGATCGCCGGCATTGTGAAAGCGGTTGGCGAAGGCGTGACGAACGTGAAGCCGGGCGACCGGGTGATCGCCTCCACCGGCAATGGCGGCTTTGTGGAAGAAGCCGTGGCCGACGCAGGACGTTGTATCCCGATGCCTGCCAACCTCGACTTCGACGTGGCGGCATCGTTCTTCACCACCTACGGTACGTCCTATTACGCGCTGAAGGACCGCGCCAATCTGAAAGCGGGTGAAAACCTGGTGGTGCTGGGTGCAGCCGGTGGCGTGGGCCTGGCCGCGGTGGAGATCGGCAAGGCGATGGGCGCGCGCGTGGTGGCCGGTGCCTCGTCGCAGGAAAAAGTCGACCTGGCGAAAAAATACGGCGCCGATGAGGGCTTCGTTTATCCCACCGGCAAACTATCGCGCGAACAGCAGAAAGAGCTTTCGGAAACCATCAAAAGCCTGACCGGGGGCAAGGGCGCCGATGTGCTCTACGATCCGGTGGGCAGCGACTATGCCGAACCGGCCTTGCGGGCGATGAACTGGGATGGACGCTATCTCGTGATCGGGTTCGCGGCCGGTGACATTCCGCGCGTTCCGCTGAACCTGACCTTGCTCAAAAGCTGCCAGATCGTGGGTGTGTTCTGGGGCGCATCGGTCGCGCGCGACCCCAAGCGCGGCAATGCGATGTTGCGCGAACTGACCGATATGATCGGAACCGGAAAGCTGAAGCCCTATGTCTCGGCACGCATTCCGCTGGCGCGCGCGGGCGAAGCCATCCGTATGCTGATGGATCGCAAGGCGCAGGGCAAAGTGGTCGTGACCATGTGAGTTGCAGCGAATCGATAACGCGCCTACGCTTCATTACGAAGGGGTCATGAACATAGGGAACTCTCATGGGTATTCTCTCCTGGCTCATACTCGGTCTGATCGCAGGCTTTATCGCGAGTAAAGTTGTCAACAAATCCGGCGAGGGGCTGATCCTCGACATCGTTCTGGGCATTATCGGCGCGGTGGTGGGGGGCTGGCTGTTCAGCTTTTTCGGCGCGGCCGGGGTCACCGGCCTGAATATCTACAGCATGGTGGTCGCCGTCATCGGCGCTATTGTGGTGCTTCTGATTTATCATGCCGTGGTGCGGCGCGCGGCCTGACATACGGAATCCGGTTGCCCGTTCCTAATGGGATGTTCCCAACTGGACGGGCAACCGAATCCCGATCATCCTCCGCGAACAATGCGGGGGAACCTGAATGTCCATTTTCGGCTGGATCGTTTTCGGCCTGATCACCGGCTTCATCGCCAGCCGAATCGTCAACAAGCGCGGCGAAGGCTGCATCCTCAACATCGTTCTGGGCATGGTGGGCGCGCTGGTCGGCGGTTTCATTTTCCGCCAGTTGACCCATTTCGATGCCTTCCACTTCAACTTGACATCGATGTTCGTTGCGATCGTGGGCGCGATTGTCGTGCTTCTGATCTATCACGCGCTGACCGGGCGGCGCGGCCTGCGCTAGGGCCGGAACAGGGCCAGTTTCCGGCCAAATCACCGTCGACCGCAAACTGACAACTTGTCATTTCACGAGAAATCGCGCATCATGATGGGCAAATTTTCAGGGAGCGGCAATTCGTGGAACATTTTGATGTCCTGATTGTGGGCGCTGGACTTTCGGGTATCGGCGCAGCCTGGCACCTGCAGCAGGATTGCCCTGGCAAGCGCTATGCCATTCTGGAAGGCCGCGACGCCATTGGCGGCACCTGGGATCTGTTCCGCTATCCCGGCATCCGTTCGGACTCCGACATGTATACGCTCGGCTATGCCTTCCGGCCGTGGCGGGAGGCGAAGGCGATCGCCGACGGTCCTTCCATCCGCAAATATGTGCGCGATACCGCCCGCGAAGCCGACATCGAAAAGAACATCCGCTTTCACCATCTGGTGAAGCGCGCCAACTGGTCCAGCGCCGATGCCCAATGGACGGTCGAAGCCGAGATGGGCCCGGAAAAGCGCGTGGTGAAATTCACCTGCAACTTCCTTTTCATGTGCAGTGGCTATTACTCCTACGAAAGCGGGCATAATCCCGAATTTGCCGGGCGCGACAGTTTTCAGGGCAAGATCGTTCACCCGCAATTCTGGCCGGAAGACCTCAACTATCGCGGCAAGAAGGTCGTGGTGATTGGCAGCGGCGCGACCGCAGTGACGCTCGTCCCGGCAATGGCGAAGGAAGCCGCCCATGTCACGATGCTGCAGCGTTCGCCGACCTATGTCGTTTCGCGGCCGGGTGAGGATGCGTTCGCCAACTGGCTGAAGCGGCATCTTCCGGCGATGCTCGCCTATCAGATCGTGCGCTGGCGCAATGTGCTGATGGGCATGTTCTTCTTCCGGCTGGCGCGCAAGAAACCGGAAAAGGTCAAGCAGCAGTTGATCCACCTGGTGCGGCAGGAGCTTGGCCCCGATTACGATGTGAAATCGCATTTCACGCCGCGCTACAATCCCTGGGATCAGCGGCTGTGCCTGGTGCCGGACAGCGACATGTTTGCCTCCATTCGCGAGGGCCGCGCCAGCGTGGTGACCGATACCATCGACAGCTTCACGCCGGAAGGCATCAAACTCGCGTCCGGCAAAACGCTGGACGCTGACATCATCGTGACCGCCACCGGGCTGAAACTCATTCTGCTGGGCGGGATGCAGGTGTCCGTGGATGGCGAGGTGAAAGACCTCGGCAAGGGCATGAGCTACAAGGGCATGATGTATCAGGACGTGCCGAACCTGGCGTCGGCCTTCGGTTACACGAATGCGTCATGGACGCTGAAATGCGACCTGACCTGCGAGTATGTGAACCGCCTGATCAATTACATGGACAAGCGCGGATTTGCCGCCTGTACGCCGCGGCTGAACGATCCGGATGTGAAGCCGTTGCCGTGGCTCGATTTCTCCAGCGGTTACGTCCAGCGCGCGCTCGACATCCTGCCCAAGCAGGGATCGAAAAAGCCGTGGAAGCTCTACCAGAACTATGCGCTCGACATGATGGCATTGCGCATGGGCAAGCTGAATGACGGCACGATGGAATTCACCAAGCGCGCCCCCAAGGCAGCCAATGCAAGCGCACCCGAACTGATGGCGGCGGAGTGACACTCAACCTACACCAAGGAAGAGCTGCTTCAGCGCGATTGCATATCTGGCGCCAGAGAAGATAGCGGTGCAGGCCACGCGTCTAATAGACCGCCTGCAAAGAAGGGTGAGAAGGCCTACTAGAGAATGGGTGTGCTCCAATTCCTCGCGGCCGTCGTACAGGCACTCGCATGGCCCGCACTTGCGCTATTTTTCTTCTTGTTCGTTGCCAAACGAAGCTCGCACTTAATTCGCTTCGTGAAATCGATTAGGTATGGCGACATTGAGATTACACTTCAGGACGCACGTAAAGAAGTCGAGCTTCTCAAGTTGGAAAGAGGCGTAACTTTGGTGTCAGAATTAGAAACTGACGATAAAATCTTGCGGCTTGCTGAGATCGATCCAAGCGTTGCCATCGTGGAGGTTTGGAAGAAGCTCGAAGCAAAGGTGATACAACTCATTCAGTATAACGGCCTTATACGGTTCACTCGCCCAGACCTGTTTGTTCAACGCCTTTATAAACTTGGAAAAATTTCTACGAATGAACTGGAATTATTCCAGCGCCTCCACAACATTCGTAATGAAAGCGTTCACGCCAGACCGAGTAGCGCGCCCACCATCGCCCAGGTAATCGAATATCGGGATTTCGTCGAAGCCTTTATTGCGAGGCTCGAGCAAATCCGAAACGAACCTGGCCATATCGATTTGCCCCCAAAGGAATAAATCACTCCGCGGCGTCCTTGGGCAGATAAATCTCACCACCATGTTCGCGGAATTCTTCCGCCTTCTTCTCCATCGCGGCGCGGATTTCGGCGGTTGAAAGCCCGTCATTCTGGCCGCGCGCCACGTCGCGCACTTCCTGGCTGATTTTCATCGAACAGAATTTCGGCCCGCACATCGAACAGAAATGCGCAACCTTGGCGCCATCGGCCGGAAGCGTTTCGTCGTGGAAGGCCTGCGCCGTTTCGGGATCGAGCGCGAGCGCGAACTGATCGCGCCAACGGAATTCAAACCGCGCCTTGCTCATCGCATCATCCCAGATGCGCGCCGCCGGGTGCCCCTTGGCGAGGTCGGCGGCATGGGCCGCGATGCGATAGGCGATGACGCCGGCCTTCACATCGTCACGGTCCGGGAGACCCAGATGCTCCTTCGGCGTGACGTAGCAGAGCATCGCCGTGCCGAACCAGCCGATCATCGCAGCCCCGATGGCGGAGGTGATGTGGTCATACCCCGGCGCCACGTCGGTCGTCAGCGGGCCCAACGTGTAGAACGGCGCCTCGTCACAGGCCTTCAACTGCCGGTCCATATTTTCCTTGATCTTGTGCATCGGCACATGGCCGGGGCCTTCGATCATCACCTGAACG
>ERZ778023.5132-NODE-5132-length-10151-cov-3.472266_pt1 | contig 10151 bp, 9 predicted proteins | sample MGYA00375753_ERZ778023 | MGnify/ENA primary metagenome ERZ778023 (study PRJEB29350, sample SAMN05389822) | bioreactor metagenome | isolation source: Ammonium sulfate bioreactor | place: South Africa: University of Cape Town | collected 2014-04-04 ...
GCGCTGAATTGCGCGCTTGACGGGCGGCCCGCGGCAAGGGCAAGCGCTGGAGCGTGTTCAAGCTCGCGCACCTGTCCGACCCGCATCTCGGCCCGCTGGCCGGGTTTTCGCTGCATCAGCTCATCGGCAAGCGGGCAACGGGTTACGTCAACTGGCGCCGCAAGCGTCGGCATGCCCACGACATGGACATCCTGGCGCGGATCGTCGCCGATATCCACGAGCAACAGCCGGATCATATCGCCTGCACGGGCGACGTTTCCCATATCGGCCTCCCGAACGAATTCAAGACCGCCGTCACCTTCCTCGATACGTTGGGCCCGCGCGAGACCGTCAGCTTCGTTCCCGGCAACCACGATGCCTATGCGCGGTCGTCGCTCAAGGCGCTCGCCACCCTGCTGGCGCCCTGGTCCGGGAGCGACGACGGCTCCCCCTCCTACCCCTGGTACCGGCGGCGCGGACCGCTGGCGCTGATCGGCGTCAGCAGCGCCGTGCCGACCCTGCCTCTGATGGCGACCGGGCGCGTCGGCCCCGAGCAGACCGAGCGAACCGCCGCCCTGCTCGACCGTGCCCGCGACGAAGGCCTTATCCGCGTCATCCTGATCCACCACCCCCCTTATGTCGGCGGCGCGCGGCGCTCGCGCGAGCTCATCGATGCCGCCGCCTTCGAAGCGATGCTGAAACGGCATGGGGCCGACCTCGTCCTGCATGGCCACAATCACACCTTCTCGCTGGCATGGCGGGCCGGCCCGCAGCGCGACTTCCCCATCGTCGGCGTGCCGTCCGCCTCGATCGGGCCGCGCGGCCATGGCGACCTCGGCACCTGGCATCTTTTCCGCATCGACGGCGACGCCGGGTCCCACCGGATCGTGCTGGAGCAGCGCGGCTTCGAGCTCGACGGCACGGTCATCCTGCGGCAGGCGATCGACCTGTCCGGCAGACCGGCTTGACGGCCACCAGGCCACCGCGTGTTTACGCCGGCTTCACCGGGCCGGCATACGCTTCCCTGCGGGAGGAAGCGCGATGTTCGCCGGAACCCTCGGCCGCGGCCAGTTCTTCGTCAAATCCGGTCTGCTGGCCACCGCGGAAGCGGCCGTTCTGGCCGTCTGCATCGCCATCCAGCATGAGGCGTTCTTCGGCCCGCCCGGAGAGGGGCGCTACCGGCTGGCGGCCAGCGTCCTCCTGGCCAGCATCCCCTTTGGATATCAGCGCATCAGCCTCGCCATCCGCCGCAATCGGGACGCTGGCGGCGGCCAGGCCGTGGCCGGCATCTATGCCATCGCCACCTGCGTGGCACTCGCGCTGCAGATCCAGGCGCTGATCAGCCGCGCCTCGGACGATCCGATCAACGGCATGGAGCAGCCCGGGCTGGTCTACCTCCTGCTGGGCGGGTTCTGGCTCTATCTGCAGTTCGCTGCATCCGCCCCGGTCGAACTTCGCGACAAAGCCGATGCTGCGAGCCGCAGCAGCCGAAGCGATGCGACCGAGGAGGCGGATGCCGGCTCCGCCCTGTCACAGGCGATGGAGCAGGCGATCGCCGGCCGCAAGCCAATCCCCGCTCCGCCTGTCCCGTCACAGCCGCAGGGCTTCCTCGGCGCGCTCCCAGCCGCTGTACCGCGTCGGCGGACGGAGTTCGGCCGACGCGGCCTGAAGTACGGGCGTCCGGCTCAGACGCACCGCCCGCCGTCGACCGCCAGCACCGAGCCCGTCACCATGTCGGCTTCGTCCGAGCACAGGAACAGCGCGGCATTGGCGATGTCCTGCGGGGTCGAGAAACGGCCCCACGGGATGGTGGAGGTGAAGGCCTTGCGCCGCTCGGGCGTGTCCTCGCCCATGAAGGTGGCGAGCAGCGGCGTCTCGCCCGCGACCGGCGCAATGGCGTTGACGCGGATCTTGTCGGGCGCGAGCTCGACCGCCATCGACTGCGAGATCAGGTTCGCAGCGCCCTTCGAGCCGTTGTACCAGGTCAGGCCGGGCCGTGGACGCAGGCCGGCCGTCGAGCCGATGTTCAGGATGACGCCGCCGCCATGCTGCCGGAAATGCGGCACCGTCGCCCGCGCCATCAGGTAGATCGACTTCACGTTCACCGCGAAGATCCGGTCGAACTCTTCCTCGGTCACCTCGGTCATCGGCTTGTTGCGATGGGTGGTGCCGGCATTGTTGACGACGATGTCGAGCCGCCCGACCTTGGCGAGGATCTTCTCGACCGCCTTGTCGACGCTCTTGGCCTTGCCGACGTCGCAGGTCACCGCGAAGGCCTTGCGGCCGATCGCCTTGGCCGCCTCCTTGGCCTTGTCGCCATTGATGTCCAGCACCGCGACGCGCGCGCCTTCGCGCACGAAGGTCTCGGCGATGCCGAAGCCGAACCCCTGCGCCGCGCCGGTCACCAGCGCCGTCTTGCCCTTGAGTCGCATGATCGTTCCTTCGTGTTCAGCGATTGCGCGATGTTTGAGACGATTGAACGCCTCGGTAAATGCGCTTTCGCGCGCAGGCGCGTGCGAAAATGGGATGGCGGGAGCTTACGCCCCGATCTCCTCGCGCAGCATCTCCAGCTCCAGCCAGCGCTCCTCGGCCTCGCCGATCTCGCGCGCGAGCTCTTCCAGCCGCGCCGTCGCCCTGGTGAAGAGCTTCGGATCGCGGGTGTAGAGATCGCCGGCAACCGCTGCATTCAGCTTCGCGGCCTCGGCCTGCAGCGCCTCGATCTTTGTCGGCAGCGTCTCCAGCGCATGCTTCTCGTTGAATGAAAGCTTGCGCTTGGAGGCGGATGTGGCCGGTGATGACGCCGCCTTGGCAGCGACAGGCGCCGCCTTCTCGACCGGCCGGGCCTTGGCTCCGACGCCGCGCCCGCGCTGGGCCAGCATGTCGGAATAGCCGCCGGCGAATTCCGTCCAGACGCCGTCGCCATCCGAGATCAGTACGGAGGAGACGACGCGGTCGATGAAGTCGCGGTCGTGGCTCACCAGCAGCACCGTGCCCTGATAGTCGGCGAGCAGCTCCTGCAGCAGGTCGAGTGTCTCGAGGTCGAGATCGTTGGTCGGCTCGTCCAGCACCAGCAGGTTCGAGGGCTTGGCCAGCGCCCGCGCTAGCATCAGCCGCCCGCGCTCGCCGCCGGAAAGCGCGCCGACCGGCGTGCCGCGCTGGATCGGCTGGAACAGGAAGTCCTTCATGTAGGAGACGACATGGCGCGGCTGGCCGCCGACCATGACCTGGTCCGAGCCGCCACCGGTCAGGACATCCCCGAGCGGCGTCTCCGGATCGAGGCTTTCGCGACGCTGGTCGAGCGTCACCATCTCCAGCGCCGTGCCGAGCTTCACCTTGCCGGAATCCGGCGCGAGCGCTCCGGTCAGCAGGTTGATCAGCGTGGTCTTGCCGGCGCCGTTCGGCCCGACGATGCCGATCCGGTCGCCCCGCGCGACCCTGAGCGACAGGTTCTTGACCACGACATTGTCGCCGTAGGCCTTGGAGACGTTCACCGCCTCGATGACCAGCTTGCCGGAGGTCTGGGCCTCGCTGGCCTCCAGCCGCACGTTGCCGACGGCGGCGCGGGCGGTACGGCGCTGGTCGCGCAAGGCGTGCAGCTCGCCGAGACGGCGCTGGTTGCGCGTGCGCCGGGCGCTGACGCCATAGCGCAGCCAATCCTCCTCGCGTGCGATCTTGCGGTCGAGCTTGTGCCGTTCCAGCTCCTCCTGTGCGAGCACCTCGTCCCGCCAGGCCTCGAACTCTCCGAAGCCCCTTTCCATCCGCCGTGTCACGCCACGGTCGAGCCAGATCGTCGCGCGCGACAGCGAGGTCAGGAAGCGGCGGTCGTGGCTGATCAGCACCATCGCCGAGCGCAGCGATTTCAGCTCCTGCTCCAGCCACTCGATCACGGGCAGGTCGAGGTGGTTCGTCGGCTCGTCCAGCAGCAGGATGTCCGGCTCCGGTGCCAGCACGCGGGCAAGGGCCGCGCGCCGCGCCTCCCCTCCCGACATCGAAGCCGGATTTTCCTGGCCGGTGAGACCGAGCTCGGTCAGCAGGTACTGCGCGCGATAGGCGTCGTCGCCGGGCCCCAGCCCGGCCTCGACATAAGCGAGCGCGGTCGCGTGGCTGCCGAAATCCGGCTCCTGTGGCAGATAGCGGATCGTCGCGCCGGGCTGGACGAACCGCTCGGCATGATCGGGCTCGACGATGCCGGCCGCGATCTTGAGCAGCGTCGACTTGCCGGACCCGTTGCGGCCGACGAGGCAGACGCGCTCTCCGGCCGAGACCGCGATCTCCGCCGCCTCGAGCAGCGGCTGTCCGCCAAAGGTGAGCGCAACGTCGCGCAGATGCAGTAGGGGGGCCATCGCTCGTCCTGTGAATGCGAGAGCGGGATAGACCGCGGAAGCGCCGCTGTCACGCATCCCCGGCATGGCACGCCCCTTGCTCGGTCGGGCAGTCCCCCTATCGTGGGGCGATCACCTCGACGCGAAGCCCGCCCATGCCCTCTTCTCGCCCGCGCACCATCGGTATCGGCCACAATGGCGGTCCGCCACTCAAGGAACGCAAGCCGCGCTCGGAAGCCGGAAGGGGCACCATAGGCCGGTATTTCGACTGGCGCTTCGCTCATCGCAAGGCGTGGAAGAAGCCCCGCGAGATCGCGCTCCGTCGTCAGGAGAATGCCGAGGCTCTCGGCCTGACCTATGAGGAGTATTCGCTCGAGATCATGGAGCGAGGCTACTATCCGCAGCCCGAACATGCCGACGGGATCAAGGCGAAGCGCGCCCAGCGCCGCAAGGATGGCGGCGTGGTCGGGCAGTCGCTGAAAGGCATGAAGCTAGGCTGAACCGCCTGCTCAATTCCCCAGCCAGCGTCGCAGGAGCCGCGTCGCCGGCTTCTCGAAGCTGTGATGAAGCAGCATCGCAGCCAGCACAGCCCCGCCGAGCGCAAGGACGATGTACAGGCCCGGCAGCAGCACTCCGGCGCGCGAAGCAGCCTCCCGCAGCCCGCGGATGACGAAGGGATGCACGAGATAGAGGGCGTAGGAGGCGTCACCCACGGCCGCCAGCGCCCTGATCGGAAATGCCGGCGGCGCTGCGCGGTCCCGCCCGCATGCCGCCGCCGCCACCAGAAGCACGGCTGCGCCGCCTCGCCAGAGCACGACGTTCCAGGCACCGCCCGTCTCCTGGCCATGCGCTGCGGCGAACAGCACGGCGGCCCCGGCGGCCGCGACGGCGATCCGCCAGGCGCCGTGCAGGCGAAATCCTTTCCGCCGCAGGACGGCGATGCCCATTCCGGCGGCAAACTCGAGGACGATCGGCTGCCCCCAGAAGCCGAAGGGCAAGGCGAGCGGCCCCTGCGGGCCTTCTGCACCGACCAGCACGGCCAGAACCAGCGCGACCATGGGCAAGGTCGAGCGCGCCGGCAGCAGGAGCCCCGCCGCGAACAGCACGTAGAACAGCATCTCGTAGTTCAGCGTCCATCCCAGCGAATAGACCGGCTGGACCAGACCCTGGGCCGAGACCACCGGCCAGAACAGATAGGAGGCGATGATCTGAGTGGCGCTCGGCGCCCCGGAATTGAGCGCCGCCGGCACGGCGAGACCGACCAGCAGGAACAGGCTCGTCATGGCCCAATAGAGCGGCACGATGCGTGCGAGACGGCGTTTTAGGAAGACGAGCGCCGCCCCCGGGGCCCCGAACAGATCCTGCGAGGCATGGACCATGATGAAGCCGGAGACGACGAAGAAGATATCGACGCCCGCCATCCAGGGCAGCACGTCGTTGCGGGCGAAGGGGAGCCCGGCCTGCGCCGCAAGGATGGCGGCATCCGGCTGGACGTGGTGCACGGCCACCATGAAGGCGGCCAGCGCGCGCAGGACCTGGATGGAATGGATGGGCTGCACGCGGTCTTGACGATCTTCGGAAGGGCCGAGCTGCGGAAGGCGCTCAGCCAAACCACAACCGCTTCGGGTCGTCGAGCCCGAAACGGCCGAGATTGGCAGCAATCGCGGCGAGTCCCTGTTCGGCGGCATCCTGTGTGGTGACGATGTGCAGCGCGAAGCGCGCGGCGAGTTCCTCCATCGGCGGCTTGCCGGCGAAGACGCTCCTGACGGTGGGACGGTCCGCCAGCGACAGCAGCTTCGGTGCGATGCCGCCCGCGATGAAGACGCCGCCGGTCGCCTTGAAGGCGAGCGCCAGATCGCCGGCGACGCGTGCCAGCAGCCGCCAGAAGCAGACGACCGTCATCAGCGCGGCAGGATTGCCGTCGAGCGCGAGCCGGCTGATATCGGCCGCGCTGACATCGGCCTCGGCGACGCCGGACGTCGTGGCGACGGCGCGGTGGAGGCGCACGAGCCCGTCACCGCTCAGCAGGTGCTCCACCGTGACGCGGGGCAGCCCGGCCGACAGTGCCGGCCAGATCCGGTGCTCCGCCGGGTCCTCCGGCCCGATCCCGATATGCCCCGTCTCGGTCGGGACCAGGAAGCCGCGTTCGCCGCGCGTCAGCAAGGCGGCGGCTCCGAACCCGGTCCCGGGGCCCAGCACCAGCTTGACCCCGTCCGGCTCCGGATCGCCCTCGACCAGCGTCTCGGCATCGGCCGGGCGCAACACGGCCAGGGACGCCGCCAACGCCTCGAAATCATTGACCAGCAGCCCCTGTTTGAAATCCAGGGCGGCGGCGAGCCTCGGACCGTCGAAATCCCAGTTCGCATTGGTCAGCTGGGCCCTGCGGCCATCGAGCGGGCCGGCAACGGCGAGGACCGCCGAGCGCGGCCGTTCGGGCAGTCCCGCGATCACGCTCTCGAAAGCCGCCTCCGGGGTCGCATAGCTGCCGGTGCCGATGCGGGCCAGAGCCCGATGCGGGCCATCGGGCTCCGCCACCAGCGACAACCGGCAATTCGTCCCGCCGATATCGGCGAGGAGAACCGGATAGGCGATCGAGGGCGGCCGCATCAGACCGGCTTCCGCCAGGGCGCGAACCAGCCGAGCCCTTCCAGGGTGCCATGCTCGGGCCTGTACTCGCAGCCGACGAAACCGCCATAGCCGAGCGCATCCAGCTCGGCGAAGAGCAGCGGATAATCGGGGCCGGACGCATCCGGCTCGTGCCGGCCATTGGCACGCGCGATCTGGACATGGCCGACGAGCGGATAGAGCGCCTTGAGCTTGCCGGAGACGTCGCCGTGGATCAGCTCGCAATGATACATGTCGAACTGCAACTTGACGTTCGGCCGTCCGGACTCGCGGATATAGCTGGCGGCCCGCTCGAAATCGTTGAGGAAATAGCCCGGCATGTCCTTGCCGTTGATCGGCTCGAGCAGCAGGTCGATGCCGTGCTCGCCGAGCCTGTCGGCGGCATAGGCGATCGCGGCGCGATAGCTCTTCTGCGCCGCCGGATCGTCGGGATCGGCGATGCCGGCCATCATGTGCAGCCGCTTCACCCCGGTCTCGTGGACATAGGGCAGCGCCTTGTCGACCGATGCCCGGAATTCCTCCTCGCGGCCGACCAGCGCCGCCATCCCGCGCTCGCCCCCGGCCCAATCGCCAGGCGGCATGTTGAACAGCGCCTGCTCCAGCTCGCCCCCCGCCAGCGCCAGCCCGACCTGCTCCGGCGCATGCTCGTAGGGGAACAGGAACTCGACGGCCTCGAAACCGGCCTCGGATGCCGCCTTGAAGCGGTCTAGGAACTCCCACTCGTTGAACATCATCGAGAGGTTGGCGGCGAAACGTGGCATGGACGGCCTCTGGCGGGCTGGGCGCCTTTCCAGCAGAACCGAGATCGGTTCGCCGGAAGGGAATCTGAGCAGGACGACGGCCCCGAGCACTTCCATGATTCGGTTGAACGCGGAAGCGACCGAGGTCGACACGACCGGCACAGGCTAGCGCGCCGCGCCGGCCGCGTCATGATCCAACGCGATACGACGGCGATGCGTTCCGGGCGCCGGCGAAGCTCGTCAGCGCTCGCCCGCAGCTGGCATCGCTGCCTGCGCATCTCCGGCACCGATGGCCACGAGCACCGGCGGGACTGCGAAATCCTCGGGAATGCCGCAAAGCCGGTGGCGAGCCAGCCAATCGCCGGCGGAAGGCAGCGCCGTCAGCACAGCAAAGGGGATGGCCAGGACGTAGCCGGCAGTCAGCGGGAGCGCCCAGGCGAGGATCGTCGGCGAAAGCCAGGCCAGCGACCCGAACAGATAGGCGCCGAACAGAAGCTGCGGCCACAACCCTGCAAAGGCGGTCGCCGGCGACAGAGCATGCGCGTCGCGCGCTTGTCCGTTCCACGCGATCCGCGCCTGTCCGAACACGAGCCCGATCATGAAGCGCGTGGTGCGGAAGCTGGAAACGGTGGTCTGCAGGAAGCCGAATGCGAGCTCGATTCCGACCGAGGCGAGAAACCGCCCCGGGCCACCGTAGCGGGCGGTTCCCTCCCGACTCAGCAGCACGTCGACGAAGCCGGCAAGCTTCGGCGCCAGATACATGGCGAGGAAGACGAGATAGAGCCCGGCCGCGAAGGCCACCGGATAGTCCGGGACGGCCCCGTCTGCCAGGACCTTGAGCGGCAGGAGGGCGACCAGCAGCGTCCAGGCCGGCAGGCCGAGGAACATCAGAACCGCCCAGACGAGCTGGAAGCGGCTCATCGGCTTCAGCCCCGGCAGGGAGAGCAGCTTGAGGTATTGCAGGTTGCCGAGGCACCAGCGCAGGTCCCGCTGGGCGTAGTCGAGCATGGTCGGCGGGTTCTCCTCCCAGCTCCCGCCTTCGACTGGAAGCACGCGCACCTCGTACCCGGCCCGGCGCATCAGCACCGCCTCGACCTGGTCGTGGCTGAGCACTGCCCCTCCGAGCGGTGCCCCTCCGGGCAGGACGGGCAGATGGCAGTGGTCGCGGAACGGCGCGATCCTGACCAGGGCATTGTGCCCCCAGAACGGCCCGCAATCCCCACCCCACCAGGCCGCGCCCATCGTGTAGGGCCGCATGCCGTGACGCATGCCGAACTGGAAGATGCGGGCAAAGGCCGAGCGGCTCGGCATCCCCACCACCAACGACTGCAGGATACCGAGCTTCGGGTAAGCCTGCATCATCCGGGCGAGCGTGACCACGGTCTCCCCCGCCATCACGCTGTCCGCATCGAGCGGCAGCATCAGCTCGTAGCGCTCGCCCCAGTGCTCGCAGAAATCGCGGATGTTGCCCGCCTTGAAACCGGTGTTGCTGGCACGCCGGCGATAGGTCAGCCGTGCCGGTTCGCCGATCTCGGCGGCCCAGGCCTCGGCCAGCGCTGCCTCGGCTTCCGCCACGGCTCGGTCGCTGGTGTCCGACAGCACGAAATAGTCGAACCAGACGCCCTCGCCCGTCGCATCGATGCTGTCCTTGACCGCCCTGATCCTGCGGAATGCCCGGGCCGGATCCTCGTTGCGCAAGGTCATCAGCACCGCCGTGCGCAGCATCAGCGGGTCGGATCTTGCCGCTGCGGCCGCAAAGGGCGCAACCTCCGCCAGACCGTCGCGTCGGGCGTGCAGCAACCAAAGGCCCGCGACTGCGTTCCAGAAGCCGAGCACGGCCCAGGGCGCGGCAACGAGGAAGGCGACGAGAATTGCGGCATCGGTCACACTCCAGCCTCCTATGCCGAGCAGACGGGCGAGCGCGGCGGCGAGCGCGGCCAGCGTGGCGAGGTTCAGCGCGAGCATCGCGAGCCTGCGGCGACGCAGGGTGGCCGAGGACTGCAACCCCGCGGGCGTCAGGCCGAGCGGCTCGACATCTTGCACCGCCCGCTGGAACGTGGTCGGAGCGGGGCGCTGGTTCGTGACGGTGTCGGTCATGATCGGCGGCAACTGGGCTCGGACGAACGGGATCGGATCGCAATGGCGCGGGAGCTAAGAACCTCCACCGCGGCGGAGGCAAGGGCCGAAGCCCTGGCTCTTTGGTATGCGTCCGCCCGTGAATGCCGGCTGAATGCGGTCGCGCTGCCTCCGCTGGGGCCCGACGACTGTCTCGTCGCCACGCTCTGGAGCGGCGTCAGCCGCGGCACCGAGAGGCTGATCTTCGAGGGGCGCGTGCCGGCCTCCGAATGGGACAGCATGCGCGCCCCGTTTCAGGAAGGAGCCTTTCCGTTCCCCGTCAAATACGGCTATTGCGCCGTGGGCAGGGTCGAATCCGGCCCGGACGACCTGCTCGGCCGCCATGTCTTCTGCCTCCATCCGCACCAGG
>ERZ778023.5137-NODE-5137-length-10128-cov-54.914226_pt1 | contig 10128 bp, 8 predicted proteins | sample MGYA00375753_ERZ778023 | MGnify/ENA primary metagenome ERZ778023 (study PRJEB29350, sample SAMN05389822) | bioreactor metagenome | isolation source: Ammonium sulfate bioreactor | place: South Africa: University of Cape Town | collected 2014-04-04 ...
CGACATACAAGCTCGCCGTCATACTTGTCGTGGTCTAGTGGCAACAAAGAGAGAGGAAGGGAGACGGCGAGTTAGGAGTCACTCGAGTGCAAGGGGGAGCAAGCCAGCAGGTACAAGTTGGTACCATCAGATTGAGGCGGAGTACGGCCACCGGCAATCGTGCCAATAATGTAGATGAGCCACGCGAGCTGCCCATCAAGCTGTCGCAGCAGGTTCTCGTCGGCGGCGCCCGAGGCAACGACCTCCTGCAACCTGGTGGCGAGTGGATCGAACAGCGCTACGATGTCTTCGCAGCACGTCGAGTAGGTGCAGCGCGCGATCGGTGGCAGGTGCTCGAGATGCTGCTTGGTGATCTCCTCGTCCTCGAGCGGATCCTCGATCGTATCGTCGGCCATGCAGGTGGCCACCGACTCGAGCCGCGAGATGACGTACGCCTTGAAGACCTGCGGTACGAGCTCGGGCACGTGGTTCGGCGTGCCGGGCCGCATGAACGGCAGGCCGCGCACGAGGCTCGCCCACGTGCTCAGCAGAAAGAAGGTGCTGTTGGGCGCCCACTGCCAAGCGTGCAGCGTCTTGACCGTAAAGTTGCACACCATCGTGATCCACTCAAAGTAGCCGTCGGCTTGGATCAAGAGGTTGAGTTGGAAGTTGGCACGAAGCCGAGCAAGCAGCCGACAGAACTCATGGTGGCACGATTGGTTTTGAAGGTCTATACACACACAAGCAACCTCATAAATGCATGGTCGACCATCAAAGACACGGGGGCGCCGTGGAGCATCGTTGGGGAGTGTGGCGATCGTACTCGTCTGGCCTCGAAGAATCTCGGCAATACCGGTCATGAGTTGCGTCAGAAACACCATGCGCCCCTTGTCCGAGGTGAAGATCGACTTGCGCGTCGACGACAATAGCACCAAGCTCTCCATGGCGATCGAGGCGTGCTGCGGCTGAGACTCGCAGTAGGTAGTGAAGAACAGCTGCACCAGCGGGCGAGACGTGTCCTCGAGAAGCGGCCGCCAGTTGTTGGGTAATTGTACCGTGCTCACATCCTATTCGGATTACATGTGAGTCCATGTGCGTCTCGAGGACTGCGAGCGATTCACGGAGTGAAACGCACCAAGCCTGCATCATCTGATGCAGTACCGATAAAGTCAAAGTTCAGACACGAGTATGCCAATCGCAGTGTCTGCTCCTTGATCCTTGCTGTACGATTGATTGCAAGCCAATGAATGCATCAGCACGCTCATTCGAGTTCTCTCGATCGATCGCTTGATTTGGGTGCTTGAGATAGCGCACCTTCAACGTCATTCGATGGTACTTGGCCTCGGAATCGTTGCAGATTGTTCAGCGCGATGTTGAAGATTCCCAACAACACTGTATCACGGAACGAGATGGCAGCCTAGATCGAGCACACAACACGGAGAGACATATGAGTGATGGTATTGCCATGATCAAGATCGAGTGTGAACTCGAGTGCGTATATCATCATCACCATCGATTGAACGGGATATCGATCCATCGATGCACCAATCTCGTTCTCTCACAAGCAAGCAAGCAAGCAAGCAAGGAAGGGGAGCGGGCACATGTTGCTCGTTTGATGATACCTTGCGATGCAACGATACCGAAGCACTTGGATACTTGGTATTGATCTCATCGACGAGAGCCGTGTGTAGCTCCAAGCCGATGGCGCAGTGTGCCGGGTTGGACTCGACAAAGTTGTTGATCAGGTTCGGTATGTCGTGTTGGCGTTCGTCTTGTACCCACGCGAGCTTCGAGATCACGACCAGGGCCTTGATGATGGCCGAGCAGACGAATTGATAGTGCTGTGCGATGGCGGGTCCTCGATTCCAAAGTACCGCGAGTAAGGCGTTACGCATTTCTAACGCCTGTGCATAGGAGGTGAGTAGGTGGATGATGGTTGTGGTTGTGGACCGATTATGCGCAAGAGCATCGATGGATGAGCGTGTGTAAGCGAGCTATCGAGAGCTCGAGCTCTTGCGATCGTTCTCGGTTGAGAGTGAGACTCATTCACTCAACGATCATACGTGATGATAGTCGAACTTGATGTGATCGTTATCGAGAAGAACCAAGAGCTATCGAGCTTCCGCGCGCGCGAGAGAGCGAGAGAGACCGCGAGAGCGAGAGGGCTCGACGTACAGCATCGTTGTGTACAGCGCTCCATCGCTCGATCATCATCTTGGCCATGGAAGTACTCGCCCAAAGCAACGCGTACGGCGACTCGGATTGTTCGAGTAGCAATCGACATTGTGGCAAGTACTCGAGGGTCGATTGTAATCGTAGTAGTCGCTCACGGGCCTCACCTGTCGGGTCTTCATGCTTGGCCTCGCGCTCACATAGAAGCTCGAGTTGCTGTAGTATCTCGTGATCCATCTTGGTGATGTTGTTGGATCGGATTGGATCGGATCGATCAATCCAGAGCCAATGTGTAATAGATGAGGATAGGAGGATAGCGCGAGATTGGAGGTCAAGAGAGTATAGGAGAGGTATTGATGTGGTTGCTGATGTGGTTGTTGTTGATGTGGTGCGTAGCGAGCAACGAAGCAATGACGTCGACGGCTCGCGCTCTCGCTCCGATGATGTTGATGATGAACCCAACACCTCCAATTCCAATACCACGACGCTGAGCAACTGATGACCTCGTTATTGATCACTCGGTTCGATGGTCGTTGTTTTGATTGTTGTACCTGCTGCTCGACCTACCAATCAAGAGATAGAGAAGACTTGATTCCGGGAAGATATCTGTCGAGTGTGTGTGCTTGGTTTACGCACGACACGCCTCGCGTAAATTGGCGGGAAATCGAATCAGATCGCTATCGATGGCACACTGATATTGATGTTGTTGATGTTCATGACGATGGTGTGGTGGTAATAATACCCTTCATTGCAAGCGAAGGAAGGAGGAGTAGCGTTGTACACACCACACGTGACAGTGAGGTTGATAATGATACAGTAGTACAGTCAGTTCGATACATACCAATACAACATAGAATATGGATGAATAGATAGATAGATAAACACAAGAGGCTATTTCGATAAGCGTGTGCTCGTGTGAGCTCGCAGCACACTAGTTCCAAATACAAATCTGCGAGTCGGGGCTTGCACTCCAAACCACTCGGTGCCACACGACACACATGGCCGTGATGAACTCCGTGTGCTGCTCCGGCAGGTAGCGTAGTAATTGATACTGCCAGCCAGCCAGCCAGCCAGCCGATGATCTCATTAGGTGAGTGCGTTACGTTCATTTCGATACTACTGCGCCTCGGTTCGGTGCACGTACAGTCTCGGTCGACCAGACGGAGATCTTGCGAAATTGGCCACACCAGACCTCTCGACCAATCAGAAGCAACGAGCTCGGGGACATGCAACTGATGGTGTTGGTGCAGATTCCAGTCTGTGTCACATGCGCCAGAGCGTCAATGAGTGTCGAGTATGCGTGCATGCGACCGTGTTGTACGCACATCAATATCCCACACCGTGATGGTGTTCTCGCCCATGCTCGCTGCCCAGATGGTGCGATCGACTCCCACAACGGCTGAGATGGCCTTCGATGGGCCCGAGAGCTTGCGGATGAGTTTGTAGGTCTGTTCGCATATGCGCAACCTCTCAAGTCAGCGAATGCCCTGCCGTGCGAGCGAATGGCCGAATCGAGTACCTCGCAATCGAGCTGCAGCAGCTGATATCCCATTGCCACGAACAGGAAGCCTCCATGCACCAGCAGATGCGACACGTGGCGATCGGATGCTGAGGATCGAGGAGAGCCACCGCTATTTCGCTGAGATGCAGTACTGCCTCCGCTACCACCAGTGGCCGAGTCGCTGAGGTTCGCCAGCGCCGACGGTGGCAGGCTGTTGCGATAGCGCGAGCCGAGCGCCACTCCCCGCGTGGCCTTGATCGGCATCTGCGGTGATAAGGCCACTTTGACCCAGAGAAATTCCATGCAGTCAATCTTGAGCGTACAACGGAAGGTCTAGAGCAGAAACAGCAACGCAACCAGATCGCGTTGTTAATGTCGGCTTGCGCACTCGTACGCAGCAAGGCAACAACGACGCAGACGAACCTTCATATCGTAGCCACGAAGCACGCTGCCCATGGTGCCGACTAACATGAATCGGCGCGTTTGAGTCATGCTCGTAATGCCTCCTTGGTCGTTCAGATGCTTCGTCACGGCCACCGATGCCTGCACACACACACACACACACACACACACCCGATTACGACGCGATCAACTTGCTTGTCATGGTGTAACACCGGTGCCACGAGTGAAAGTACGTACATTGTTCTCTTGTACAAAGTGAGCAATGGCGATCGTGAGTGCTGCGACCCACTTGTCACGCTTGGCCTCGGTCTTGCACACGAACACAAACTCGGTACCGAGGCTCGACGCCAGCACGAAGGCCGAGTACTTTGAGTTGGTCGGTGCCAGATGCGAGCCGGCTTCGACAGCGCGCACCGAGGCGCCGACCAACACGACCTTGTGGAAGTTGTAGTCACCGATGCGCAGCACGTAGTACTTGGCCGGCTGACTCGAGTCACCGACGCGCAAACGGCCGTCGGCCAGAATGCGCCGCTCGGACTCGGTGAGCGCCAGTCGGTCGGCGATCGAGAGTGCCGGGTGCCACACGACCAGCACGCCGTCCTTGGAACCGGTCCAGATGTGACGAATCTCGCGTTGCTCGTCGAGCTGGCACACGATGGCCTTGATCGGCCCGGTATGCTGGCTCGTGTACCGTCGCTCGAGCTGCCCATTGTCGACGCTCCACACCGCCAGCAGGCCGTCGTAGTGGCCGGTCCACACCTCGTGATCCACCTGCGCGATGGCCGTCACGCCCGCGAGCCCGACCGAGCTGCTGTGCAGGCGCTTGGCGCATCGGCCGATCACGACGCCGTCCGAAACGTCGGAATGGGAGGCGTTCGCACTGTCGACCTCGTTGCTCAACGACTGTATGCTGGGCATTCGCTGCAACGGCGACGGCGCTCCGAGGTTGCTCTCGACGCGTATCAGAGGCGGCGTGTTGCGACGTACGATCGGTACCGTGGCGCGGTTCTCTTGATTAGCGGCCATCGAATCTGTCTCTCGCTGCCGCAGCCACGTGTACAGCGTCGGATTCAGAGCGTGAATGACCGTGAAGAGCTGCATCTTGATCGTGAAGAACGACGGCCGATCGAGCGGGTTCGCGTGCCACCACAGTGGCAGCAGCTTGGCGAGTGCCGGCACACGCTGCGCCACGAGATCCAGTGGCGGCCGGTAACCCTTGATGACCAGCTCCTCGAGCTGGCTCCAGAACGAGAAGCTCTTCTCCGAGTACGGAATCGATTGCGTAATGAGCTCGTACGCCACGAGCGCGAAGCTGTACACGTCCGACGCCTCGGTGTAGCCTTGAGATTGCAGGATCTCGGGCGCCACCCATGTCACGACCTCGACGGCGCGTTGCTTGAGGTTAAAGTACTGCCGAGTCGACAAGCCAAAGTCGCCGATCTTGGCGATCAAGCGCATGGCCTCCTCGGCTTCCGAGAGCTCCGATGCAATGGTGTGTGGGCGAGGGGAAGATATCGATGCTGAGTCGTTCGTGGTGGTGCCATCTCTCGTATCGGTACCAGGAGTGGCTTGGGGAGGTGTCGACGGCTCGACTGTCACAGTGGTATCAGCGATGCCGTCATCAGGAGGACTCTCGGTAGGGGTTGGGCTGGCGGCAGAAGGAGTGGCGGCGGCAGCAGCAGCGGCAGCGGCGGCGGCTTCTTCTTGGTCGCGAAGCTTTTGCTCGCTTGGTGATTGTGCCTGATAGAAGCGAGCCTTGAGCAATGTGAGCGGCACGAGCTTTGTTGGATCGGACAGCAGTGACGGCACGTTGGTAGGAGTGTTTGGCGCGCTGGCCAGCAAAATGTTTGGTGGTTTCAGGTCGCTAGGATCACGTGTGGAATGTGAGTCGTACTCGTAGGTTCAGTGAGCTGCGAAACGCTGCATTCAACGTACCGATGAATGACTGGTGGAGTGAGATTGTGCAGGAAGCACATGCCGTCAGCAATGTCGTAGATGAGCTTCAAGGCGAGCAACATTGAGTACGGCGGCGGCGGAGGTGGCTCACTCGGTTGCGCCGTGCCAAAGATCGATGGCTTCGAGGCTCGCAGTGGAGTGGGAGTCACTTGGCCAGAAACGCGAGGGTTCTTGTTGTTGCCATCGGTGTTGTTGGTGTTGTTGTTGGCTGCGTTCGTTCGTACGCTATCGGCTTGGTGGATAAAGTTATAGAGGTCACCGCGGTCCATATACTCCATCACCATGGCCACGATCGAGTCCGTGCCACCGAGACAGAAGCCACGAAGGTTCACGAGATTCTGGTGCTGCAACGACGCCATGAGTGACACCTCGCGGCGGAACTCTTCGAGCAGCTCGAGACGCTCGTTCAGATGCACGACCTCCTCTTGGCGGAGGATCTTGACGGCGACGAGCGCTTCGGCGTAGAGGCCGACAAAGAGATTGGCATAGCCGCCTTGAGCCACGACCTTGGGATACACCAAGACCGAGTCGGCGTTGATGCGGTACTTGCTGAGCTGGTGCATTGCGAGATCGGGTGCCAGCTGACTCACGGCGACGCGCAGCATCTTGTTGGCGCTCAACGAGCTCTCGCACTCGAGATACATGATCTCGTTCACGACCGCCGCCGCCAATGCCTCGTAATTGAAGAGATACGGCTCGGGCACGCTCTTGCGGATGCAGTGCGAACACGGCACCAAGACACGCACTCGCGATCCAGTGCACCAGTTGGCCAGCAGTTGCTTGACCATGTCGACGATGAGAAAGAAGAAGTACGGCGATTGGTCTTGCTCGACGCGTGCCGAGACTGACAAGCGGTTCAACAACGAACACGCCTCGACCTTGGCGAGCTCGCCATTGAGCTCGAACAACGCTCCGTTGCGCCAGTATCTCAGTGGCACCGCCGAGTACATGAGACCTACGAAGACAAGGCCTTGGTGAGAGAGTGACCATCGAGTCAAGACGACTGGCAGACATACGAATCAACAAATAGTTGAAGAGTCCCAGTGGCAAGAAGTCAAAGTCCCAGTAGCGTACGTAACTCGAGCGCGCTTGATCATGGAAAGGCCACAATAAACTACGCAAGATGTCAACAATCGAACGAGTCAATTGGAGTGACATACAAACAGAGTGAGTGTTGGAGCTACCTAATGTCCGGATGCTCTTCAGGCAGGAGACATGGTATCAACTCGCGGTTGCCGAGCGGGAACGAGATGTTGAACTTGTGCAGTAGCTCGAGACACGCATCGTGCAGCTCGACCGGGAACAAGGGCGCTCGCCAGATGAACTGCAGGTTCTCGTGCGTCACGATGCCCGAGCGACAGTAGTTGTGCGTCGTCGTGATGAGCTTCGACATCATGTCGACCAGCCACTTGGGATCGAGGATCACAATGTCGCCGAGCGAGCACAGCGGATTGGCGTTGTCGTCGTGAAAGTACAGCAGCGTGCCAATGTCGTGCAGAAAGTTGGTGGCGACCTTCTGCGCGCCGCGGCTCACAATGTGGCAGCGCCAACACAGCGCCTCGTACTCGACGAACGGAATGACCGGAGGCGACATGGTGGCCTTCATGGCGGCTCGCATGGCGAGTATCTCTTGCTCGAGCTGCGTGTAGGTCGCTGGAAGGAACTCGCCCATGTGCGGCTGCTCCATGGCGCACGCCACCAGGTCGTCGAGCAGCGGCTCGATGCCCTCGCCCGTGACGCAACTCACGCACGCAACGACGCGAATGTTGCGGAAGCGATGCGAGTACTGCGACGCGATCGCTTCGAGTCGCGAGTTCAGAAGCGCCTCGCCCTCTTCGCCTTGAAACTCGGCCGCATCACGGTGTGTGCCAAGCAGAATGATCGGCACCGCATTCCCGACGCGAGTACTGATCGATTGCAACCAGAACTCGAGTCGATTCGATGCGGCAGATGCGTCGAAGCGTAGATCCCACATGACCACGAACACGGATCGTTTCGAGAGAAAGAACTGATGCGTCGTATAATAGATCTCTGTGCCAATGCAATCGTCAAATCGTCTGGTTAATGTCGAGCCATTTGGTCGATGATCAAGACTGCCTCGTACCTTGACCGGCAAAGTCCCACACCGAGAAGTGGATGACGACCCTATCGCCGCGTTTCGACGTGACATTGGTCGGCACACTCACGGTCGCAATCTCGATGCCGTCGGTCGAGATGTTGTGGAGCGGAGCGTCGCCGGGTGACAGTTGCCGAGACATGCGGTAGGCGTCGCGAGTCGCTGACGCCGCGGCCGAGCGAACGATGCCACGCGCCGATTGTAACTTGCGAAGCAACGAGGACTTGCCGACGTTCTCTTGGCCGACGAGAAGCAGCTTGATGCGGTAGCAGGGCTCGCTGCCGCGCGCGAGATCGCTCATAAAGTCCTTGATGGCCCGCAAGCCATGCGCCGCGACCTCGCTCGGTGGACTCTGGATGAGATTGAAATCCAAGGTCCAGTTGCAGTCGTCGATCTTGGCGAGCATGTGAATCGAGCATGGCAGCTCGACGATCGGGTTCTTGTGTACGTGTAGCAACGTGAGGCTCGTGAGATAACCGATCTCGTATGGCAGCTCGGTCAGGGCATTGTTGTCGAGTTTCAATTGTTCAAGAGATGATAGTCTCAGCAGTGAATCTGGCGGAAGACTGGCTTCAGAGATGGTGTCTGTTGTTGATGCTGCCGATGACGATGACGATGAAGATGAAGATGATGTGGGTTGTGAGGACGATGATGAGGAAGCAGAGCTGGCAGCATCGGTTGTAGGCGAGGAGAGTCCCAGAGCAGCGGCAGCATGAGTGATCGATGACGATGACGTCGGAGATGTGCCCAGGGCTGACGCGAGCAATGCCGATGCGATGGCAGTCGTTGATGTGGCACTCGAGATGAGAGATGATGCAGTTGCAGCCTTGGGATTCGATGCAGTACGTGCCGAGGCACCAAGGTTGTTGGCGTTGTGGGTGCTGGTGTTGCTGGCGCTGAGCGACAGCATAGGCGGGCTCGATGGCGACATGGATGCCGATGGCAGCGAGCGTATGTTGTTGCCACCGAGATCAAGAATGCGTAGATTGGTCAAGCAGGCGACGCTCGAGGGCCATTCGCTCAAGCTACACGATCGCAACTCGAGGCGCGTCAGACGACCGAGATACTTGATCTGTCGATCGAACCAATCGGCACCCGAGGCCGCGAGATAACGATTGAACGAGAGACTCAATCCATTTAGGTTACGTCCATGGAGTCGTGGAATCGAACGGAGGTTGTTGTTGTCGGCCTTGAGCATGGCTAGACGAGTGAGACGAGCCATGTCACTCGGGAGTTGCTCGAGGTTGTTGTTGCTGACGTCGATGATCGACAGCAGCGACAGCTGACACAGCTCGTCGGGGAACGAGCTCAACGCATTGCCAGCGAGCTTCAAGAGCGTGAGCTCAGTCAAGTGTGCGAGCGAGCTCGAGATCGAGAACGGTACACAGGCGTTCATCTCGAGTCGTAGCGATTGAAGCTTGACGAGATGCTGCAGCTCGAGCGGCAGACTCGAGAAGCAGTTGTGACTGAGATCGATACGACGTAGACTCGTGCCAAGCTTCGAGATCGATGGAGGGAGGCTCTCGAGGTTCATACGACTGAGATCCAAGCCACGAAGGTTCTGTTCGTAGCATTGGTCGATCGCTAGCTCGGCAGCGGCGATACCCGATGGTTGTTGGGTCGCCGCCATCACGAAGGAGCGAGAGAGTGAGAGTGTGTTGTGAGTGAGAGAGAGCGAACTAGCAACTGACGCCGATTCTCTCGCTCTCGCTGGTTCGGGCAGATACTCATCACTCGCCGAGTATCCCACAAAGTTGTATCCCAAGGAGGCTGCCTTGTGGCACGGATGAGTGTATGGACCGCGCTGACCTTGTATGTATTGTTGTGTTGATGTGTTGGTGGGTATTTGGGATTGCGATACTGCCCAGCACCAACGAGATCTCGTTCTAATACCGAACATCGACCCGCACACACATACATATCTGCCTCCTGTGTCTGTGCCACATGTCTCTCTCTCTCTCGTATCTCGCCCAATACCTTCCTCATCTCTCACTCTGTGTGT
>ERZ778023.5138-NODE-5138-length-10126-cov-132.000695_pt1 | contig 10126 bp, 8 predicted proteins | sample MGYA00375753_ERZ778023 | MGnify/ENA primary metagenome ERZ778023 (study PRJEB29350, sample SAMN05389822) | bioreactor metagenome | isolation source: Ammonium sulfate bioreactor | place: South Africa: University of Cape Town | collected 2014-04-04 ...
CGAGGTCGTACATGTCGGGGATCTTGTCGCCGTCGGTGTCGACGATGAAATGGCCGACAATCGAGCCGTACACCGAGTCGTTCGAGTCGATCGATGCCGGAATGCCGTCCTTGTCTGAGTCAGTCGACAGATTGTCGAGCACTCCGTTCGAGTCGCTGTCCAGACTCGCGAGAGGCAGCACGATGCCGCTCTCTCGCAGATCGAGCACTCCGTCGTTGTCCGAGTCGAGATCTCGAAAGTCCGGCACTCCGTCGCCGTCTCGGTCGATGGCCGATGTGTTGGGCTGCTGGCTCGGCTTGGCGTTCAGTGGTCGAGTCGTGAGACCTGGACTGCCGAACGCTGCAGGGTTCGAGTCGCTCAGGTCGATGATGCCGTCGTGATCAGCATCACTCATCGACGGACCAAGCACCGAGTTGGCGTCGCTGTCGAGAGCCTGCCAATCAGCAAGCAGCATGCCTCGATTCTCGATCAAGTCGGGAACGCCGTCCGAGTCCGAGTCGAGATCGAGGAAGTCGGGTCGTGAGTCCGAGTCGGTGTCTGGTCGTCCGACGATCGCCGAGTTCGTGAGGTCGCTGCCTTTCGGAGACTGCACTCGAACATCGTATCCGAGAACATCGAACGGTCCATCGAGCACGGCGTTGGCGTCGACATCGAGAGTGGCGAGAGTGTAGTTCTTGTTGTCCCATGTCGATATGGCTCCGTTGGCGAGGAAGGTCGTGGCCATGCCCTCGATCACATCGGGAATGCCGTCGTTGTCCGAGTCGAGATCGAGGAAGTTCGGAACGCCGTCGCCGTCAGTGTCGTAGGCCGAGCAGCAGCCGTTGACGATGGTGCCGCATCCAGCGTTCGCGGGGTTCTTGTAGTTCGGCACGAGAGATCCCGGCAGGTACTGGCCTCCATCGAGCAGTCCTGGATTCTCGTCCGAGTTCAAGATGCCGTCATTGTCGCAATCAATGTCGTAGAAGTCAGGAACGCTGTCGCCGTCAGTGTCGACGACAGGAGGGAAGCTCAAGCCGCCGAACACTCCTGGCTCGAGATCGATCGTGTAAGATCCAGGTGTCGGAGTCGTGTCGATGATGCCGTCGTAGTCGTTGTCGGTCGTGCCGTCGACGATGCCATTGTTGTTGGTGTCGTACTTGGAGACGTCTCGACCTGATCGCAAGAGGTCGGAGAGACCGTTCGCAGGAGCAAGAGAGTAAAGCTGCAGCATGTCGGGAATGCCGTCGTTGTTCGAGTCTCGAGGTGCTGGCTGGCTCGGAGAGCCGTACACATTCGGCTGAGTGTCGGCCGCATTCTTGATGCCATCGAGCTCGTTGTCTGGTCCGTCGATCACGCCGTCGCCTCCGACAGGAATCGTGTCTCCGGCGATGGCCGCCGCGTTGCCCGATGTAACGAGTGTAATGTGGCCAGCAAGTACCCCGCTATCCCCCGTTTTCTATATCTGTATAAGCCGCAAGGCCGTACCTATAAAACAGCTGGCCTACCTCGCTGGAGGCAGTCCTCTCCTCTCCCCTCTACAGTACCACAGCCTCGTCTCGCCTTGTACTCGGGATCCCGACTCTAGGTAGTGAGATAAACTCCTAGATATTACACGACTCGATGAGGTCCGACACGCCATCGTTGTCCGAGTCGAGGTCGTACATGTCGGGAATGCTGTCACCATCGGTATCGCCAAGCTCTCTCCTGGCTCCCGATACAGCAAGGTTCTTGAACACGGTTCCAAACACCGAGTCGTTCGAGTCGACACCTGATGGAATGCCGTCCTTGTCTGCATCGGTCATTCCTGCCTTCTCGGCATCAATGACTCCGAATGGAGCAACAGTATCGTAGGTGCTCGACACAAGTGCTCCTGCGGTGGTTTGCAAGGCACACTCTTGAGTGTCGAACACTCCATCGTTGTCCGAATCGAGATCTCGAAAGTCCGGAACACCGTCCTTGTCTCGATCGAGGCCGCTTCCTTGGATTGAAGTGCTCGGATCGGCGAACGAGAGCTTCGTGGCGATACCAGCACTGCCGTACGCGTTGGGAGTCTTGTCGACAATGTCCTCGAAGCCATCCTGATCGGCATCGGGTCCCGTGTCGACCACATGATTGAAATCAGAGTCGATGGCAGCCCACTGCACCAAGCTCAGACCTCGACTCTCCCACATGTCTGGAACACCATCGGCATCCGAGTCGAGATCGAGAAAGTCTCGAGCACCGTCCGAGTCGGTGTCGGGATAGTTGGGAGAGCCAAAGTACACCGAGTTGGGAGTGCCGCTGTTTGCAGGTGATTGCACTCGAGAGTCGAGACCGTTGCTGCTGAACGGACCATCGAGCATTCCGTTGGCGTCCGAGTCGAGGCTCGCCACTCCTGCTCCACCACTGAGGAACGATGTCGAGAGTCCTTCGACCTCATCGGGAATCGTGTCGGCATCGGAGTCGAGATCGACAAAGTTGGCCACTCCATCTTGGTCGAGGTCATAGTTGTTGCACCAACCGAACCTGCCGACTCCACCACAAGATGGATTGCTCGGATCGGCGGCGTTGATGATACCGTCGCCGTTGGCATCTCCGATCGGATCGAGCAAACCAGGAGCCTCGATCGTGTTGAGGATGCCGTCGTTGTCGCAGTCAATGTCGTACACATCAGGAACGCCATCGCCATCCGAGTCGGTGGTGGGATTGACGATCACTGTGGCACTGGCACATCGAATTCCGAGACCAGTGGGATTGAGGCTCGCAGGAGGGAGAGCAGGATTGTCGCACACTTGCACCATGAAGCTCGCAGTGGCAGGGTGGACATTGGAGGGCGTGAAGGTGATGAGATTGTTCGAGTACGTGATCGATCCGGTCGAGATGCTCGATGGTCCAGTGAGAGTACTCCAGTCGATCGGGAAGGTACCGGCCGTAAAGTACGGTGTGGCGTCGACGGTGATGTACTTGAGGCGAGCGGGCGAGATCGTGAATGGCGATCCCGATGGAGCCACGACGGCGGCGACAAAGGTCACGGTGGCCATGCCTGAAGACGGCACAAACCCGCCGCCACACACGGTGTACGCCAAGGTCTCGTAGCCCTTGAACGAGTTCACACCGTAGTTGCACGGCGGGGTGTAGCTGATACCGTACGAGGGCGTCGATGTGACGGTGGCCGTTCCTCCCGACACACTTCCAGCGTTGATCGTGAGGGTCGAGGGATTCACCGTCACATCGTTGGTCAAGACGTCTAGAAAGATTGGCGTCAGGCAGCTCACTGGAGTGGCGTAGACGTAGTGGTCGTCTTTGGCTTGAGCCGGAGGCACGAGCGTGCATGGGTACACCATCGAGGGATCGAATGGGAACCTGCGGCAACACACCACGATTCAAGAGAGCGCAGGCGGTGAGTGGAGTTGGACTTTTGGAAGTTGCGCGTGCACGACGTACGTCTCACCCGAGTCAGCCAAGCCCCACAAGCAACCGTAAGGATCTTGTGTGATTTGGTAAAAGTAGTTGGCACTTCCGGTTGGGAAGGTCACTGTTCCGCAGCTGGCTTGCGTGGCCCAATCGTAACAAAGGACCCCGGAGAACTGCAAACGGTCAAAGTACATCTTGGTGCCAATGTAGTACGGCGTTGCGAGGAGGTTGAGTTGGCCGGGTCCTGGACTCGTGAGGATCGGTGGCACCATCCACGCGAGAGTTGCAGTATCTGTGATCTCGATACCGACAGGCGTTCCCGAGGTGGCGTTGATCGAGACGCAGTCGTACCGTGTCAGATCAACGTAGTCGATGGTGCACACGGCGACTGGAATTCCGCCGAGTATCGGGTAGTACATGTTGTACACATTGGCGATACTCGAACGTGTGGGATACACAGGTCCACCGGCAAACGCTCCTCCGCACTTGTAGTTGTTGGCGGCATTGGAAAAGTCCCAGCACAGCAGCGCGAGTCCTTGGGGAGTGGAAGGAACATTACCAAAGAAGCTGTAGAGCTGGTTACCGATCGTGATCAAGAGGGGGGCATCATTCACCACGAGAGTCAAAGGAATGACGTTCTGAGGCGAGTTGATGGTGCCGCACGAAGACAGCACTCCAGTGGCCGGATTTGCTTGGAAGCAGTACATCGTGCCGTCGGGACCGAGGGTGACGAACGAGTTGCTCTGGCCCGGGATCGGTTGGAGGCCACCGGAAACCCCGGAAAGCGGGCAGGTCGAAAGCGTCGAACCGAGAGCCAGCCAGCCGGCATCTGCTGGGCCGGCCGTGGCAGTCGAGGTGCAGAACTGGTTGAGCTGCGTGTCGAAGCACATGATGCCCCAGGTGCAGCCAAGGGAGCCGTCGGTGGCAGGGTAGGCGACGACCGTGGTGTACATCCAGCGACTGCTGAACATGGTCTGGCCGCCGTACTGCGCGGGAGTGCCAACATACTGGAAGCCCGAAAGAGCAGGAACATCCGTCCGCGCATCAAGGTGCGCGCAGAAGGTACCAGTGTACACGTCGAGGCACACGATCGTAGCTGCCGTGTGGTGGTACGAGAGGTAGACCTTGCCTGGCTGCGACGAGAACAATGCCATGAAACCATCGCCACTGATGCTCGAGCTGGGCAACGTGCATGTGGCATGGGTCTCGTGGGCATCTCGACTCTGGCGCGAAGAGTTCGACGCCAGCGAAGCAGTCGCGAGCTCCAGTCGGCTCGCAGGGCGCGTGGTCGATGTCACGCGCACGCTTGCGCTGGTCTGTGTCAGCACGATCAGTTAGATCGCGTTCAAATACCAAGTACCGACTCTACTACCTTCCAGCAAGCGAACCCGAACCCGAACCCACTCCACGCGCTGCGCAAAGCACGCGACTACAATAGATTACTTGAAGGTGTGGCAAGCATCGCACGTACCAAGGAGGTAGGGATCGAGAGATCGGCGTTACAGCTTGAGATTACCACGAGCAGAACGAAGCCAACCATGACGGCCATCGGGGCGCACATCTTGCGGGGATAACAAGCAGGGGAAAGTGCAGTGGGTGCTTCAAGCCAGCCTCCAATTGGCGTGTGGTCGAGCCCAGCCACTGGCACGACGAATCGAAGGAGCTGCGTGGATGGGAGAGCGGCAAGGAAGGCACTGCCACGCCCTGCAGCGCTGCGTTTGAGCCCTCAGCCGTGCAGCAGCTCCGAAGGCGCTGCTGCATGTTGCCGTGGGCGACGCTTGCAGCGGCAATTCTTCCGGGCCTCACCTGAAGCTTGCAGTATCTCTCTCGAGATACTTGCACTTGAGACGTGGCATGCGAGACAGAGAGACCCAAACACCTCCGCCAGCTGTTCCAACTCGAGCGAGCTTCTCAGCTATCGTGGTTGGAGCAGCGGAGCAACAACACTGCGACTTGGAGAGAGAGAGAGTCGAGGAATTTCGCCGAGGAATTTCGCCGAGGAATTGCCGAGAGGGAGATCGATATCTTCTCGATGTCGTGTTCGTGTTCGTGTTCGTTCTCGATCGCAAATGCTCTCGATACGACGCAGAGGGTTTTCGCCTCCGCTTCATCGGCTTCTTGCAGTTAATACTTCTCTCTCTCCAGCTCCTCTTGCTGAGTGTGCGTACGCCGTCCGCGAGCATGTGCTTGCTCACAGCTCGCATCACGAGGCTCTTGAACATCCTGCTTCATGGCTTGTGTGGTCCACGGGAGATATACATACTTTTATTAATGTACTGTATTTCGAGTGAAATTTGAATCGTCAACAGTAATGGACAACAGCATACATTCATTAGCCATCAATGAGTGCGTAGGTGGGGAGTATGTTTCGTCATTCATCATCGTACACGAGTAAACCACTTCCCCATAACACAACACTGCCATCATCGAGTGCACTGAGAGTCTGGTTGGTAATCTCTCGTTGTTGTAGTTCAGCGCTGAAGAATCGCTTGCTTGCTTGCATGCATGGTATGCTGGCGGCTACTTTGGTGGCCGCCGCTACACGTTATTGGTAAAGAGATGGGCAGTGGCTTCATGGAGCGCCGGGTGCGCAAACGTGAAGCCGGTGTCAGGAAGGCGCTCCGACCGAATGTGCGCTCCTTCGAGTAGCAGCGGGGCTCGTTCGCCGTAAGCCAAACGGACCACGAACGACGGCACAAAGAAGAACGATGGCCGCCACAGTGCTACAGTAAAGGAGGTCGATCGAGTGTAAGTGATGACTCGTGGCGCGAGCGACTGAGTGAGACGTACCAGAAGCCAGTGCGGCAGTAAACTGAGCATTGTCCGCAATCTCAGGCGCCACCAAGTTGAATGTGCCGCGAATATCCTCGCTCTTGATCGCCAGCTCGACGAACGAGGTCCAGTCGTCAATGTGTATCCAAGGAAAGAGTTGCCGTCCGCTGCCGAGCGTACCACCGAGACCCAGCTGGAATGCCAACTTGACGTGCGTCAGCATGCGGCCCTTCGACGAGAGTACTTGAGGTATTCGAACGATTACGAGTCGGGTGGCCGGTCTTACCATGGAACTCCTGCTCGGCATCGAGCAGGAGCAGGAGCAGGAGCAGGAGCAGGCCGAGGAAGCCGAAGAGGTAGTTGTAGTGGTAGAGCTGGAGATGGAATGGTCGAGCGAGTTATACGTGTCCTCCCAGCTGCGACACAGGCTCATCGCAAAGTTTGGCAGTTGACTCTCGGGCGGTATGGGCGAGCTCTCGCTCCATTCAATGTAGTTGGGCTCCGGCGTCGTGGGATAGATGCTAGTGGATGAGATTCCGATAAAGACCCGTGGCGGATCTGGTGAGGCCCTGATGCTCGCGACCAACAACTGCGAGAGTTTCACGCGACTATCATGCAGCTCCTGCTTGCGCTGCTCGGTCCATGCGTGCTCGATGATGTTAGCGCCACTGGTGGGACCAGAAGTGAGCGGTTGGATCACAATCCTCTGTCGCACCACCCCACGAGACGGGCTTGAGAGGTGGTGTACCTGAGCTGCACGATGGCGTCGCAAGGTGGCAGGCCGTTGTGCTCGATAGAGGCCCACGTGATGATCGAGTCATCGTGCGCACTGGGCGAGCGGGATATCACACGCACCGAGTGGCCGGCCTTCTCGAGTCTTGCACGCAGTGCCTGACCAAGGAATCCTGTTCCTCCACCGATGAGAACCCGCAGCGGGGCGGATGATGCTGCCATGTCTCAACCAAACAGCGAGCGAGGAGGCTCACCGCAGGGGTAGGAGAAGAGACTGGCCCATGGCGCGGGGCAGGGGTGTTTTGTTCTGCGCTGCATAAAAGGACGGCCACCGAGCCCTACCAAGAATCGGGAGCAGGGGCGGCAAGGAAGGCACTGCCACGTCCTGCAGCGCTGCGTTTGAGCCCTCAGCCGTGCAGCAGCTCCGAAGGCGCTGCTGCATGTTGCCGTGGGCGACGCTTGCAGCGGCAATTCTTCCGGGCCTCACCTGAAGCTTGCAGTATCTCTCTCGAGATACTTGCACTTGAGACGTGGCATGCGAGACAGAGAGACCCAAACACCTCCGCCAGCTGTTCCAACTCGAGCGAGCTTCTCAGCTATCGTGGTTGGAGCAGCGGAGCAACAACACTGCGACTTGGAGAGAGAGAGAGTCGAGGAATTTCGCCGAGGAATTTCGCCGAGGAATTGCCGAGAGGGAGATCGATATCTTCTCGATGTCGTGTTCGTGTTCGTGTTCGTGTTCGAATGCTCTCGATCCGACGCAGAGCACCTGCACCACCTGAAGGAAGAGGGCAGGCTGTAGCGAAAGGCACACACCACGGCGTTACTGGAAGTTGCCATGGGAGCCACATTACATACATGGTTATTCGCCGAGAGCTCCGCGCGCTCCACTGCTGTGGTCTGAGAGAGAGCGCGCCAGAGCAGTAGGAGGGGGTTGTCGCCTCCGCTCAGTTGGCCACGTATGAGGCATCGCCAGCCCGCGCGCCCCTGTATCTTCTTCTCTGCCTCTCTCCGAACGCACTCTCGTCGTACCGGGCACCTTGCGAGATGGCACGCGTTGTGGTCCTCCCCAGAGGCATTGGGAGCACTCTACTCGTGGTAGTTGTGATCTCGTGGTGGAGCTTGCTCGGTGTGGCTTTTGGTGATTCGTGTGTGCCCATGCCTGCCTCTCTCGCGTCTCAGTGCCAAGTGTATGTGCACATCTGCCTCTCATCCGCCTCCCAACCACAGCGCGCTCTCTGTCTGTCTGTCTGCCAGTCTGTCAGTCTCTGTCGTGTGACAACCCTGACTCATGGTCGATCATCGAGCAGAGTGATTGGCGTAGGCACGCCAGTGTTGGTTCCTGACGGTCTCACGATCAACGACCTCGACAACGCAGCGGCAGCTGATGTGGGCGTGTTCTTGGTGGGTCTCTGGTCGACGCAGTGCACAGATGCGGGCGTGGCGTTCGTGTGCGCTCAGTACTTTCACTCTTGTGCGCCTGTCGCGCTTCCCGACGGCTCGTCTGGTGCGTGGTACTCTTGGTTTGTGGTTGCGCGCGCTGAGTTTGTGCATTCCTGGTGCGCTCGACTTTCCTCACATGCCACGACGACGGCGGTGCATGTGATCGATGCTTGATGGTCGCAGTGTCTCTCCCGACGTCGACTTGCAAGGCTCAGTGCATCGAGTTCGTGGCAGCGTGCGGCTCGATGCTGACCGCTATCGGAGCCACAAAGCCCGACTGCGCCAACGCACTCAACCAAGCAGGCCTTGAAGAGTTCCCCTACGATGCATCGATCATCGTTCTCGCTCCAGGTCTTGAGGTTCGTTTTCGAGCGAGGAGGCGATGCTCGGCGATGTTCTGCGATGCGCCGCGGCGCGGTGCAATGTCGGTGTTGCGCGTGGCCCGAGACGGAGGCTTTGCTCGGTGCTGCTGCCTCTTCGGTGTTTCGGTGTTTCGCGCGCTCTCTCTTTCCCTCAGTCGAGTGTTGTTGGAGATGTTTGACATGTCGATCTCGAGTAATGTCGATTCAAGTCGAGCTGATGAGCCATGCTTGGTTTGGAATGACGTGAGACAGGTAAGAGTGTCATGCACAGTGTATCGAGTGGACGATGCGATGTTGCAACAAGTTCCTCGAGCGAGCTGCCAGGCAGTCGATGCGTCGTCCTTTCCTTTGTCTCAGTGCCAAGCGGTCGTGAACTATCCAGTTTACGTTCCCGATGGCTCGACCATCTCGGACCTTGATCAAACTGGTTCGCTCTCTCTCTCTCTCTTTCGCACACAATCAACCAATCAATCTGATTGATCAATGTCGGTGTCATCGAGGATTCGATTGATTGACACCTCTCCTCAAACTCACAAAACCTCTCACACACGCAGCATCTCAGTTGGTCGGATTGTCGTTGCTCGGACTGGTTGGATCTCAATGCACGAGCTCGTTGATGCCACTTGCTTGCAGCTTGGTGTTCAGACCTTGTTTCTTCTTCCCTGTCGCTCCTGGACTGCAAGGTTCGAACTCGCTCTTTCTCTCCTCTCTTTGAGATATATTCAGATTCTCGATACGATCGACACTGACTCGGTTGAATTGGAACGGATTGGAATTGGACAGTGTTGTTGGCGCAGCCTCCATGCCAACAATCGTGTCTCAACCTTGCCGACACGTGTGCATCCGAGAGCCTCGTGTGGGAGCTTCTTCCTCCGTCCATCACATCGTGTGACACCATCGATCCTTCGACTGGACTTCCTCAATATCCTCAAACTGTACGTCTCTCAATCGATCAGTCCCTCTCATTTCAAATCGATCTCTGACATTCAACCATCATCGACGATGATTGTGGACGATGATCAGGGATTGTCGATCAGTCTCTCGTCATCGATCACAGTCGAAGTGCCTTGCAACCAAGATGCCTTGGCGATCACTCAGCCGTTCGAAGCGATTCCAAGAGGAACGTGCGAGAAGCTCGAGTCGCCGACCACGTATTCGCAATGCTCTCGAGCCATCAACTGGAATCGAGTGTTCGTTCCCGAGGGAAGCAGCCAACAGCAGCTCGATCAATCGGCTCTCAATCAGACATTCCAGCTATTGTATTTGGAGGTCGATGAGCAATGCAGTGCGGCGGCTCTCCAGTTCGTGTGCGGCGGCACGTTTCTCGGTTGCGAGACTGTTCGATACGACGACCTCCAGACCAACGGTGTGCATGAGACACTCACTCACTATATCTCACTCACTCACTCACTCACTCACTCACTCACTCACTCACTCACTCACTC
>ERZ778023.5145-NODE-5145-length-10113-cov-57.708192_pt1 | contig 10113 bp, 16 predicted proteins | sample MGYA00375753_ERZ778023 | MGnify/ENA primary metagenome ERZ778023 (study PRJEB29350, sample SAMN05389822) | bioreactor metagenome | isolation source: Ammonium sulfate bioreactor | place: South Africa: University of Cape Town | collected 2014-04-04 ...
CAGTCTACCCTCCTGGTGTCATGAATCAACTTCAGCAGCAACAGCAGCAGCAACAGCAGCAGCAACAACAGCAGCAACAACAGCAGCAACAACAACAGCCGTTCGCACGTGCTCAGTCGCCCACCAACACGATGCAGCAATCGTACATCACCTTGCCGCCGAACTATCCGCCTCCTCCTTTGCCGGTCGGCGAGCAACAGCAGCAGCAACTGAACTCGATGCCGTCGTTCACCGGCGTGTCGACCTACACTGCGACGCCGCTTCCGACCTCAGACATTTCGCAGTACTACTCGTACGCCACCACCATGGTCGGTGGCCCGGCTCATGCACAGTAATTTCGCGTGAGCCTTGAGCCTTCTGCACCCGTGATGGGAAGGCCCCTACTTGTACATTGTAAGAGCCATGTGAAATACAGTACCCGCTAGCTTCTTGTTTTCCATACGATTCTGAGCCAGCTTGTGAGATCGGTTCCGGAAGTCAGTTCGAGTTGTTTGGTTGCGCTGTACAACAATTTCTCTCATTTCATTCGTGCTCTCATCCACAACGCATCTGTTCGATTGTTGGCTCGGTTGTTGGCCAACGATGGGTGATCATATCGATGATCAAGAAGCACTGCAAGAAGCGTTACTATCGGCAGTCGAAGAGGGTAGCGTCGAGCACGTCGAGCAGCTACTCGCACGCAATGCAAGCGTCGCGCACTCGTTCGATGGATGGACGGTGCTACATGCGTGCGCTGCACAAGGCAACGAGCACGTGATGCGCTTGCTACTCGAGCGCCAAGCCAATGTCGATGCCACCGATCAATCACTCTCTACACCCTTGATACACGCTGCGGGAGCCGGGAACACTGAGTGTGTTCGTATTCTGCTGAGTTCACGCGCCGACGTCAACGCGCTCGACTCGACGAGCTCGAGTGCATTGATCCACGCAACTACCGAAGCACACTTGGATATCGTTGAAATGCTGCTGCTCCATGGAGCAGACAAGCGTATTTGTACAGTACGATTGACTCTCGTAGAGCAGCTACACTTGAATGTGTGTCAAGCTGATTCGATTCGATTCAATGTGTGGCTGTGATATCGATAGAACTCTCGCTATCAACGAGGCACTGCGGTTGAACTGGCACGCACGCCTGAGCTGCGGCACTTGATTCAAGCCACTGGTATGCCAAACAACTCCTGCTCTCAACGATTACAAGCGTGCTCGTTGACGTACGTCGCTTCCTTTGACTCGATGCACTCAGAGTATCGATGGAGCGTTCGGAAGCATTACTACGCTCCTGCACGCATGAAACAAGCCATCCACATGATGGTGATGCTACGCTCGATCGAACGCCTGTCGGTCGTCTCGCTGCTGCCCAACGAAATCTTGATCGAGATCTTTGAAGCGCTCGATGTCAACTCATTTCTTGGTGAACTGATACCGTCCTCGAGTGCTCGTGATGGAGGAGATCACAGTGTGTTGCAGAGCCATCAACAATACGCGGCCATGTAGCAGTAGCATACAAGCACAACAGCAAGAAAGATATATCGCACGAGGGGATCTCACTCTTCTTCTTATTGGCTCACGAGCATGGCGCGTTAGCTGTTTGCTATACAGAAAAAGTACACTGATATCGACAAGGCACACAGGATCGAGAAGCACAAGATAATGACGGCAACCACGTAGTTGCCCTCTGACGACTCCACCTGTATCACGGCATCTAGAGAGTGGAGCGAGGGAGAGATTCATACACCGATTAGATGATACTCGTGTTAGGTCACTGAGGAAGCATAGCTGCTCGTACCACAACGAGAGATGCTCCATCTAGAGGAACTACACGGCTGGCGTGAAGAGTCGCCAGATGTCGCAGCAGCCATGCAGAAGCCAGTACCGAGACCGGTCGAGCACCAGCCACAGTCCTGGCCCTTGACGAGACACGATTGACAATCGAACAAGATGCTACAGCTCAACAACGGCTCGCAAATGGTGCCCAACCACTTGGTGAGGCATTCGCACTGCGGCGGTCCATTGTCCCTTGGGATGCACTGGCCGCCTTTGCAGGACTCGCTGCATGGAACTGCATTCGCAACGCCTCGGTGAGCTTCGTGTTGCTGGAGCCGAAGCCTCATTGCACGCAACGTACGCCGTGGCATCGAGCAGAAAGGACCGTAGTAGTCTCGAGTACAAGTACACGCAGCAGTAGGATCACATACTCCTTGGCGCGCATCGACCGAATCGTACGCCGCTGGATCGAATTGGTACTCAACCGCTGCTGTGGCGTTGACGATGCCCCAGCCACATTGATTGTTGGGCGTAGAAGAGTTGGATGCTGTCGCTAATAGTGCTGCACGAACCTAGAGTTTATCAATGGCCAAGTGTGAGCGAGGAGGGAGAGTGAGTGAGAGAGAGAGAGAGAGAGTGTACATACTTGAAAGGCACTCCAACTAGGATGCGCTTGTAGTATCAATGCACAAACACCTGCAACTAACGGAGTTGCAAACGACGTTCTGACAGAACAACATAGACACGAGTGAGTGAGTGAGCTCGATTTCCAACTGATATGACCAGTTTCTCTCTCATTGCATACCCGCTTGCAAGTTTGTACTCTCCCAAGTAGTTGGCGACTTTGACTTGGAATCCCATGGCACATGTATCTGGCTTCTCATACGAAATGTACGTATTCAGCCAGTGTGCACAACTCCTCTCCGCTTCTCGTGATGTATGGCATACCTTGATTCGTCCGTCGATCGTAGGGCCAAGAGCTGAGAAGATTGCCAACTCGCCAGCCACAGTCACAGCCCCGACGGTGATGGCATTCTGTGCATCAGCTGGAGTATCAAGACCTCGGATCGAACGATTTCCTGCAGCTTGAACGACCACGACACTACGTTCTACGGCAGCATCGACAGCCCTGGCAGGCTTCGAGGTCTTGCCGTCGAGATCCGGATAGAGCCACCAGTTCGAGTAGCCGACCGACGACGAAACGACATCGGTACCAAGCGCTTCTCCCCATTCGAGGCCTGCCACATAGTAGTCCTCTTCGATGGGCGTCTCCTGTAGATGTATGGCCGAGAGAGCACACTGGTTGGTTCTCTGTGCCACAGCGCGCCTTCGGTATGGAGCAGTCGTAGATACCTTTGTGACGTCTTCGGTCTTTGCCAACAGGTAGCCAGCATCGAACGCTGGCCCGTAGAGTGCACCGTCAGCTCGACCACCAGCAACCGAGGTGGTTGCCGTGCCGTGATCTTCGGCGCTCTGTAATGTGGCACGTTTGGTGGCTCCTTCGACATTACTTCGTCCATGTACAAAATCGTAGTGCGCAATGATCTTGGGCATTGCTGGATGCTCGAGATTGTAGCCTAGAGTCGTGTTCGAGCGAACGATCGGATGGAAAGAGAGCAGGTGTTAGCAGCGGTTCTCGGCTCACTCACGCAGCCAGTCGATTGGCCACGAACCCGAATCGAGCATCAGGATTTGAACGCCACTGCCATTGAGACCCCGGTTGTGCAGCGGAATGACCGAGATTGTCTCGAGCTGTGCACGTGATCCGCCATATCGAAGTTCGTTCGTGGCCATGTTGGCGTTGACCTGGCGGCGGCCATGATTCGCTCGAATGACGGATGGCTCTTGGTCGCTCTCGAGAGCCATGGACGAGTCTTGAGCACGAGGAACGGTGACTTCTTGTCGTCGTTCATACGATCGCACAATGTCGATCTCTTGTACAAACTCCAGCGCACACAAGCGATCGAGTAGACTCGAATCGCGTTGTAGTAAGGAACGCGAGATCGAGATCGAGATCGCATTGAGCCAACGAGATATCGAGCGTAGCTCCACGAGGTATCCTCCTCCTCTTCCTCCTCGTGAGGCAGCTGCATCTTCATAACCACGCATTCGAACTGCAAGGTTCGGTAGTGCATGACACGATTCACTCGACGACATGAATCCGAGTGCTTCTTGTTGTTGGTTCGGATACCAATCGAATTGATCGAGTGGCTGCCTCTCGATGATACTCTCGAACAGTAGGCGAATGTACTTGGCACTCACTGCACGATCACCTTCGAGCCATGCCTGTATTCGATCATGATCGTAGCAAGCGAGTGACGTACGATAGATACTGATCAGTGAGTTGAGCTGCCTCTGCCTATGACGGGGACAGAGAGAGAATGAGAGAATGGCACCTTTGCATGTCGATGGCGTCGAGCGATGGCCTTGTCTGAGAGGCGGTATCCATGACCGAGAAGCTCGCCTGCGTGTCGTATCGTATCATAGAGCCGCTGCGTTGTCGACGCCATACTGAGGCCGCTCGGTGGCGTCGACGAAGATAGCTGCTTCACGAGTTGCGTCATGTTGTGGTGTCGTTGATTGCAAGCATCGTGCGAGTGCTTGTCTGTGAACGAGATCCACAGCCGAAGATCATCGGCTTGTGCAAGACTGCACTCGATTGGTTCAGTCACCCGATCCTTCTATGCATAGCCATGCAAACATAGCGCCATCGCCACATACGTTCGAACAATATCTGGATGCAGGGGAGTTGAGTTTGGTGCAGTTGATCGAGAGGAGTGCTGCTGATGCTCATGAAGCAAGAGAACGTGGCGCAGTGTCGCAGTGAGTTTGTGCGAGTTGAATCGATCGGGTTTCGAGGTAGAGTCGTCAATCGAGACAGCACTCGATGGGACAGTGACCATGACCAACAGCATTGAGGTGATGACGATCAGTGTCATCACAAGAGAGCCAATGTCATGTTGAGGTTGGCGATGGTGGAGGTGATGCATTGTTGAAGGAGCGAGTGAGCGAATGAGATAGCACTGTTCTTGATCTCACCACCAGTACTCAACCAACTCCGCGCGCCCAAGGCCTTCAGCACTCGAGCACTCGACAACCACTGCTGGACCATGGAGCACAACCCATAAGCCACCGGACCGAGAGTTGATTCGTGATATAAGAGCAAGGGCGTGTGGATGGCATGGTACTTCTCGGCTTCGGCTTCGAGCAAGTGTAGTATCTGTTCTTATCAGTGTAATATCTGATACGTACCTCTCCGGAGGTACCATCAATGTTATCGAATTTGTGACTCTGGGGGAGTGGGAGTGTTGATGGGCGACTTGGTCGACCATCGCCTGCTCGACTATCGGCCTTGCACTGCACTAGCTGCTTGGTACCATCCGGTAGACCCCAACCCTTCCTTCTCTCTTTCTTTCGATTGTGTGTATGTCTTTTTTGCGTGTCAATATGCATCAGCAACAATATCGCGAAACAATCGAGCTATAGATGCCGCACTGCAAGTAGCGCTGCAGTCGCGAGTGCCAACCAGGCGTTGGTAGTCTTGAGCTCGGCCCACACGGCCTCCCACTGCTGCCGACCGCGCACCAGCGCCTCGAACGGTATGTTGGAGGTGATCTCGTCGATGGCGGCCGACAGCTCTCCTCCCGAACCTCGCCGGTAGCGGTAGTCGATGTGCGTCGTTCCGATGACGCCCATGGCAATCGGTCCCGAGCACAGCGCCACGGTGCTGGCGAAAGGCGTACGCAGCGCGGCTCCGGCTGCAAAGAGCGCCAGACTCCATAGCATCGGATGGCGAGTGATGCGTTGGATACCACTCACGGCGCCATCGGCGTCGCTCGTGCGTGAGCCAAAGTCCATCGGGCAGCGAGCCTTGAAGCGCATCGTCAAGATACTGCTACCGCCGCTAGTTGACTCGGTAGCATCGCTGCTGGTCGTCTTGCTCTTGTGCTTGCTGTCGTCGCTTGGCGTCGGCGCTGTTGGTTCGACGTCGACCTTGGCTTGCACGAGCTCGACCGGCACCTGGAGCTTGGGCAACAGCTGCGACGCGAGCACCAGTCCGGTGCCTTGAAGCACGAACGACGCCAACACTAGCGGTCGAGGTACGCGCGACGCCCAGATGCGCGTCTCGTTTCGATAGCGCAAGAAGCCGTACGCGACCGAGAGACATGCACCGCCCGAGAGCGTGTTGTACACGGCATGGTAGATATCGTTGCTCGTGGCGGCGATCAGTTGCTCGCGATACTGCGATAGCGCCAGGTTCTCGGCGACGAATGCTGCCCAGCCGAGTGAAACCCAGCGCACAGCGCGATCACTGACGAAGGCGCGAAGCATGTCTGCCGAAGAGAGAGGGAGAGTGAGGAGGTCAAGAACAGTAACTAAGTCTTTGCTCGTGTTACAACTGTCTGACCCGCGCCTGGTGGTGGTAGTGCACCGTTCGACTCATGGCCTTCTGCTCCTACTCAGGTCAGCGCTACACCCGTACCCAGCGATGCAGTGTCGAATGGAGCCGTCCTATTTCTTCTTCGGCGTCCTGGCTTGTCTCAATCAAAATTGCACGAGTCGGGCAGCAGCTACAAGTAACCTCACCTCCAATCGCTGTAACGAGTGCTTACGAGAACCTCACACCCTGGCGCGTTCGGCTTGGGCTGGCGGTCTTGTTATTGTTCTTGTTATTCGATCTTATGATGTTGGCGCGGTCAATTTCGGGTGCTTTACGGTATCAGCACGTGCGGCGGTGCTTACTCATTTTCCCTTAACAGGCCAGGCCGGAAGGGAGGTTCCTCCTTCTCTCCCTCTTTGCCTCCCTCTCTGCCCCGTTCCTTCATCCCCAGTTCCGCCGTTAGAACAACACGATCGACCATTCGCCTAGCACACACGAGCAACATAATCGTCTTCGCAGTTACTGCTTCGAGCTTCCATCACGATGGAGCGACGTCGGCCTGTGTGGGTTGGTTCAACAGCCCACTCTTGGTCCTTCGCTTCGATGTTGCTCGTGTTGAGCGTGCTGGCTGGCGCATACGTTCAGCTGGTGGCGGGCCAGTGCATGGTACCGTCCACTGGTGAGACTGGGTACGATACCATGCGCCATTTGGCTGGCCATCGATGGCCGCCACTATCGCCATCGTATCATATCAACATTGCGGGCGTCATCAAGTACACTAACCGACAACATGATGTAACCGACAGCGGCGATGGATATCTAGCAACGTTTTCATCGACACTACGCATCTACAACGTCTATCATCATCAAGTACGGCATGCACGCATTCATTCGCGCCATACGTATGTGTATCAGCACCTCCGCTACTAACCGAGACCAACGTTGTTTGCCGCCCAGGAAGCCGAAGTTGTGTGTATGTACTTCTCCCATACCGTTTGGAGTTGCTCACGATGTACGTGTTGGTTGGTTGGCTCAAACGCAACTATCCTTGTCGATCGTAGGTTTGGACCCAATCGCAGGAACGATTTGCGGTCCTCCTATCATTGCGCACTCGGCCATCCCGGGCTTCTCGGCCATATACTCCACACTGCAAACGCCTCCCGGCTTCGATGGGCAGATCATGCTCAACGAACAATACTTGTTCTTCACTGCCACGGCGTACGACAACACCAACGCCTATCCACACTGGGGAATCGTACGTTGCGCCAGTGACTCTCGCCTGGCGAAGTGCGCGCGCGTGTGTGGCGTACAAGAGCTCAACGAAGCCTGCGTACGAGTAGGCGTGCTTCGATACGCTCGCTGGCGGACCAGGCGCCTACTGTAGCACCGGCGGTTTCCTGGCACTCGGCACTTCGCCAGTCAACCCATCAACGAGCACGAGCTACGGCGGAGGCTTGGTGGCGTTCCCTGGTGGAGTACCGAACCAATTCCTCACTTTCGGTGCGTGATACAATGGATGGCGAGTTGGCGCGCATCAAATAACAACAACATACCAATCGCACTGCTGCTGGTGGGGATGATGGTGATGGTGCTTGCGTACTCTAGGTGGAGACCTGTCGCTGTACTGCGTGGTTCTCAGTGGAACCACGGGAGCAATGTCTCCTTGCCCAGCACCGCACAACTCCCCCTTGACGCCCACACTGGGCGGTACGACCGCCAGCGCACCATTGCTATTGACACTGGGAACAAAGGTGTACGCGACGTACGAGGACGGCACCAACGCCTACGTCGTGTGCTACGACTTTAGCCAGCTGTCCCCGTACCCGTGCAACAACCCAAGCCCCGGAATCACGACACGAGTGATGATGTTCAGTGGCTCACCCGAGCTATACAACACGTGGTTTGCGTACGACGCGACAATGACTCCGACGCACATTTGTACGTCGTTCTTTCGACAGATGCAACTCTCGTGCGTGCAATTGTCCGACGGCGCCATGATCACCACCTTGCCAAGCTACGTTTCGAACTCGAATTGGTTCGTCGGAAACCTCGGCTCGCATGCGACTATCGGCACCAAGTCGTTCTTCAGCTTGCACAGCGATGTAATGGCCGATACGATCAGTACGTTGGGACTCTCGCTGGCACGAGAGAGATGATGACGATGATGATGATGGTGGCGGTGGTTCCCTCTTCTTACCGACAGCCACGGTTCATTCGTGACCAACGCTGACAGGGTGTTGGGACTGGGCCAGCAATGCCCAATGCGGGCAGTTGGTAGCACCTGCTGGTGGCTCCTTCTACTACGCCATCACGGTCGATCCTGACGGTTGCATGTGGGCACTGTCGGATAGCCACGTCTCGGTCAACTTTGACGTCAACTTTAATACGCCGTGCGCCACCGCACCGCACGGCATCGCCAATACCGACTTTCTGCTCCTCAACACACCGATCCCATGCATGTCGAGCGTGGCATACGACGTGCTGGCCAACGACGTGTTCATCTTTCCGTCGTCTCTGACGGCAACCTCGAGCAGCCCGGTGACCTCGAGCGCCGTCACCATCGGGCCACCTTATGAGCTGCAGTGGACGCCACCGAGCAGTTGCAGTGGCGCCGGCTGGACCGGCATCGCGGCCGTGTCGTACCGCGTGTGCTCGAACGCATGGGCCACCTCGAGTGCCACCGCCAATTGGTACATTGTGTCGAATCCGGGCCCGATCGTGCTGCCGGCCATCAGTTACACGGTGGTGGATTTTCAGTCGACCACCGTGCCGCTTAGCGATTGGATCACGCAAGGAGTGTTCCCGATCGACTACAATTCCTTCCAGATCCTGACCAACGTATCGCCGCAGATCGGCTGGGTCACCTACAATCCGAGCCCGATCCCATCGCTCACCTTCCTTCCCAACCGCAACCTGGCGGCGCCTCTCGTCATCAGGACGCAAATCTGCGACAACCCCGGAACGATCGGATCGCCACCAATCACCATTCCTCGCGTGTGCAAGCAGACGGTCGTCACGTTCGTTCCGTACTACGTGCACTGGGCCGCTCCAAACCTCGATCCGTACACGTTTTGGTACATGTACTGGCCGGGATACATTGAATGGAATTGTACGTCGCTCTGCTCATTTCAACGGGCTCTCCCTGCTACTAACAATGTCCGTTGCATTCCACGGCCGTGCAGCGAACCTGCCCGATGACTTTCAGCTGCAGCTCGCACTCGTCAAGCTACCGTCCATGACCAACGTGGCCAACTTTGTTCTGCCTCTGCAAGATATCAACGGCAACGCCACTTGGACTCCAGTACGAGGACGGCTAAACAACATGGATCACTTGCGTTCCTTGTACTCACGCTAAGATGCACTCGATGTCTGCATTGTAGCACAATATGATGCCCGGCAAGTATCAATTGTACATCAAGAGCTATGGCAACTCGATTCCCGCGTTCAATCATGGTTACCAGTGGCCTAGTAGTGGTGTCATCGAGGTACTGTCAACTGTCAATATGTGAGTAGTCACTGATGAAATGTACTCACTCTCTCACTCATTCATTCTCACTCTCCCCAGCTGCGAATCAAGCCACCAAAAGGTTGATACCATCAAACTACCGTGACTGCCGTTGCCTTTGTTCATATATAACCCTATCACACCACATCACATCCCACTCAGCCAAACTACTCGTGCTCCATTTGTTGAAACGAGTAAGCAACCTCTCTATCACATACACTCGCGTTTCATTGCAGCTTCATCAAGAGTTACTCTGGCGGTGCGCGATGGTGCTGTAGGTTGGCGCCAAATCGAGCTCCAAGGCGCGTCTACTGTTCTTTGCCTCTGGAATCACTCGCGCAACCACCATTTAGCTCGCTCCCTCGCCCCCTCTGCATCTCTCTTCTCTCTCTCTCTCTCTCTCTCTCTCATGATGCGTTCTTCTCAACCACATCCGAGTGCTCAATTAGCTAACGCTGTTGCA
>ERZ778023.5160-NODE-5160-length-10075-cov-60.231038_pt1 | contig 10075 bp, 17 predicted proteins | sample MGYA00375753_ERZ778023 | MGnify/ENA primary metagenome ERZ778023 (study PRJEB29350, sample SAMN05389822) | bioreactor metagenome | isolation source: Ammonium sulfate bioreactor | place: South Africa: University of Cape Town | collected 2014-04-04 ...
TCGATCAACGCCTTGAGCTTTGCTGATGACATTCGGCAGATCTCGACCTACATCTCGGCCTTCATCAGGAAGGTCGACTATGGCGATGATCTCGAGAAGCAACTCAACTTCTACGTCGACTGCCGCCGTGCGTTCGCGAACCTCGACTCGGTCAAGGCCATGTTGGTTCAGTGTGCGTGTGGCTTGGCGATGCGCACTCTCTCCAAGATGAACGGCGCCCATTCGCGCCGTACTGCTGCCTTTGTTCGAGTACGCAAAAAAGCCCGAACCGATGCCAGCGCGTTGTCGCTCGCATTCCGACCGACGCTCACTGATTCTCTGTGTCGTCCGTAGGCGTGTGTGGCCTACTGCTTCATCACCATTCCTGCCTTGGACTCGATCTTCCCGCGCTTGTACCTCTACTTGCTCGCGTCTCACGTGGCGTTGGTGAACGGCTGTCTGCCGCAAGGAGAGGCTCTCATCAAGGCCGCCATCACGCTGTTGCGAGATGTTCCTGCCGTTGAAGGTGCGCACCAACACCGATATCGCCCTCATGTCGCGGCGATGATGATCGCTGATGATTGTTGACGACGACATCTCGGCAGAGATCGAGCACCAAGTGCAATCGACTGCACAGCTGCTGTTGGTGTTTGTGAGCCAGCTCGCGTCGCAGCTGGTGTGTATGCCAGGCCATCCCGAGCACGGCCCCTTCTACCTGGTGAAGGCGCTGCTGCAGGTGCTGGACGAGCACGAGTGGGACAAGGGCACCATCACCAAGGCACAGATCAACCTTCGCATCGTGGCCTTGCTCGCTGCCATCTCGCAGCAAAAGTTCATCTACGGCATTCCCGACAGTACGACGAGAGCCGGCCGGTGCCTCCACCTCGCCATCGTGTGCGCAGCAGGCTCACTCACTCACTCACTCACGACGACGATCTGTGTGTCGCTCATTGTGTGGTCTGTAGTCGAGCAAAACGATCTCCTCTACGGTGGCGATCCGGATTACCAGGAGGAGCTGCAAGGCATGGTCGACAAGCTCCTTCAGGAATGCCTCAACACGCTCGGCGAGCTGAAGCAGAACACCGATGCCGCGGTACGTTAGAGTTCCAAGCGATACGCGCGTTCCGCGTGTTCATGGCACCGCTCGCTGATCACGTGCATCACCACCACCACCATCGTCTACAGGCAAAGCGACTGCAAGCTGAGCTGGCGGTCGAACTGCTGAACCACACGATCGCCTTCGCCGAGGTCAACCAGCAATCGGCGCAGCTGATCTCGAACTTGTACGAGCTTGCAAAGAACTGTGGCGCCAAGCCATCGACGCTCGAGCAGTGCATCTCGTTCCTTCGTCGCTACCACGCCGAAAACCCATCAGTCGACGACATTAGCCGCAAGCTGCGCTAGAAGCTTGGTACTCCCCGCTCCGAGCGCGTGCACCATGCGCGCCTCTCTTCATCTCTCTCTCTCTCTCGCTCTCTCTCTCTCTCGCTATCGATCTCTCGCACTTTGGCAATCGCGCCTTGATTTCTCTCGCGCCGCTCGCTCTTCCGCTCTCAATCCCTCCGATTGCGCGATCGTATTGAATGAAATGTTATCAGATATATACTCTCGAGGTGATGGCGGTGAGGAATGTATTACGCGGTGGCTTAAATAAGATACACGATGCTGGGTGAGCCAAGCACTCTTGTGGCGTGTGCGCGCGCACAGGAATCAATGCGTGGGTGCTTGGCGACTGGAATGGAAGCGCGGACAGAGAGCCCAAGCAAGCAATTGCAAGGTACTCTCGGCGCTCGCTCCTCTTGCGTTTTGTACACTGGCAATAATGACGGGCTATGGCTACGACAAACGGTAGCGGATGAGATCGCATCCGAAGAACGCGATAAAACGAGACAGTACGAAACAGAATAACAGATGGCGGCAGCGTACGGTGATGCCGCCAATCAATACGTGGGGGATATGGCTTGTTTGTACAACACAAACACAGAGAGAGAACGATCAACCAACGGGCACCTGCTGCTGCTGCTGCTGCTGTTGCTGTTGCTGTTGGTGCAGACTCAAGAGTGCCAGCGGTAGATCGGCTGTTGATGCCGATCGTTCGCGGCGGCGCTCGTCTTCGAGTTTCGAGCGCATGGTACGCAGCTTGCCGAGAATGTTGTCAAAGGTCGGTCGTCGGCGGGGATTGGCGGCCCAGCACGCGACCGTGAGATCGCGCAGGCCCTTGTGCGGCTCGTAGTGTTTGGGCAGCAGCTCGGGGCGTGCGCCGGCAGCCACGGCGTTGGGAATGTCCCAGTTCGCCATGTCGGCGTACGGTCGCAAGCGCGTGATCAGCTCCCAGAGCACGATGCCGAAGCTGTACACGTCGACCTTGTCGGTGTAGTCCTTGTCGTTCTCGAACATTTCGGGAGCCATCCAGGCAGTGGTGCCGATAAAGTGGTCGACCTTGCGTGGATCGGCCTTGCCAATCACTGGAGTACAGCATAGGAGTGATCAGCAATGAGAAAGCCACCGAGCAAGATATAGCAAGAGAGAGAGAAAGAGAGAGAAAGTGAGCGAGCGAGCAAGAGATAGCGAGAAAGAGCGATTGGTACCTCGCGTTGTGCCAAAGTCTGTGACATAGATTCGTTCCCAGTTGTCGGCCACGAGCACGTTGGCAGACTTGAGATCTCGATGGATTAAGTTATGACGATGGAGGTGGTGCATGGCGGCGGCGATTTGCTCTGCGACAAGGAACTTGGCCTTCCAATCCATTCGAATCGAGCTATCGGCCAAGATACTCTCGAGGCTTCCCATTTCTGGTGACAACGACGACGACGAACGGCAGGTGAGCAACATTCGGCGGCTCGAGAGCGCGACGACGCGCGTACCTTGGAATGGCGACACTAGCATGTACTTGGGACCAGCCGTGTTGGCGGCGATGCACGGTAGCAGGTTATCGTGCTGCAACACGCACATGAGCGCCACCTCGAAGAGGAACTCCTCAATATTGAACGACACGTGCTGCTCTCCCGAGATCTTGACTGCCACCGATTGGCCGTTCCATTTCGCAAGGAATACCTCACCCGCCGCACCTACACGACCGTGTGAGCACGCGTACATGGCAGAGTAGAAAAGAGCGAGAGAGAGCGAGAGAGAGAGAGAGAGAGAATGGGTGTACCTTCACCGATTTTCTTTACAATATCAATATCGGTGGTATTGATCAAGCGATGGACGCTGAACTCGCCGGTACGAGCGTAATTGAGCATGACTTGAATGGCTCCCGAGGACCATAGCTTCTCTCGCAACCCGTAGACCATCTCGACTGTTGTGCCAAGAGGACGTGAGCCAATCAGGTCAGACAGAGAGAGAGAGAGAGAGAGAGAGAGAGAGAGAGCGAGCGAGAGAGCAGCAAGTAGGTACCGGGATAGGCGAGCTGCGATAAACTGCGGCATGCCGATATTCGCAGATGGTGTGGCACCTTGTCTTCGGTACTGGTGGCCCACTCGATGGCCCAGTTGATATGGAGATCTCGCGTTGCAAATAGACCTGCGAGGACGGTGTCAGACAAGCACTAAGAGCAAGCGCGAGCAAGCGAGCGATGATACCTTCGTCCTTCGTTGTCAGAATGGGGCTCTCGCGACTCTGCATGAGGTTCAACTTGAACTCGGCCTTTTGTTGCTTCTTCCATTCTTTCCGTTTGCGTTTCTGCGCGCGGGTATCATCGTGATCGCCGTGATGAAGCAGAAGCGAGAAACAAATCAGGTGAGCATATGAATGACGGTATTAACTCGCACGCGCGCTTCGATCGATATGGCGGTCGTACCTCATTGGATCGGTAGGTTTGCAGCCGATGACAAATGGGGATGGTATCGATGGGGTTGGAAGAGATTAGCGACGACGAAGAGCCCGACGAGTGGAGACTCGGCGGCGAGCTTGACGAGGTGGTGGGCGAGTCGGGTTCGGGCGAGTTGGGCGGTGAGAGTTGCGACGGCGACGACGACAGGTTGGCTGAGTACGAGCGCTTAAGTGAGTCGAGTGACAGCGACGGCACGAGCGAGCGATCGATACTGGCGCGGTCACTAAGTGGTGCCGCCGACACTTTCTTGGTGGTGTTGGTGTTGTTGAAGTTGTTGTCGCGACTCGAGATCGATACCGAGAGCTTCGAGGGCGAGTGGCGAGGCTTGCGGGTGAGGCTCTCTTCCTTCTCGCTCGCCAGCGCCGAGAGTGACGGCATCTCGGGCAGAGAATACGAGAAGGGTGACAGGCCGCCACGGTCGGGTTTGCTCTTGCTGCTGCTGCTCTTGCTGCTGCTCTTGCTACTGCTCTTGCTGCTGCTCTTGCTGCTACTACTGGTGCTGCTACTGCTCTTCTTGGTCTTGTCGGGTATGGAGCGCGGCGAGAACATGACTTGGTGAGAGTCGGCGCCGTCGCCCTTGAGTGCAAGCTTGGGGATCGAGATGCCGCGTGAACCGATGATCGGACTGCTCTTTGTGGATCGAGAGCGCGAACCATCAGGTGAATCGTTGGCAAAGTCGGATGGCACGTGATGGTTGGGAATGTGCGACGGAGACGATGGTGAGGAGCTGAGCAAGATGGTGGCCAGAGCAGCTGCCGGTGGACTGCTTGCAGCCGAAGCGTGAGAGGATGACGATGACGATGACGATGACGAGGATGACGAAGAGGAGGAGGAGGAGGAGGAGATGGGTGCTAGGGAGGCTAGGAACGAGGAAGCACGCGAGATGCGCGAGCGAGGCGATGACGGAGCAGGCGTGTTGGCAGATGCGATGGCGGGCGAAATGTACGGCCGCAAGCCGGCGACCGACGACGCACGGGAGCGCGAGAGCATGACCGGTGAGCCACCGCTGCCGCTGCCACCAGATTGCGAGGGCGGCAGCGTGGTGGTGGTGGGCGGCGAGGCCGAGGAGCTCGACGAGGCGGTTGCGATGGCGAACGAGGAGTTGAGCTCACACGCGACGTCGTAGAGGTCGAGTGCATCGGACTCGCTGCCACGGCGCGCCGAGGCCATGGCGGCCTTGGAGCGCACGGACTTGCACCACCAGGTGGCGCTCAGGATGCCGCTGGTGCTCTTGATGGTCGAGATGCTGCCGTCCTCCTCGCGGTTCTCGATCTCGGACACGAGAGCCACCGGCACGTTGAGGAAGCTGGCGTTCGGGTAGCACTCGCGCTGCTGCTGTCGCCAACCGCGCACGGACGCGAGGTTGCTGTCGATGATCTGCGTGATGGGGATCTCGAGGCGGTAGAAGAACATGAAGCAGCACATGCGCACCGTGATGTCGGAGCTCTCGATCTCGGCGCGCGGCGCCTGGATGACGCTCGAGAGCCACTCGCGATACGCAGCCCACTCGGCGGCCGTCGGCTGCAGCGCCTCGGGCGTCGATACTGGCGAGACGTTGCGCAGCACGGGGTCGGGTGGCGGCGAGAACGGCGACGCAGCAGCCGCAGCCGCAGCAGCCGCCGCAGCGGCGAAGTCTTCATCGGCCGAGTCGGTCGCGTCGCCGGCAGCAGGCGGCAGCGCCGAGCTGTAGCACTGGCGCATGTAGAGTGGCATGTCGTCGATGCTCATCTCGGTCTCGGGCAGCGGCGGCGGTGGGCCGGGCGGCACGTTGCTCGGGCCGCCGATGCCGGGCAGCGCTCCTCCTCCTCCGCTGCTGCTGCTGCTGCTGCCGCCGATCGAGATCGAGTTGGAGCGCGAACGTGGCGATAGCAGTGATAGCGAAGCCGACTTGAGCGACAACGATGGCGACTGGCTCAATCGTGCGTTGCCAATGTCGAACTTGCGCGGCGGCGAGCTGGTGGCCGTTGCGGCGATGGCGATGGCGGCCGACTGCGCGTTGCCGTGCGTGATGCTCGTTGCTCCTCGCGGGCTGCGACAGCTCGCCGCCGCCGCCGTCGATGATGACGATGATGACGACGACGACGACGAGACCGAAGTCATGGGTTGATACGAGCATATCGACATGGAGCGCTGACGGGCCTGTGGGGCCGAGCTGGAGGTGGGGCTGGAGCTGGCGGTGGGCGTGGGCCCGATGCCGGTGCCGCTACTGCGCAGCCCGATCACATGCTGCAGCTTGGTCTTCCTCCTGCCGCCATCCTCCATCGTGGCGATGGGGCAGCGAGTTCACGTCGAGAACAGCCCGTCGCAGCGGTACGCGCACACGCGCACGACGAGAACGCGAATGCCAGCGACAGCGAGCGAGCGAGCGAGCGAGCGAGCACAAGACAGTGGGCGCCGCGGCGGCTGATGCGCAATACACGACTACCACCAAGCGCTCTGCTGCGGACGATCAACGCCGAGCGCGATGGTCGGTGCTGGCAGAGACGATGAGACAGGCAGCGGTATGAAGTGGTCTGGTGGGTGGTTGGTTGGTTGGTTGTTGTTGTTGTTGGCGTGCGAGGTGGTGCGAGAGATGGCTGGGTGAGCGAAGAGCGAGAGAGAGGTATGACACAGCAACAGCAACAGCAACAACAGGCCTGTCTCTCTCTGCCTCACGCACAGCACAGCACAGAGCAGAGCGACAACCGAAAGCCACCCACCCGAACAGCCCTTCGCTCTCTCCTCTCTCTCGCTCTTCTCCCAAACTGGGCCACGCCCGCCTGCTGGTTCGGTTGGTGCTGCTGCTGCTGCTGCCTGTCGAGGAAGAACTGTGCGTTGTTTCTATTGGTCTTATTGCCACAGCCGCAGCAAGCGTTGGCGCACAAAGTACAATTCTACAACTACAGCCGCGCCAGCGGGCCAACGTCTGCCAGCAGCGGTGAGTCGGACGGCAGCAGCACCGGCATCGTGAGGAGCATTTGCGCGTAGGTCTTGCCTTGTCGATCGATTTGCAGTGACGCCAAGCCTCCACCACCTGTGTGTGTGTGTGCGACCCAATCCACGCAATCCACCACATTGGCGCTGTTGAGGTTATTACCAGTACGAAGACAATCTCGAGCACCACGAGCAATAACGCGCCGAGAACGCCATGACGAATGTTGGAACCGATGGCTATCGCGCAGCGTTCTTTCGGTGGTTCGCTCGTACCGAGAGATTTCGTCAAGAGGAAATTCAGGGCGCAGATACCCGGGAGCTCATAGCGATTGACGCGGCCGCCTATCAGGTGGCCCATGTACTCGTGTACTCGCTCGGCCGTCACGTACGACTTGATGAAGTGGTAGGCGTCGGGCTTGCGCGCAATGATTCCGATGTTGGCAATGTCGCCCTTGTCGCCGCTGCGAGCGGTGCAGAGTGCAATGAGCGGCACGACGGTGGCGTCGGCGTAGGTGCCGTAGTAGCGCCAGTACTTGGCGTCGGTCGAAGGGCGCGAGAGCGAGGTCGTGAGCGAGCTCGATACTGGAATGGCGTCGAGAGGCGTCGTGGCCGGCTCGGCGTACACCACCGGAGTGGCGGGCGCGGACGCAGACTCGATGCCGACCGAGACGCTCACTGGCGCGAGGCTCTTGCTGACCAGGCACGACCAGTGTTGCACGAGCGGCGCTGGGCGAGGTCGTCCAGAGCCGCCGCCAGTGATTCCAGGAGCCATACTCAGAGCGGCCTGGCAGAGACGCGATGCAGATATGAGAGAAGGGAAGGGAAGTGTGCGTGTGTGATGGCGCGCTCGCCAGACATACTGGAGCAACCTCTTTGCCAAAGATGGCAAGCGCCGTGGGATCGGTGTGGTGTACGCCGATACGCAGCGTGACTTCGCGAGCCAGGTCGGCGACACGCGAGCGAGGTCCGTAAGTGTGCTCGGCGCCGATAATCTCGATCTCAGTGTGGAGAAAGTCGGGGAGCTTTCGAAACGCGAGCATTCGTCGTGCTCGTGTCAAGATAGCATCGGCCACACGTTGTGCCTGTGGAGACGGCATTAGAGCAGAGCGAGCGAGCGAGCGAGCGCAGAGTATGTGCAGGGATAGATAGATAGATACCTTGATTCGAGCTTCGAAGCCACCAATCATCAACTCGGCAGTGATGCGGTATCCATCAAAGTAGGTGGAGCTCGTCTTGAAGAAGGCGGTCGGCGGACGACCGCGGGCACCCGAGACCCAGACGCGATCGGGAGCGAGTTGCTTGAGGGTGGTGTGGCTCATGTCGACGATGACGTCGGGCAGCAGATAGGCGGTCGGGTCGCCGATCTCGTACACGAGCTGCTCGCTGACGGTGGCGACCGACACGAGGCCGCCGGTGCGCGCGGGCTTGGTGACGACGAACGAGCCGTCGGGCGAGAAGTCGACGATCGGGAAGCCGACGTTGCTCCAGCCGCCGCAGTCCGAGTCGGCCGAGAGGCGCCAGTCGGTGAAGTTGCCGCCGGTGGCGTGGCAGCCGCACTCGATGATGTGGCCGGCGAGCGAGGCCGACGCGAGCAGGTCGTAGTAGCGCTCGAGCGAGCGGCACGATTCGACGCTCCAGCCGTACTCGAACATGAGCGGGCCCAGCACGAGGGCGCTGTCGGCGCACCGACCCGTGACGACGATCTGGGCGCCTTGTGCCAACGCATCGCGTATGCCGTACGCGCCAAAGTACACGTTGAAGCTCATCCACATCTGATGAAGGATTCAGTCGGGGTGCATTCGCGTCGCATGGGAACGGCACGGTACCTACCTTGTCGTGCGGTATGGCGTCTTGCTCGCCCTCGGTCGTGAACGGCAGCAAGGCGCCTTGGGCGCGCAGGTCGTCGATGCGCGGGAGCAGATCGTCGCCGTAGACGGCGGCCACCAGCGGCACGGCGAGGCCGGCGTCGCGCGCGGCATTCTCGATCGCCGCCTTGAGGCCGAGCGGATTCATGCCGCCGGCGTTCGTGACGACCTTGGTGCGCTTGTCGGCAAACGCACCCATGAGCGGCTTGTAGACCGTGCGCACGAACTCGTCGACGTAGCCACCGTCGCCCATGCCGCCGACGGCCTTGCCTTGGTTCTTGGTCTTGCTGCGCGCCAGGATGCCCATCGTGACCTCGGCCAGGTAGTCGGCCACCAAGTAGTGCAGCGGCGGGTCGCTCAGCGTCATGAGCTGGTGCGCAGCCGTGGGACTATCGCCCCAGAAGCCAGACGAGCAGCCGATGCGCACCTGCTTCGCCATGGGTGAGGGAGGGAGAATGTGTGTGGAGAAGCAGGTGTGTGTGTGGCAGCGAGAGGGCAGGAAGCGGATTGATCGAGATCGAGAACGGGTTTGGCGCAGAATAATTAGGAGCTTCTTCATTATTGGTGGCGGTGGCATTCAGTAACAGAGAGAGACCCTTGCGAGAGGCGCAAGCGGCAAGAAGGAGGAGCAGCGAGGGATTGGTGATGCTGGATCAACAAGCACGCGTTGAAGAGGAGGAGAGGGACAGGTAGGCAAGGAGACGGGGAGAGAGACACACGAATGATATCATATAGAAACAAGCACGCATCGGTGGCTTTCGTGTGGCAACCAGCAACGAGCGCGCACACAGAGCGCGAGAGCGCGAGAAAGGTCGGTGCAGCGTACAGCAGCAGCGTACAGCAGCAGCGGCTTACAGCAGCATGCACTCGGCCTTCTTCTTCTTGCGGCGGATGATCTTGGTGCCTCCGCCCGACGGAAGGATGACGCACTTGATGGCGGCATCGAAGACCTGCTTGAGGCCCTTCTGGGTCAAGGCCGAGCACTCCATGTACTGCACGCAGCCAATGTCCTTGGCGAGGTTGTGGCCTTGGTCGGGCGTGATGGGCGACTGGCCCTTCTCGCGCAGGCGGTCGACGGTCTCCTTGTCCTCGCGGAGATCGAGCTTGGTGCCGACCAGGATCATCTTGGCGTTGGGGCAGTGGTGCGTGACCTCAGGCCACCACTACACGAACGAACGGACCGAGAGCCGAGAGGCGTGAGCGAGAGAGGCACGACAGAAATCCGCACACAGCCGCGCAGCACGCAGCACGCACCTTGGTCTTGACGTTGGAGAACGACGTGGGGCTCGTGATGGCGAAGCAGATCAAGAACACATCGGTTTGGGGGTACGAGAGCGGGCGGAGACGATCCTGCACGGTCACAACGAGCGAGTGAGCGACACAGACACAGAGAGATCGAGAGATCGATATCGATGCTTGCTACGCTCCACGTACGTAATCCTCTTGTCCAGCTATACTCGCAATCAAGAGTCGCATTCATTCGTTC
>ERZ778023.5175-NODE-5175-length-10054-cov-67.192119_pt1 | contig 10054 bp, 13 predicted proteins | sample MGYA00375753_ERZ778023 | MGnify/ENA primary metagenome ERZ778023 (study PRJEB29350, sample SAMN05389822) | bioreactor metagenome | isolation source: Ammonium sulfate bioreactor | place: South Africa: University of Cape Town | collected 2014-04-04 ...
GTTGGAATAGCAGCCTACATACACGGAGAGTTGGGAATGGGCCCCACCAGGTGGTGGAAGGAAGGGAACTTGGCCGGATGCATCGCGAACGCTGGAAACTCAATGTTCAACAGCAACGGTTCCTCAAACTCAAAGTTCAAGGCCGACGTTCCTACAACCACGTGGACCATGCATGCGATAGGACCGACACGCAATGAGACAAACGACCATCTAATGCACTTACGCACGCACTCATGCACTCACTCACTCAGTCAACTTACCGAATGGATTTGGTAAGTTTCGAATGTACAACGGCAAGCCGTAGGCTCCTTGGCGCAAGAAGCCGCGATGGTCGATCAGCTGGCAGTTCACCCAACCGAGGACGCGAGGTTTGCCTTTGCTCGAGACGTAGAGAGACAGACAGAGGCGCGAATAGCATGGCAGCTACACGAAGACAAACGCGCACGCAGCACAACGAGAGTGAGCAAGAGCTTGCAAGCGAAAGAGCCGTGCAATGTACGTACGCGATTGATGGGCATGTTGTCAAACTCGACCCACTCGTCCCAGCGCAGGAACTCGAGGTTACCTGTATGCGCACGGCGAAGCTCTCGGTCACCCACGTAGCTGTTTACGATGACATGAGAAGGTGCACCGATTGCGAGTGAGCGAGGGTGAGCGCGAGAGCGAGGGCCGTACACTCGCAGCGCCACCGAGTATGTGAATGGCGTGTCGGTGACGACAGTGTTGGAGTACTGCCCAAAGAACATCTCAAAGTTCTCGACCGAGATGATACGGATGCGAAGATTGTACGAGAGCTCTTCCAATGGCACGAACGGCAATTGCTCCTTGCTCTGTTCAGCAGGCTATTGTGGTTGTGTCGTTCGTTCGTTCGTTCGTTCGTTCGTGGTGTCATGAGCAACGTCCACGTGGACGTCCGGCGCACGTTTGTGTTTGGTGGAGTGCGTACGAGACGCAGTACGTACATCGAGGTTGGAGTCATCGAACATATCAGGTCGGTCAAAGTGCGTGCGATAGTCGTCGGTAGGGCTTCGAATGTGATAGAGTTCACTCACAGAATCCTTCCACTCGAGAACGAAGCGTATCGGTCGTTGTCGTTGCAATGACTCACGCACGTACATAAGCATGCCGAATCGCATCTCGGAGTGCAAATACTATCGTTGCCAACGACGTGCCAGCCATTCGCAACACAGCAATGGGTCAGCGAGCCCGAAAATCAACCATGCACATGTACCGCAACGTCAGCGAGTTGGCTTGTTGCCTGCCACACGCACCAAGTTGACGCCGCAGATCTTGAGCACAAACTTGTCGGGCTCGCTCTTGGGAAAGAGCGTGTTGTGGGTGTTCTTTAGGGTGACTTCGATGGCCTCCGAGACCTTGGTGGTCTCCTCGAGCTCGAGACTCTTGGAGAAGTTGAGTTTCGGAAAGTGAAATGACGCAAGGAACTTTTGCGGCAGCTCCTCCGGGTACGCATTATCGGTCAGTGGTGCGTATAGGATACCGATCTTCTCGGTGGTCGCAAGTTTCTTGGCACTGTTCATGGGTCATGGGTTGCAATGATTATGGGCGGTTTTGGTGCAATGTACATATAACGCGAGAGAGCACACACGCGAGACAAAGAGAGAAAGAGAGAGCGAGAGAGCAGGAGGTACCACGTACATGGCAAAGAACCTTCCCTTAAAGTCGGCAGCCTCGAGATCCGAGTACTTTTCACGGAGATGGGATTGCTTGCGCGCAAGCGACTGGCTGCAAATGTTCGTGATCATTTGCTCCTTTTCTCGTTGCTTTGGTGTGGACGAACGAGCGCCGATATACCGATGGCACCGAGCGATAGGAACGGTAAGTCGTGGGCGAATTGCACCGCTACCAGTCCGAGTCGAGCAAGTACCTTGTTGGTGATGGAGTACGCTGGTGGCAGCAGCGCATAGGTGTCTCCATGTGGAACGGCCGTGGGTGTAGCAGGCGACAGCGGTTGCGGCGAAGTTGATGGTGGCCGTTGCAGCGGCTGTAGCTGTTGTTGTAGTTGTTGTAGTTGTTGCTGTTGCTGTAGTTGCTGCTGAGGGATTGGAGGTTGCGGCTTGGGGTACGGCTGCTCGGGATGTAGCTGATGGTAGCGCTCCTGTTGCCTCTGGAGCTCCTCCCGTTGCATCTGCAGCCACTGGTGCTGGTTACACGGTGGTGGGTACGCAGGATCATAGAGGGCGAGGCGTGGGGCGGTTCCGGCAGCGAGCGAGGCGCGTATGAACGGCTGCTCGCTGATGACCGACTCGGCGGCGAGCGGCTTCTCGTAGTGGAAGTGGTCGGGGTGCGCCAGTTGCGACGGCCAGTGGGCATTGTTCACGTTGCACGTCAGCTCGCCTTCCTTGAGTTGCGCAATGACTTGCTGTAGTTGTTCGATTGCTTCGTCTCGGAGTACCGAAGTCGTGGCGTAAATCGGACACATGATACGAACGACGATACCTTTGGGATTGGTGATCTCGAGTGGTAGCGGCAGTTTCTGCGAGATGGAGGAGCACACTGGCTCGTGAGAAAGAGCCACCGTGCCATCAGTGCTGGTGCACAACGAAGCGTACGAGTTCGGGTGGAATGCTCTCACTGGCAGCAACGTCGGGCGTCGAGGGCCGCGGTGACGCATTGAGCAGCCGATCGATATTCTGCAGAGCCATGATGCTCGCGCGACTGTCGCCCGGTGGAGGTATCGATGACATGCCCGGATCGGCAGAGGCGCTGCGGCCGGCGGTGGGCTCGAACACGGCGCCCGACAGAATGTCGGCGTGGGCGTGTGGGCGTCGGCGGATCGAGCCGAACTTTTGCGGCTTGGGCGGCAGCGGCGGCAGCTCGGGGCTCGAATCACTCCGCACCAGCAGCGAGTCGGTGCTCTTGCCCTTGAGCGTCGGCGGCCGCGGGAGTGGCTTCGCAAACGGCACCGAAGAGCCAAGCATCCTGTACTGCTGCGCCTGTGGCCCAGTGACCGTGATCGATTCGACGGCAGCCGGTGACGGCAGATCGGCACCAGACGCACCGGTCACATCGGTGGTCTTGTCGTTGGGCTCGCTGTCGCCAATGTCGCTATCGCCAATGTCGCCGTCGCCATTGGCACTCGACAGGTACGACAGCACCGAGGCACCGAGCTTGCCAGCAAGTTCGTCCTCGTCGCCGACGGCTGTAGGCTCTTCATCGTCGTCGTGTACCAGGAGAAGTGGCGGTGGCGGTAGCGGAGCGGTCGGTGGTGGGGCGACCGAATGGCGCCTCAACGCGGCTGCCGAAGAAGAAAGAGTGCCGTCGCTAGTGGCAGTGGCAGCAGCGACAATAGGGGCAGCGACAACAGGGGCAGCGACAACAGGGGCAGCGGCAGTAGCAACAGGGCCAGCAGTAGCAACAGGGCCAGCCACCACGGGAGCAGTGAGAGCAGTGGCATTGTCGTGGACCGGCAAGAGCGGTGGCTTGAGGGAGCGGCTCACTGGAGGCGGAGGCGACGACGGCAGCGAGGCCGGGCTCGTGGTGCCACGCGGCGACAGCGACCTGCCACCTGCCTGTGCGCCTGAGGTCGGGCGCAAGGCGTACGGGGTCGACGGCACAGCCACCGGCACCGAGACGGCATTGCTGCTGCCTGCGGCGGTGGAGGCAGGCACCGACGAGCTCGGCGGCTGTGGCAGCGGGCGGCGGTCCGAGTCGGGCCGTGGCTGCGGCTGCGACGCCTTGTTCAGCAGGATCGAGTGTGGCCTCGCTGGCACGGGCGCCACGCGCGGCGATGCCTCGGTGGCCGACCGCCCTCGCGTCGTGATGGTGGTCGTGGTGGTGGAGGTGGAGGTGACCGTGGTGGTGGTCGTGGTGGCGGCCGGCGCCTCGGCGGCCCTGCGCGGCGGAGCCACGCCGTCCGACGCCGGCTGCGGCTGCGGCGGTGGCTGCTGTTGCTGGCGAGCCGAGATCTGCTGCGCGATATCGCCGCGGAACGACACTGGATGGCGCGTGTTCGGCAGCACCGCCAGCGTCACGGTCTCGTGCTTGCGGATGGCGTCGCGGATGGCATTCTTGCTCTTGCTCAGCGGCGCGAACTCGATCTCGAGCACATCGCTCTGTGCACGCACGCACGCACGCACGCACGCATCGGTGTCAGCAGGCAGATGGTGGTGGCGCAGCAGGAGGCTGCACCGACGTACGGGCGGGACGGCGAGCACAAAGTCGTCGATGGTCTTGAACGAGGAAGCGAGGTCGGCGTCGAGGCGCACGGCGTTGCAGCGCAGGATCGTGCGCTGCTCGCGAGAGAGCGAGAGAAGCACGGCGGCAGTGAGCGACTCCACATACTCGCGGCGCATGGAGCAGCTGTCGCTCATCGTACCTTGAGATCGTTGACGGAGCTCGCACCGGGCAGCGCAAACACCTCGGTGCTCTGGTTCGGAAAGGTCACCTCGACATCGATGGTCGCGGGCTCCGAGGCTCGTGACGCAGCAGCGGTGCGCCGCATGGCACAAGGGGGCGAGCTAGAGCGCGTGCTGGGTGATGCACTCGGGCAGCTGCACCGCGGCGCCGAGCAAGTGCCGATGCAGGTAGCGCAGGCGTGCGGGTGCTGCTAGTACGAGGTGCGAGCGACGGCGGGCGATGGAGCAACGACGGAGCGTTCGCGTGAGTGCGCGAGCGAATGCCGCTCCCTCGCAACAACAGCACCAGACTCTCCCTCGTCTCGCGTGTGCCACTGACCTATGACCCAGCTGCTCGATACGGCGCTCTCTGGCTCATTCATCATCGTTTACTGACAAGACGTGGGCGTGCTGCGTCGTGGCCGCCGGCAGCGAGGCGGCGCTCGCGAGCGGCAAGTGCTTCAGCAGCAACAACATCGAGACCGCCATCAGCAACGCCACCGACAGCACTCCGGCGAGGTTGATGAGCATGGCCGCGGCACCGAAGCGTGGCACTCCGCCGGATTGAAGGAAGGTCTGCTTCTCGAGGATGCCCAAGCAGATGACGGCGACTTCGAGTGCGTACAGCAGCAGGCCGAAGGCTTTGTGGAAGGGCATGAGGGCGGCCTTGAGCTTCGGCGAGAAGCGCTCGCTCAGGTACACCGGCAACGAGTACGCCAACTGCAGCGTGAAGGCACACAGCACCAGCAGGCCGAGCCACGAGTGTAGCGAGTAGAAGTTGTCGATCTTGTTCTGGTTGTGGAAGAGAATCACGTAGTAGAGCCCGACTGTCATGAACAACAAGGGCGAGCAGCGAGAGAGAGAGAGCGCGCGAGAGAGAGAGAGCGCGCGAGAGGACGAGTTGCGTCGATTATGCGAGCTGCTCGATAGCAGTACACGTGGTGGTTGCAACCACAGGAGCGCGCAGCGCGGCGCGTACCAAACGAGCAAACGGCAGCCAGCAGATGCGACGCCGCGTGAATGTACTTGGCCATCTTGTGCGGGAAGATGCCCGACGCAAACACCACCATGGCTGCACGCATCGCGATCGGCACAAAGAGTCGATACGGATTGACGAGCACTCAGCATCGCGCGCAACACACCACTCGGCAGCGTACGTACCTTGTGTTTCCAGCGCAATGTACGCGATGCCCATAAGCAGCGGATGGTTGTTGAAGGGCGAGCTGGCCAGGCCTTGGAGCCACCACCACACGAGTATCATGAACGATAGAGCCAAAGACTCGACTATGACGATGCCCAAGAATGTGCGAGCCATGGTGTGCAATGAGGGGGCAGTTCGTTGATGGTTGGAGGAGGTTGATGGTGGTTGATGGTGGTTGGTTGAGGTTGGAAGAGGAGCGACATTGCCATAGTACGTATAGAGCCCAGGAGCGGCCTTAAGGTTCACCGAAAGCAACAGCACGCTCGGCAGAGACCTTAGCGGCGCTGCTCTTCCTCAGCGATCGTCGTCCTTCTCGTCTTCTCGCTCGCCTCCTTCTCGCCTCCTTCGCCTCTCTTGTGCGCGCATCTCCCGCGACCTCTCTCGCGTCTCTCTCGCCGCTCCTGTCCCCGGTACCATGGCGAACGAGACCGATTCCGACCAGCCTGTCAAGCTCCCCGCCAACGACGACGACGATACCGCGGTTGAGGGCGATGACACCGTGGTCGCTGAGGACGAACACGACGACGCCGACGATGGCGACGACGACGACGACGATGACGACGACGACAGCGAGAACGTGCCCGCCGCCACGCCCGCAACCGCCACGGCCGGTGCCCAGGGTACCTCGGGTGGTGCTGCGGCTGGCTCCGGTAGCAACACGCCCGCTGCAGCACAGGAGTACGTGTGGAAGATCGAGAATTGGTCGCGCACCGACCTGCGCATCTACAGCGAGCCCTTCACGGCGGGCTCCTTCGAATGGTGCGACAGCTCTTCTCGACCGCCGACGCTCGTGTGTTGTGTCGGCACCTGTGGTCTCGCGTGCTTACTCTGACTCGGCCACTCGCTCATGTATGCTCGCGCTGCAGGCGTATGCTCGCGTTCCCGCGCGGCAACAACGTCGATTCACTGTCGCTCTTCCTCGAGGTCTACAACCACCAGGCGCTGCCGGCCAGCTGGCACCGCAGCGCACACTTTACGCTGACGCTCCGCAACCAGCGCTTCCCCGAGCGTAGCCAATCGCGAGGTATATGACGTCAGTGCTTGGTCGGTGGCACCGCACCACGCACACCACTCATTCATTCCCGCGTGCGCAATGCGCACCCGTGCACGTTCTACGCTCCGCTGCTCTCAGATGAGACGCACGTCTTCTTCTCTCGCGAAGCCGACTGGGGCTTCCAGCAATTCATCAAGCTCCGAGACCTCAACGACGAGGCGCAGGGCTACTGCCTCAACGACACGGTCATCATCACGGCTCAAGTGCAGGTGCTGACCGACCAGGAGCTTGCTGGTCGCAAGGTCGCTGGCAACTGGCAGCGCTTCCTTCCCCCTTACGACTCCAAGAAGGAGACTGGATTCGTTGGTCTCAAGAACCAGGGAGCCACGTGCTACATGAACTCGCTCTTGCAGGCGCTCTACCACCTGGGCTCCTTCCGTCGCGTATGTGCCTTGTCTCTGTGCGACGTCACTCTCATTCGCTCACTCGACGCTTCTCATAGGCGGTCTACCAAATGCCGACCGACAACGAGGAGAACCCTGAGAAGAGCATCCCGCTCGCGTTGCAGCGCGTGTTCTACCGCTTGCAGTTCTCGGACCAAGGAGTCAGCACCAAGGAGCTCACCAAGTCCTTTGGCTGGGATGCGTACGACTCGTTCACGCAGCACGACATTCAAGAGTTGAACCGCGTTCTCTGCGACAACCTCGAGGGCAAGATGAAGGTATGACACGCTGCTGCTGCTTCAGCTAATAGCTCACACTTGAGAGGGAGGAACTAAGTAAGCCTACTGCCTCGTGCTTCTAGAGCACTCCTGCCGAGGGTACCATCGAACGTCACTTCCAAGGCAAGCTAGTGAGCTTTATCAAGTGTGTCAATGTCGACTTTGAGTCGACTCGCGAGGAGGCCTTCTACGGTATATCTCCCGCCCGCACACACACACACACACACACACACACACTCTCTCTCTTCTCACCGGTTCTCTCTGCGTCGTCTTGCCTGCAGACCTCTCGCTCAATGTCAAGGACGTCAAGGACTTGTATGCGTCGTTCCAAAAGTACGTCGAAGTCGAGATGCTCGACGGCGCCAACCAGTACATGGCAGAAGGCCACGGCCTGCAAGATGCCAAGATGGGCTGCCGCATCAAGAGCCTCCCGCCGGTCCTCGAGTTGCAGCTCAAGCGCTTCGAGTACAATCCCATGGTCGATGGCATGTGCAAGATCAACGACAAGTTCATCTTTCCTCCTGAGATCGATCTCTCGGACTTTCTTGCCGAGGATGCTGATCGCTCGCATCCCCCGATTTACCACCTCTACGCGTGCGTCTCTCTCTCTCTCTCTCTCTCTGTTGCTTGCTCGTTTGTGTTAGCCATTCTCATATTCTTTCGGTGGCTGTTTTTCGCGAACAACAGCGTGCTAGTACATAGCGGCGATGTGCATGGTGGCCATTACTACGCGTTCATCAAGCCCACCACCGGCCCGCAGTGGTACAAGTTCGACGACGACCGTGTGACGGCCGTGACGGCCGAGAATGCCATCGATGACAACTTTGGCGGCGAGCAATTGCTGACCACCACCAACTTCCGTGGCGAGCGCATCGTCATGAAGCACAAGAAATATGCCAACGCATGTACGTACTGTGGTATTCGCTCTTCCTTCTTGCGTGTTACGCCTCACCGACTCATCATGCGGACTCGACTCTAGACATGCTCATCTACGTCCGTGCGCAAGACATTGACGAAATCCTCGGTCCGGTCACTGGCGACGACATCCCGTCGTACCTGCGAGACATCTTTGAGGGAGAGGCGGCCAAGGACGAGCAGAAGCGCAAGGACAAGGCCGAGGCGCATTTGTATGTCAATATCAAGCCGACGTTCGCCGAGAACTATCTCGAGGCAAACACCGATCCGTTCGAGCTGCTCGATATCAGCAAAGAGCGTACCTCGTTCCGTGTCAAAAAGACGAGCACCCTGGCTGAGTTCAAGGTTCGTTCGTCACTGAGAGATCTCACAAACTCCTCCTCCTCCTCTTCCTCCATCTTACCATATGTCGGACGTGGTATGTGCTTGCTTGCTTGCTTGCTTGGCGCATCACAGCAAGTGTTGATCAAGGAGCATTTGCCGAATGTCGTTCCGGAGCGCATTCGCTTCTGGGCCTGGGTCGCACGCGACAACAAGACCGTGCGCCCACAGCGCCTCATCACTCCGGCCGAAGAGAACAAGCCCATCTCCTACATTCGCCAATCATCGATGGACGACTGGAAGCTCTATGTCGAGGTCGGGCCTGAAGTCGCCGACGAGGATGGTTCGTTCTTCCCATCAGGAAACTTGACCTTCTTCAAGTTTTACGATCCCGAGACGCAAGCTATCTCGTACGTCGTGCGTGCGTGGATGCGTGCGTGCTTGCCTGGCCATCGTCATCTGACACGGCATGCCGATAACGCAGGCGCGTGGGCACCGCGATCATCGACGAGCACAAGTATCTCCACGAGATACTCGAAACGATGCGTAAGCTCAAGGGCCTGCCTGACGGCTGCTCGCTCGAGTGCTTCGAGGAGCTCAAGCCTGGACAAGTCGAACCCATTCGACCAGACCAGACGCTGGGTGCACAGCGACTTGGTGCCGGCGATATCATCATCTTCCAGCTCTCACCACCAGAGGAGTACGAGGATTTCGTGGCGTTTGTTGACAATCCTGCATCAGTGCGCATGTAACTCATACCCTACACCGCCATCCAACACTACAGCCAATTGGACACGTCGTCGCGCTTCGGCTTGGCGCCTAACTACTTGAACTATCTCTTCAATCGAATCACAATCGAGTGTTACAGGTATTCATCGCTGCTTCTCTCTCTCTCTCTCTCTCTCTCTCTCTCTCTCTGTGCTCCTCATGCTTACATCCTCTTGATCTTGATCGGCACCGCGCAGTTACGAGAAGCCAGCTGAAAAGCAATTCGAGATTGAGTTGTCAAAGAAGGACCCGTATCAAACGGTGTCACACGCCATTACAGCCAAGCTGAACTTGCCCGATTTTCACGTGCGCTTCTACCCGCACTCTGGGTACGAGCGAACGAGCGAATGAGCGTGCTTGTGGTGTTGATGGCGTGTTCTTCTCCTGACTCTGATGACCCGATCTTCGATTTGCAGACTGCAAGGTCCGCGACGATCAGCCATCAAGTACTCTCCTGTGTTGACGCTCTCGGAGATGCTTACCTCCATGTACTCGCGCAACATTACGCCCATCATCTACTTTGAGGCACTCGAATGTGACGTGCGCGAGCTCGAGAGCAAGAAGAGTCTAAAGCTCGCTTTCCTCGACGACGGCAACAAGCTCATCGGCGAGGTCCGCGTACTCGTCCCCAAGGATGCCAAGATGAGCCAAGTGATACAAGCGGCCAAGGAAAAGCGTACGTCCCTCCGAATGGCTCATCGAATCGAATCGAATCTCATCTCATCTCATTCACTCATTCACTCATTCACTCATTCACTCATTCACTCATTCACTCATTC
>ERZ778023.5183-NODE-5183-length-10037-cov-59.876878_pt1 | contig 10037 bp, 15 predicted proteins | sample MGYA00375753_ERZ778023 | MGnify/ENA primary metagenome ERZ778023 (study PRJEB29350, sample SAMN05389822) | bioreactor metagenome | isolation source: Ammonium sulfate bioreactor | place: South Africa: University of Cape Town | collected 2014-04-04 ...
CTGCTGATGCGACCGAACGCAACCGCACTGCGGAACGCTCGACTAATGACTCCGACCACGTTCATGTGTATGTCGTTGTTCTCGTGGCGGAATAGAATAATGACTAATGAGATCAGCAGTGATGGATGGATAGAAAGATGATACACGCGCGAGTCGTGAACGAGGTGTGAGCGACAGCGAGCCAACAACAACGACGAGATCGATCTCGACGTCGTCGTTGTTTGGTTGCCTCGCTGCTGTCGTGTCTCGGAGCCCCACACTCTCTCATTGGACGATCATATCCTACCTCACAAGATGGTAGTTATTGGCGACGAGGAGGCTGACAATCCAGCAGTCGACGAGCACGATGGGTCCGAGCAACCGACCATCGATTGGACGACGTTCGAGCTAGACGCGAGCTACCTACCTTCCGACCTGTCGGACGACGAGCGCAAGCACTCGTTGAAGCGACTCAATGCAAGTATCCGTGAGCTCCAGGAGTGTGCTGCTCGGCTACGAGAGGCTCAGGATGTGTATGCTCGAGCATGTGAGGTCTCCAAGCGCGTTCGAGAACAACATGCTCGCGACACGACGGTCATGAGACGCGAGCTGCAACATCGCCTCGAACTCATGGCTGCCTCGATATCGAGCGATCCTTCTGCGGACACCAGCAAGCAGCCTCATCATCGCAAGGACACCGGCACTCGAATACAAGAGCTTCAACGGCTCGTGAACGAGATGAGATTCGTTCTGTTGCATCGATTGGTCGAGGCTCGTCAGGAACCGACGCTCTCCGAGGCACAGCTGGTGCGCGATCACCAGACGCGCTTCAACCAGATCAATCAGTCGCTACGTGAGATGGCGAGCGAGCTTGGAGCTCGTTTGCCATGGCAGCTGTCGTACAGACTCCTCCAAGCTCAAGGGCATATTCCATTCGAAGCTGGCTACATCACCGACGCGCAGGGCGAACGAATCAACGAGGCCGTGTGCCATCTATGCGCCCTGGTGCTGCAAGCATGGAGCATCGGCCACGGCACACCACGCTACATCTGTCTCGATTCGGGTCGCGTCTACTGTGTACCATGCTTCCGAGCGGCATCGTCCATTTGGGCTGCGATCGATTCCTCATCATCACCATCATCATCGCTTGCTGCCTCGGAGCGCCTCGACAGTATCGAGCCGCATCGCTCGATAGCGAGTTGGATGCTCGAGCACGACATTCCTACCTTCCTACGCTTCCCGATCGGTCGTGCTGATACGCTGCAGACGCTACTACGGTGCGCTTTCCGTCAGTACGCGCACAGACCTGCGATTGCCGTCTCGATGGTCGATCACTCGGCAGTCACGCTCGTTCGCCGAGTGCAGCCGGACTCAACCGCCTCCATCTCAGCGTGCAATACCGATGGCGTCGTGTGGCTCACCTACCACGCTCTAGAACGCCTCGTGTCGCCACTCGCTGGATGGCTGAGAGATACGCTGTCTCACGAGGGGTCGTTCAAGAGCATCTTGATGCTCGGTGACGGTCCGACTCTGTGGTCGCTGGTGGTCGAGCTTGCCGCGTGCCAAGCGCGGGTTCCGTTGCTCCACCACAGCGAGCAAGTGCTACAGCAGCAAGGCCCTCTAGCGGCTCTTTGCTCGGAGCACAATGTCGGATTGCTGGTCATTCGGCCTTCGGTACTCTCGCAGCTTCTGCAACACGAGTTTGCAGACGACTTTCGAGTTGCGCTACTGCTCGAGTGTCTCGCCCACGACGAGCCGATCGCTACCGCAAGCGTGGCGCAGTTCACATTCGAGCACGTCCTAGCTGCTCCCGAATCCATGGAGCTCGACAATAGCAACAGTAGTAGCAGTAGCAACAGCAATTCGTTGCCGCCGCTCAACATCTATCACACGAGCTTCCTGGAGGACGGCACGGTGAGATTCACGAGCCAGAACGAGTACAAGTGGCTCCGCTCGCTCAACCAACCAAACTTTGAGCTGCCACTGACCTACTGCTTCTCCGACCCGCTGAGCAATCGATCGTCTCGCTTCGGACTGTGGCGGACCCTTTGCAATGGCGGTCGAATCGCCGTCACTCCGATCGACGTCAATGTGCTACAACATCTCGAAGCACGTGCCGATGCTCAGGCCCTCTGCGAGGCCCGGCTGCGACTTCAGATGCGCCGCTTTGATGCGCTCTACGTTGCACTTCCATCATACTGCTCCCCGTACGTTGGACACACACCATCACACACACGCTACGATGGTGGGTTCTCGCTCACCAATCGTGGCAACTGCAGAGTGAGCGTACACATTCCGTGTGGCTCGTTTGATGAGCACAAGGGCTCGTGGTATCAGGCGTTCCAACTCAAGTTGGTCGATCCAGCACTGTCGGCGGCCGAGTTGATGACGCAGGCCGTGTTTCCGTTCGCTCGGCCCTGCAAGTTGGGCACCTCCAAAGTCATTGGCGACATTGTTGAGCCACCGGACCACGAGTATCACCTCAACGTCGATGCGCTCAACTGCTGGACCTTCCAGAACCACATGGATTGCGCAGCCGCTGCCATTGCCGGCGCCATCAACACGCTGTACAAGCGAACTCGCAACAACTCGCTGCTCTGCCCCAACGACATTTCGAGCCTCATGAAGTTCATGGCCGAGCAGCAGCTACTCCAATCAGTGGCCGAGTTCGAGGCAAGCCTGCGCGACTTTGCGGCACCGCTATCGCTCGACGATGCACACTTGGCAATCGAGCAGCTTCATCGAGCAATCGTACGTCCCGAGCAGACAGCCTTCGATCGAGAGTGCATCCCCTCGACTCACGCGTGTGTGCGATCCTCCTGCTGTTTAGAACGAGCGCTTGGTGTCAGAGCAGGGCCGCCAGGACGAGGACACGGTGTTCAATCCCATGTCGATCGTACGACTGCGCGAATTGGTATCGGCCTCGATCACGCACGAAGGCCTCAAGCACGCGCTCTTGTCACAGACGGCACTCTTCTCGTCGCTGCAGCGACTCAAGCGCCTGCGTGAGGCCGAGATCCAAACCAGCGACCAGGATCTGTGCAGCGTGTTTGCACAGACCGGGCTCGATGTGGAGTGCAAGCCGCTCGAGTGGCACCTCGCATCGTGGAGCAACGTCAAGCGCCTCGTGAGCGAGCCCGACACGCTTCTGTTGATTTGCATTCCGTACCATCTGGTGATCGTATTCGGCTACGGTGAGGACCGACACTCGGGCACATATCGGCACCTGCTCATCGGCCGGCCCAGTGGCGGCCAAGCGCCCTCTGGATGGGTACCGTGGAGTGCCGAAGATGCCTACGACGCCGAGGGCATGTGGCCCGACAACCTCGATCTCGACTACGCCTCGCGGCTGACATTGCGTGGCCGACCAATCTACGTTGCCCGCCGACGAAGGCGCGAGATGCCGTCGAGCGAGTGTGCCGTGCCGCTGCCGTGGTGGATACAAGACCCCGAGCCACGACGATGTGAGTCTTGTATCATGGTCGATACCAACAACCTGGGAGAGGTGTATTCGTTTCAAGAACAACGCCGTCGAGCATTGTTCTCGGGCCACGATGAGGTTGGAGATGCTACAGCCACGACCACAAGCAGCGCCAGCAGCTCTTCATAAAGAGCCGATCGGCATCAGCATCACTGTTCCGTTCTGCTTCACCTCGCGAGTGCACATCTGCCACCAGCGCCGAACCAGTACCACTCTCGCATCTTTCTATCGGTCCATCGATCCATCGATAGAATAGAGTAGAATGAAGCGTATCTTTGTGGTGTTTGGAGGCGTCGTGGCGCTGTGGGCGCTGCTGTACTGGTGGGCGCAGTTGGTCGAGCAGCCATCGACGCCGCAAGGTCTGCCAGGCTTCCTCGCTATCGATCGACCACTCATCATGGCGCACCGTGGAAGTCGGTACGAATCGAGTATCGCCATCGCCTCACGCAGCCCAGTGGTAGAGGAGACGTGTCTGATGTCGGCGTTGGGAGCGTAGCTACTTGACTGCCGAGAACACGATCGAAGGACACACGCAAGCGTTCCGACTCGGCGCTGATGTGCTCGAGATGGATGTGCGCACGACCAAGGACAATCGCGTCGTGGTTCATCACGACGTCAGTACCGTACGAACGACTGGTGTCGATGCCATAGTGCACGAGCTCACGCTTGGTACGTCGAGAGCGCCGATTGCGTGATTCGGTGAGCGTACTCACTCGCATCGATCGTTCGTTCGTTGCTGTCGTTGTGGTCGAGCAGAAGAGATCAAGCAACTCGACGCTGGATACAGCTACACGCACGACCAAGGCAAGACGCATCCCTTCCGAGGTAAGGGCATCAAGGTGCCTACGTTGGAGGAGTTCCTCGCGGCCTTCCCGACGGCCAAGATCAACATCGAGATCAAGCGCAACAACGTGTCCGAGACGCAGACCTTGATGGCGCTGCTCGCGGCACAGAATGACCCGACTCTGCGCGAGCGAATCGTCTTTACTTCACGGTATGCTGCGAGATTGATCGAGGCACATGAATGCAAGCTCCTCCTATTCACGAGTGTCATTGTCATGGCGCGTGGCATCAGCTGGTGTGATCCGCTCAACTACATTCGAAGCAAGAACGAGGGCTGGGCCACGGCTGCGTGCGAGGCCGAGATACCGGTCTTCCTGCTGCTGTGCTTCTTGCGCCTGGGTCCGGCATTGTCGCATCTGCACTCGATCGTACCGCTGCCGTTCGTGCCTCGCGCTCATGTGTTGCAGATTCCGACCGTCTCGGGAGTGGCGACGCTGCTCTCCAAGACCATCATCGACGCCATCCATTCGTTCGGCATCAAGGTTCACTACTGGGTCATGAACGACAAGGACGGCATTCGGAACGCGATCGAGCTCGGCGCCGACGGCGTCATCACCGATCGCTTCGATCTCGGCATAGAGGTGCTCGCCGATCTCGGCATCGGACAGCGCATTCCGGCCGAGGCGCTGGCCAACAACCCCATGATCCTGGTGCCCGAGCACACGCCCGAGGAGGTGCACACCTGCATCACGGCCACGTGCAAGCTGTTCGCCGTCATCGACCCGGCCTTGTTCTTTGCGACGGTCGGACTCGTGCTGTTGATGATTCTCGTGTGGCTATCGTACTTTATCGTGCCGTCGAGCACGAGCCGCACCAAACACCAAGCCAATGCAGCCAACACCACGAACAACAGCAAGAAGAAGACACACTGAACGACATAAAGGCATACATCATGACAAAGACACTGATATCCGTGGCGTAACGGACCACGACCTCGCAGCGAGCGATCCACGGTGCTGGGTCGCTCGTGGAGGCTGGGCGCGGTGTCTCTATCTACTGGCCCTTGGCATCGGGCGTCGGGGCCGGCTCGGGCGCGGGCGGCGCATCGGGAGCCGTTGGCGCAGGCTTGTCGTCAGGCTGCGGCGCCGCAGGTTGGAAGCCACGCTTCCCGCTGGTGAATCGGAGCATCATCATGCAAGAGAGAGGGGTCGAGATGAAGTTGGCGAGAGGCCACGAAGAGAGGGGGTTAGGGTTGGGGTGGGGGTTGGTGGGGCTTCGATCAGCGACGTGTGCGAGGCAGCGGGCGGAGGAACGAATGCGACATTCCATTCGCTGCCGCTGCCTCGTCGCACCCCACTCACACCGACACGTGAACGAACTGGTCACTTGAAGGGAGGAAGGTACTCACACGAATCAACCAGATCGATGCTATCATCAACAACCATGCTGCGTGGTCGATGGATCGCGAGTGTGCTCGTTCGATTGGCTCGCCGATCGTTCGCGAGTGATGGCTGCGGCTCCTCGAGCTCACCTGCCGCCGCTCCTGCTGCTGCTGCTCCGCGAGCACCTGGCAGACCGGTCCCTCCACTGCTCAGGCCAACGCAGCCACCCTCACACCGGCGCGACTCGAAGAAATCAAATCAATATGCAAGCACATTTGTTTCATGGTCACGCTCGCCAGTTGTGCGGGTATTGATATTTTTGCCACGGACTAGGCCATCATCCAATCTCGCTCGGCAACAGCGTGGTACAACTCGGGTCGGGCAACCGAGCACACAGTCTGGAGAGAAGCGTAGCCGGTAGTCGGGTCAATAACAATAGCGGGCACATTAGCCGGATCCTCCTTGATAGGGCTTGCGCGGGCGAGTGCGGGAAAGACGGCCAACAGGTCGGCCCAGTCCTCGCAGGCAGCGTCGGCCGGAGCTGTTGGCGCAGGCTTGTCGTCAGGCTGCGGCGCCGCAGGTTGGAAGCCACGCTTCCCGCTGGTGAATCGGAGCATCATCATGCAAGAGAGAGGGGTCGAGATGAAGTTGGCGAGAGGCCACGAAGAGAGGGGGTTAGGGTTGGGGTGGGGGTTGGTGGGGCTTCGATCAGCGACGTGTGCGAGGCAGCGGGCGGAGGAACGAATGCGACATTCCATTCGCTGCCGCTGCCTCGTCGCACCCCACTCACACCGACACGTGAACGAACTGGTCACTTGAAGGGAGGAAGGTACTCACACGAATCAACCAGATCGATGCTATCATCAACAACCATGCTGCGTGGTCGATGGATCGCGAGTGTGCTCGTTCGATTGGCTCGCCGATCGTTCGCGAGTGATGGCTGCGGCTCCTCGAGCTCACCTGCCGCCGCTCCTGCTGCTGCTGCTCCGCGAGCACCTGGCAGACCGGTCCCTCCACCGCCAAAGCCACGAGCCATTCCAGGAGTCAAGCATGTAGTCGCCGTGGCGTCGGGCAAGGGCGGTGTCGGTAAGTCGACCACCGCCGTCAATCTCGCCGTGGCGCTGGCTCGCCTCGACATGCGCGTGGGTCTGCTGGACGGCGACATCTACGGCCCGTCGATCCCTCGAATGATGAACCTGCGCACCAAGCCCTTGGTCGACGGTACACCTGAACGAGCCTCCAAGCCACTGAGATATGAGCGCTGATCGATCAAGGTCGTGGTACAGAGCGCAACCGTATCGAACCAGTCGAGAGCTTCGGCGTTCGATGCATCTCGGTCGGACTCTTCGTGAACCCAGAGTCGCCGACCATCTGGCGCGGACCGATGGTGATGGGCGCTCTGCAACAGCTACTTCACGACGTCAAGGTCTGCACAACGAGCGATCTATCGTGCTCAACGTGCATTTGACTCACTCATTGATTGATTCGTGCCTGCCATCCACCGCGTACAGTGGGGCGATACCGATGTGCTGGTAGTCGATCTGCCGCCGGGCACCGGCGACGCGCAGCTGACGCTGTGTCAGCAGACGCCGCTATCTGGCGCCATCATCGTGTCGACGCCACAGGAGGTGGCACTTGCCGACGTGCGTAAGGGCGTCAACATGTTCAAGACGCTCTCTGTTCCGGTTCGTATCGCGAGCTCTCGCGAGCGCCCACGCGCCGAGCTCTCGCCATCTCGATTGACATTGTCTGCGCGGCGGGCTTGCTGGGGTAGATACTCGGCATCGTGGAGAACATGAGCTACTTTCGATGCCCCAACTGCGAGAGCAAGCACTACATCTTTGGCCAAGGAGGTGCGCGTCGAACCGGCCAAGAGATGGGCCTCGACTTCCTGGCCGAGTTGCCGATCAGCCAGCGATTGCAGGAGGCCTCCGATGCCGGTACGAGAGTGCTACTACTGCTGCTGCTGGTGGTGGTGCAACTGTCCTGTCTGCAAGCTAGTTGGCTCACTCGATAGCTGGCTGGGTGGAATGCAGGTGCACCTTTGACAGCGATCGAGCCACAATCCGAGCAAGCCAAGGCATTCATGGCGCTGGCAGAGGCCGTAAAGGCCAAGCTCGAGCGGCTACCCACGTCAGCCACACATAGTGCCGCAATGAACCCGCCCACCAAGTAGTGTGGTTCTGTTCTTGCTTTGATTGGATTAGACCGGGTGGGGGGATGTTGGTAGTGCCGATCTTGGTGGTGTTGTACAACGGAGGATCGATCCTTTATCTGATTGATCGAAGACGCTCGCGTGCTGTGATGGGATGGTATCGTGCACCACCACCGCCAGTGCATCAACGAGGCGCGAAGCCAAAGATCTTGACCGATCCCTCGTCGCGATCGGTGTGCTTGTGCTTCTCATCGCCGGCGTACGCGAGCCACAGATTCGATGGATGCCACGCGACCGTGTTCATTGCGGCCTTGCATGCAATCTGATAGACCAACTCTCCAGTCTCGACGTGTGACTGAGGAGCATATCGCGTGCATTAGTGTCGAGCAAGGCACGTCAAGAAACGACAAGATCGACACGACGTACGATATCGATCACGAGATCTTCAGATGCCGAGGCGATGAAGCTACTATCGCAGCTGAAGCTCAGCGTGCGAATCGGCCAACTACAACACGAGTGAGCGTGGTACAGATAGCAGCAACAACATGCAGCACGCAGCACGCAGCAGCCGTACTCTAATCGACCAAATGTCCGCAGGCACACCATATCGTCGGCACTCCAGAGACTCACCAAGGCATCGGCACTGCCGGCAGCAAAGTATCGTCCCGAGGGATCGAACTCGATGCAGTAGCAATTGGCCGTGTGAGCTTGCAACGAGCATACTCGCTCGAGGTCAGGGAAGCGCATCACTACATTCCCACACACACAGACACGCACGCGGTGAAACTCGTATCAGCGCATCGCACAGGCTGCCAATCATGTAGATCTATCGCCATATGATCGTAGGCACCTTCGATGTTGCCTGAGCCCGTCGTCAAGAAGAACAACTGACCGCTTGGATCCCACGTGATCTCGTTGACCTATCGACCACGACGACGACAATCAAACCACACGATGCATCTCTCTTGTGGTCAACCTCGATATCCGCGTCGTGTAAGTCGTGATTCTCGCTCTCTTGCAAAGCACGCACTTCGAACGGGAACTGCGTCGACTTGATGGTCTGGTACTTGCGCGTATCGATGATCGACACGAGGTCCTCCTTGTTGCCGACCGCGAGATGGCTGCCATCGGGCGAGTACACGATGTTGATGTTCTCTCCGCTCGTAGCAATGACACGTATGGGCTTCTGCGGCGATCTCGTGTCCCAGATTCGAACCGAGCGATCGGCGCTGGCGCTGGCGAGGCAGTTGGGGTTCGTCGGATCGAAGCACAGCTGATCGACCGAGTTCGTGTGGCCCGTCAAGACCGTGTCGATATGCTGGTGGTCGAGCGAGCGAGCGAGCGAGCGAGCTCTCGAGGTTGGTTATCTGTCACGGCACGTGTAGTAGCGGGGGTGTAGGCAGGCAGGCAGGTACCTGGCCGATGCGATCGATGGTCCACACGTGGATGGTCTGGTCGACCGAGCCCGAGGCGAGCTTGTCGCCCGTTCCGTTCCAAGCGACCGAGTGGACCTTTAGACGATGGCCCATGTAGGACTTGGTCTGTACACGACCAAAGTGTGCGCGAGCATCGGCCAACGACAACGACATGATTGGATGGGTGGGTGATTGGTGGATGGTTGTGATGTGGAGGTGGCAGCGGCAGGAGGGCAGGACGACACTGACGACACGCGAGCGACACCTTGCGCCGTATGAAGAACAAATATCAAAGCCGACGTGTATTCAGCTCTCGATGAGCCCTGTGCAGTGGTGGTGGTGCATGGTACGATACAGTGGAGTGTGTAGAGTAAGGCCAGACGGCGGGAGTGGAGTGGAGCGACCGAGCGAGGGAGCTTGGCTGAGGCTTAGGCGGCCGGCTTCTCAGCAGCGGCGGGCGCTGGCAGCGAGCCCGAGTTGAGCACCCACGGCGGGTACCTGGCGCACAGGATACCGGCCTTCTCGGCCGCGATGGCAAAGCCTGCCGAGCAGAAGCCACCAAAGGCGAAGACCTTGATGCGATAGTTAACGGCGCGGAAGCGAGGCCCTGTTCGAGCGAGGGATAGAGAGCGTGAGTAGCGGGGTCGGAGCGGAGCGTGCGCGTGTTGTGGCTGGCGTACGTACACAGGAAGTGAGCGCCAGTGAGCAGGACGGCACCGATGGTGCCCCACTTGACGAGGCCCTTGGTACCCTCGCCAATGTACAAGGTCTGGCAGGTCTTCCTGTGGAGCTCGCGCTCCTCGGCAGTGGCAATGTGGTTGGTGGCTGCGCAGACACACGAC
>ERZ778023.5194-NODE-5194-length-10007-cov-55.321141_pt1 | contig 10007 bp, 14 predicted proteins | sample MGYA00375753_ERZ778023 | MGnify/ENA primary metagenome ERZ778023 (study PRJEB29350, sample SAMN05389822) | bioreactor metagenome | isolation source: Ammonium sulfate bioreactor | place: South Africa: University of Cape Town | collected 2014-04-04 ...
ACACACACACACACACACACACACACACACACACACACACACACACACACGCAGCTCGAGACCGAGACCGAGCGACCCTCGACTATTCAAGAACCAAGCCCATCTCCATCGCTATCATCCGGTCTTCAACGAAGATGATGGCGTCTAGATCGATGGCACGACGCAGCACGATATCAAGGTGGAGCTCGACGTTGGCGACATTGCTCGTGGTCGTGGTGTGTTGCAGCACGCTGGGCTCGACACAGAACGCCACGTTCGATCATAGCAACTGGCAGCAGACGCTCGATCGCTACCTCAAGCCCAACACCACGATCGCCAAGATCGATGGCTCCAATACCTTGGACTACCAGGGCCTCCGCAAGGCGATCGCGCTCGCTCCATCGTCCGAGCCGACGCCGTTCACGTCGTACCTCGCGCAGCTGGCCGCCATCTCGTCGCTCGACGACTACTCGATCGATGAGCAGTTCGCGATCTTCATCAACGCCTACAACGCGTTCGCAGTCAACATGGTGCTGCAGCATCCTTGCAAGACGCTCTTTGGCAAGGTATTCATGGTCCCACGATCACGATCACGATCGCGCTCGCACGCACGAGCATGTCTCGCTCATCTGGCATCTCGACTCGCCTCGTGTAGTACTGCTGGCCGATCCGCTCCATTCGTTCGATCAGTGGAGTGTTCGAGTCAGTGTGGGACATGAACGCTGGCTCGATCGCTGGCGTCACCTACTCGCTCAACTCGCTCGAGGACAAGCTCCGGTATGTCGCGATGTCGCCCTGCTGTACGCCGTGAGCGATATACATCGACAATGACACCCGAACGTGGCCGCCGTGGTCGATCGTAGCTCGATGAATGATGCTCGCATCCATGCGTGTATCGTGTGTGCATCGGTGTCCTGCCCGAATCTCCAAGCAACGGCTTACGGTATGGCCGATCACGCTTGGAGCCCTCGCTCACTCGCTAGCAATCTCTCACACATTGGACTGTGGTTGGTTGGCTCATACGACCACTGCAGTCGGCAGCCTGATCGAGTCTCAAAAGAACGACAGCATGCAAAGCTTCTTGGCCAACACGATGAAGGGCTCGCTGCTCGATGTAGGCCGAGCCACCTTGACCTTGAGTGCCATCTTCGATTGGTACCAGAGCGACTTTGCGACGCTGCAGTTCCCGACGCTCAATGGCGGACAGGTACGCGCACCGACCAAGCAGCCCTCTCGCTGTGCCATTATTACTCGCATCCGATTCGATCGAATCAGTACACGCGAGATCTTTGGCTCGTTCTCATCGATTGTTCGTTATCTTTGTGACCAATTTATCGATCTGGCTTGCCAATTAATCGATTCGGCTTGCCAATTTATCGATGCTCGACCAATTAATCGATCTGGCGCGCCAATTTATCGATACTCGACCAATTAATCGATCTGGCTTGCCAATTTATCGATAATCGACCAATTAATCGATCTGGCTCGCCAATTTATCGACTCGACCAATTTACTGATCTGACTTGGATCGTATCCGAGAAGCCGTTTGGCTCGGTGATCGACTTCGTGGCAGCCTTCTCGACGCCGGTCGTGGCCTCCTATCTGCAGTCGAACCAAGTCTCCCTCGGGTACTTCTCGTACGATTGGAATCTCAACTCGTACGCCAACTCGGGCCCGCCCGTCGCGTACACGTAACGTGGCGTACATCCGCCGCCTCGAGCGACAAGACTATCTGCCTATCGCTTGTCATTGCATTGCTGTTGTTTGTGCCTCCCCTTGTGTAATATTGCCCCCTGCTTCGTGTGCGAGCACGCTTCACAATATGTTCGTATCAACCAGATATTTCTTGTGGGTGATCGTGTGAGGCGCCAGTGCTACAGCTCCTCGACTTGGGATGTCTCATCGACTCCAACGTCCTCGATGCCTCCTCGTTCGGTGTCTACACTCTCTGCCTCGTTCGCCTCGCCGATACTCGTATCTCGAGCGCACGATAAGCACACTGGCACGGCTCCGAGGTGGCGTAGCGTTGGCAAGAGCTTGGTATCGGCGCTCGCAAAGCACTGCTTGCACATGCTGTGCTTGCACGATCGGCAAAACTCCTGTCCACCGGCAAGAGTCAGGTCACGCATTTGCGCCAGAAGGCTGGCTGTGTGCGTATGCGTACCTTCTTCTCGCGCAGCCCGATACGCGTACGACAACTCGCACACCGAGGACGAAGACGATTGTGCACGCCCTCCTTGCCCGTTGGTAGCATGGCGACCTTGGCCTTTCGTCGATGGCTGCTCAGGGCCTCGGCCGCCTCCTTGTTGCCGAGGCGTAACGCCATTGTCTTGGCCGTAATGGGCCGCATGCCAGGCGGATGGTCGGGAGGCAGAAAGGTGGCTCGCCGCTTGGCGCCGAATGCCAGCAGCACCGTGATGACGCCGGCGAGATTGTACTCGGCCGCGAGGTACAGCGGAAAGAGGTTGTCGGCCGTGCGCAGGTTCGGGTCGCCCTTGTACATGAGCAGCAGGTACATCATGCGCGTCCGATGAGTGACCGGTGTCGGAATGGCTGGCACGTGCCGTTTGCGCGGTAGCGGCCATGTGCCAGCGCTGTTGGGCAGCATCGACTGCGCGATCTCGCTCGGCGGTGGTTCGAAGCTCGTGACATTGAGCATGTGGTCGCGCCAGTAGCATCGATTGTCGTCTCCGACACGAAACTCGAATCGGTGGCGCGGTGGAATGTCGAGCACGTACTCGTCGGCCGGACACTCGGCGTCCGGATTCGACGAGATGACCTGCAGCGCTGCGCTCGACATTCGTGTCGAGGCGCGGCGCTCGATCAGTGCCTGCGATGCAAAGGTCACCGCCGTGTCAGGGCTCGGAGGTGCGTCAATGTATTGGCTCGTCAGGAGATCGAACCACATGGAGCGGCCCTCGTGCGTCACGGGCTCGTAGCGCAGCTTGTGGATCGAACCACGAATACCCGGATGCACGATCTCGACTTGGATAATCTCGTCGTGCCGCCTTCCGAACCAAATGTTGGCCGGGAGATGCACGGCCGTGTTGCTGCCGGGGATCATGAAGTTGGGGTCGGCGCCCTGTTGCAGCAGATACTTGGCGAACGTGTATCGACCGAGCCACACCGCCATCTGCAGCGGACTTTCGACACGAAACTCAGGACAGATGAAGTTGAGAAGCTCGTTGCGAATAATGTCGTACTCGAGCAACAGCTGGAGAAGCTCGAGCGACGGCGCAGCCTCGGTCATGACGCCAAAGTGCAGCACCGTGAATCCGTCGGCTCGATAACGCAAGTCGCTCCGCGCAGCCAGCAGTCGAATCGCATCGAAGCACCCGTACATGACGGCGAAGAATAGTGCAATGTGCTTGAGGTTGTCAGCTGCCATGGCATCGGCTCCAAGGCGCAAGAAGGTATCGACACACTACGATCACAGTGTGAGGTTCCTCTCAGACATTTCGTCAGGTCCTTGTGTGTGTGTGTACGTTGCCACGCACCTGAACTGAAGCAGGTGCCTCATAGCGATCGTGCTGTCGCTCGAAAGCGAGATTGAGCCAGAACACCACGATCGGTGCCGAACCGAACTGTGTGCGAGAGTTGATGTTGGCGCCGAGCTGCACGAGCACCTCGATCGCATCGGCCGAGCCGGCGATGGCAGCGTAGTGCAGAGGCCGATAGCCCTTGTCGTCCTCGGCCTCGAGATCGGCTCCACACTCGACTAGAGCCTCACATAGAGCCTTTGCTATCGTGCCGGTCCATGTGGCAGCGATATGCAACGCACTCGAGTTGAACTCGTCGGTACGATCGCGAGTGGCAGCGTGCGGGTCCTCGGCGAGTAGCTGGCGAGCCTGTCGAGCGAGGGTCATCAGTCTGTGCATCGCACTCGAGCAGCTTGACTTATTGTGACGTACAAGTTCAACCACGGTCTCGGTAGTTCCATGGATGATCGTGTGAATCAGTGTCGAGTGTGAGGCCTCGGCGAGCACCACGACGTTGGTGCCATGTGATTGAGCTCGCTCGGCATTGGCGACCGTCAAGGGATATCGCATGCGAAACGAGCGTCCCCACAAGATAGGAGCCTCAATCTGAGCATCGTGCACCTTGATCGGATCGATAGTGGTAGGTTCGAGTGGGATTGGACTTGGTGGACGGTCGCTAGTGGTGGTTGTTGTTGTCGTTGTCGCGGTCGCGGTTGGCGGCGTTGTGCTGCGAGGAGCCGGCTCGATCGATGGCGACTCATCGAGCGTCGGCTCCTCGCGAGGAACCAAGGCATCCACAAAGTCCCTCGGAGTCGCATCTGGAAGGCCACTATCTGAGGTCATCGTGGTGGCTGTAGGAGGCTCGACTGTCTCGGTCTCGATGGCAGGCTGCGAGACATCCCGCCGCAGCTCGCGCGGCACATACACCGGCACCAGCGGCACGAAATGCTTCACTGGCTTGGCAACATCGGCCAACATCGGAGCCCAATGTGAACGAAATCGCTGTGCGTCTCCCATGATGATGATGATGAAGATGGCAGCGATCGATCGTTCATGCCAATGGTGGGTTCAGGTTCGTGGTAGATTGATAAATATCTCGAACTACTCGAGAGAGTGAGTGTGTGTGCGTCGAAGGGCGAGCAAGCTAAGAACAGTGACCGAGCCTCAGCGTCCAGTCCATTTCATCACTCACTCGCTCGCTCGCGAATCATGCAGGTGGCACGAGCAAACTCGATCAGTATGTGTCGACTGGTGGTGGCTACCAGGTGGATGTCATCGAGTCGTTGTCGCGTCGTTGGGGAGGTTAGTCGTCGATACATTGGTGGATCGGGTCGGATTCGGTGGCTCGCTTCATCGTCATATCGACGCGAACGTGAGAACGTGCCTCGGAGGTCTCGAGCGCCTGTGTGGGCCTTGGCTCTTTCGACGTCGTTGGTACTCGCCAGAGAAGTGCTCGCTGATGAGGACAAGGTCGATCGACCGTGGTTGCGCGAGATTCGAGCCGTGTTCGAGCGTACATTCACACCGCGCGAGATCGAGGCGAACGAGCTGCCTGACGAGGATGAGCAGACGATCGAAGACCGAGGCTCCCACTCGGTGTATGGCTACGTGCCATTCGCGAGCGGCGAGATACTGCTGACTGATGTGTTGGCACTCGCGCACGACGACGTGTTCTTCGACTTGGGTTCGGGTTGCGGAGCGCTCGTGACACAGGCGGCGCTTCTGCACGGCGTCACGCGTGCCGTCGGCGTCGAGCTCGCTTCCAAGCGACACGCGTTGGCATGCGAGTGCCTTGACGAGCTGGCATACAACGCGCATGCGACGCAGGCAGGCGGTCCGTCATGGCAGCAGCGAGTGCAGTTGGTCCATGGAGACCTGCTCGAGGCCGATGTCTCGGACGCGACCGCCGTGTGGATCGCGGGCTTGTGCTTTCCGCCACAGCTGATGGAAGCCATCGCACACAAGCTCGAGCACGAGGCGCCACATCTGCGTGTCGTCGCGACGCTACGAGCATTCCCACCCGAGGCATTGCGCTCACTGCACCTGCGTGAGGAGCGCTTCATTCCCATGAGCTGGACCGACGAAGGAGCCAGGGGCACGAGAGTCTTCGTGTACCGCCGTCGCAGCCTCGACGAATGAACCCGGAATGCCGCTGGCTGCTCGGACCGCACACCAGGCGCGCCAGCCATTGCCACAGCCACCACCGCCAGCACACAACCTCACCAACCCTCCCAGAGCATCTATCTCTTTGTGTATCTGCGCACAACGGCGGTGTGGTGGTGATGATGAGTTCGCTCAGTGGACTCGTTGCACGAGCGATCCTCGAGCACGCTGCGCAGCTCGATGTCGCCATCGCGCAGCTGCCGGATGCCGTGCTGCTCGAGCTGTTCCAGCACTCGAGCAGCGCGTGGCAGCTGCTCGCTCTCGAGTTGGCGCTTTCGAACGCGCTCCGAGACACCCCGGCATCGGTGGCTGACGTGTACCAGCGCTACCACGAGCGACTGCAGCTCGGACACGCGGCCGGTGCCGCAGCTGCCAAGTGCACTCCGCGCGAGTGCGTGCTCCAACACATGCTGCACCGATATCTCGCCGGCAGCCTGGCGTCCACCACCGACGCCAAGGACACGGCGGCCTTGTGTGTGCTGCACGTGTACTGTAAGAGGTCGATCGAGCACGCCCACGCTCCCACGGCGCCGTCCATCAAGGGCCTGCCGATCGAGCACGTGAAGCTGAGTCGCCTGATCGATGTCGGTCGCGTGGCGCTGCTCGACGGCGCCATCCTACCACGCCTCGAGTCTCTGGCCCTCGAGGCGCTGCCGGTTGACGACACGCGAGCCGTGCTGCAGCAGGTGAGCAGCCGCGTGCTCATGTGCGCGAGTACGCCATCGACCATGCACACTCTCACCATCAATCGCTGCACGATCGAAGACGACACTCTGTCGCTCCTGCTCGGAGCACTGCTTCACGCCCGACGTCTGCAACGACTGGTGCTCACGTGGACGTCGCTCGAGGACGCGAGCTTGGTGCGCCTTGCGTCGTTCGTGTCGGAGATGGGTGTGGCTCATGGTGGCCCGCTCACGCACGTCGATGTGCGATGGAACTGCGGTAGCCTCGACGGACGCGAGGCCTGCAAGCGTGCCGCCAAGCGCGCACGAGTGCGGCTCCTTGATGTGTGAGGCTCTTGTACAATACAACAATGTAGATAGCTTTATCAACAACCAGCCATTCGACAATGCCAGGCCGGTGCGTTGGAAATCAATCGGCCTTGGGTTTCGTCGAGGAGTACGACGACGGAGATGCTGACGTGGAGGCTGCCGCTGTCGTTGGAGCGCCTGACGTCGGGGCATGCGTCGAGTCGGCAACGGTCGTGGCGGGGTCCGGATGCGGGCGCTCGAGGTACAGCAGCGACGAGATGATGACGACGATGGCGGCAGCCCAGAAGGCCGAGTTGATCGGCTTGTCGAAGAGGAAGTAGGAGCTCGTGTCGGCCAGCAGGATGGCGAAGCTGACGGCGTAGGTCTTGGCGAGGTTCGACGTGGCGCGTATGATGGCCGACACCAGCAGGCCGCCGATGCTCGAGTTGGCGATCGCCAACCAGGTGATGGCGCTGTAGCCACCGAACAAGCCATGCTGCCACACGGCCTCGCCGTCTTGGTACACCATGATGGCGGCGGTGGCTAGCAGCGACCACACTCCCAGCTGCAGGTTGATGAACGGCACCGGCAGCACGCGAGCCGACTTGAGTATGCTCTCCTGGAACACGCCTGCAGCCACCGAGGAGCCGTCAGCCCACGCAATGGAAAGCCAGGAGGCCGATCGACCGCCGAAGAACAGTACGTACCAGCGATGCCCGAGAAGAGCGCCATCAGCAGTGCGGCGCCGACACCGATCACGAGCGGTGACGTCAGTACGCTTGCAAGGTCGTCGAGATCCCACGAGCCTGGTGGTGGTGCTGCTGACGATCGCGCCGCCGCCGCAGCAGCAGCAGTACACTTGGTACAATCAGGTGCTGCATACGGCATCTGAGCGAGGATCACGCCCATGACGAGGTTCAGCAGCGCCAGCACCTGCACGCGAGAGAGACGCGTCCCGAGCACCAGCACCGACAGCAGCGCCGTGAAGAGTGTCTTGAGCTGGTTGAGTATCAGATACACGACCGGATCGAGCCGAGAGACCGCCACCCACGAGAGGTTGTTCTGCATCGCGTAGATGGCAGCTGGAACGGCCGACAGTAGCAGCGTGTGCCATGACAGATGCTCGCGCAAGAACGCAATGTGTGCGAAGCGAGACGGTCGGCGCGCTGCCACTACGGTCGCCGATGCTGGCGCGTCGCTCGAGAGCGGTGTCACCAAGAACCAGATCAACGACAGCAAGAACTTGATGCACTCGACCAAGAAGACCGAGGTCGAGGCGATGAACAGTGCACCATTGGCGTCATGTGTCTCGTGCGAGTGCTTGGCCAGCTTGCCGATGATGGCGCCGGCCGCCGTCTGCATCGTCAAGAGCGCCAACAAGATTCCCTGCAGCAGAGACGACGCATGACTGAACGACAGCGACGACCAATGTGTCACCGATTGTGCGTCCTTGGAGGTCATGACGCAGGGCGATCCAAGCACGAGCCTCGTTGGACGCAGGTAGGGAAGAGAAGAATGATGAGAGCGTCGCTCGACTTCGTGGAACTCGTCGTCGCGCTGGCGTTCACTCACGCATATAACACGCGACGCTCATTTCGCTGACCCTGAGCCAACGCCGACTCTGGACTACAACCGTCACTCGATCTTAACTGCTTGCGCTGGGAGTTGGATTTCGAGACGCTGGATTTTTTGGGGTGACTCAAATCGAGTTATATTCAACAGGTGGTGGAGTGTAATGTGATAGAGGGTGGGTGTACAACAGGTTGCTTACAAGCCGGGATTGCCCGCAACGAGAGCGGGCACCAGTCCGAAGTGCCGCCTTTTGTATTGTCGTCGTCGCAGTTCATTGCACAACTTCAACGATGGCAGGTACGATGGCAGCAATCGAGGGACGGAGTGGGTGTGTTGCTCACTCGTCAGTACCGACCAACTCGAACTTGGGCGCAACGTTGGCGGCAATGTCGGGCGAGGCTCGCTTGGTCAGCGGAGGCGACAGCGGCGCCGCGGCGTCGGAGCCCGAGGACTGTTGCTGCTGCGGCCAGACCGAGCTCGGCGGCATGGCGTAGTAGAACATCTGCGGTGAGGCACCCGAGGCCTGCTCGGGCAGCTTTCCAGGCGCAACCGGCATGTACACGACGCCTCCTTGCATCGGCGGGTAGAGCGAAGCGTGCACCGGGATCGGGGCCGGAAGCACCGACGTAAAGTGTTGCTGGTGCTGGTGCTGCTGGTGAGCCTCGCTGGCGTCCGAGGTCGGCACGGCGGAGTACTCGATTCCACCCGAAGTGGTCTTGCGCTTGGCGAAGCAGCCACGCGCCGCCGTCGCAAGCTTGGCCGCCGACTCGCTCACGAGCTGGCGGAAATTGTTCCACGACTCACTCAAGCGCACGGCGTCGACCAGCGAGTTGTTGACCGACACGACATCGACCACGGCCTCAGCCGGGTCGACCCGGATGCGGACCTTCCACTCGGTCGGGCGGCCGTTCTCGACGCCCGTGATGCTGATCGTGTGGTGCACAAAGTGCTTGCCTTGCGTGTGAACCTCGTCGAGCAGAGGCACGCGATCGTAGAGGCCACGCGTCAGTGGCACAGTAATGCACACCGAGCTCACCGGCGCATCGTGCTCCGGCGACGAGACAGTGTCGTCGACCGTGCGGCCGATCGAGACCTGCGTCTCACGGCTGGCGACCGTTACCCAGTTGTCGAAGAAGACCGAGAGGTCGGCGAGGCGCGTCGGCTCCGAGAGAGTGACCACGATCTCGGCGTCGGCGTGGCACAGCATGCCGACTTGGTCGCGAGTAACGCGGCCGCTCAACGGACCGCCGAGGTTGATGGTCTTGCTCTCGGTGAAGCGCGCCATGTTGGCGATGCGGACGTTCTCGATGCGAGTCACGCGAACTTGCTCCCAGCGGGTGGCAAGGGTCGGGACACCGGTGCTCTCATGAACCGGAATCTGCTCAAAGGTCTCGGTGGTGGCAGTGGTCGAGGTCGAGGTTGAGGTTGAGGCCATGGTGGAGGTTGGAAAGTGGGGGTTGGGTGTGGGAGTTGGGGAGGGGTTGGGAGGGGTTGGGAGGGGCTTGGATAGCTGGGCTGATGATCTCAAGGAGCTGGCGAGGTGCCTTATGAACCCCTGCTGGGTGGCTTGGAAGATTCTGTCGGAAAAGTAGATTCACGAAAGAACGAAAGTTCCGTCTTGCTTTTCATCGAGAGCCTCTGTGCTTCCTTAGCTTGTCCACTAAATACCAATAGTAGGCTCAACGGCATCCTTAATGATGTCAAACAAACCAAGTGGGGGCTTGTGCGCGGTGCTGTTCTTTGTTCCTTCATCGATTGGTTCTTGTTGCTCGTTGCTTGCTTGGTGTCTCTCTCGTGTCTCGTGTCTCGTGTGTGAGAGAGAGCTTCATATCTTCATCTCTTT
>ERZ778023.5199-NODE-5199-length-9997-cov-3.501408_pt1 | contig 9997 bp, 10 predicted proteins | sample MGYA00375753_ERZ778023 | MGnify/ENA primary metagenome ERZ778023 (study PRJEB29350, sample SAMN05389822) | bioreactor metagenome | isolation source: Ammonium sulfate bioreactor | place: South Africa: University of Cape Town | collected 2014-04-04 ...
GAACCGCAATCCCTCGCTCGATATCGTCGCCGACGACGTCGCCAGCCTCGGCCTCGATCTGCTGATGCACGAGACGGGCTATCGGCGAGCGGGCTTCGATCCGTTCCTGATCGGATATTGAGCCCATGGATGCCCCCGCCGATTTTCGCGCGCTGCCTTCCATCGACCACCTGCTGAAATCGGAGGCCGCGGCGCCGCTTCTCGACCGTTACGGCCGCACGCTGGTGACTGACGAATTGCGCGCCACGCTTCAGGATATCCGCGCGGCGATGCGAACAGGCCTATGCCGTCATAGACGACGATGATGTGGCGATCGGAAATGCCGAGCCGGCCAACTTCCTCGGCAAAGGCCTCCGGCGTCGGCACCATATGCGGCAGCGGCGTCGAATGATCGGCGATCCTGTCCTGATCGAAGCGGATCGCGCCGGGAATGTGCCCGGCGGCATATTCGGCCTCGGCATCGCGCTTGTGCGCCGGCAGGTAGAAGGAGGCGTCGAGGATGCGGATGGCGGGATCGGCAAGCCGCTGCTGCAACCAGTCTGCGGATACGACGAAACGGCTTGCGGTATCGCTCATCAAAAGGACTCCTGCTTTATCGTATGTGCTTTTGGCTCAGGCCGCGGCGTCCGGCGTTCCGAAACGAATGCGGAAGCGCCTGTTTTCCTTGCCCTTCTTCTCGATCTTCGAGATGTAGATCGGGCCGACTTCCTGCGTCTCGGAAACATGCGTGCCGCCGCAGGGCTGCGAATCCACTGCCCCGTCGTCGCCGATGACGACGAGACGGATGCGCCCCGAACCGACCGGTGGTCGGACATTCTTCGACTTCACGATTCCGGGATTGGCGAGCAGTTCCTCATCGCTGATCCAGCGGGTCGTGACGGCTGCATTGGCACGCACCAGTTCCATCAGCTTTTCCGTAACGAATTCTTTGGTGTAGCTCGGATCGGGCAGGTCGAAATCGATCCGGCTTTCCTCCTCGCCCACAGCCGCCCCGGTGATCGGGAAGGGGCAGGCCACCGAAAGCAGGTGGCAGGCGGTGTGCATGCGCATCAGTCTGTAGCGGCGCGGCCAGTCGATATGCAGCACCAGCTTCTCGCCGATATCCGGGCGCGGCTGCCCTTCCCCCGGCATGTGGACGATCTCGCTCTTGGTCTCACCGGTGACGGTTGCGGCGATCCCGATGCGCGAGCCGTCGGCGCGCTCGAAAAAACCGGTATCGCCCGGCTGGCCGCCGGACGTGGCGTAGAAATTGGTGCGGTCGAGAATGATGCCGCCGTTTTCGGCAATGGCGAAAACCGTGCCCTCCGCGGTCGAAAGATAGGAATCCTCGCGGAAAAGCGCCTCGGTCTCGTATGCCATCGTTTCAGTCCTCTCAAGCGCATTCCGAAAAGTGTGAAACGGTTTTCGGATAAAATGCGCGATCATTCGAACGGTATGTCTATTTCGGTCTTTTTCTCCAGCCAGTCGGGCGCGGGCAAGCCCTTTTCGCGCAGGAAGGCCGGATTGAACAGCTTCGACTGGTAGCGGTTGCCATAGTCGCAAAGCATGGTCACGATTGTGTGGCCCGGACCGAGATCTTTTGCAAGCCGGATCGCGCCCGCGATATTGATGCCGGACGATCCGCCGAGGCAAAACCCCTCCTCCTGCACCAGGTCGAACAGGATGGCGACGGCTTCCGCATCGGAAAGCCGGTAGGAGAAATCCGGCGTGAAGCCTTCCAGATTGGCGGTGATGCGCCCCTGCCCGATGCCTTCGGTGATCGAATCGCCCTCGGCTTTGAGTTCGCCGGTCGTATAATAGGAATAGAGTGCGGCACCGTGCGGATCGGCGAGCGCGATCCTGATATTGTGATCGTGTTCCTTCAGGCCGATGGCGGTCCCGGCCAGCGTGCCGCCCGATCCCACCGACGCCACATAGCCGTCGATCCTGCCGCCGGTGTCGCGCCAGATTTCCTGCGCCGTGGTCTCGACATGCGCCTGACGGTTGACCGGATTGTCGAACTGGTTGGCCCAGATCGCGCCGTTCGGCTCGGTGCGCGCAAGCTGTTCGGCGAGGCGGCCGGAAAGGCGCACATAATTGTTGGGATTGCGGTAGGGTGCGGCCGGCACCTCGATCAGTTCCGCACCGAGAAGCCGCAGCGCGTCCCTCTTTTCCTGACTTTGAGTCCGGGGGATCACGATCACCGTGCGGTAGCCGAGAGCCTTGGCCACCATGGTGAGCCCGATGCCCGTGTTGCCCGCCGTGCCTTCGACGATGACACCGCCCGGCTTCAGAAGGCCGCGCTTTTCCGCGTCGCGGATGATGAAGAGCGCTGCGCGGTCCTTGACCGACTGGCCCGGATTGAGAAACTCCGCCTTGCCGTAAATCTCGCATCCGGTGATCTCGGAGGCCCTTTTGAGGCGGATCAGCGGCGTATTGCCGATAGCGTCGAGCACCGAATTGAGCATGGCTTGCGTTTTCCTGTCTGGTACGGCTGTCTGCTAAAGCATGTCGCGCAAAAGTGTGCAGCGGTTTTGCGATAACGACATGCTTCAGGCAAAATGACGGAAGCACCCTGCCCTTTCAAGCAAGCATGGAATAATTTTCTCCTTCAATACGCAAAGCCAGACCCAAAACCGGATACAAAACAAAAAAGCCGCCCGATTATGGGCGGCTTTGACGCAAGATATTTCGCAATATACTGGTTTATGCGGCGCGCTGGCCGTTGCCGCGCCGCTTGCGGCGGAACGGACGTTTCGGCTTCGGCGCGGCATCGGCGGAGGCGTTGTTCCCGGCGCGATGCTGCTCGCCGGCCTTGCGGGCCGGGCGGCGATGCTCATGCGGCTGGCCAGCCTGTGCACCCTGCGGCGCCGGTGCCCTGGTGGCGGGAGCCGGAGCGGGCTGCACGGGGGCATCCTTGATCGGAAGCCGGTTGCGCGTCACACGCTCGACGGCCCGAAGCTTTGATTCTTCCGCCGCCGGATCGTAAAGCGTGATGGAAGCGCCGCTGGCTCCGTTGCGGCCGGTGCGGCCGATGCGGTGTACATAAGTTTCCGGCTCATCCGGCAGGTCGTAATTCACCACATGGCTGATGCCCGGCACGTCGATGCCGCGCGCGGCGATATCGGTAGCGACGAGGATGCGCAGGGAACCGTCGCGGAAGCCGTTGAGCGCGCGCTGGCGGGCATTCTGCGACTTGTTACCGTGGATGGCGGCAGCGTCATGGCCGTCGCGCTCCAGATGGCGCACCACCGCGTCCGCGCCGTGTTTGGTGCGGGTGAAGACGATGACCGAGCGCATATCGCGATCGCCGAGCATGGCGGAGAGCAGGCGCCGCTTGTCCTTGGTCGGCACCGGATGCACGACCTGCGTGACCTCGGCGACGGTGGTGCCCTGCGGCGCCACTTCGACGCGCACGGGATCGCGCAGCAGCGTTTCGGCGAGCGCCGCGATCTCCTTTGGCATGGTGGCCGAGAAAAGCGCGGTCTGGCGGCTGGCATGGGTTGCCTTGGCGATACGCTTCACATCGTTGATGAAGCCCATATCCAGCATGCGGTCGGCTTCGTCCAGCACCAGCCAGCGGGTCTGCGACAGATCCACCAGCTTCTCGCGCATGAGATCGGTAAGACGGCCGGGCGTGGCGATCAGCACATCGACGCCGGGCGCCATGCGCTTGATCTGCGTGAGCTTGGACACGCCGCCGAGGATGAGCGCGGTCGAGATGTGCGCATTCTTCGACACGGCGCGGATCGTCTCTTCGATCTGCACGGCGAGTTCGCGCGTCGGGGCCAGCACCAGCGCCCGCGCCGTCTTCGGCGCACGCTTGTCGCCAAGCCCGATGATCCGTTGCAGGATCGGCAGGCTGAAAGCCGCCGTCTTGCCGGAACCGGTCTGGGCGATGCCCAGAATGTCGCGCCCTTCGAGCTGCGGCGGGATCGCCTGCATCTGGATGGGCTTGGGTACGGTCATGCCGGCGCCTTCGACACCCTTGAGCAGGGCGCCAGTGATGCCCAGGGCGGCGAAGCCGCCCTTTTCTTTCATGGATTCATGCGCAGCAAAGCCGCCCTTTTCCATGGTCGGAAGATTTTCTTTCGTCAATTCAGTCTCTTTCGGCGGAGTGGCTTTACGCGCTCCGCAACATCGTTGCGGCAAGCGCAACTTGCCGCATAAAAATTTTTGGGAAGATACGACGGGACGCCGGAAACATCCGGGCGACTTGCGCAGCCGTGCCCGGCTTTCGCCGGGACTCCCCCTCGCCGGACCATTCCGGCAACAGGGGGCGAGACGCAACAAGTCCAGCTTCGGAAAGCCGGCATCCTGTAGCCGGCCCATGCGCCTGAAACGCCATATGGGGCATTTCCCGCCGGAATGCAAACGAAATCGGCCGGGACCACTTCAGCCCCGGCCGGTAATCCATGCTCCCTTACCGGGCAATCATGCCATCGCCGGATAATCCGTATAGCCCTTGGCTCCACCGCCATACATGGTCTGCTGGTCGATGGCGTTAAGCGACGCGTTCTCCTTCAGGCGGCGCACCAGATCGGGATTGGCGATGAAGGGCTTGCCGAAGGCGACCAGATCGGCCGCACCGCTTTCCACCGCCTTTTCGGCCAGCGCGCGGTCATAGCCGTTATTGACCATCCACGCACCCTTGCCGCCAGCGTCGCGATAGACACGCTTGAAGCGCGCATAATCGAAGGGCTGCGATCCCTGCTGGAAATCGCGCGCGCCGCCCGTGGCACCTTCGACGACATGGATATAGGCAAGGCCATAGCCGGCCAGCTTCTGCACCACATAGTCGAACAGCGGCTGCGGATCGGGATCGGACGCATCGTTGGAGGGCGTGACCGGCGACAGGCGGATGCCGACCTTGCCGCCGCCGACCGCCTTGACGATGGCGCCGACCACCTCGAACAGGAAGCGGGCGCGGTTTTCGATCGAGCCACCATATTCGTCCGTGCGGTGATTGCTGCCCGAGCGCAGAAACTGATCGATCAGATAGCCGTTGGCGGCATGAATCTCGACGCCGTCGAACCCGGCCACTTCCACCGCGTCCTTCGCGGCCTGCGCATAGGTGGCGACGATACCCGGAATCTCGCTCTTTTCCAGCGCACGCGGCTCGGATGTGGGGGCAAATTCACCGGTGCCGTCGGGATGGACGAGATAGGTCTTGGAATTGGCCCGGATCGCCGAGGGCGCCACCGGCTTGCCACCGTCTGGTTGCAGGCTGGTATGCGAGATACGGCCCACATGCCACATCTGCACGACGATCCGGCCGCCGGCCCTGTGCACGGCGTCCGTCACGCGCCGCCAGCCGGCAAGCTGCTCCGGCGAATAGAGGCCTGGAACATCGGCATAGCCCTGCCCTTGCTGGCTGATCGCCGTCGCCTCGGTGACGATGAGGCCGGCGCTGGCGCGCTGCTCGTAATAGGCGACGTTGAGATCGTTCGGAACCGCCTGCGGCGAGCGGTTGCGGGTCAGCGGCGCCATCACGATGCGGTTGGCGAGCCTGAGATCGCCTGCTGTGACGGGGTCGAACAATGTGGTCATGGGAACGGTCCTTAAAACGGGAGGGAGGATCAGAGATCAGAAAGCGAACGCAGGAACGCGGCGATGGCTGCTTCGTCGCGACTGTAGAAAGTCCATTGGCCGACGCGGCGGGGCTGGATCAGCCCCGCCTTGACCAGTACGGAGAGATGGGCGGAAACGGTGGACTGGGAGAGGCCGCACCGCTCGAACTGGCCCGCGCACACGCCCATCTCCAGAGGCATGTGCTGGCCGGAAAAATGTTTTTCCGGCTCCTTGAGCCAGTTCAAAATGTCGAGCCGCACCGGATTGGCGAGCGCCTTCAGGATATCTTCCCGTTCCATGGGCCGATCTTCCGTCACCGTCGCACTCCCGATCCTTTGCATATCGTCATTTGTCGATATACGTATCGTCGCAATCCGATTTAAAAAGAGGTGCACCGTTCACGTTCCCGTGAAACATCTTCGTCAATCGGGGATCAGATGATGAAATCCGCCAGAACCTGATTGTCGGTGATGTCCTGATAGGCCCAGCCGGCTTCGGCGAATTTCTTTTCCAGAATTTTGAAATTCGCGGCGTCCTTCGTCTCGATGCCGATGAGCACCGAGCCGAAATTGCGCGCCGATTTCTTCAGATATTCGAAGCGGGCGATGTCGTCTTCGGGACCGAGCAGGTCGAGGAAGGCGCGCAGTGCGCCGGGACGCTGGGGAAAGCGGAAGATGAAATATTTCTTCAGGCCCTCGAAGCGCAGCGCGCGCTCGCGCACGTCCGGCAGGCGTTCGAAGTCGAAATTGCCGCCGGAGACGATGATGACGATGCGCTTGCCCTTCAGCTCGCTTTTCCTGAAATCCTTGAGTGCGTCGATGCCGAGCGCGCCCGCTGGCTCCAGCACCACGCCCTCAACATTGAGCATCTCCACCATGGTGGCGCAGAGGCGATTTTCCGAAACCGTTATGACAGATTTCGCATCGAAACCTTTGAGAATCCTGAAATTCTCCCTGCCGATCTCCGCCACCGCCGCACCGTCGACGAAATTGTCGACGCGGGAAAGCTTCACGCGCTTTCCGGCTTCGAGGCTGGCCTTGAGGCTTGCCGCGCCCTGCGGTTCCACGAAGCGGAACCCGGTCTTCCAGCCAAGGCCGGCGATATATTGTGTCACGCCGCCGGCAAGTCCGCCGCCGCCGACCGGCAGCAGGACGAGATCGGGACGCTTGTCGGCGGACAATTGCCGTTCGATCTCCAGCGCCACGGTCGCCTGCCCTTCCACGATGCCGGGATGGTCGAACGGCGGCACCATGATGCCCTTGCCGCTCGCCGCGAAATCCTGCGCGGCGGCATAGCAGACGTCGAAAATATCGCCCACGAGCCTGATCTCGATGAATTCGGCCCCGAAGGTGCGCGTCTTGTCGATTTTCTGTTGCGGTGTCGTGACCGGCATGAAGACGACGCCCCTGCGCCCGAAATGCCGGCAGACGAAGGCGAAGCCCTGCGCGTGGTTGCCCGCCGAGGCACAGACGAAGACGGCGTTTTCATCCGCAGTCTTCACCGCGCGGGAGATGAAATTGAACGCGCCGCGTATCTTGTAGGAGCGCACAGGCGTCAGGTCCTCGCGCTTCAGCCAGATTTCCGCGCCGTATTTCCGCGACAGATAGTCGTTTATCTGCAAGGGCGTCTCGGGAAACAGCTCGCGCATGGCCTTTTCGGCCCGCTCCACGGCTTTGACGAAGGCGGTCATGGTTCGGCTTTCTGCATCGCTTGTCGCATTTGTCGGGCTATGGCTACATGGCTTCGGCATGCAAGACAAGAACCAGCTCGCCCGCCGTCTTTCCGACCGTTGTTGCGGCTTGAACTTCCGGCGCAAATCGTGACATAGAACGCATTGGCTGCGGTCGTGGCGAAACTGGTATACGCAACGGACTTAAAATCCGTCGCCTTTCAGGCTTGCGGGTTCAAGTCCCGCCGACCGCACCATGTCATTTACGCCATCCTCAAATCTCTTTTTCCAGCGATCATAAACCGGTTGCGGCTTGCTGCATCCGGCGCTTAACTGTCGGTCGAACACGGAGTCGATCATGACAGGACAAACGCAGGACACCGTCAGGGCCGCGATGCTCGCCATCGGCGACGAACTTCTATCCGGCCGCACCAAGGACAAGAATATCGGCCATCTCGCCGATGTTCTCACTGCCGCCGGCATCGACCTGAAGGAAGTGCGCATCGTGCCGGATGAGGAAGCAGCCATCGTCGCCGCACTCAACGCGCTGCGGGCGAATTATGATTATGTCTTCACCTCCGGCGGCATCGGCCCCACGCATGACGACATCACCGCCGATGCCGTGGCGAGAGCGTTCGGCGTGCCCTGCATTTACGAAGAAAGGGCGATGAAGCTGCTCGCCGACAATTATACGAAACGCGGGCTGGAATTCACCGAGTCGCGAAAACGCATGGCGCGTATGCCGCAGGGATCGGAGCATATCGACAATCCGGTGTCCGCCGCGCCCGGTTTCCATATCGGCAATGTCTATGTCATGGCCGGCGTGCCGTCGGTGTTTCAGGCCATGCTCGGCAATGTGCTGCCCACGCTGCGCACCGGGCGCAAGCTGTTGTCGCGATCCGTTCTCTGCCCCTTCGGCGAGGGCGTCATCGGCGCGCCGCTGGCACAGATTCAGAAGGAAAATCCGGAAACCGTCATCGGGTCCTACCCGAAATTCGAAAATGGTCGATTCAGCACCGAGCTCGTGGTGCGCGGCAGCGATGCGGCACGGATCGACGCCGCCATCGCAGCCATAGAATCAATGATGGCCACGCTCGAAAAGGTGCGGGCGCAATAGTAGAGGAACGCAACTTTTTGCCTGCCTGAGACGTTGTTTTTAACATGAAGTCCGTGAGGAGATCGTTCATGTCCTATAAAACCGTGGTTGCCTATGCGCGCAGCGAACCGGAATTGAAGCGCGTCCTGTCGGCGGTCGGCCTTCTGCAACAGAAGATGGCGGATATCCATGTAATCGGCATCTACTCCATCCCCTCGCCCATGGTTTATGCGGATCCCAACGGCTTCATCGATCCGGGCATGTTCGAACTGCACGACAAGCAGCACAAGGAATTGTCCGAACACCTCAAATCGCTGTTCGAGGACGAGATGCGCCGCCGCAAGGCTCGATATGAGTTTCGCGTTGCCCGTTCCGAGACGGGAACAGCGGCCGACGGCGTCCTCGCGACGTGCCTCGGCGCGGAACTGCTGGTCGCAGGCCAGCCCGATCCGGACGATCCGTCCATCAACGACGAGACCGCCGACACGCTGGTGTTCCACTCGAGTTGCCCCGTGCTGCTCGTGCCTTATGCGCCGGTGCTGCCCGCGACTTCGCTCGACCGGATCGTCGTGGCCTATAACGGCAAGCGCGAGGCGTCGCGGGCGGCATTCGATGCCCTGCCCCTGTTGCGGCGGGCAAGCCGGACCGATGTCGTGTGGGTCGATCCGCCGGAACCGCTCAACGATGGCGAGGCACATGCCAGCACCGATCTGGTCGAGGCGCTCGCCCGCCATGGCATCAAGGTGGAGGCCGTGCCGCTCAAATCCGAGGGGCTTTCTCCGCCGGACGCGCTGCGCGAATATGCTCTCGCGGAACATGTCGACCTTATGGTCATAGGCGCATACAGCCATTCGCGCGTGCGCGAATTCCTGTTCGGCGGCGTCACGCGCAATCTGCTCAAGAGCCTGCCCGCCCTCACCTTCCTCTCCAGATAGGCTTGCGATCGCCGGTCCTGCCTGCCATTTCCGTGCATGAGGCACATGAGAAGGCTTGCAAGACCGGCCTTTTTGCGTTTATCAGCATCACCCGGCACGCTTCGGCCCGCCGGTGGTTGTTCACGGAGCCTTTCGATGTCCTTGCCCGATAAAGCTTTTCCCGTTTCCTGGGACCAGTTCCACCGCGACGCGCGCGCTCTTGCGTGGCGCATCTCCGGCATGGGCCGCGAATGGCGTGCGATCGTCGCCATCACGCGCGGCGGCCTCGTGCCGGCTGCGATCATCTGCCGGGAACTCGGCATCCGGCTGATCGAAACCGTCTGCATCGCTTCCTATCACGATTACAGCTCGCAGGGCGACATGCAGGTGCTCAAGGGTATCGGCGAAGGCCTGCTGGACAACGGCGGCGAAGGCGTGCTGGTCGTGGACGATCTTACCGACACGGGCAAGACCGCGGCAATGGTGCGCGAAATGATGCCGAGAGCCCATTTCGCCACCGTCTACGCCAAGCCCAAGGGCCGTCCGCTGATCGACACCTTCGTCACGGAGGTCTCGCAGGACACATGGATCTATTTCCCCTGGGACATGGGTTTCACCTATCAGGAACCCATCGCCGACGGAAAGCGCGGCTAGAGCATTTTGCAGCCAAATGGAAACATTTGGCGTCGCATAAATGCGGTGAAACAGATAAAGCGATTTCGGCACCGTTTCGCCGCAATCCCCTTTTATGAACTGCAATCATGCGCC
>ERZ778023.5206-NODE-5206-length-9987-cov-4.495369_pt1 | contig 9987 bp, 9 predicted proteins | sample MGYA00375753_ERZ778023 | MGnify/ENA primary metagenome ERZ778023 (study PRJEB29350, sample SAMN05389822) | bioreactor metagenome | isolation source: Ammonium sulfate bioreactor | place: South Africa: University of Cape Town | collected 2014-04-04 ...
GCCGGGATCGGCGGCGGACGAGAAGCGTGTCACGGCAGGCGACGTGATCGTCGATATCGGTCAGGTGACGGTGAAGACGCCGGCCGACGTGCGGAAGCGCATCGACGGGCTGCGGCGCGAGGGGCGCAAGAACGGGCTGTTCATGCTGGCATCACGCTCCGGCGAATTGCGCTTCGTGACGGTGCGGCTGGATTAGAGCGGTTCCAACGATTCCGTTTAAACAGGAACCGCTCTGGCCTCGGCTGGCCGCAATCCCGGCCTCCGGCAAGGCAACGGAAGCGCGTCACGCGCGGAAGGCTCATTGCACGAAATCGGTCTTGCGGTAGCCCTGAATATAAAGGAGCGCGGTCAGGTCGCCATGGCGGATACCGACCTTCGCCTCAGCCGCGACTGCGGGCTTGGCGTGGAGCGCGACGCCGGTGCCGGCGAGCTTTATCATGCCGAGATCGTTGGCCCCGTCGCCGACCGCGATGGCATCGGCAGGCGTAAGGCCGAGCCGGTCGGCGATCTCCGCCAGCTTCTCCATCTTGGCCTCGCGGCCGAGAATCGGCTCCGCCACCGTGCCGGTGAGGTGCGTGCCGTCATCGATCAGCCGGTTGGCGCGGTCTTCATTGAAGCCGATCATTTCGGCGATGCGCCGGGTGAAGGTGGTGAAGCCGCCCGACACCAGCGCCGTATAGGCCCCGTGCTTGCGCATGGTGCGCACCAGTTCCGGCCCGCCGGGCGTGAGCGTGATGCGGGTGGAAATCACCTTGTCGATGACGGTGAGCGGCAGGCCTTTCAGCAGCGCCACGCGTTCGCGCAGGGCGGGCTCGAACGCGATCTCGCCGTTCATCGCCCGCGCGGTGATGGCGGCGACATGATCGCGCAGCCCCGCTTCCTCGGCCAGTTCGTCGATGCACTCCTGCCCGATCATGGTGGAATCCATGTCGGCGATCAGGATCTTCTTGCGGCGGCTTTCCTGCTCCTGCACCACCACATCGACGGCCGCACCGTCGAGCGCTTCGCGCAATTTCGTCTCCGCCTCCTGCGCCGGAATGCCCGCGGGCAGCGCGATATCGCAGGCGATGCCGTCGGCAAGCCAGTAAAGTCCTGTTGCATTCACCGCCGCGGAGGCTTTAATCCCCAGCGGGGCGGCAAGCACGGGCTTCGCCGGACTGGCGATCAGCGTGGCGACGAGCGAAGCGGATGCGGACATGAGAGGCATTTCCTGAATGGGTGAGGATGCGGTCGGGACTGCCATTCTGATAGCCGGACCGACGGCGAGCGGCAAGTCGGCTCTTGCCCTCCGCATGGCGCGGGAGACGGGCGGCTTCGTCGTCAATGCCGATTCCATGCAGGTCTACGGCGTGCTCGACCGGCTCACCGCACGCCCCGATGCGGACGATCTCGCGGCGGCGGAGCATCATCTCTACGGCCACGTGCCGCCTTCCGCCGCTTATTCGACCGGCAAGTGGCTTGCCGACGTGGCGGCGCTCCTGTCGCGGCCCGATCTCAGTGGCCGGACGCCGGTTTTCGTCGGCGGCACCGGGCTTTATTTCCGCGCGCTCACCGGCGGTCTGTCGCAGATGCCGGAGGTGGGGGACGATGTGCGCACATATTGGCGCGGGCGCATGGGGAGGGAAGGGGCGACGGCGCTGCACGGCGTGCTCGCCGCGCGCGATCCCGGAATGGCCGCCATCCTGCGGCCGACCGACAGCCAGCGCATCGTGCGGGCACTCGAAGTGTTCGACGCCACCGGAAAATCCCTGCTCGACTGGCAGGGCGGCGACGGAACGGCGCTGGTGGACGCGGCCTCGGCGCGCAGGATCGTGCTCCGGCCGGAACGGGGCTGGCTGCAAGAGCGCATCGCGCGGCGTTTCGCCTCCATGTGGGACCATGGGGCGCTGGAGGAGGTGAAAGCGCTGTTGACACTGAATCTCGATCCGGCGCTGCCGGCCATGAAGGCCATCGGCGTGCGCGAGATCGCCGCTTTCCTCGGCGGGGAGATGACGCGCACTGAGGCGACCGAGCGCGCCATCATCGCCACGCGGCAGTATGCCAAGCGGCAGTCGACATGGTTCCGCAACCAGCTCGATGCGGGCTGGCAGGTGATCTCGTCGCCGGACGAACTGGCGCCTCCGTAATAAAGTTGTTGGCGCGGGCGATTTTGCAAAAGAAAATATCGCGCAACACTTTTAAGCGTTGACGGCGCTATTCCGGCCTATTAGTGTCCGCTTCCATGAACACGAAGATGAACATTCTTGTAGTAGGCGCGCGCATGGGCAGGGTGGTGTAACCACCCGGCGAAAGCACCCATGCGCGAAAGACAGGCTCCCTTGAGGGGCCTTTTTTATTACCTGAAACAGGCACTTACTTACTTACAGACGAGACGGGAAGAGAACGATGACGACCGCAGGCAGACACGAGGCGGAGACGAAGGCCCGGAATACGAAAAGCCATGAAGCGCAGGGCACGGGCGACAATCCGCGCGAGATGACCGGCGCCGAGATGGTGATACAGGCGCTGATCGATCAGGGCGTCGAGACGATTTTCGGTTATCCGGGCGGCGCGGTGCTGCCGATCTATGACGAGATCTTCCAGCAGGACAAGGTGCAGCACGTTCTCGTCCGCCACGAGCAGGGCGCGGGCCATGCGGCGGAAGGCTATGCGCGCTCGACCGGCAAGGTCGGCGTCATGCTGGTCACGTCCGGCCCCGGTGCGACCAACGCCGTCACCCCCTTGCAGGACGCGCTGATGGATTCGATCCCTCTGGTCTGCATTTCCGGTCAGGTCGCGACCACGCTCATCGGCTCCGACGCCTTTCAGGAATGCGACACGGTCGGCATCACCCGCCCCTGCACCAAGCACAACTGGCTGGTGAAGGACGTCAACGATCTCGCCCGCATCCTGCATGAGGCTTTCCATGTCGCCTCCACCGGGCGGCCCGGCCCGGTGGTGGTGGAGATTCCGGAGGACGTGTTCTCCGCCGCACTGCCGGAGGCGGCCGCGCGTGCCGTGACGGCTTCATCGGCGCAGTGGCCGCGCTATCGCAGCGCGCCTTTGGCGGGCGATGTAGCGAAGGCGGCGGCGCTTCTGAAACAGGCGAAGCGGCCCGTCATTCTTGCGGGTGGCGGTTCATTCGCAGTGCAGGCTGGCGCGGAAATCCTCGGCCTTGCGGAAAAGCTCGGCGCGCCCATCGTCACCAGTATCAATGGCAAGGGCGTGGTGGATGAACGCCATCCGCTGGCCGCTGGTGTGATCGGTGTGTTCGGTGATGTGCGGGCCAGCACCATCCTTAAAAGCGCGGATGTCGTGCTGGTGCTAGGCTCCAAATTCGCCCAGTTCAATTCCTTCATGTGGCGCCTGCCGGAGGCGCAGCAGACCATCATTCATGTCGATCTCGACGGGTCAGAATTGGGGCGCGCCATTCCATCGGTCCTGCCAATCGTGGCCGACGCGCGCGAAACTGCCATTCATATCGCCGCCGCCATCGGGGATGGGAAACGCCCGGTGTGGGCGTTCAAGCAGGCGACACCGCCGCAACCCGGTACGGCGCCGGACGATCCCGCCATTGCGCCCGAAGCGGTGATGGAAGCGATCAATGCGCAAAGTGACGAGCGTACCATTCTGGTCTCGGACGCGAGCCTTTCGTCGGGCTGGACCGCCTCGCGCTACACGGTGAAGGGCGCCGGCCGCAAATACATTTCGCCGCGCGGGCTTGCCGGTATCGGCTGGGCCGGTGGTGCCGCGATTGGTGCCGCGGCTGCGGCGCCGAAAGGGGCGCGCATTGTGGCGGTGGCCGGTGACGGGGCTGCGGGCTACTGGCTCGGCGAAATGGAAACCGCGGCGCGGTTCAATCTGCCCATCACCTATGTCGTGCTGAACAACAGCGGTTACGGCTGGGTGGTGCAGGGCGAGCGCATGCTAGGCATTACGCCGCAATCGACATTCGGCGCGGTGGATTTCTCCTCCGTCGCGCGCGGTCTCGGTGTGCCGGCGGTGGTGGTCGAGAAAGGGGCGGATCTCGGCGCGGAAGTTGCCAGATCGTTTGGCGCCAACGGGCCCCATCTGCTTGACATTCGCAGCTCGGATCAGTCCTCGCCAAGCGTGGATTACGCGCTGCTCGATCCGGATGCGGCATCGGCCTATGGCGCCTACGGAATGGGATGATCGCGGAGCTTCCAAACCGCGACGGGTGAACAGAAACGGGAGTGGATCAGGACAATGCGATTTGGTCTTTTCGGGGGTGCCTCGCGCGGCGCCGGGCAGGATGGAGACAGCCAGTCCTACCGCGCTTTCATCGACTATGTGGTGGAGGCTGAGCGGCTCGGCTTTGAATCGGTGTTCCTGGTTGAACATCATTTCACCGGCACCGGCCAGCTCAGTGCTTCGCTGACATTGCTTTCCTATCTGGCCGGGCTGACCAAAACCATGCGTCTTGGCACGGCGGTGACCGTGATGCCGTGGCACAATCCGGTACTGCTGGCGGAGCAGGCGGCAACCGTCGATCTGGTTTCGGACGGGCGGCTGGATTTCGGGGTTGGCCGTGGTTACCGGCCGAACGAGTTTCACGGCTTCCGCGTCGATCCGGGCGAGGCACAGGCGCGTTACGAAGAAGCGCTTGAGCTGGTGCTGAAATGCTGGACCACGAAAGAGCGGTTTTCCTTCGATGGCCGCTTCTGGCATTTCCGTGATGTGATTGTGGAGCCGCATCCGGCGCAGGCACCAAATCCGCCGATCTGGATTGCGGCCGGCAGCGAAGGCTCCATCCGGCAGGCAGCGCGGCGGGGGCAGCATGTGCTGCTGGATCAGTTCGGCACCATCGAACAGACCGCTGCGCGTGTCGCCTGGTACAAGGATGAACAGAAGAAATGCGGCCGCACCTCACAGGCCGGAGAGATCGCGGTGACACGCGGCCTGCTGCTGGTGGATCAGGAAGAAAAGCGCGCGACGGAAATTGACCGGCGGCTGGCGGCGATCGCGTTTCTTTCCGCCACATCGCAAATCCCCGGTACAAAGGCGGAGGGGCCGACCAAATTCGGTTCCTCCACACTCGATACCTCGCGGGAGGCGGCGGAAGCCTCCACCATTGTCGGGCAGCCGGAAGAATGTATCCGTCGCATCCGCGCGCTGGAAGAAGCGGGCGTGGACTACATTCTGTTCAACGATCCCTGGGGCGGTGTTGAGCGTCTGCGCCATTTCGCCCGCGCCGTGATGCCGGAATTCCTGGCGCCTACGAAAAGCGGCATGGCAATGGCCGGATGATGCAGCGTTAATCCGGCAGCACAACGGCGCGCAGAACATCGCCACGCGCCAGCGCGTCCAGCCCCGCATTGATGTCGTCCAGCTTTATTGTGCGCGTCACCAGGCTTTTAAGGTCGAGCTGGCCGGATTCCGCCATGCGTACAAAGCGGGGAAAGTCGCGCCGGATATTGGCGGAGCCGAACAGCGCGCTGGAAATCCGCTTCTCGGATAGGAAGAAGGGCCAGGCTTCCAGATCGTAATGCCCATCGCGCGGCGGCATGCCGACGATCACAATCTCGCCCGAACGGCGGGTCAACGCGAAAGCCTGTTTCACAGTGGCGGGAATGCCGACCGCCTCGATCGCCGCATCCACGCTACCCTTTGTCATCTCCTGCACTGCCTCGGCAACATCGCCGCGTGCGGAATCGAACACCGCACTGGCACCCAGTTCCCTCGCCTGATCGCGGCGGGCTTCGCGCGGATCGATACCGATGATGGTGGCCGCGCCTGCAATGCGCGCGCCCTGAATGGCGGCAAGACCCACCGTGCCGCAACCGATCACGGCGATGGCGCCACCCAGCGGTAGAGCAACGCGGTTGAGCACGGCGCTGAGCCCGGTGGTGACGCCGCAGCCGATCAGCGCCAGCCATGAATCGGGCAGGGCGGTGCGCACTGGCACCACCGATGCCTGATCGACAATCATTTCGTCCGCAAAGGTGCCAAGGCCGAAAAGACCGGTGGCGATGTCGCCATTGGTACGGCGCGCGCGCGGCACGCTGCGCACGCTGCCGGACAGAACGCACACATGCGGCCGCCCGCCGGTGCAGTTTTCGCAATGGCCGCAACTTGGCGCGGTGGAGGAGATTACACGGTCGTCCACCTGAATGCCTTGCACTGCTGCGCCCACCGCCTCCACCACGCCACATGCTTCATGCCCCATCACGATGGGGGTGCCGTAAGTCTGTTCGCCACTGCGGATCGCGACATCGGTGTGGCAGAGCGAGGTGGCGGTGATGCGCACGCGCACATCGTTCGCGCGCAGCGGCAACAGTTCCACCGCTTCGAGGGAGAGTGGGGCGCCAGGCTCCAGAAACAGGGCGGCTTTCATGTCAGGGGGTCCAGATTGCGGGAACGCCAGTCGGCATACGGTACCACAGCCCGGTCAATGTCGGCTGCGGCTGATCCGGATCGAAGCGCAGATCCGGCAGCCGGTCGAGCAGCGCGTTCAATGCCGTCACCAACTCCATCCGCGCCACCTGACTGCCGACGCAGAAATGCGGGCCGGTGGAGAAGGAGAGTGTCGGCTTCTGCGGCCGGAACGGATCGAACACGTCCGGGTTTTCGAATTGTGCCGGGTCGCGATTGGCGGCGGCAATGCAGCATTCGACGATGGAATCCTTCGGGACCGCAACGCCTGCGATTTCCGTATCGCGGGTGGCAAGCCGCGGCGGGGCCACCAGCACTGGCCCGTTCCAGCGCAGCACTTCTTCAATCACAACTGGGACAAGCGTGCGGTCTTCACGCACCTGCGCCAGCAGTGCCGGGCGTTCCAGAAGGGTGACAAGCGTGATGCCGAGCGAGCGATAGGTGGTGCCCGCACCCGCCGGCAACAGGTTGGAGATCAGGCCAAGAATCTGTTCGTCCGACAATTTCTGCAAGCCTTCGCCTTCATCGATTTCGCTCTGCACCAGAAGCGTGATCAGATCGTTCTCGCGCGGTGCGCGGCGACGCTCGTTGACGATGTCGAGCATGTAACGATGCACCGCTTCGCGGGCGGCGCGCGCCTCATCCGGCGGGGCGGCGGCAACCTGAAGCTTCGCGGCCCATTCGTGGAATTGCTCAAGGTCCTCGCGCTTGACCCCCAGCGCCATGCCGATGACGTAAACCGGAAACTGTGCGCAGTAATCGAAATAAATATCGCCCCGGCCTTTGGCGATGAAATCGTCGATCAGTTCATCCAGCCGCGGGCGAACAAACTGGCTCCACATGCTGAGCGATTTGCGTGCAAAGGCCGGTTGCACCAGAAGCCGGTACTGGCGGTGTTCGGGATCGTCCGACCCCATCAGTGAAACGGGGCCGAAGACATACTCCGTCATGCGGCGGATGCCGGCATTGGAGAATGTTTCGGCGTCGCGCAGCACCTGTTCGGCTTCCGCGAAGGAGATGATGGTGAAGCGATGCGCATCCGGCCACACGTCGCGGGTGGGATCGGGCACGCCGAAGATTTCAAAGGTGGAGCCGTGGTGGATCGGGCCGTTCTGGCGCAGTTCCGCAAATTTCGGATAGGGATCGTCCACCGCACCGGCGCCGGTGCGGCTGGTCGTTTCGCGCTCCCAATCCGAACGGCCGACACCCTGGGCCTTCGTAATGGTGGCAGTACTATCCTTCATTGCTGCTGTCTTTCGAGGGGTTGATAGGATCAAGATGGATGACCTGCATCGGGCAGGCGCCTGCGGCGGCGCGGATCTGCGCCTCGCTGTCATGCGGTTCCGGCAACAGCACCACCTGGCCATCTTCGTTGCCGAAGGTTGCCGGTGCAAAATGCGAACAGTTTTCCGCGCCGATACAGCGCGCCCGGTCGAGCCGGATACGAAAATTGTGAGCCATCAAAATACCTGTGTGCCGCCGCCATCGACCACGATGACCTGTGCGTTGATGTAGGATGCGGCGGGGCTGAGCAGAAAAACGATCACGCGCGCGATTTCATCCGGTGTTGCCAGCCGGCCGAGCGGCACGCGCTCGATGATGGATTTGCCATAAGCGCCCTTGGTGATGTCCTGTAACCGTGGCGTCACCGTGATGCCGGGCGCCACCGCATTGGCGCGGATACGGCCCGCGCTGGAAACGGCGAACCATCGCGTCATGCCGGTAATTGCCGCCTTGCCGATGGGATACCAGCCATTCTCGGCGGCACCGCCGCGGCCGGAGATCAGCGCGGGCGGCGGCCCGCCGGAGGCTACGCCTGCAACGGACGCCACGCTCACCACACTGGCACCGGCCGGTGGATTGGTCTTGAGCCATGCGGCGGTGAAAAACTGCATCGCACCGGCGGTTTTGGCGAGCCCTTCTTCGATGGTGAAATTCATGCTGCTGGGTGGACCGGCGTTGTTGATCAGGAAGGCGATATCGCCGAACTGCTTTGCCAGTTCCGGCAATAAGAATTCGACCTGCGCCCGGTCGGACGTATCGCAAGGAAAGGTGTGAAGGGCGGCGTGCTTCGGCAGCTTTTCCAGACCATCCTTGTCGATGTCGAGGGCCAGCACGGTCAGGCCAAGCGTGGTCAGAAGTTCTGCTGCCGCCTGGCCGATGCCGCTCGCGGCCCCGGTCACGATAACCGTGGCAGGATCGGGGAAGCCGAGGAAGTCGTTTCCGCTCATGGTTTTCTCGCAAAGTCTACAATGTGCTGCACGAAGGATTGAGGCTGATCGGCCACAATGAAATGGCCGGCATATTCCACGTCCACGCGCGCGGCGTGGGGGATGGCGGCCTGCAGCGCATCCGCCGCTTCGATCGCCGGGCCCTTGGTGCCGAACATCAGCAACGTGGGCACCTCCACGCGGGCAAGCGATTCAGCAAAATCATGATCGCGGATCGCCGCCATCGCATGCAGCAGCGACCACGTTCCGGCCTTGTTGCGGTCGATATTCCAGCGGGCGAATTCGCCCTCGCTGACGGGCCCGATACGGCGGGCCTGAACCTGCTCGCGGCTTTGCGTCGGGATGGCGAAAAGCTGTTCCACCATCGGCCATGCCGCCAGCCACCAGTCGCGGCTGCGAAACTGGGCTTCGATCAGAACCGCGCGTGCGACAAGCGCGCTATCGGCCGCCAGACTGGCCGCGATGAAGGCACCAATGGAATTGCCCGCGATGATGGCTTTCTGAATGCCTAGTGTGCGGAGGAAATCGCCGATCTGTTTCGCATGCGCTTCGATGGAGAGCTGTGTGTCCTGGCGCACACTGTCGCCTTGCCCCGGCATGTCGATGGCGATGACGTCGAAGCTCTCGGCAAAGGCGGGCAACACATGCGCAAATTCATGCCAGGATTGGCCGTTGCCGTGCAGCAGGACAAGGGGCTGGCCTTTGCCTGTGCGCACAGCATGGATCGGTGCGGCCGCATGTCCACCGATGATGTGTTCCGGTGTGCTCATGTATTGACCCGGTTCTTTGCCGCCATGTGGTTCACGGCGATCAGCGAAAAGATCATCGATGCGGCGATGGACGCGCCGGCACCGGGGTACATCGGCCCGAACACGGACGCTGACGTGTTGCCGGCGGCGTAAAGGCCCGCAATCGGCTGCCCATCCTTGTTCAGCACGCGGGCGAATTCATCGGTCAAAAGGCCGCCGGCCGTGCCCACATCACCGGGATAGATTTTCGCAGCATAGAAGGGCCCACGTTCGACGGCGCCCAGATTGCCGTTCGGCTTCACCCGTTCATCGCTGTAAAAGCGGCTATAGGCGGTTTCCCCGCGCGCGAAATCCGCGTCGCGCCCGTTCGCCACCATCGTATTGAAATGGGCAACGGTCTCTTTCAGCGTGCCGGGGTGAACGCCGATGGCGTCGGCGAGGCCTTCCAGTGTATCGGCCTTTTTCAGATAGCCGGTTTCAAACCATTCCCCCGGTGTGAAGCGCGGCGGCGCCAGGCCGAAGGCGTAGCGGTTGCGGTGGCGGCTTTCGAGGATGATCCAGCTATGATCGGTGTTGAGTTCGCGATGGCGGCGGATCATCGCCTGACCGGCTTCCATGTAGGGCCCGGCTTCGTT
>ERZ778023.5223-NODE-5223-length-9955-cov-64.430606_pt1 | contig 9955 bp, 3 predicted proteins | sample MGYA00375753_ERZ778023 | MGnify/ENA primary metagenome ERZ778023 (study PRJEB29350, sample SAMN05389822) | bioreactor metagenome | isolation source: Ammonium sulfate bioreactor | place: South Africa: University of Cape Town | collected 2014-04-04 ...
TTGTTCGAGATCTTCTCGTATCTTTGAGGTCGATGTCGATAGAGAGCGAGTAGAAACTCGTGTCTTCTCCCTAGTAAGTGTTGGATATTGATTGGTTAACCAAACATATCAAGCGATTGTTATGATAATCGTTGTTGTCGTTGTCGTTGTTGTCGTCGATGTTGATAAGGCATTGAGAATGAGAGCGAGAGCGTGAGGGACTTCACTGTTCACTTCTCGACGAGCAGTGAATGCGCCATTTGCTTGCTTGCTGCATGGTGCTGCCTCTCGCTCGCCCCACTTGATGGCTGATCATCATCAGTCTCCCCAAGCACCCTTGCTACCGGACAGTGTCGTTGCACGACTATGTGACTTGTTGAATCTTCGGCATATCGTGGTTGTTGGCGCGTATGTCGATCACTTGCTATGCTTGAAGCCTCGCACTGATATCCTGACATCAATCAATCTCTCTCTCTCGCTCTCTCTTCATTCAATCGATTGAATCATTCATTGAGTGTGGATAATGGAGTTCATACGCTGGTTGACTCCTTAGTAGCGACCTCTTCACTGGCAGCGAATGATGGCGTGGTTATCGGTCAAGGAGACGAGCGCCGACCTCCACTGCAGCCTCGTGCACGATATCTCACACTTGCTCGTGGTGATGCTGGTGGCGATGGTGTACCGCCACCGATCATCGTAGCTCACGCAGCGAATCGAAACATGTTGAGTGGAATGGCACATTTGGTGGGCGATGTTGATGGTGCCGTGGTGGTGGTCGATAGCGTCGAGGGCTTGAACTGGAGCCAGCACCAGAGCTTGACCGAGCTCATGGAGCAAGGCGTCCGACCGATCTTGTTCATCAACAAGCTCGATCGATGGATCATCGAGCTGCAAGATCTCGAAGCCTGCTATCTGGCAGTCGTTCGAGTGATCGAATCATTCAATGCCATCATTGCAGGCATGTCGGATGCTCGAGCGGATGAGTGGCAGGTCGATGCTCGAGCCGGCACGGTCGTGTTCGGCAGCGCGCTCCAGGGTTGGGCCTTCACGCTCTCGGACTTTGCACATCGATATGCCGTCAAGTTTGGCGTTCCCGAGGATCGAATGTGCAATCGATTGTTTGGCGATTGGTACTTTGATGCCGCTGGCAAGAAGTGGGTCTCGAGCCCGATGCCAGCAGTCGATCCGCAGCAACAACGACAACGACAGCAGCCACTACTGCGTCGATCGTTCGTCGAGTTTATACTCGTTCCGATCGAGCGATTGATCGTGTTGATTGTATCGAATACTGGCACGATCGATTCGATTCGTGATCGATTGGATCGAATGCTGGCTGCGATTCATGTGCAGTTGCCGGATGCCGACTATCGACTGCCGCCGAGGCAGCTGGTCCGTCGCGTCATGGCTCGATTCCTGCCTCTTGATCAGTCGCTCTTGCGAGCCGTGGCGTGCACTCTACCGGCACCGATCGTGGCACAGACCTCTCGAGTCGCAGCCATGTATTCGGGTCCATTGGACGATGCGGCAGCCGAGTCGATTCGATCATGCGCACCTGATGGCGTGTTGATGGCACTCGGTCGGTCGTGCGTCGCTCGAAGCACCGACGCGTCGGCAGGTTGGATCGAGGCCCGAGTGCTATCAGGCACGATGCGCGTCGGATCGGTGGTTCACGTCTTGCATCGGCTGTCGTTGAGTTCCCTGACGCCTCGAGAGCAGGTGCTCGCACAATGCCGCCCGCCACCGGAGCTCGATCGTATCGCCATGCGTGTGAGAGCCATCTTGATCTTGCTGCTCGATGGATATCGCTCACTCCCACAGGCGGGTCCAGGCTCGGTGGTCGTTGTGCAGCTCTCGTTCGAGCCCGGAGAGACACCATCTTCGGCATCGTCGGCATCGGCGCTGCTCTCGCAGTGCTCGATACCGATCACAATCACCGACTCGCTCGATGCCCACGTGCTGTGCGAGCCGCAGTCGCAACGACATCAAACACTCGCAGTCGCCATCGAGCTCGAGGCCTGTGATCCGACACAGCGCGAGCAGTTCCTCCGAGCGATGCCCGAGCTCTCGCGTCAATTGAACTGTGTCTACTGCACGTGGGACGCCGAGTTGCAAGCGATGCTCAACGTCTCGGGCAGCCTACTGCACTCGCGAGTGTGTGCCGGCGATCTCCAAGCGCGCACACCCATCAGGTTCCGACTCCTCGAGCCATTGACGCCAGTGCGCGAGTGTGTGACGATCGCAATCGATCGAGCTGCGGCACTCGAATCTCGATCGCCCGATGGGCACGTGAGAATGTCCGTTTGTGCGCGACCGATCTCCGACTACGCGATCGAGACTCTTTCGCAGCATCGTACTGCGTCTGCTCGAAGGCTCTCGGCCATTCTCGAGTGCAACGTATGGAGCCACCAATCGTTCAATCTCCTCGTCTGCCACATTGATGAGGCACAGCCAGCAGAGCAAGCGGCCCACCTCCAACACACTTGCATTCGAGTCTTCCAACAAGCCGTCGCTCGAGGCTTCTTGTGCAACGAGCCATTGCGCCATGTCGAGTTCTCCATCGTCTCGTACACGTTGACGCAGTCGCCACCGGTACGTGCCATCGAACGAGCCTTCATGATGGCGCTCGAGGCGGCATTCCTACAAGCCCGGCCGACGCTCATCGAGCCTCTCGCTCGATTGGAGATTGTAACTCCCGCCCAAGTGCGCGGTGAAGTGTATCAGTGTCTGGCTCTCCATCAAGCCGACATTGAGGACGAGGAAGATCGGCCGGGTGGTGCGGGTCTCGTGGTCATCAAGGCCACGCTGGGCATCCATCGCTCGACGCAATGCATCTCGGATCTACGCACGCACTCGCATGGCCAAGCCTTTGCACACACGCAGATCACCGAGCAGTTCCAGCCACTCTTTCGAGATGACGGCGACCTCAACGATCCAGCGACACCGATCGGAGCCTTTGTGGCTGCGCGACGTCTACGGCGCCGTGCAACGCACAATCTCGTCTCGCTGTGAACCAACCCAACCCAACTCAACTTACTTTCTCTCAACGCGAGTGTATCTACAATCAAGACATTTATAAGGTGGCTTAACATACAACACCAGCACTCATTATTGGCCAATCCAATCTCTAGCTCTATCTACAACAACCACAACAACAACCATACAAACAAACAAACTCGCCAACGATCGCTACCACACAAATCTAATGGAAGGCAGCCGTGATACCAGCACCACGAAGCAAGGTTGTAGCAATGGTTGGCAAGCGAGTGCAGCCTCGCAAGTTCAACTCGCGCAAGGCACCACACTCTTGGACCAGTTGATAGACGGCTTGGACGGTGATCTTTCCGCACCAAGCGAGGTCGAGCGTCACGAGCGACGGGCATCCCTTGGCAATGTGTGCGACGGCGGCGTCGTCAATGTTCTTGCACCACGAGAGATTGAGCGTGTGCAGCATTGGATGGTCGATGCCGTCGGTGGTAATGTGGTGATAGCCGCGCAGGTGGAGCTCCTCCATGTTGCGCCACCACAACAACGCCTCGCGCACCGTGTCGAGATCGATCTGGTTGCAGAACGAGATGTCGAGCACGCGCAAGTGAGGTGCCAAGCGCGCCAGCTGCTCGATCGAGGCCTTGGTGATGTTGGAGCAGTAGGCGAGCTTGAGCACGCGCAGCGACGGACAGGCTCGCAATGCCATCAACAAGCCACTGTCGGTGATGCGAGACTCTTCGAGCGAGAGCTCGACCAGGTTGTAGTGCGGCAGCGCTCGACTCGGCGACTCGGTGGCGGCAGCCGAAGTAAAGGCCTGCAAGCTGACATCGCTGACGTTCTCGCACGATGCGAGGTCGAGCAACTCGAGCTCGCGGCAGTTGGCAATCACTCGGGTGATCGAGAGGTCGGAGACTCGCACGCAGTTGTAGAGCCACAACTTGCGCAGACGATGGCAGTGGCGAGCGAGTGCCGAGATGCCGACGTCGGTCACCTGCGCACACTTGGAGAGGTTCAAGCAGCGCAACATGGGACCGTAGGTCTCGGCCAGCGCAACGACCGTTCGATCCGAGATCTCCTCGCACGAGCTCAGATCGAGCTCGTTCAATCGCGGGCATGCTTGAATGACGGCCATGAGCGCGTCGTCATTCAACTCCAAGCAACGTTGAAGATCGAGCACACGCAGAGCCGCAAAGCGAATGGGAGCAGCCGTCGGAGCAGTGGCAAGCGACGATGCACTCGTCGAGCTCGCGGCAGCCGAGGTCGACAGCGAATGCTCGAGCGCCATGGGAGCGTCGGCTGGCGCAGCGGTCGACGGCGAGGCGGCGATCGACGACGCGACCGCGACGGCCCTTGCCAGCTCCTGCTCGGGCGTCGCTGGCGGCGTGGCGGCCACGCGGGCGGCACCGCCAAAGGCTGCGGCGCTGATGCGCTTGCACAACGGGATGCGCAAGGTATGGAGACGTTGGCACTTGACGGCCAACAACTGCACGGCGGCGTCCGAGATGTTGCAGCCGACGAGCTCGAGGCTCACGAGGCTCTCGTGGCACATGTTGGCGAGGTAGCGCACGCCGTCGTCCGAGATCGTGCGACCGGCGAGGCGCAACGTATGAATGTGCTTGCAACGACCAGCGATCATCGCCACGCTACGGTCGGTGAGGTTGGTGCAGCTCGAGAGATCGAGGCGAACGAGCGAGACTGGCAGCTCCGAGAGCGCAATATCGGTCAGCAGCGCACACTCACCGAGCTCGAGGCTTGTGAGCGACGGACAACGACGGCAGATCTCGAGCACCGCATCGTCGGTGATGCGCGGACAGCCGGTGGCGTTGAGCGATTGCAGGCGCGGGCAGCGCGCGGCCACGTGGCGCATGGTAGTGCCCTCGAATCGACGGCAGCGCTCGACGTCGAGATGCTCGAGTTGCGGACAAAAGTTGGCAATCTGCTCGATGCCCTCGGCCGGTATGTTGATGCAGCCGGCGAGCGACAGCCGACGCAGCGACGAGCCGTTACGCGCAATGGCCATGCACGTGGCGTAGTCGAGTTGCTTGCAGGTCGAGAGATCGAGGCTCGAGACGCGCGAGGCCGAGAGCAGCTTGGTGATGACGAGATCGCACATGCCACGGCGCGAGATGATGTTGCGTATCAGGAGATGCAACAGCTCGTCGGGGATCGCGACTGCGATGCTCGCCGCCGGTATCGTGTAGATGTGGTGCGCAAGGTTCAGCACACAGAGGCTCACGAGCGACGCAGCCGTGTAGGAGTTGGGACCCGAGCGCACGCGATTGTCGTTGCGTGGCACCGTCATGGCCATCATCCACGACTTGGCGAACTTGGCGCCGTGCGTCGACAGCGACGACAACGACATGGGTGGCAGCAGCGACGATGACAACGACACGCCACCGGTGGGCGTCACCGAGGAGCTGGATACGATGTGCATCGAGCCCTGAGGCGGTGATGAGGCGAGCCGATCGTCGTCTTCGTCCGCTTGCATTCGACCATCATCATGGAGTGCCGTGGTCGTGGCGATAGCCAACGCCGTAGCACCAGTGGCAGCAGTAGGAATAGAGGCACCAGTGGCGCCGGCGGTGACCGGCTTTCCGTGGTGATGGTGGTGGTGATGATGCGAGCGATCGGATGGCACGGTTTGATGGAACGACGGTACGGTCGATTCATCGTTAGTGACGTCCATATCGCTATGCATTGCCGAGCCAAGTCGACGACGCTTGTTGCCGCTCGCGTGCGAGTCGATCGAATGATGATCGTTCTGTTGCTGCGCAGCCAGTGCGAAAAAATCGACATCCGACGCCGTACGACGGAGGAGAGTCGAGTTGACCGGACGGCGCCAAGGAGATACGTGAAGGATCGAGCAACTCTTGGGCACGTCCGAGCGGAAGCTAATTCGTTTCGGAGGGCCATTGAGCGATTGGAACTTGAGAGCCGCAGTGTACGCCACGACCAATGCGGTGCCAGCTGAAGATGGAGATGATGAAGCCGAGGCAGCGGCGATCGTCGTGGAGGAAGAAGGCACCGCCGACAATGACGATGACGATGACGATGGCGATGCGGTAGGGATGTACACGGGATACTCGAGAATGGGCGAGAAGATAAGAATGTCGGCACCAAAGTGACGGCCAAAGGCTCGCAACATGATGTGGTCTCCCCAGGAGCTGTCGTTCGCGGCGTAGGTGACGTATTCCTCGAGATCGGTCGGCCGATCGAGAGTCGAACCAGGTGGGTAGATGCCGATGCCGATGCCGTTGGCGATGCTGGCCTCGTACTCGCGAGGATTCGAGAGCAGCTCGTTGATGGCAAAGATGCGCACCAGCGGATAGGCTTCCTCGGTACCGTAGACTTGGTGCGCCAGGGCGCGGAAGAGGCACGTGCCGTCGGTCGGTGTCTCGAGCAGCGTGTAGCCGGCGGTGGCAAGTTGCTGCGTAAAGCGCTCGTGGTTGACGAGGTTCATCGACGGTTGCCAGACGTTGGTCGAGAACTGGTACGGATCAAAGTCGAGGAACGGCGGCAACAGCACGTCGGCGTCGCTCGTCGACGACGACGCATCCGAGGCGGCGAGCGAGCTCGATGGCGATGCCAGCAGCGACGAGAGCTTCATGGTTTCGGTGGAGCAGAGCTGTTGTACGATGTTGGGCGTCGAGGTGGCGCCGGTGGCGGCGACATTGGAGGTCGACGAGGGCGTCGAGCCCGATGACAAGACCGACGATGCGGCTTGCGAGTGCTGCACGACGGTCGCGAGCTGACGCGACAAGTCGGTCTGGCGTCGAAAGTCGGCGAGCTGCTGCATGAGCTTGCCTTGTTGCTCCTTGTCACCCGGCGTGGCGTTGAGCGCCACGAGCACCAAGTAGGCCGACTGGTGCAGCTCGCGCTCAATCTCGCTCAGCTGCAACATGCTGGCCTCGAGCATCGCGGCGAAGCGCTGGCGGATCTTGCGCGCGGCCAGCGTCGGCACGTCGGGCAGTGCGTCTTGCATGAGATCATGGTAGCGACGAAGCGACTTGACGGCGTCGGTCTTGGAGAGAATGGCCTCGGCCACGGCCTCTTGGCATGCCTCGTGCACGACGGACGTGGCGTCGGTGCCGAGCAACGTGCGACGGAACTCGGCGACGCGCTGTTCGGTGCGCTTGTGTACCATCTCGCAGAACTCGATGAGCTTCTTGAGGCGTAGCTTGTCGGTCGGCAGCGAGATGCTCGACTGCACCGAGAGCTGGTTGGCGCGCGCGACCGACACGCACTGGCGTAGCAGGTTGCGCGACGTCTCCATAATGTCGTACAGGCGGTCGGGCATGCGTGACAGCACGTTGTCGCGCCACACGAGCGGCGCAGCCTCGATCAACTTGCTGCACGTCAGCGACGTGAGGTCGGCGCCGAGGCACTGGCCACCGTAGCGCGGGTCGAGCAGAATGCGGCACGCCTCGTAGGTCTGCATGTACTGGTCGCGAAAGTCGGCCCATTCGATGGCGGCGCGGCGGTACGACTCGAGCGCCTTGCAGTGGAGGCCGATCTCGATCGACTGGCCACCCTCGGTGAGCGCATGCTTCAGGGCCTGGAACTGGCGTTGGAACTGGTGATCGAGCTCGCTGTGCGCACGCGACAAGGCCGCCACGGTGTCGCTGCTCGACGTGAGGCCGCCCGACATGGCGGCCGCGGCGGCCATGTCGGCCGGCGCCTTGGTGTTCGGCGAGCGCAGTCGCAGGTATTGGTACTTGTCGATGCAGGCCGAGTGCAACGAGCGGATCGAGTTCGTGACGGGCGCAATCAACGAGTTGCGAATCGAGTAGAGCAGCTTGGGAATGCCGGTCTTGGCTTGCTCGCGACGAAGCTCGCTCTCGCTCAGTCGTGCTCGTGCGTCGGCCGAACGGCACAATGAAACATACAAGCGTGGCTGCAGTACGATCGGCACAATGGTGCTGGTGACCTTGCCGATGGCGGCCGTGTACGGTTGTGGTGCAAGTTCGCGAATGATGGCCATGAATTGTGTCGAGATCGTGCTGACGAGACTGTCAGATAGCATCGGCAAGGCCGAAGAGGAGGTGGTAGAGGTGGTGGTGGGTTGGAGAGTCGAATCAGCCACAAGTACGAGTTGCAGCTTGTAGTCGATCGGGTTGCGAATGATTCGCTCGAGGAATCGTGTCGACGCCAAGAAGTGTCGAAGTTCAGGCGTAATACCTCGTTGATCAACGACGACAACGACGACATTGGATGGTGACGTGATTGGCACTACTTGTTTCAGCAGTGAAGAGGATTTGGTAGCACCAGTTCCAGGAGCAGCGCCAGAAGCAGCAGCAGCAGTGGTCGTAGTCGAGGAGAGAGGTAGCGTTGGAGTCGGTGGTGGCGCGGTGGCAGTGAGTAGGAACTCTCGATTGCCACGCAAGAGCAACGACGGGATTCGAATGAGGAAGTTGTCGGCGTAGAGGAGATACTTGGCTCGAATCTCTCGAATCTTCTCGCGGATGAAGATGCGATCAACGTCAATGTTCTTGCCAGCGCCGCGGAAGCGCACCTTGCGGCCGAGCAGCAGACGAATCTCGCCGTGAATGAAGGCCGCGTGCGGAAAGTCCGACTCGCGTCGGAAGCTCACAATGACCTCGGGCACGGTGCCGTAGCGAATCGTGACGCTCGGAACCCAATCGACCGCTTGCGGTATCGGCGCTGCAGATGCAGACGCAGAGCCAGAAGTGGCTGTTGAGGAACGCGATGGTGCTGTTGTTGCTGCTGCTGCTGCTGCGTGAAGAGCCGAGCTCGACGAGAGGCAATCAGGTGGTAGCAGGAACGGCGCCACTTCGTCATCGTCGATCGTGGCCACTGGTGATGAGGAGGTGGCGGCAGGAGTAGCATTGGTGGATGTCAGGCGCGACCACAGGTGTTCGAGGGTCTCGATACGACGTCGCTCGATGGTCCAGTTGATGGCCTGCTCGAACCGCTCGTCGAGCGAGAGATTCAAGACGACCTCGGCCGCGAGACGAGGGTCGAGCGCCACGGCGGCAGCGGAACGATCGAGAGCGAGATACTGCGCCTGTGCGACGCACGTAGTCTCGAGCAGAGCGTTGACGATCTTGGTTCGGCCGCTGTTCGAGAGGCCGATGAATGAGATTGATTGATTGATCTGTTCCATACAGGTCTTGATCACTTGTAGCAGCTCGGTCGAGGTCGAGTTCGGTGAGAGAGTGGAGGCGGTCGAGGACGAGGAGGATGGTAATGATGGTGATGATGATACAGTCGCGGTGGCAGTCGGCAGCGGCAGCACCCGCGAGGACGAGGGTCGCTTGGCCGAGTCGTCGAAGGCGTTGGCGCCCAAGGTAGGAGTGGCCGAGTGGCTCACGATCATGGCATCGGGCGTGGAGCAAGAGGTCGTTGCAGCAGGCGGCGGATGCAGCGACGGCGGCGAGGGCGATTGCAGCAGCGACGGCGTGAAGACGTTGCGCGACGAGATGGCGCTCGCGGCCTCGAGCACGGCGTCCGTGCGCTTGGGAGCGCTGGTGCCGATGATTGTGTTATAGAACCAATTGCTGAACCGCGTCGCTGGACCATTGTTGGCGGTGGCGTTGGCGGAGGGTGTTGGTGTGGGAGGAGCAGACGAAGCAGCGGCAGCTGAAGGTGGTGTTGTTGGCGTATGTGAGGCTGATGTTGGTGATGGCGTTGTGTCGATGCCACTGTTGAGGAGCTTGCGGGAGAGGTTGCTGCTGGGTGACGGAGTCGAGGTGGGAGAGGTGGTAGTAGGGGAGGTCGGTGAGCCCTTGTGCGGAGGCGATGATGGCGTGCTGCGCGAGGGGTCAGCCATCGTGTTTGTGTGTATGGGCGAGCGAGAGATGCGCAGGTTGAGAGACTAAGACACAATGAAGCAAGGCGCTACGAGCACCCTCCCTCGACACACACACGTGCAAATCGACAAGGAGTACGCGACGAGAGAGAGCAGCGGAAGCAACGAGACAGCGCGCGACTGCTTCGCTCAGTGTAGCGTGGCAGCAGCAGCAGCAGCAGC
>ERZ778023.5225-NODE-5225-length-9952-cov-61.240376_pt1 | contig 9952 bp, 10 predicted proteins | sample MGYA00375753_ERZ778023 | MGnify/ENA primary metagenome ERZ778023 (study PRJEB29350, sample SAMN05389822) | bioreactor metagenome | isolation source: Ammonium sulfate bioreactor | place: South Africa: University of Cape Town | collected 2014-04-04 ...
GGCGGTAGTGGTGCTGTCTGTTGGTGTTGTTGCTGCTGCTGCTGTTGCCGTTTCACTCACCGCGCCAGATCCATCATCAGAAGGTTGCTCTGCGGCCGCTGGTGCATCTTTCGATTTCTTTTGTGGTCGCGCTGGAATCGGTATCAAATCGCGCTGTTCCGGCGTGATCTCGCCTCGCATCAACCTACTCGCGCAACAACCTGTGTGAGTCAGGCTTGCTGCTGCAACAGCACCGGACGCACCCTCGGCGACGCACTTGTCGAACAGCGCCTGGTCGAGATTCAGCGCCTCGGGCGTGACGTTCTCGAGAAAGTACACGGCCGACTCGAGCATCGTCAGGTAGTAGAACGCCTCCGAGAGGTCTTCGGTCCGCTCGCAGAAGCGCTTAATGTACTCAATGTTCGAGTGCACGTTGGCCGGGTTGGCGTGCAACACCGCGTAAATAAAGTGCGGCAAAAAGTCATCTGCCGACGACACGGCGCCTTTGCTGCTGAGCAAGACTGAGTTGGTGTGAATGTGTGTCGAGCGGCACAATCAGCCATCACCGCCGTCATCATTATCATCATCATCATCCACAACAGAGCAAGTTGCGTACAAATGATCGCCTTGCAGCACGTGAGCAGGCTCTCGAGCTTGGCACGAGGATACTTGCGTTGGTTCATGGCATTCAATTCTGCTCGGCACCATTCACTCAACAATGGGTTCTGGAGAGAGAGCAACAGTAAATCGACATACCATCCTTGGTGGCAGCCCACACCGAATCTTCCCAGCCGTCGGAAAACACATCGAGGTGCTCGGGTCGCACAAACCACAGCTTCGCAAGCTTGGTAGCACACTCTCGATCGGCTTGCTTGTCGCATGGCAGGCCAAAAATGCTGTATCAATCAGGGTATGAGTGGATCTCACGGTGACCGTACGTGACACTCGTACAACTGCCAGACTCCAACGACGACGCACTGGTTGTGTATCGAGCCAAGCACGAATTCGACCAAGCACTCACGCGCCACCGTCACCTCGTCCTTGGGAGCGCTCTTCCACAGCTCGTGGCGCATCATGTTGGTCGTAGTCTGCATGGATGCGAGAGTGAGACAGCAGCGCGCTCAGACTCCTGCTGAGCTCCTGCGCGTACCGATGAGATGAACATGTTCACCGTACGCTCACACTCGAGTGGATCAGTCACCGGTGCCTTGGTGAAACGCTTAATGAAGCGCAGCAGGCTCATGCGCAGATCCTTAGACTTGGGGCCGTTCATCTTCTTTTCGAAGAGCTCGCGTAGGTGCTGCCGGTTGCTCGTCTGCAATGCCAAGGAGTTAGCAACAGAGTGGATCGCGGTGCGGTCGGTGCGATGCGGTCGGTACGATGCGATCGTGCTGTGGCACGTGTCTTCATACCGATATCTCAGGGTCTTGCTCGTCGGCATTGCTCGACGAGACGAGCGTATCGTCGGAGGGTGCCTTGCGATCGGTCTCCGACAGCCACAGGTAGTCGCTGATGAACAGCAGGCAGATGCTGGGTCGATTGCCGAGCCTCACCTGGCCTTCGCGTAGGATGTGTATCTTCTTTTGTTGCGCGTTGTTGGCGACCGTACTATCGGTCGGTTGAGACAACGCACTCGGGTCACCACTGGCATGCTCATCTCCAGCTACTGCGCTCGGTGATGCCGATGCCGAGGCATTATGCTCCGAGTCATTGCCACTCTCGGGCTCGGGCTCGACATAGTAGGGATTGTAGATCAAGGTCAACGTGTCGTGGTTGCGTGCAAAGCGCCCAATGATACCGTTGAGCGACTCAAACACTCGACGATTCGGTGCCACCAGCTGTGCGAGCGTCGGCGTCGACGACGACGGAAGCGCGACATCAGCAAGCAGCAGCGACGACGACGAGGACGAGGACGCCAGCGGGCGGGGAGAAGTCGGTGGCGAGAGCGGAATGGAGCCAGCCCATGCAGTGTCGAGGCCGTCGTCGTGCGGATCCTTGAGTACCACCAGATGCGTGCTGATGAACGCGTCGGTGATGATGCAAGTCGCGAGTGCCACGTCTTGCGGCACGAGCAGAATCGCCTGCTGCGCCACGGCCGAGTCGAGCAGCGAGGCCAGCTCGTCGATGCGCTTGTCGATGGCCTTGAGCATGCGGTTGTTCTCGAGCTCGTAGGCGAAGAAGCCGCGCGACGTGCCATCGCTGCACGCTGCCTCGACATTGCGCAAGGCGCCCTTGCTACTGACGACTTGCGGCACGATTGCCGGCTGCGACACCGAGTTGCGTTGCGCGCGCTCTCTCGGCGACGTGATGCCACCAGCACCATTGCTGCTTCCGCCGTCGCCTGGAGCGTTCGGTGCGTTGGTGGCACTCGCCGCACTGCCGCCGGCCCAGCTGGGTAGCCGCTCGAGCAGGAAGTTGCTCAGCGACAAGGACGGTCGCCGCGTATGCGAAGCCGAAGAGGATGGCGCCGAAGCTGCAGACGACGGCGTCGAATGTGGTGTGGCGGTGGTGGCAGCATTGGGCGAATGCGGTGGCGCGGCGGCGGCGGTGGTGGTTGCGGCTGTCGGCGGCGGTTGCACGCCACTCGAGGCGGCGATGGTTCGCGGCCTCGATGGAATGTTGGTGCTGTACAAGGTGCCCGATGGTGCACTTGACAAGGATGCCACTGGCGACGCAATCATCGATGACGGCAACGATGACGATGTCGATGATGAAGACGACATCGAGGCGGCCGACGACGAGAACTGCTTCTGCACGATCGTGGCACCACCGGTGGCAGGCGCAGGAGCGAGCCCGTGCTGCACCAGCGACCGTGGTTGTAGGCCCGAGATTGGCACCGTCTGCCGAACACCGCCCATGCCACCGACGCTGCCGCTACTACTCGGCGGTGCAAAGGACCCCGACACCGAGAGCGGTGAAGCACCGCCGCCGCCGCCGCCGCCGCTGGGAGTACCGGGCGTGACGTACACGGGGCGCGCTGCCAGCACCGAGGCGTACGCAGCCGGCGAGTACTGCTTGACCGAGAGCGGCGTCGAAGCTGCGGCGGAGGCCGGAGAGAAGCTGCCGTACGGTTGTTGGAGCTGCGGTTGCATCGGTGAGGCTTGTGCTTGCGAGAGCTGCATCTGCTGCAGCAGCTGGTGGTGTTGCTGCTGTTGTTGCAGCAGTTGCTGGTGCTGCAGATAGCGCGTCAACGAGTCCTGCGACGTCGGGGGAGGCGCCGCAAAGCCACCCGATGTCGTCGCCATCATGTGCGCCATGGGCATCGAGCCAGGCGGGGCGGCAGTGGGTGACGGAGTGCCCATACTCACGTACGGCATGGTGCCGGGAGGTGGGGCTCGCGTGCCGCCAGCCAGCGAGCTCGCGTACGGCGTCGGAGGCGCAATCGAGACTCCTCCTCCTCCTCCTCCTCCTCCTCCTCCTCCAGAGCCAGACTGGTGATAGTTGAAGGCTGCCGGAGGATGCTGGGGTGTGTAGGGAGGCGGGAGATCAGCCATCACAGCGTGAAGGAACGACGCAGCAGAGCGCGCTACCTGGTGCGCGAGAGCAAGCGAGCGACCAAATGATGAACGAGCAACTCGCACCACGCGCCAGCATCGCATCTCACCATCAAATATCATCATCAGCATCAGCGTATTGTGTTGCTTTAAGAAATCTGAACTACATGTACAAACACAAGTATATCTACACTACACGCGGTCGCTGCGGCAGCCACTATACTCCTCTCGTATGCTCGTCGGGGGGCTGCTCAACGCCGCCTTTCTGCGGCAGCCGATGCTTCTGCCGCGGCGGAGGTGGTCCAGCTAGGTAGCTTTGGCGACAGGCGTGTTCTCTTCAGCCTCACGCACGTCACCGTCCTGCTCTCCTCCGTCTTCTTGATGGTTGTCGTCGTCATCGTCGTCATCGTCATCATCGTCATCCTGGTCGGCCACGTCCCGCTCGATCGTGCTGTCGGTGTGCGCCGTAAGCGCTGTCGTTGCTGCCACGGCGTTGGCGCTGTCCAGGACTACTGCCGCAACCGTCGGCGTCATCGCCGCTGACGAGGTCGATGCCACGGACGACAGCGACGACGACGACGAGGAGGACGATGAGGACGACCACGACTCGTTGGTTGGCGACACTAGTTCGACATCACCGGTCGAGATCGAGAGCGCGAGGTGCACGCTCGAGCTCTCGAGCGACCGGCTCGGCATGACGGCCAAGCGCTGTGACGAGGAACGCTCACCACTGCCGGCTCCGTCGGCTTCGGCAGCGCCTCGTGCACCACCGACGTCCTCCTCGCCATCGGCTGGCAACGAGCGGCTGAAGAGCTCGGGCGCCGAGGTCGAAGACGGAATCACGACCACGGCCACGGTCGGCGTGTCGATCGACGTGATGGCCGCCGCGCCAGCCAGATGCATCTGAAGCAAGTCATCGGCCTCGTCGGTCGTGGTGGCGACACTCGCCGCTGGCGCGCTGATGGTCGGCATCACGTTGGCGGCCGAGGAATCGGGGCCTGCTGACGCGCTCGCCGACGCGGTCGGAATCGAGGCGTGCGCTGCGTCACCGCCAGCGGCTGCCGTGGCACCACCAGGCGTACTCGATGACGATGCGACGGCGCGTACCGGCTTGGGCGGGATCGGCGGTGGCGTTGCTTTGGTGACTTCGCCGCCCGCTGCTGCCGCTGCCGCTGCCGCCGCTGCTGCTGCACTCGAGATCACACTCATCGGCGTCGATGGCGGCGGCGGAATAGGCGGCGGGCTGGTGGCTACAGTGACGGGCGCAGGCGAGGCGTCCTTCTTTCGCTGGCTGGGCTTGAAGATCTTGTTCAGCGTCTTGGGTAGGCCCTTGCGCTTCTTCTTATCGCCAGTGAGCGACGATGGGCTGCCGGCGGTATTGGCCGCTGCATTGGAAGCAGGAGCAAGCGACGCTGGCGAACTCGTGCCACTCGTAGTTGCCACGGGACTCGTACTGTTGGCGGCGGCGGCGGCGGCGGTGGTGGCAGGTGCAGCCGCGGTGCCGCTCGTGCCACCGCTGCCGCTGCCGGCTGGCGGTGGCTGTGCTGCCAAGGCTCCGGCCGACAGAGTGGGCGAGCTCGTCGAAGCTGGTGGTCGCGGCGAGATGATGGCGTTGATGGCTGACGAGGTCTGCGGTGAGGTCGACAGCAAACTCGAGGTCGAGCTCGAGCTCGAGCTTGCCATTGAGGTTTTGGCACGTTGCCGCAGCGCTGACGAACTGCCTTCGTCATCATCGTCGAGGAGGTGTAGTGCGTCGAACTCGGCAGCGTCCATGTGGCCGTGGTGGTGATGGTGGTGATGGTGGTGTTTCGAAGGAGCCGAGAGATTGATGGTAGCGCGCGAGCTCTTGCTGCGGCCTCCAGCTTGTTGCTGTTTGCCATCACCGCTGCCGCCGCCGCCGCTACCGCCACCACCGCCACTGCTGATGGTGCTGCTGCTGGAGCTACCTCCTCCTGATCGAAGGCCACTGTTACGCTCGGCCGATTCGATGAGTAAGCTCTCGAGCGAGCGCTTGCTCTGCGACGTTGTCGGCGCTACAGCTGTTGGTGTCGCCGTCGTCGGAGTGGTCGACGCCGACGTACCACTGGCCGCCAGGTCACCGACGACCGCCTTGACGATCGTTGCTGCATCGCCAGGCGTGGTGGCGGCGACAGCGCCGGCGGCTACCACTCCAGCCGGGTCGGATGTCGATCTCGTGCGCAGACACTGCTCGCCTGCCGTTGCTGCAGGCTCGGGCGTGACTGCATGTCGCGATGCGTCTGCGGCGCCGGGTGCATCGAGCTGCTCATCTCCTTGACCGGCGGGCTCGGTACTCAGGTTGGCTGCTTTGGTCGGTGAGCCGTCAAGCAGCGACGATGCTGTGGAAGCAGTCGTAACAGGAGCAGGCGACGCCAACGGCGGTGGCACGTATGGCGACGGCGGCGGCTGCTGGGGCAGCAAGACCGACGAAGGTGGCGATGAGGAGGCCGATGACGACGACGGCGACGGTGGCGGCGATACTGAAGGCGACAACGGCGGAGAGGTGACGACGATGGTAGCGCCCGAGGCCGGGCCGGACAGGTCGGCGGCGGCATCGTTGCTCAAACCGGAGAACATCAACGAGGAGGTTGAAGTGCTGATGGCTTGGGTGGTTGCGGGACCGTCCGCGAGCTCAATATCGTCGTCAGCGAGCTCGGCCACCACGCCCACCACCGTAGTTGCGTCGACGGCCGGTAACAGATCGTCTTCGAGCAGCAGCACGGCTTCATCAGGGCAGCAGGTGCGCAACAGCACATCGATCGAGCCGTCGTCCTTGGCTCGAGCGCCGCCACTCAACAGTGCCACGCACGCCTCGGAGTTGCGCCGCAAGGCGACATCGAGCGGCGAATCTCCGAGCAGGTCGAGCAACTCGGTCGGGTTGGCGTCCTTCTCGCACGCCTTGAGCAGAATCGACAAGCTGCGCTGGTGATTGAAGAAGGCCGCGTAGTGGTACGCGGTCCACGACTGCAGGTCCGAGAGGTACAGGTTGGCGCCGTTGAGCACCAGCGCTTGCACGTACAGGTGCCGATCGGCGATCGTGGCTGCGTGTAGCGCCGTCTGATAGCTGTGCGAGCGGAACTGGTAGTTGGGGTTGGCACCGTAGAACAACAGCCGCACCAGCTGCACCACGTCGACCTCGGCATTGGTGTCGGAGATGAGGCTCCACAGTTTCTGTGGTGGCGGTGAGTCGAGAGGTTTGGTTTGGTACCGTCAGCTCAACGTTGATCGGGCGAGCGAGCGAGCGAGCGAGATGCTGTTGCTACGTACGTCGGTCACCTTAAAGTGTCGAGAAACCGGAGGAGTAAACTCACGCAGTTGATACTTGGCCTTGATCCAGTTCTCGCGCTCGGCACGCGATGAGCTTGGGGTCGGTTTCTCATAACCGGGTTTCAATACTCGCTCGATCGCTTGGTTGATTCGTTCATTGCCCAAGCAAAGCATATACTAAACACGAACGTACCAACAAGCGAGAGAGAGAGAGAGAGAGCTCTTGTGAGTAGCAGTACGTGAACAACCGTACGCCGCAGCGTGTCGCGTACCTCGAGCAATCGCGAATCCCAATTATCGAGCGTAAGCGAACGAACTTTGGTAATGTGGCTGCCGAGACTGCGATGAACTCCAGAGCATTCAAGGCACAACAGGATACCGAGATTGATCGAGGCCCATGTCGGGTCGGCATCGCTACAGTCGGCGCACTTGGTATTGCCTGGAACCGAGTACAGAATACGCAGCACCTTCTCGTTTTGCTTACGCGTCTCAATGGTCTGCTCGAGAGCACACTGGTAAGCTCAAGGAACAAATGCGAGAGAGAGAGAGAGAGAGCGCGCACGCGTGGGGCAAAACATACAGCTTGCTTTGTGAGGTCGGAGCATTGCTCGTTGAGCGAAACGCCAATGGCCTCGTTCAAGGCCGATAGCCACAGATCGAGATCGGTCTCATTCTCGGCCTGAAGAACCAGAGGCTTCTTTTGACCTGTGTGACACGTCGGTGAAGCACCACAAGCGTCAGTCAGTAAGTCAGGTCGTGTATCGGCTGGGTGTAGCGATCAACCACACGTACTCGGCGTGAGGATCTCGAATAGCAGGCGTTTCTTGAGCGATGGGCGCACGTGGCACAGAGACAAGACGATGGCCGTGTCTGGATCGTAGTCTTTGTCGGACTTGTAACTGTGGAGCGTGTGCTCCGACAGCACGAACCACTCCTTGCTCCAGCCGTTCGAGCGCTTGACGTAGAGATGGCCCTCCTTGGCGTAGGGGCAAGCGAGTTTCTGCAAGGTTTCGATTTTCTGCTCGATGGTGATGGCCGTGTGCGTATGCGTTAGGGTTAGGGCCGAGAATTGGAATGCAAGAGATAGAGAGCGAGCTTGCGCGTGTACCATCTCGACATTTTCGATCTGGGGCAGCACCTCCACCATTGCGTGGTAGGCCTTGCCAAAGTACGAGAAGCTTGCGCGCATCGATGAGACCAAGTAGTTGAGCACCTTAGTCTGCTTCTTCTGCTCGAGAATCTCGCGTGCGTTCTGGAACGCAACCATGCCGTCGACCACCTTCTGGAGAAGCCGAAATCGCCGCGTGTGCGTGTTCGAGGTGAGCAAAAGACACGTACAAAAGGCGGTTCGAGACACGCCCGAAAGCTCTCACGTACCGGTGGCAGCTTTTGATTGGGTGGCTTGCCGATCGCGGCAGCATCGCCCTTGGCTGGTGTTTCCAGCATGCTCTCGTACTCCCGCACGGCACGTTGCAAGCGCTGTCGTGCGTACTGGAGCATGAAAAACACACACGCACACACACGTGATTGTGAGTGTACAACGATCGAACGATCGATGGCAAGAAAGGAGAGTGACTGGTTGGCTGGGTAGGGTTGGTGGTGGGGCGCATCACGTACGATCGATTCAGCAAAGTCATACTCGACAAAGTTGGCTAGCGGTTTCGAGAAATCGCGCCCAAACTGATACAACTGTGTAGCGAGCAAGCACTAAGCACGTGGAACGCTCGAGACAACGAAGAGCACAGTCTGGAGACGCTCTCGAGACGTACCATTCGTTTCTGCAAAAAGGCAATGGTCTTGAAGGCCTTGCCAAAGACCTGCGCAAACTCGGCGAGCGACTCGTCTGCGCCGGCGAGCGGTGCGACGCTGGTGATGGCATCGGCAAGAGCCAATCCAGCCGAGGTGAACTCTGCAACCACCAAGTCGTTGTAGCCGTGTATCAGGTAGAGGATCAAGGAGAGAGCGCGCACGCCTACAACAGAGCCAGAGCGAGAGCGAGAGAGTATCGAGGTGCACACGACGCACCAGTGCCACTCTCCAGCCACTTTTGCGATAGCTTCGTAACGACCGATACCGACTCTCGGAACTTCTTATCATGCTGTACGAGGAAGTACGCAGCCATCGAGCAACAAGGTACCGAGTGCGAGCGCCCGCGTCGACATGGAGCTGCGTGAGTGTCGAGGCCCAAGCAATGCCGCTCGCACTGCACCACCACCACGCGGCGCGCGCGCGTACGTACATCGTAAATCTTGGCTGCCTTGTCGAGCAGTGTAGCGCACGAGTCGTCAGCCGAGAAGGCAGGTGGTGCCGTCGGCGCCGCCATGCTCGGACGCCGCGGTGTGCTCGGCTTCTTGCGCCGGAGGTGGCGGTGTTGCTGGTGCTGGTGGTGTTGCTGTTGCTTCTACGAGTGGCGCTGCTCACCACTGCCGCCTCCACCGCCTCCACCAAGCAAGCAGGCGCAATGTGATAGCGTGGCGGCGACAGGAAGCTCGCTGGCGGCGAGGATCGTCGGGCCGGTCGGAAGGCGGGGCTCGAGAGCGGGAGGAACGACGACGACGAGGAGGCAAAGGCGGTAAGGAGGAGGAGAGGCGAAGACACAACAACAACAAGAGGACGACGAGGAGGCTTTGGTGGTGTTGTTGCTCTCTTTCGGCGACAGCGGCTCCTCTGCTTCTTCCGCTCCTCCTGAGGCTTTGCTCTACTGCTGCGAAATATCTGCGCCCGGCTTCGTGGTTGGATTGGATTTTTTGGTTGTGTGCGTGCCAGAGCCAGAGCTGTACTTGAAATAACTGCCTCGAGACAACCTCCCACCTCACGTCCGGATCTGTGTGCCGGCGTCGCGGTGTGAGGCGAGCTCTACCACTACTTCCGCTTCTCCCGCACGCTCATGTGCCACAGCGGTTGCAACCGCGACAACACGGCCAGGTGCAGCGGCAGCGCGCTCTGCCTCTCGGGGAACCGTGGGCTGACGTTCAACCACGACAGTGCATGGTACTGCCACACAATGTCGCGGAGCGTCTCGCGGTGCATCGCTCGAGTTCCCGCCGCCGCCGGCAAGGTGGCACTGCTCGCCGCCGCTGCCGCTCCTCCCTCGACCTCCATGGCGTCGTTGCTCAGTGGCGTCGTGGCAACCGTTGCGGCGGTTTTGCGCTTCCATGCGAGATGTAGCGATACCTGTCGAGCAACGCAATCAT
>ERZ778023.5226-NODE-5226-length-9952-cov-8.698798_pt1 | contig 9952 bp, 4 predicted proteins | sample MGYA00375753_ERZ778023 | MGnify/ENA primary metagenome ERZ778023 (study PRJEB29350, sample SAMN05389822) | bioreactor metagenome | isolation source: Ammonium sulfate bioreactor | place: South Africa: University of Cape Town | collected 2014-04-04 ...
TGTAAATTTATAATGCGAATATAGATAAATCCAAAGTAAACAAGTAAGATAAATGGAAAAATAAACGAGTAAGACAAGAAAGATCAATAGATTAATACAAAAAAGGAAAAAAGTATACTTGGAATTTATTTTTTGAATATTTGAAAAATGGAAATAAAAAAGTATGATAATAGTATCATAAAGATAGAATATAAATGAATAATATAATAGAAAGAGAAGAAAGAGAAAGAGAGGCGAAGAGAAAAGTATTAGAGGAAATAGAAAGGGAGAAAATAATAGGAGAAATAGTAAAAAAAGCAGTAAAAGTATTCAGAAGAAATGGAGTAGTAGAAAAATTGAAAAATGGGAAAGCAGAAGTATTTGTATCAGGAATATTGATGAATCAAATAGGAGGAGTGTTAGGGGAATATAAATCGATAGATCCAGTATTTGCATCAGAATGGAAAGAGGACGAAGGAAGCAAAGAGGAAATAAAATTTTTTGTGGGAGAAAAAATAGAAAAAGTATGGAAGGAATTAGAATGGAAAGAATGGATGGGAGAAGCAGCAAATAAAATGAAAAAATTAAGAGAAAAGATAAATGACACAAAGTTGCCAAAAATAACAAAAAAGATAAGCGAAGATAATGCTTATATGACAATAACATGTAAGAGGGAATATGAAAATGGAAAAGATATAAGAATAGCATATGATTTATATAATAAATTAGTGAATGATTTATATAGAAATGGACATATAAAAAATAGAGAAGAAATGGGAGAAGACGAAGAATATGGATTATCATTAATATATACATTAGTATTAAGATATTTACATGTGTTAAAAAGTGGCAATCATCAATTGGGAATTACATATTATAAACAATTGAATGATATACATCCAGTTGAAGCCGAACTTTTTGCATCTCCTCTAAATCATACATTGGATAAATATTGTTCATTGTTTTATGATACTGATTCACCTTTTGGATCATTAGGACCAGTCTTTAATTACATACACAATTTATCTCCAAATAAACTATATTTTGCAAATCCACCTTATCAACATTCCATTATGAATTTGTTAGCTTCAAGTATTATATCTTTACTTAAACGTATTGAAACCACTATTATTTTAACAATACCTGTATGGGATTATGATGGTTTATTAAAAGTAGGTAATACCAAAACAGCCTCTCTTTATAAGGACCAAGATTATCCTATTCTTTCTCTTCTTGAATCTTCATCTTTCCTTGTTTCTAAATTAATTTTCTCTCGCGAAAATCATGTATATTTTGACCATGTTAATCGTGTTTTTCTTCCTGCTTCCGCTACTTATACTTTAATCGTTTCTAGTTCCCCTTCTTTCGATCATTCCTCTTTTAATTCTCTCATACCTTCTCTTATTTCCCTTTTCGATTCTTCTTATTTTAATTCTCCCCTCCTTAACTCCTCCTATCTTTCTTCTTTTAATTCTCTCTCCAAGTCATTATCTCGCCATCATCCTCACAATAACTCTTCTTATTCTTCTAATAACTCCTCTTCTTCTAATAACTCAACATATAAAACAAAATATAAATCATCTAGATATTTTTCTAAATAATATTCTGCTATAGTTTCTCTTTTATATTACTATTTCTTTTGTTAATCAATATTTATCTAACTGCACCACTAATGATAAAATCCTCAATACCTTTGTATTAACATAAAACTTGTTAATACAAACACTACAAAAAGATAAAATTAACATATCGCCTTTGAAATAACAATTAACATAAATTTTTTGTTTTTAAGTATTTTAAATAAATATTTGGAAGATATTTAAAAAATATTAAACAAATATTTGGAAGATATTTAAAAATAACACTATTTAAATCAAAACGGCTTAAAAAAGATAGTAACATTATACTTTAAATATTTACAAAAGAAAAAATAAATAACTAATACAAAATGAGTAATAATGCTAATAAATGGCCGGATGAATATATATTTCTTCTCAGAAAATTGAACTCTGTATCTCCGTATAATTATTATTATGATATAGATAATAATAAATTGCTTACCCAAATGCAAGTTGATAAACTAGATCCTATTAAATATAGATTCAGCACTACTTCTTTCTTAGTAGGAAAGAAAGAGACTATTAATAAATTATATAAGCTTATAAATACCAAAACGAATATTCAAAATCATTTTGAATCTATACATAATAATATATATGCGCTAATAGATCTATATAATAAAAAATCAATAAAAGAAAATAAGGCAAAATCTCCAGTAAAAGAAAATAAGATAAAATCTCCAGTAAAAGAAAATAAGATAAAATCTCCAGTAAAAGAAAATATAAAATCTCCAGCAAAAGAAAAGATAAAATCTCCAGCAAAAGAAAATGAGGTAAAATCTCTAAAAGGAAAAAATGAAGAAAAGGAAGTAAATGATAAAAAAGATATAAAATTGGTAGAATATGAGAAATTTTATGGATTAGAAGGAAAAGGGACGTTATACTATAAGAACGAACTACCAACAAATTCAAACAAAAAACCTAAATACTCAAAGAAATATGGATGGATGTATTTTAAGAATGATGAGAATTTAAAGAAATTGAATGATTTTTTGGAGAAAGTAAAAAATAGTAAAACAAATTTGACGGATGCACCTTTAGATAAAAAATATGGTATTATAGGATGGGATGTACCGTATAAACAATCAGAATGGTTAACAAAAATAACAGGTGATAAATGGGATCCGTTATTAAATCCAAAAATTAATATGGACAAAACATGGATTTTCCAAAAATGCGCAGTTTCTAAGACAGCAGTAAGTAAAGCCTTTAAATATTTGATAAAACAAAAGAAAGATGATGAATATGTATGGGATTTATTATATCCAAATGAATTAATGTTAGATAAAGAATACTCTTTAGTACAACCCGATTGGAATGATTTTATGACAGGTGATTATGTTTCAGCAGCAGCCGGATGGGGCAAACATGCTCGTTTTGTTTATAAAGATATAAAAAATCAAATACTATATGTATTTGATCCATGGAAAACAAATATTGCCTCTACTTCTGCTTTTCGTAAACTTAAAGAACAAATCAAATCTTCATATAATTATTCAACTCAATTTGTGGTTCGTAAACCTGATCAAGGCCAGGAAGGTTCTTGTAATGTTATAGCTCCCCTACGTGCTATATTATTAGCTGAATATGGTATTGTTGGTGCAACTATGGATATTCCTTATGATTATGCAGTGCTTGTTAGTCGTATCATCTCTAAGTTTAGATAATTATCTTCTAAGATTACTCACATCTAATCATTTTAATTATATTTCTTAATTAAAATGATATTTCTATAATATTACCATATTTTATTCTATTTTATTCACATTTATCTATAATATTACCATATTTTATTCTATTATTTTATCCACATTTATCTATAACATCACCATATTTTATTCTATTATTTTATCCACAATAATATGTAAATAATAAGCTAATCAAATATTAATAAAATTGATGGTTTAGTATTAAATTAACAACTAATATTAATATTTGATTATAAATAGAGAAATAATATTATGTATGAAGCAGAAAACATAAATTGCGAAATTCTGAAAGAGAACAGCTATTATAATATATAAGTCTATAAGATATAATATAACATAAAGAAGTATAAAGAAAGAGTGTACGAATATAAATAAGGAAGAACGAGTGTACGAATATAAATAAGGAAGAACGAGTGTAGAAATATAAATAAGGAAGAACGAGTGTACGAATATAAAGAAAGAGTGTACGAATATAAAGAAAGAGTGTACGAATATAAAGAAGGAAGAGTGCAGAAATATAAATAAGGAAGAAAGAGTGTAGGAATATAAATAAGGAAGAGGGTAGGAATATAAAGAAGGAAGAAAGAGGGCAGAAATATAAAGAAGCAAGAAAGGGGGTAGAAATATAAAGAAGCAAGAAAGGGGGTAGAAATATAAAGAAGTAAGAAAGAGTGTAGGAATATAAAGAAGTATAAAGAGGGTAATAAGAAAGAGGGTAGAAATATAAAGAAGGAAGAGTGTAGGAATATAAAGAAGTATAAAGAGGGTAATAAGAAACAGAGAAGAAAAGAAGGAAAAGAAGAGAGAGAAGAAAAGAAGGAAAAGAAGAGATCGTAAATAAACGAAAAAGAAAATGAAAAAGTAAGTGTATTGCGAAAAAAATTGAAAGATATAAAAATCAAAAGATAAAAGAAAAGACATGGCAAACGTCCAAGATGATTTAATTCGTAAACTTTATCAATCAGGAGGAAAGACAAACTTAACGAAATCGCAAATATCGGCGATAACATTAGGAATACTATCACCGGATGATATTAAAAGAATATCAGTGGCTAATATATCGTCAGAAGAATTAAAACCAGATGCAGATGATGTGAGAGCATTAGAAGGAACGTTGTATGATGCAAGATTGGGAACAATAGATGATAATAAATGTCAAACGTGTCATGGAGATGTATTATCATGTTTAGGACATATAGGATATATAGAAATAAAACCAAATTTAAGATTTATACATCCACATTATATAACATTGGTAGCAAAATTATTGTCATGTTTTTGTTATGGATGTAGAGATGATGATGATAAATTGGAATTATTGATACCGAAAGAAGAAATACAACAATATATGAATTTGAGCTATACAAAAAGATTAAAAGCAATAGAAGTGGGATGTAAAAAGGGATGTAAAGAACATCAAGCAAGAAAATATGAAGTGAAGAGAGACAAGAATAAATCGAATGCATATATACAATATAGTTACAAAAAGACAGCTTCAGTTTTAACATTAGATCAAATAGAAGAATTATTGATGGGTATGAGAGATGAAGATTTAAGTTTATTAGGGATAGAGGGAATACGTCCTGAAAATTTTATTATTAAAGTAATACCAGTATTACCAATAGCTTTTAGACCATATAATGTACAAGAAGGAGTGATAAAACATAATGATATAACACATGTATATAAGGAAATATTAGCTGCAAATAACGCAAATGAAGGCGAAAAACTAAGATTATATTATGCGGGATTGATAGATAATAAACAAGGTAAATGTAAAAGTATACATAGTAATGCTTATGTAACTTTTAAAGCACTTATTGATACAAAAACAGGATTAATGCGTAATGTTATTGGTGGTAAACGTGGTAACTATTGTGGTCGTACTGTAATTTCACCAGATCCAAATATTAATGTATGGGAAGTAGGTATGCCTGAAGAAATGGCTAATACATTGACTACTGAAGAAACTGTAACTCGTTTTAATGTTGATGCTATAAGAAAAATGATTCTAAGTGGTGGTGTAAAAACTGTTATTCATAAAGGTACAAAAATGTTGCTTTCTTTGGTAGATGATCTATCAACAATTGAAATTGTACCGGGTGATAAAGTAAAACGTTTTCTTGTTGATGGTGATCCAGTTCTACTCAATCGTCAACCTGGTCTTCATAAACAAAGTTTGATAGGTCTTATAGTTCGTGTTTTACCTGGTTTAACTTTACGTTTAAATCCTTCTATTTGTACAGGTCTAAATGCAGATTTTGATGGTGATGAAAGTAATATAACTGTTCCTCAATCATATATGGCAAAAGCTGAAGCATTATATGTAATGAATATTAAAAATTGTATGATTAGTGATCAAACTGGTAAGGTTATTACAGGTATTGTCCAAGATCCTGTTTTAGGTAGTTATAGAATTACTGCTGATGATGTTGTTGTTAAATTATCTCTATGGAGTGATTGTATTTATAGAGCAAATAGAGAACATATGGTCCAAAGTCTTCGTTTAAGATGTCAACAATTAAATGTAAATCCTTACTCTGGTAAGTCTTTATTCTCTGTCCTTTTCCCTGAAGATTTTGTATATTCTAGACAAAGTGAAGGTAAAAATGTAAATATTGTAAATGGTATTCTTGTTGAAGGTAGACTTACAAGAGAAGTATTGAGTTCTGGTCATAATAGTATTGTACAAACGTTACATAAACGCTATGGAAATGATACTGCTGCTGAATTTTCCAGCAATCTACAATTCTTAGTTAATTTTTGGTTAGGTGAAACTGGTTTTTCTGTAGGTTATGCTGATTGTCAACTTAATGATAGTAGGGATGCCCTTTCTAATTCAGCTAAAGATGCTAAGTCTTACACTGAAGAAAAAATAAAAGAAATCGTTAAAAATGTTAAGAAAGAAGCTATGTCTCAAAATCAAGATCCATTATTGGCTCTTAAACATGAAGCTGAAATTAATAGAAAACTAAATTCGGCTCGTGATACTATCTCTAAAATTGTTATGGAAACTGGTGATTCTATCTCTTTTGATATACCAACAAATGCTACATCTCTTTATGCAACTCGTAGTAATGGTGTTGAACCTCTTCCTCTAGATATAAAAAATATTACAATGGATTATACTAAAGATAAAGTTGAGTTGGTTCATACTAATAATTCTAAGAGCTCTCTCAGTGTTTTAGGCTTGATTTCTATTACTATTGCTTGTGGTGAAGTAGTCACTGCTTATCATTACATTCAACGAGAAAATCCTTTGGTTAGTATGTTGCAAGCTCAAAGTAAAGGTTCTAAGTTAAATATTTCTCAAATTTCTGGTATTATTGGTCAACAAAATCTTTCTGGCCAACGTATTCCTTTCTCTATTACTAATAACACTCGTGTTACTCCTCATTTTATTGAAAATGATTCTGATCCTCTTGCGCGTGGTTTTTGTTCTAGTTCTTATAATCAAGGTATGTCTCCATTAGAATTCTATATGCATGCTATTGCTTCTCGTGAAGGTTTAACTGATACTGCTGTCAAAACTTCTGAAACTGGATATTTACAACGTCGTTTGGGTAAAGTTATGGAAGGTTTATCGACTCGTACTGATGGATCAGTTCGCAGTGAAACAGGCCAAATTGTTCAATATCAATATGGTGGTCATGGCTTTTCTGCAGATAAAATGATTAATATTGATGGTCTCTCTACTTTTACTAATTTACGTCAACGTATTTCTGAATTTGCTCCTTCAAATCCTTCACAGTACTATGGTCAAGTTTTTTCTTTTAAAGTTTCTCCTAACTCTTCTCTTTTTATTACTCGTAATTCGCGCGATGAAACTCTTCCTAATGATATCACTAAAGTTACTATAGATTATCCTAATTCCACTGTAACTTTATTCCATGACGATAACACTAAATCTAATTTGGATGTTAATGGTCTTAAATCAATCACCCATATTGATAATGGAACTACTAAAATTTATGCTTATGGTGTTCCTTCCAAATTTGCTTATGTTTTCTTCATCACTACTCCTGACGCTATTTCTGGTGTCGCTGTTGCTGCTCGTTCTCTTCGTTTAACTAAAACTCCTCATGATATTGTTCTTATCTCTTCTTTCCCTCTTAATTCTACTCTTCGTCATGCTCTTAAACAACCTAATGATTACAATATTCCTCTTATTGATCGTGTTATTTCTTATGTTGGTTCTAACCTTTCATTTGTTCTTTCTCTTACTGAATATGATAAAATTCTCCTCTGTAGTCCTCGTCTTCTTTTCCTCAAAAATGTTGATTCTCTTTTTAATCTTACTACCCCTGCTGCTACCTTTAGTCGTCCCTCTTATCAACCCTATAATCCATCCGGTATTGTCAATCCTTATATTGACTATCAATCTCATGCTTCTATTATTCCTCACTCTCTTATCGCTGACTCTGTCTCTCAATCTCAGTCCTATTCTCCTCTTCCTTCTCTAGTTCTTCTTTCTCCTGATGAATCTATTGCTGACTCTATTGATCCCTCTTTACCTGGCTTCAAACCTATCCAAGATTATTACATTCTTAATGACTATGATTGGACAAATATCAGCCAAGTTTATCAATATTCTCTCACTGATCCTTCTACCCAAAATTGGTTACTTGACTCCGATTTTTCCAAAAAGACTGTTTTTGCTTGGAGTTTCGCTCTCACTAAAGAACCCGTCTGGAAAATGAATCCCTCTTCTTCACCCGATGTTAATAATTGGTTCCGTTTTATCGAAGATCTTCGTATTAATTATCCTCTTCTTTCCTCTTTCCTTGTCTCTTCTTAATTTCATACACATATCTTACTATACCCTTTATATTTTAATATTATATCTATAATATTAAAATTCTTCTTTCTACATATTATTCAAGCTAAAATAATATCTATTTAACATACTTAAATCTTATCTCCCCTATATTTATTATTCAAGTTTTATAATCAATGTTGTGTTTTACTTTCAACAATAATTATTTATCTAAAATAATGAAAATCTGATAAAATAGTCAATTTTTTTTTGTATCAAAATGAACATATCTGTTATTGGTGATCCTACTTTCTGCGATTCTGCTAAAATTATAAGAGAACTTAATTTATTATGCATTAAAGATTATACACATACAATCTCTTCTTTTCCTTCTAGTTTATTTTCTAATATAGTGTATTCTTATTGCATTGATAAAAATATTCATTACTCTTCTCTAATTAATATTAATCATACCTTGCATCACATCAATACTCCCAACAATAAAACTCCAGTCTGTCCAACCCATCATTCTCCGTCTATTGAATATCCACATACTACCAATTCTCCCACCAATATAAATACTTATTCTTCGATTAATTCTTCTACTGATTCTTCAATTAATTCTTCAACTAATTCTTCAACTAATTCTTCAACTAATACAAATAGTGATACAGTAACTAATTCTTCTACTGATATAGTAATTAATACTTCAACTAATACAAATATTGGTATAGTAACTAATTCTTCTACTGATATAGTAACTAATATTTCTACTGATATAGTAACTAATACTTCAACTGATATAATAACTAATACTTCAACTGATATAGTAACCAATACTTCAACTGATACAAATAGTGATACAGTAACTAATTCTTCGACTGATATAGTAACTAATACTGTAACTAATACTGTAACTAATACGAATATTGATTCTTCAATAGATATAGAAAATAATTATTTAACTAGTATAAATACTAATATGGTAACTGATTCTGTAGTTAATATGAAAAAAATGAATAATACATCTATGAACATAGATGAAAGCGATATAATAATACTATTTTGTAGAAATAAAAATGATTATTATTACATATTGGAAAAAATGCGAAATAAAAGGGTACCGATATACATAATAACAACAATCCCATCATATGTAGTAAAACTTAAAAAAACGAACGAAAAAATAATACAAAATTGTGATATATATATTGGTAGAAAATGGGAATTGGGAGGATGGAATTTAGAACAGTCTAAGTGGCACAATCCATATTCTTCGAAGCAATATGGTTTGGAAAAAAGTCTTAAAATGTTCGAAAATTATTTAACACAAAATCCTGATCTTATGTTTTCTCTTGTCGACCTTAAATATGGTGTATTGGGTTGTTGGTGTAAACCCAACCAATGTCATGGTGATATTCTTCTCAAACATCTTGATATCATACTTTCTGGTGCTCCTTTCTTTGTTTCTTCTGAACATTGTGACGATTTTTTAGTTACATATACTATGTGTGGTGATATTTCTTCAGTTAAATATAAAGTTGATGAATTCTTCTTCCAATTTAATCCTCGATGTTATAATACTCTAATTGTCTCCGATATCACTCATTACTCTTTACGTCATGTTGTTATTCAACGTAAAAAACTTTTTTTACAAGCTCTCACTTGTAATTATCAATCTGAATCCTCTTTTTACACTTCCTCTTGACAAATATTATTAACCTTAAAATAATACTTCAAGAAATCATTTACTGAAAATTATATTTTTCTTCTCTAATTGTCTTCATTTATATCATCTATACTATTATATTTATAAATTATAAAATATATTTTATAATTTATAATCAAAGTGTGGAATTTAATTTATAATCAAAGTGTGGAATTTAATT
>ERZ778023.5230-NODE-5230-length-9943-cov-10.940939_pt1 | contig 9943 bp, 10 predicted proteins | sample MGYA00375753_ERZ778023 | MGnify/ENA primary metagenome ERZ778023 (study PRJEB29350, sample SAMN05389822) | bioreactor metagenome | isolation source: Ammonium sulfate bioreactor | place: South Africa: University of Cape Town | collected 2014-04-04 ...
GCCATGGTGTGGCCGATGGTGCCGCAGGGCGTCAGCAACAGCTACGTCCAGTACGCCCGCGACCACAGCCCCGCCTTCGGAGAGGAGTGACCCCAGTGAGTACGACACACGTCCTGAGCCTCCTCGTGGAGGACAAGCCCGGCCTGCTGACCCGCGTCGCCGGCCTGTTCGCCCGGCGCGGCTTCAACATCCACTCGCTCGCGGTGGGCACCAGCGAGGTCGAAGGGCTCTCGCGCATCACCGTGGTCGTCGACGTCGAGGGCCTGCCGCTCGAGCAGGTCACCAAGCAGCTCAACAAGCTGATCAACGTCATCAAGATCGTGGAGCTGGACCCGGCCCAGTCGGTCCAGCGCGAGCACCTGCTCATCAAGGTGCGCGTCGACAACTCCACCCGCTCCCAAGTGCTGGAGGCGGTCAACCTGTTCCGGGCCCGCGTCGTCGACGTGGCCACGGACGCGCTCGTGATCGAGGTCACGGGCGACTCCGGCAAGACCCAGGCGCTGCTCAAGGTGCTCGAGCCCTACGGGATCAAAGAGATGGCCCAGTCGGGCCTGCTCGCGATCGGTCGCGGCTCCAAGTCGATCACCGAGCGCGTCTTCAAGAACTGACCCGCCCTCCCGGCGGCACCAGCAGTCAGAACTCAGAGTTAGTCAGAACCACCTACGAAGGAGAATCCACCAGTGGCTGAGATCTATTACGACAACGACGCGGACCTCTCGATCATCCAGAGCAAGAAGGTCGCCGTCATCGGCTACGGCTCGCAGGGTCACGCGCACGCGCAGAACCTCCGCGACTCGGGCGTCGAGGTCGTCATCGGCCTGAAGGACGGCTCGAAGTCGAAGCCGAAGGCCGAGGAGGCGGGCTTCCGCGTCCTGAGCGCGGCCGAGGCCGCCAAGTGGGCCGACGTCGTCGTCATCCTCGCCCCCGACCAGGTGCAGCGCCACCTCTACGCCGAGGACATCCAGCCGAACATCGAAGAGGGCAACGCGCTCGTCTTCGGTCACGGCTTCAACATCCGCTTCGGCTACATCGAGGCGCCCGAGGGCGTCGACGTGACCGACCTGTTCGGTGAGCAGGCCGTCCTCTGCGGCGGCGTCTCGCAGCTCGTCCAGTACGGCTTCGAGACCCTGACCGAGGCCGGCTGCCAGCCGCAGGTCGCCTACTTCGAGGTGCTGCACGAGCTCAAGCTCATCGTGGACCTGATGTGGGAGGGCGGCATCGCCAAGCAGCGCTGGAGCGTCTCCGACACCGCCGAGTACGGCGACTACGTCTCGGGCCCGCGCGTCATCGACCCGCACGTCAAGGAGAACATGCAGGCCGTGCTCGCGGACATCCAGTCCGGCGCCTTCGCCGAGCGCTTCATCGCCGACCAGGACGCCGGCGCGCCGGAGTTCCTCGCCCTGCGCAAGAAGGGCGAGCAGCACCCGATCGAGGCCACCGGCCGCGAGCTGCGCAAGCTCTTCGCCTGGAACGCCTCGAACGACGACGACTACGTGGACGGCGAGGTCGCGCGCTGATCCAGCGCCCGGTCAGTGCCGTCTGACGGCACGCTAGCCTGAGGGGTGCCGCGCTCCTCCGGTTTCGAACGGGAGGGGAGCGCGGCACCCCTTCGTCGTCGAGAGGAACACCCATGCCCCGTCCGGCCGTCGAGATCGCCGTCCAGGATCTGCCCGGTGTGCGCATCGCCCTCGCGGAGGGCGCCGACCGCATCGAGCTCTGCTCCGCGCTCGGCCTCGGCGGGCTGACGCCGTCGGCCGGGCTGCTGCGCGCCGCGGTCGACGCGGCCGAGGCGGCCTCCCGTCCGGACTTCGTGCACGTGCTCGTGCGCCCGCGCGGCGGCGGGTTCGTGTACGACGAGGACGAGCTCGCCACGATCGTCGCCGACATCCGGTTCGCGCGCGAGGCCGGTGCCTCCGGCGTCGTGATCGGCGCGTTGGACGACGATGGCGGGGTCGACCTCGCCGCGGTCGAGCGGTTCGTCGCTGCGGCCGACGGGCTGGCCGTCACCTTCCATCGCGCCCTCGACATCGTGTCCGACCCCGCCGCCGCACTGGAGGCGCTGGCCGACCGCGGAGTCACCCGCGTGCTGACCTCGGGCAGTGCGTCCCGCAGCATCGACGGACGGGATGTGCTCGCCGCCCTGGCCGAGCGCGCCGCCGGACGTATCCAGGTGATGGCGGGCGGGGGAGTGCGCGTGGAGGACATCCCCGCGCTGACGGCCGCCGGCGTCGACGCCGTGCACCTCTCGGCGCGCGACTCGGTGCAGGGTGGGCCCAGCGGACCGGGAGGCGGGGACGCCGCCCACGACATCACCGACCCGTCGGTGGTGCGTGCCGCGGTGACGGCCGCCCGCGCGGCGCGCGCCTAGCGCGGGACCGTCAGAGCGCGCACACCACGCAGAGGGCGATCAGCAGCAGCTGCAGCAGCGCACGCGGGATGAGCGGCGTCCCGAACGCACCGAACTTCTGCGGGTGCCGGGCCGCGTACGCGTTGGCCGGGAACACCGCGATCAGGAACACGATCAGGCACACGGCCGCGGCGACGCGCGTCGCCGGGACGAGCAGGCCGATGCCGCCCGCCAGCTCGCAGACGCCGGTGAACGCGACGAGCACGGGAGGGGCGAGCACGCCGGTGCCGCGCAGGCCCGGCGGGATCATCGCCGCCATCCCGCGGGCGGGGCCCGGCACGAAGTGCAGGACGCCCATCGCGACGAAGACGACGGCCAAGGCCACTCGGATGACGAGCTGCACGATCTCGAAGACGGTCACCGCCCCATCCTCTCCCGCCCGGGCGTAACGCGGCGAAAGCACGCCCCGCGCGCCCGCTAGAGTTAAGCCGGACCCGCGCCCCGACGCCAGTGGCGCTCTTCTCTCCCAAGCCAGCCCTGCATCTCGAAGGAATCTGCCACGTGACAAAGCCGGTCGTCCTGATCGCCGAAGAACTCTCGCCCGCCACCGTCGACGCCCTGGGGCCCGACTTCGAGATCCGCAACGTGGACGGCACTGACCGTCCTGCGCTGCTCTCCGCGGTGGCCGACGCGGACGCGATCCTGGTCCGCTCCGCCACCAAGGTCGACGCCGAGGTCATCGCGGCCGCGCCGAAGCTCAAGGTCGTCGCCCGCGCGGGCGTCGGGCTCGACAACGTCGACATCAAGACGGCCACCACGGCCGGCGTCATGGTCGTGAACGCCCCGACCTCCAACATCATCTCCGCCGCCGAGCTCACCGTCGGCCACATCCTGAGCCTCGCCCGCCACATCCCGGCCGCGCACAGCGCCCTCGCGCAGGGCCAGTGGAAGCGCTCGAAGTACACGGGTGTCGAGCTCTACGAGAAGACCATCGGCATCATCGGCCTCGGCCGCATCGGCGCGCTCATCACCGCACGCCTGCAGGCCTTCGGCACCAAGGTGATCGCGTACGACCCCTACGTCACCTCGGCCCGCGCCCAGCAGCTCGGCGTGCAGCTGGTGACGCTCGACGAGCTCCTCGCCGAGGCCGACTTCATCACCATCCACATGCCGAAGACGCCCGAGACGACCGGCATGATCAGCGACGACCAGCTCGCCCTGATGAAGGACACCGCCTACATCGTCAACGTCGCCCGCGGCGGCCTGATCGACGAGGACGCCCTCTACCGCGCCCTCACCTCCGGTGCGATCGCCGGCGCCGGCCTCGACGTGTTCGTCAGCGAGCCCCCGACGGACTCGCCCCTTCTCGCGCTCGAGAACGTCATCGTCACCCCGCACCTCGGCGCCTCGACCGATGAGGCCCAGGAGAAGGCCGGCGTCTCCGTCGCGCGCTCGGTGCGCCTCGCGCTCTCGGGCGAGTTGGTGCCCGACGCGGTCAACGTCGCCGGCGGCGTCATCGACCCGTACGTGCGTCCCGGCATCCCGCTGGTGGAGAAGCTCGGCCAGGTGTTCTCGGGGCTGGCGAACAGCCCGCTCACCAGCATCGACGTCGAGGTGCGCGGCGAGCTCGTCGACTACGACGTCAGCGTGCTGAAGCTCGCGGCGCTCAAGGGCATCTTCACCAACATCGTGAGCGAGACCGTCTCGTACGTGAACGCGCCGCTCCTCGCCGACCAGCGCGGCATCGAGGTGCGCCTCATCACCGACTCCGTGAGCGAGGAGTACCGCAACCTGATCACCCTGCGCGGCGCGCTCAGCGACGGCTCGCAGGTCTCGGTCTCCGGCACGCTCACCGGCACGAAGCAGATCGAGAAGATCGTCGAGATCAACGGCTACGACGTCGAGGTGCCGGTCGCCCAGCACCTCATCGTCATGGTCTACGACGACCGCCCCGGCATCGTGGCCGTCTACGGCCGCGAGTTCGGCGAGTCGTCCATCAACATCGCCGGCATGCAGATCGCCCGCACCTCGGCCGGCGGCAAGGCGCTCAGCGTCCTGACCGTCGACTCGCGCGTGCCGGAGGGCCTGCTCGAGAAGGTGCGCGTCGCGATCGACGCCGACCTCATGCAGGAGATCGACATCACCGAGTCCTGATCGACCTCGATCGACCGTTCGACAGCCCGCCGGAGAAGTTTTTCCGGCGGGCTGTCGATTTCCGCGGTTGACTGACGTCGTACTGGTGTTCGCATCGGAAAGAGCGCACCCGCGCTCGAGACGTAAGGAGACATCATGGCCGAGGAGTACGTCCTGCTCATCAAGGAGCCCAACTGGGATCCGACGGCGATGACCGCCGAGGAGTGGGAGGCCGGGATGGCCGGCCACCGCGCGTTCCAGGAGGCGGTGGCAGCGGCGGGGGAGAAGATCCTCGCGAGCAACGCCCTGCAGCCCGTGAGCGCCGCGACGAAGATCACCCCGCGCGCCGGCGAGGCGCCCCTGTTCACGGACGGACCGTTCGGCGAGACCCGGGAGGTCGTCACCGGCTTCTACGGGTTCACCGCGTCGAGCCCGGAGCAGGCGCGCGAGCTCGCCGCGCTGGTGCCCACGGAGGGTTGGGTCGAGCTCTACCCGGTGCTCGTCATGGACCGCGTCAGCTGATTGTGCCGGTGGTCGCAGCTTGTTTGAATGAGCTGTGACCACCGCCATCGAGCGCGCATACCGCACCGAGGCGGCGCGCATCCTGGGTGCCGTCGCACGATCGGTCGGCGACCTCCAGCTCGCGGAGGACGCGGTGCAGGAGGCGTTCGCGCGCGCCGTCGCCGAGGCGGCCGCCGGACGTGAGCCCGCGAACCCCGCGGCGTGGATCACCACGGTCGCGCGCCGGATCGCCGTCGATCTGCGGCGCCGCGAGGCGACGGCGATGCGCGCCCTCCCCGCGCTGGCCGCCGAGGAGGCCGGACGGGAGGCGGCGCAGGCGGCGGAGGCCGACATGCTGAGGGACGACGTGTTCACCGGGGACGAGCGGCTCGAGCTCATCCTGCTGGTGTGCCACCCGGAGGTGGCGGAGGAGACGCGGGTCGCGCTCGCCCTGCGGTTCGTGTGCGGGGTGCCGACGGCGCAGGTCGCCGAGGTGTTCCTGGTGCCCGAGCCGACGATGGCGGCACGCCTGACCCGGGCGAAGAAACGCATCCACGACTCGCGGCTGCGCTTCGCGGCCGACGATCCTGGCGACCTCTCCGCGCGGCTGCCCGACGCGCTCACGACGGTGTACCTGCTCTACACGATCGGCCACGCGCGCGCCGACGGCCGGCTGCGGACGGACGCGATCGAGCTGGCACGGGATGCGCGGCGCATCCGACCCGCCGACCCGGAGGCCGCCGGACTGCTCGCGCTGCTGCTGCTGACCGAGGCGCGTCAGACGACGCGGCTGTCGGAGCTGGACGAGTTCGTCACCCTCGCGGAGGCGGACCGCTCGCGCTGGGACCGCGCGCTGCTCGACGAGGGGGAGCGCCTGGCGACGGACGCTCTGACCGGGAGCCGCGGGGAGCCGCCGGGGCGGTTCGCGCTGCAGGCCGCCGTCGCCGGGCTGCACGGGATCGCGCCGACGTGGACGGCGACCGACTGGCCGGCCATCGCACGCCTGTATGACGGGCTGGTGCAGGTCTGGCCGTCGGCCACCGCGCAGCTCGGGCGGATCGTCGCCCGGGGCTACAGTCCCGACGTCGGGCCGGAGGCCGCGCTCACCGAACTGGCGACACGGCCCGAGCTGTTCGAGGGGATCGTCGCCGCGCAGGCGCTCGCCGTGCGAGCGGACCTGTTGCGAGCGGCGGGGGAGACGTCGAGCGCCGCGGACGCCTACGCGGAGGCGCTGGAGGCGACGACGGACGAGCGCATCCGGCGGTTCCTTCGCCGCAGGCTCGCGGAGCAGCGGGACGCCTGACGGCCAGGCCCGGGCCTCGGTCTGGCTTCGGTCACGGCGCTGGCCGCCCGGTCAGTCGGTCGGGTCGTCCGCGAGCCGCTTGACGAGCTCGATCACCCGGTCCAGGTCGGTCTCGCCCCGGAGCACCGCGTTCGTGTCGGGGAGCAACGCCGTGTTGTAGTACATCCCGTCGCCGATGAGCATGATGATCCGCGCGACGAGCGGATCGCCCACCGAGGACTCGAGGATGCCGAGCCAGGCGCGCTGCATCGAGGCGAGCGCATCCCGAGCGCGGCTGTCCGCGCTCTGCGCCAGCCGGGCGACGGCGACGATGGAGCGCTCGAGGTCGTTGTCGGTGGGGATGGAGGTGCGGATGAAGTAGTCGACCGGCCCTTCCGGCGCCGTGCGCATCCGCTCGAGGTCGGCCTCGACGTGGTCGCTCAGCCGGGCGAGGACGCCGTCGACCATCGCGTCCTTCGAGGCGAAATGGTAGAGCAGCCCGCCCTTCGAGACGCCGGCGCGCGCCGCCACGGCGTCGAGGGTCGCCGCGCGCTCGCTCTGCTCGCCGAGCAGCTCCTCGAAGGCGTCGAGGATGCGGTCACGGGCGGAGGGGGTTTCGGCCATGCCGCCCATGCTAGCCGCTCGGAGTTGATTACTGTACCGTCCAGACGGTACAGTAGGATGCATGTCCACGTCGAACATCACCCTGCCCGCGCCCCCCGCCGCCCCGCGCGCCGGCGTGCGCGAATGGGCGGCGCTCGCCGTTCTGATGCTGCCGGTGCTCCTCGTCTCGGTCGACAACACCGTGCTGAGCTTCGCGCTGCCCGCCATCTCCCAGGCCCTCGAGCCGAGCGGCACCGGGATGCTCTGGATCATCGACGCCTACCCGCTCGTGCTGGCCGGCCTCCTCGTCTCGATGGGCAGCCTCGGCGACCGCATCGGGCGCCGGAAGCTGCTGCTGATCGGCGCGACCGGCTTCGCGCTCGTCTCCATCGGCGCCGCCTTCGCTCCGACGACCGAGCTGCTGATCGCCGCCCGTGCGAGCCTCGGCTTCTTCGGCGCGATGCTCATGCCCTCCACGCTGTCCCTGCTGCGGAGCGTCTTCACCGATCGCGAGCAGCGCCGGCTGGCCATCGCGGTGTGGGCCTCCGGCTTCGCGGCCGGCTCGGCGCTCGGTCCGATCGTCGGCGGCCTGCTGATCGAGCACTTCTGGTGGGGCTCCGTGTTCCTGCTGGCCGTGCCGGTGCTCATCCCGCTGCTGGTGCTCACCCCGCTGCTCGTTCGCGAGTCGCGCGACCCGAACCCGGGTCCCATCGACGTGCCCAGCATCCTGCTCTCCCTGCTGACCATGGCGCCCATCGTCTACGGCATCAAGACGCTCGCCTCCGACGGCTTCTCCTGGACCGGGGTGCTGGCGATCGTGATCGGCGTCGTCGCGGGCTGGCTGTTCGTGCGCCGTCAGCTGAGGCGCCCGATCCCGATGCTCGACATGCGCCTCTTCCGGCGCGGGTCGTTCAGCGGTGCGGTGCTGATCAACCTGCTGAGCGTGGTGTCGCTCGTCGGCTACCTGTTCTTCGTCTCGCAGCACCTGCAGCTCGTGCTGGGGCTCAGCCCGATCGAGTCGGGCCTGGTGCTCATCCCCGGGCTCGCCACGATGATCGTCGCCGGACTCGTGGTCGTGCCGATCGCGCGCCGGGTGCGGCCGTCCATCGTCGTGCCCATCGCCCTCACGATCTCGGCCGTCGGCTACCTCGTCGTCGCCCTGTCCGGCGGCGACGCCCAGGCGGGGACGCTGATCCTGTCGTTCGTGCTCCTCGGCCTCGGGATCGGCGCGGCCGAGACCGTGTCGAACGAACTCATCCTGACCAGTGCGCCCGCGGAGAAGGCCGGCGCCGCGTCGGCGGTCTCGGAGACGGCGTACGAGCTGGGCGCGGTGCTCGGCACGGCGACCCTCGGCACCATCCTCACCGCCTCCTACCGGTCGGCGGTCGTGCTGCCCGACGGGCTGACGGCGGCGCAGGCGCACGCGGCGGGGGAGACCCTCGGCGGGGCGACCACGGTGGCCGGTCAGCTGCCTGCCGGGCTGGGGGAGCAGCTGCTCGCCTCGGCGCGCGCCGCCTTCGACTCGGGCGTCGGCCTGACGGCCGGGATCGGGGTCGGTCTGATGGTGGCGGCCGCGGTGCTCGCCGTGGTCTCGCTGCGCAAGCTGCGCGGCTGACGGCGGCGCCCGGGGAGCGCCGCCCGGCCGGTAATGTGGGGGTGTCCGCCCGCATCGACCACGCAGGAGTGCCATGTCCCAGACCGTCAAGCTCGCCGTCATCCCCGGAGACGGAATCGGCCCCGAGGTGATCGCGGAGGCGGTCAAGGTCCTGGATGCGGTGAGCGCCGGCAGCGGGCTCGCGTTCGAGAAGACGCACTTCTCGCTCGGTGCCGACCGCTACCTCGCGACGGGCGACGTGCTGACGGACGAGGACCTCGCGTCGATCTCCTCCCACGACGCGATCCTGCTGGGCGCTGTCGGCGGCACGCCGGGCGACCCGCGGCTGGCCGGCGCGAACATCGAGCGCGGTCTGCTGCTGAAGCTCCGCTTCTCGCTCGACCACTACGTGAACCTCCGTCCGACCACGCTGTTCCCCGGCATCGCCAGCCCGCTGGCGAACCCGGGCGAGGTCGACTTCGTCGTCGTCCGCGAGGGCACCGAGGGCCCCTACGTCGGCAACGGCGGCGCCATTCGCCAGGGCACGCCGCACGAGATCGCGAACGAGGTCTCGGTGAACACGGCGTACGGCGTCGAGCGCGTCGTCCGCTTCGCGTTCGAGCAGGCCGAGCTGCGCCGCAAGAAGCTCACGCTGGTGCACAAGACCAACGTGCTCACCTTCGCCGGCGGCCTCTGGAAGCGGATCGTGGACGCGGTCGCCGCCGAGCACCCCGCGGTCGCGGTCGACTATCTGCACGTCGATGCCGCGACGATCTTCCTGGTCACCGATCCTGCTAGATTTGACGTGATCGTCACGGACAACCTCTTCGGCGACATCCTCACCGACCTCGCGGCCGCGATCAGCGGCGGCATCGGGCTGGCAGCGTCGGGCAACATCAACCCCGCCGGCGCATTCCCGAGCATGTTCGAACCGGTTCACGGATCGGCTCCGGACATCGCCGGCCAGCAGAAGGCCGACCCCACCGCCGCGATCCTCTCCGTCGCACTCCTGCTCCGCCACCTCGGCGCCCAGGAGCAGGCGACCCGCGTGGAGCAGGCGGTGTCCGCCGACCTGGCCTCCCGCAGCGGGGCGCAGCGTACGACCGCCGAGATCGGCGACGCGATCGCCGCCCGGGTGGCGCAGAATTAGATCACCGTGCTTCACCGCATGCAGCGCAAAGGACTCTCATGAACGCTTCCACCAGCATCACCCTCACCAGCGGCCCCACCGAGACCAGCGGTCTCCTCTGGCAGGTCACGCGCAATGAGGCCGCCCGCAGTGCGGCCGAGCGTGCGGAGATCCTCGCCGACCCGGGCTTCGGCAACTACTTCACGGACCACATGGTCGACATCTGCTGGTCGGCCAAGGGAGGCTGGCACCGGCCGCGCGTCTCGCCGTACGGCCCCATCCAGCTCGAGCCGTCGGCTGCGGTGCTGCACTACGCGCAGGAGATCTTCGAGGGCCTGAAGGCGTACCGGCACG
>ERZ778023.5232-NODE-5232-length-9939-cov-62.474605_pt1 | contig 9939 bp, 8 predicted proteins | sample MGYA00375753_ERZ778023 | MGnify/ENA primary metagenome ERZ778023 (study PRJEB29350, sample SAMN05389822) | bioreactor metagenome | isolation source: Ammonium sulfate bioreactor | place: South Africa: University of Cape Town | collected 2014-04-04 ...
ATCATGGTCTTGATGCGCTCCATGTTGTCCATATGAATCAAGGTCGAGTCGTGACTCAATGAGAATTGATCAGGCGACGATTGGTCGCCAGTGTACATGCACGTGATCATGAGTCCCATGGCCAAGAGGAAATGCTCGCTCGCGAGTTTCGACAGCGCAAACGAGTTGATGTAATCTCGGTGCGTGTGCGAGAGTGAGAACGACGTCAGCACGCGTGTGAAGCCTCGAAAGATGACGCGCATGATGCGTGGTGGAGTCGATGCACTCGCACCAAGGCGCAGTGCATAGTCGAGAGCAACCTTGGCGAAGCTCTGTACTTCGGTATGCCGTGGGTACTGCTGCAAGGCCAAGAACAATGCCGCGAGCATGTGTTCGTGCAGTCGCATCGTGACCACGGTCGGGGCCGTGACCTTGCTCTCGATGTTTGAGTGTGATGCTTGAGATGGAGTACCTCCGCGATCGCTCTTCACTGTCGAACTCGAGCCGGAGGTTGGGAGTGGCGATGCTGCTGCGCTCGAGAGTGGCGTTGCGATCGTCGCCGCCGTGGTTGCTGAGGCAGCAGCGGCAGCGGCAGCGACGCCTCCCACGGCCGCGACTGCAGCAACGGCGGCTGATGACGCCGATGCAACGAGATCGGCCGAGCTCTTCTCGGCCATCTTGGAGATGGCACCCAGAACGGCTGGCAGCAGTGGTACGGCAATCTCCTGCACGGCACATGTTGCAAACTGCACAAAGGCCTTGAAGCCAGCGAGACAGAGGCTGGCTCGACTGCTGTCGAGTGCCGCCTGAACATGACCGCATACGACGGACGCAGTCGGCTCCGACACCGTTGCTACGATGGCCGCTGCGGCATAGTTGGCAGTGGCCGCCGCTCCGACGGCATTCGGTTGGTACACTCCCATGAGATAGAGCGCCGAGAGTGACTTGGCGAGACCCGCGAGTGCGTACTGGTTCGAGAGAAAGTCATCCGAGTCGCTGCTCTGCAACACCGCCAAGCAGCTGCGCATCATCTGCAGCCAGATCTGAGGCAGCGTGAACGTGTCCGACAGCGCCACCAGTGCCTTGAGCAGCGTCTGCCGCAGCATCCATGACTCGTTCGACGCCTTGAGCGTCGATTCCAGTAGCGCCAGTGCGTGCAGTTGATAGAACTCAAAGTCGATCGTGCTATCGCTTGCTGCCGACACTGGCAACGACAGTCGTGGCGGAGTCGCAGCTGCAGGTTCCGCCCTGGCAGTCGAGGCAGTGTCGTTGCGCTGAGCCGCCGCAGCCGCGGCAGCTTCTTGTTGTTCGCGTTGCTCGCGTTGAATCTGCTCGACCTCCTTGATCGATTGAATCATGTGCTGCAACGAGCGAATCTCATTGCCGACCTGAAAGGCCGAGAAGCCCAGCACACGCTCCTCCATGGCATTGAAGCGAAACTCGGCCTGTGCCGAGTCTTCGACATACACGGTGGGCGAGGACTCTTGTGCTTGGCGCTGCGTCGATGTGACGGCGGTCTCGATCGCCTGCAGCAAGAGCTGCAGCTTGCGTCCATGCGGCGACTCGAGAAATACGAGCTCGTTCGAGTGGCTCGATGCCGACCGCATCGGCCCAGCCAGCGACTCTAGCGACACGCCGCTCTTGCGCCGTGCAGGTGATGCCGTCACGGTACGCACACTCGCCGTCGTGTTGCAGAGTCGGTGGAGCGTCAGCAATTGCGCGACCATGCCATTGATCGCGAGGCACCGAAGAAGTTCGACGTTGCCCTTCTCCTCGACGATCTCGGTGAAGGCCTCCCAGAGCGAGTTGAACTGTTGTGCGTGCAGGAATCCCGTCAACGGCAGCATGCGGATCATGGCGCGCAGCATGGCTGCCTCGCGATCGGCCGTCGTTGCGAGTCCCAGCTCGATGAACACCTCGCCCATATCGACTTCGATCGACGGAACGATCAACTCGCTACTGAACACGTGCGCGAACACGAGCACCAACCGAGCGAATGCACGATAGCATCGAGTGCCATATCGTGCCACCAGCCTTCGTTGCGATACCGAGCCATCGGCGAGTGCCGTCGCTCGTATCATGTGCTTGATCGCCTCGACTCTCGCTCGGAACTGCTCCTCTGCACTCTCGACATCGTCGCCTGTCGGCGTCTCGCTCTCCTGCACCACTGCCGTCGAGTTCGACGGGACGCTGCGGCTCTCGTCGCCATTCGGTTGCTCTGGCACATGGTCGGGCGCCTCGGTTTCGACTGGCGACGATCGAATCTCCAAGGAATAGAGGCGCGTCTCGTCGGCCGTGTGCAACGGCGCCAACACGACGCTCTGAAAGAGTTGATAGGCCGTGTGCTGCAGCGCGGCAAAGTTGGCGTCGATCTCGGCCTGTCGTGAAGTGTACGAGCAGTGCGACGCATACATGGACAGCAAGGCCGAGAGCTCCAAGAACGAACACAAGGCTTGGGGCCTCACGCACGAGCGCTGCCACGCAAAGTTGCTCTCGAGTCCCAGCACGCAAAAGCGAAGGAGCTGCTCGAGACACTCGGGTTGTCGTAGCGCGAGGCTGTGGTGCTGCGTGCAAAAGTTGAGGAAGCACACGGCGAGCTGGTCGGCCTCGGTGAGCAAGTGCTGCTCTCCAAGGTCGACGGGTTCGCACGCGAGCTTGCTCAAAGAGCGTTTGTGAGGCGTCGCCGCTTCGAGTAGAGCTCGCAGCCGAGCTTGCAAGAAGGTCAATATCTCGGACTTGAGCCCGTACGAAGATGCATCGCTGATGCAACTTGCGAGTCGCGGAAGATCCAAGCGATTCGACTGCAGCAGCTCGAGAAAGACCGAGGCATTCAGTTGAATGACCAAGTGCAAGCTCCGAAAGTGAGCGCGGCTGCCACTGTCGATGGCGCCGTTTGCAGCACTGTTGGTCGCGATCGATTCCAACGGCAGAGACTCGGCCGTATCGTTCGCCGACTCGTGTACCACGTTGAAGCGCGAGATCACGAGCTCTCGTAGTGCATCGGTAGAAATGCTCTGCAAGCGCTCGATGCGAGAACTCGACCGAGGCGACTCTTCGACCTCCTTGGCAGTGGCGTTGAGCGTACCCTCGGCCTCGGCGAGACGGGGGAGCGAGGAGTGGCTTCTCGAGGAATGTGCGACCAACAGTGATCGGAAGCTCTTGTACGCGGGCGTGTGGAGGCGCAGATGTTTGTCCATCGCAGCGACGCACTCACCGAGCAACAGCTCGAGGTCGACAGGGACATTGAAGCCCTTCACGGCATCGATGCCATTCTTGAGCAACTGCGACGACGACACGAAGAGCGAATGGCTTCGAATCGAGACGCAACTGTGTAGCAGAGTGGCAGAGACGCGAAGGTACTCGATGGCCGGAATCACGTGTGCCGCGCTCGATGGCTCGATCGATGACGAGGATGGCATGGTCGGCAGCATACCGACGATCAACGCTGCCTTACGGAGCCATTGAACGTCAGAGTGGTTGCCACGTTGGAGTATCAGACGTCGCAGAGACTCCAACAGCGCAAGGAAACACGCTTGACTCGTGCACACGACCGTCAGCAACGATCGAACGATGCTCTCGCGAGCATGCAGTACGATACGAGCTGCGAACGACGAGGCTGCAAGCTCGCTGGTACACGATGGAGTTGCGACGTCACAACTCGGTTGCTCGATCGCTCGAAGGAGCGCTCGTTCGACTGTGACTGCGTCGTATGGAATCGGCTGTAAGAGGAACGAACAGTAGGCCAGAAAGGCGGCACTGCCGACAACTCGAGGCACCCACTTGGGTGTCAGCGCTTGCCACGCCTCGTACTCGACGAGACCTGCAACACGGAGCCATAGCGGATGTGGCAAGCGAGCGCGGAACCAGAACTGGCACACGCCGATGCCGATGAGTGCGTGGCCGCTTCGCAACAATCTCGTCAGGCTGTCGGCCAATAGTCGGCTGTCGTGTGCGCTGGTGGGCTCGGATGCCGATGGCAGCTCCTCCTTGTCAGGAGTCAGACACAACGCCGACAGGAGCGTGCCGATGGATTGCAGCACGGAAAAGACCATCTGCGCAATGAATGGCGATGCGTGATATCGTTCCTGAGGGATTTGGTCTGGCGATACGAGTGAGAAGCAATTACTACCAAGAGAAACACAATCAATGAGGCGAGATCGAGGGCGTTGGTCGTACATGCAATAAAGCTCACAATGCCATGAAGTAACCACGCAATGTCACTGGCAGATTGAATGTCATACTGTGGGAACTCGCTCGAGAGAGTTTGTAACGATTCGAGTTGGATCGACACGCGACACGCTAACCGAACCAACTGTGCATCGCACGCGTTCAATTCCAATCGAAACACTCGACGTGGTGAGATAGGCAGCTGCTCGAGGAACGCGCACGAGGTCACTACTGCACCGTACCAATACAATGCTGGGTAACCAAACCAAACCTGAAAGCGCATGTCGCGACGGTGCAACGCCCTCGAGCTGGCTTGCATCAAAGACCGAGAACGCCGTGCCGACCGTCAAGATGGTACGCAACAGTTGTTCGAGCGTGCAGTGGTCGTGAAAGTTGACTGCTGCAAAGAGCGCCTCGTAGGCAGCAATCTCTTCCCAGCTTCGCACCAGCGGCGTGGCGTTCGTGTGTGCCAGCAGCGGGAACAGGCCCTCGGTGAGGGCGTTGCAAACGCGCTGCTTGAGCTCGGTGGCGTCGGATTGCAACGAGTGCACCAACATCAGCGGCGGTATGGCGTGTACCAAGTGAACCTTGCTCAGTAGCTGCTGCACGTAGTATTCACGCAACGGCCTCAGGTGCGGTTGCTCGATACGACGGAACAAGAGCAACAGTGTCGGCATGATGGTTGCAAGCAATCCTCCATGAGAGCCCCAATACGGCGACGAGAATGCGCATGCCGTCAAGGCTTGTACTGAGTTGGCTGGTACCGACTATTCAATTCGAATTGATCGATTGCAGGTTAGCCAATAGCGAGCGAGTTGCTGCGTGGGTGGGTGGGTAGGTGGGTGGACGACCGATACATACCGTGGGGTAGTAAGAAGCAACGAGGCATACGAATCGAAAGACGATTGGCAATGTGGTTGGTGGCGAGGGCAGATAGGACTTGCGGCCCAAGACTTGTTGCGTGACGTGCTCGACGAACGCGTTGTTTGGATCGAGTTGGGCGCGGTAGTCGATGCCACACTCGAGCGTATCGGACAGCAACAGTAAGGTCACGCGTTGTACCGATGCTGAATGAGTCTGTTGGTAGAGTTGCATCAAGCGTTTCAGCACTTGCATGATGAGCTTGCGTAGCGGAGCCTTGCTCGCATCGTTCTGCCATAGAACCAGCGGTGAGCCGGGCGCGGCTGCCGACGAGGACCGAATGGAAAAGTGCGAGTCGATCACTTGCGGGCGTCCGTCGCTGTCGCCATCGCCGAGGCCGAGCGTGCTCGGCTTGCCGAGTAGCAGCTCCGATAGGCCGTCACGTGGAGCCTTGAGTTCGCTCAAGATGGCGGCTCGTTGCAGTTCGTCCACTCCATCTGGATGGGCGGGTGTCGGGGTCGGAGATGGTGTCACAGGAGTCGAGACAGGCGTCACGGCCGGCGATGATACCGTAGCGATGCCCGAGGGAGATTGAGAAGGAGGTGTCTGGGGCGAACGCTGCGCGGCACGCCATAGCATGGCACCGAGAGTACGGAGGCGGCTTGGTGTGTTGGAGGATTGTTCAGTCGATTGCTTCTCGAGTACACTCGGTGAAGACGCTGCCGCAACGCCACGTTGCGCGGCCGAGCTCGAGAGTGGGGTGCCAGGTTGCGATCGTGTTGCAGAAGAAGAAGAACTGGTTGGAGTCTTGACACCACTGCCACTGCTGCCGGCGTTGTTGCTTGTGCTCTGGCGCGAATCGAGTACACATGCCATGAAAAGCTCTCGAATACAAAGCACGATCCACTTGTTGTGCGATGGCAAGTGTGGTACGTGATCGAGGAATGTCGAAAAGTACTCGAATAGCTCCTCGGTCAGAGGCGCCATCGCCTTGCCCGCAATACGCGCCGTTCCACACAGCACCTTGAGACTCGTCAACCAGATGCGCTCAAACTTGCTGGCGTCGAATGACGAGAGTGAGTTGGTCCACGAGCCGCACAGTCTCTCATGTAATCGAACGTATGGTAGCAAGTGTTGATAGAATCCACCAGGACTTCCGTTGGGCTTGTTGGATCGCAACTTGACCGGTGTCTACAATGGCATGAAGAATGAGTGCATTTCTTTGCACACGAGAGAAGCACGTTCCTCACTTGACGGGAGAGGAAGATGATGGTGATGAAGATGATGGTACACGAACGAGGTACCTCGGGGTCACGGATGATCGTAGCAAGAATGTTCAGGATCTTGAGTATGTGCGCTGAGACTGGCTTCCATAGTTTGGCGATGACGATTGGATCCTTGCTTGCTGACGGCGTTGGTGCTGTCGTACTGGAGCTGGCGCCCTCCTCGGGTACTTCAACAGCCCGGAACAGGTCGGCACAACACAGCAGCACATCGCAGTGGGTATCGAGGTCCGAGATCGAGCCATTGATGCATCGTTCGAGACCCAAGAACACGAGCTCTTTCGAGAAGGCATCGAGATTGAGACGCACATCTCCTCGCGACATTGGTCGTTGGAGCAGCTCGCGTCGCTTGTGAGCACGGAACTGATGACGGTTGTGGCGTGCGAGCTCGGCGAACGCCCGATAGTAACCGCCGCCATACGATAGCGACGAATCATCGGCGCCTCCCGAGCCGCCAGAGCCGGAAGGAGCGCCAGCAGCAGGCGCGCTGCCACCAAGTACCGCGAGCGTCCGGAGCCGGGAGCTCTGACAGTTGGTACCTCGCAAGAGCGACGGCAGCGCCCATAGTAAGTTGCCATTGGCACGCTCTTCGAGGCGACCGTTGACTTCTTGAGGCGAGTGGAACCAGTGCAATACGTTGTAGTACGCCAACTCGGAGCGTGTCAAGCCACCTCCGTCACGATATCGCTCCGAGGCGCAAAGATTCATCAGCAACACTGGAAGCGCATTGGCACCGGCTTGTACCACCCGCTTGTCTTCGTCTTCGAGCATCAATACTATGAACTCGAATACGCGTCGTTGGATATCTGTGCCAGTGATTACAGGAGTGTTATCCACACAGCTTCTGGTGTGTACGTGTCTCGCTATCGATGAGTTTGTTCGAACCTTTGGGAGGATGATGCAACGAGGAGGCAAGGAATGGCTTCTGGCTCCTCTCAATCTCACGAATGACAACAAAGTCTAGTTGCTTGAGGAGGTGTGCCAGCTCGCACTTGACCAACCAGTAGGCTTGTACGAGTGTCGTGATCGACTCGAGGATCTGCAGTACCAAGTCGGAGTACGAGCTCTTGGCGAGTTGATCGATGCATGCCGCAAGGGCCACGCACGAGATCTTGCCACTGACCGAGGACGCTTCGCACACTCCTTGGATGAGCGAGTGCACCAAGGTCGGAACATCGAGTTGCAACCGAATATCGGGATCGGTCTCTTGTTCGTGTTGCTGCTGCTGCTGCTGTAGTGAAGAGGCCCAACTCTCGCGATTCTGCGTTTGTAGGAACGATGAAATCAAATGACCTATCGAGACCACACGCACATATGAGCCATTCGGAGATACGAATGCGAACGAGGCGCGATCAACAACGACTGCACGGCTGTTCCAATCTACACACCGATGATGAGGCGTGCGTTTGCCTGTAGAAGTGGATCCTCGTCGAATCGCAACGACAGTATGCGCTCGAGGGCAGCGGAATGTGGATCGCCAGTCGGCGATGGACGCTCGTGGTCCTTATGCACGAACGCCAGTAGATGCTGATAAAAGTGTGCAGCAAAAACCGCGCAACATGCAGCGGCGGCAGCTCGAACAGAGGTTCTGGAGGTGGCGGCGCGGTCTCCGACCAAGATTGAGCACACGGCTTCGATCAAGTGATCGATCAATGAGCGAGGTCCACTTGATCGCTCGTGTGGCCAAGTTTGTAACAGTGTGACGTAGTCAGCTCCAAAGATGCTCAAGAGCTGCTGTAGTAGCTCCAGCGCCATCGAGATGACGTTGTGATCCGAGTTCTTGAGACTGAGCATTCGAATACCAGCAGCCAGGGCACGACCGCCGGAATGGGTGGCGTAAGAGAATGAACCACGCAAGGCTGACGAGAGTCTCGAATGAGTATACCTGTGATTGATGAGCATCAATAGGTCCGGCATTCGGGCGAGAAAGTCCTGCTGCAGCTGTGTCCGTCGAGCGCAGTGATGTACCGATGCCTGACACTCAAAGCGATTCTGCCATTCGACTGCTGATCGATACGAATGAGTGTGAGAATGCAGTCAAGGCATGGCAAGGCTCTGGAATGAGTGAGGAGTCGAGACGTACAATCGATGGTCGAGGTGTAGTACGCCACGATTTGTATCAAGCAAGTGAGTGAACCCAGCACAAGGTGGTGGTCGCTGAATCGACGAGATACATAAGCACCATGTCAGGAGTGTGGTAGCAGTGCGGGGCGTTGTAGTTGTTGTTGCGAACCTCACAGGGGAGCTTGTTTCATCGGCCGACGCGGCCTGTTCGGTGTCGGATGCATTGCTGTTGTTGTGGCCAGCGAGAGCCGGGAACAACGCCGAATGGCGGAGCAGTACAGAGCGAAGCACGAAGGCCAGCTGGTTCTTGGGGTAATGAGCGCACACAGCCACGATCACGCTCGATATCGCACGTCGAATCATTGCTGTGGGCGGTATCATCATCACAACCATCATGAAACCCATCACGATTCGATCGATCAGTCGAGAGACTCTCGCATCCATCCCATCGTCACGATGATGCATACGAGAAGAATGAGACGAGAGTCGATCGAGCAGTTGTTGCACTAGATCGCGCGCCTCTTGTTCTTGCATGTACAGTGCCACGACAGCAAAGATGCCATCGGACGCCTGGCCCAGTGCCTCCTGCACCTCTCGCGTCGATCATTAATACGATGCGCCAGATGCTTGCATCGCAGGCGATCACTCGAACCTGCAGCTGCTCGTCGTCCGAACTCGAGAGTATCAGCAGCTGCGGAAGCAGGGATGTCGTGAACTTGCGTGTTCGTGATGGAGGTATCGACGCTGCCAACCGCCCAAATAGCCGCAGTGCCACACGCTTCGTTCGAGCACTCTTGCCCGTCTGTGCCATAGGCAGAGAGCATCAGAGCGTTAGAGACGGGCGATTGATAGCCTCCTCATCCCTACCTCATCCCTGCCCAATCACTGACCTTGATGCCCTTGAAGAGTTCGATCATGATTCGGTCGCCGAAAGTTGGCAGGAGGGTCTTGATCGTCAGATGCAAGGATTCCTCGGCAGCGGACCACAGATCGAAGGCAACAGCGCCAGCCATCTTCAGCAGACCGCCCATCACAACGACGACCAACTTCTCAAACTCTTCGTTGTTGCTGTTGGAGGTAGCTGTCAGTGATCGGCATCTAGGATAGCGCTTGTCGTGTGGTGAGCGTACCGAATAGAAGGGTCGATGACGTGCTTGGCAGCAATGCGACAAGCATCGACGGCCTCGCGAGTGTTGGAGCTGGCCGCTGCATCGTCGGCGGCTCGAAGGAACGCGATGGCACGCACGAGATCCATCTGGCTCACCACACGGCAGTCGCCCACTCAATCGCACAGAACAGGTGCAACTGGAGGCCGCGCATCGAGCCCCGATGGTAAACAGCGCGCGAGAGAGATGCAACTGAGCTGCAGCGGCGGACGAGCAGACGAGACAAGACGAATGGCGCGAGCGAAACGAAAGACTTCGTGTTGGCGCACTGAGCGCAGATGTGAAATGCAAGGCCATTAGTTCAGTTGGAAGAATGTCCGCCTACGAAGCGGGAGGTCGTGGGTTCGACCCCCACATGGCCTGCTTATCTTGTTGCCTCTCCGCCGAACATCGATACTTGTTGCTCCTCTACCAAAGAA